>Ga0070680_100002141_pt1 | contig 14601 bp, 8 predicted proteins | sample KBSC73BmetaG_FD_64672 | JGI IMG/M metagenome (GOLD analysis project Ga0070680, IMG submission 64672) | Corn rhizosphere microbial communities from Kellogg Biological Station, Michigan, USA - KBS C7-3B metaG | ecosystem: Host-associated > Plants > Roots > Rhizosphere | place: USA: Michigan...
GGCTCCGCCCGAGGCGCGGCCGCCGCGGCCGCTGGCGCCATCAGCCATCGCCGCCGACGACGAAAGCGCGCCGCCGCCGAGCGACGCGATGCGCGCGGCGGCGCAGCGCGGCACCTGGGTTCACCACCTGCTCGAGCGGCTTCCGTCGGTCGATCCCGCAAGTCGCGCGACCGCCGCGGATCGCTGGCTCGAACGCTCTGCCGGGCTGGCTGGGGCAAACGCCCGACGCGAGATCGTCGAGCAGGTTTGTGGAATCATCGCGGACAGCCGCTTCTCCGCCTTGTTCGGCGGGGGCTCGCTTGGCGAAGCGCCGCTCGCCGCCACGCTCGGCGATGGCCGGGTGATCGCCGGAACTGTCGACCGCCTCCTCGTGGAGGACCAGCGCGTTTCCGTGATCGACTTCAAGACCGGGCGGGTGCCGGCGAGCGACGCCGATATCCCCGCGGCGCACCGGGCGCAGATGCGCGCCTATGCGGACGCGCTTCGAATCATCTTCCCGGGCCGGGAAATTCGCGCCGCGCTCCTCTACACGGCGGGGCCAAAACTGATCGAGGTCATGGCTTGAGAGGAGCAAGCGGAGCGCCCATATGACCGTTAACCTTTGACAGGAGAGTCGCTCGCCATGGCCACCAAGACGGTCACCGACCAGAATTTCGCAGATGACGTCCTCGGCGCAGACGGGCCCGTGCTCGTTGATTTCTGGGCGGAATGGTGCGGCCCGTGCCGGATGATCGCGCCGGCGCTCGAAGAGATCGCCAACGACCTCGGCGACAAGGTGACGGTGGCCAAGCTCAACATCGACGAAAATCCGGATACGCCCGGTCGCTATGGCGTGCGCGGGATTCCCACCATGCTCCTCTTCAAGGGTGGCCAGCCGGTTGCTCAGAAGGTGGGCGCGGCGCCGCGCAGCCAGATCCAGCAGTGGCTGGAGGGCAATCTCTAGCTCTTCGCTCCACCGGTCATTGAGCTGTCATCCGGCGGCTCGGTACCGCGTAGCCCAACCGTCTCCGGGCGGAACCGCTCATGGCGTGGGAGGTCGTCGGCCGGGTTGAACCAGCCGATCTTGCTTGACCAGAAGATGTGATATTCGGGCGGCACTGCGTCGGGGTCGTCGAGGGTGACGACGCTGAAGTCGAGCGTCTCGGGCTGGTGGTCGACCGTGACGTAGAGCGGCGTTCCGCACTCGCCGCAGAAGAACCGCTGGCCGAAGCTGCTTGAATGGACGGTGCGGATCCTGTCCGAGCCTGAGGTCGCGGCCCAGTCGCCCCTCGGGACGCTCGCGAATGCCTGCGCCGGCGCGCCGCTGCTGAGCTGGCAGGTTCGGCAATGGCACCAGCCGCAGTCGGACGGCTCGCTTTTCAGCTCGTAGCGGACCGTGCCGCACATGCATCCGCCGGTCAGTCCCATAACGGTTCGCCTTAATTGACTATGAGAGGGGCGCTCCTTACATCGCCGAGCGCAATTTCCCCAGCGTCGGCGGGAGCTTTCGCCCTTTCTGCAGCGCCCGGGTTTTTAAGGGATTTCCATGTTCGCCGCAGTGGCAAAAAGCATCTTCGGATCGGCCAACGACCGATACGTCCGGGGCCTCGGCAAGTACGTCGATGCCGTCAATGGATTCGAGTCCAACATCCATGCGCTGACCGACGAGGAGCTGCGCCAGCAAACTGAGAGATTCCGCCAGCGGCTCGCCAATGGCGACAAGCTCGACGATCTCCTCCCCGAAGCCTTCGCGACCGTCCGCGAAGCGGCCATTCGAACGCTCGGCCAGCGGCATTACGACGTCCAGCTGATCGGCGGAATCGCGCTTCACCGCGGCGAGATCGCCGAGATGAAGACCGGAGAAGGAAAGACGCTCGTCGCGACCCTGGCGGTCTATCTCAATGCGCTCGATGGCAAGGGCGTCCACGTCGTCACCGTCAACGACTATCTCGCCCGCCGCGACGCCGACTGGATGGGGCAGATCTACCGCTTCCTCGGAATGACCGTCGGCGTGATCGTCCCGAACCTCTCCGACGAGGAGCGGCGGGCCGCCTACCATTCCGACATCACCTACGGGACGAACAACGAGTTCGGCTTCGACTACCTGCGCGACAACATGAAATTCTCGCGCGACCAGATGGTCCAGCGGCCGTTCAATTTCGCGATCGTCGACGAGGTGGACTCGATCCTGATCGACGAAGCGCGCACGCCGCTCATCATCTCGGGCCCGACCGACGACAAGTCGGACCTCTACATCAACGTCGATCGCGTCGTGAAGCAGTTCGTCCCCGACGATTACGACATGGACGAGAAGCAGAAGAGCATCGTCCTCACCGAAGACGGGACCGAAAAGGCGGAGCGCATGCTCGAGGAGGCGGGGCTGATCGAGGGCCGCAACCTCTACGACATCGCCAACACCCAGGTCGTGCACCACTTGAACCAGTCGCTCAAGGCGAACGTCATGTTCAAGAAGGACATCGACTATATCGTGAAGGACGAGAAGGTCGTCATCATCGACGAGTTCACCGGCCGCATGATGGACGGCCGGCGCTGGTCCGACGGCCTCCATCAGGCGGTCGAGGCCAAGGAAGGAGTCCAGATCGAGCCCGAGAACCAGACGCTCGCCTCGATCACGTTCCAGAACTACTTCCGAATGTACCCGAAGCTGTCGGGCATGACCGGCACCGCGATGACCGAGGCGCCGGAGTTCTTCGACATCTACAAGATGAACGTGGTCGCGATTCCGACCAACGTCCCGGTCCAGCGGATCGACGAGGACGACGTCTTCTACAAGACCATTACCGAGAAGTTCGGGGCGATCGCCGCCGAACTCAAGGAAAAGCAGGAGCTGGGGCAGCCGGTGCTCGTCGGCACGGTGTCGATCGAGAAGTCGGAAATGCTGTCCGAATATCTCCAGAAGGAAGGGGTGAAGCACACAGTGCTGAACGCCCGCTTCCATGAGAGTGAAGCGCATATCGTCGCGCAGGCCGGCCGCATCGGCGCGGTGACGATCGCGACCAACATGGCCGGCCGTGGCACCGACATCCAGCTCGGCGGCAACCTCGAGTTCCGGATGGAGGACGAATTCCCGGAACTCGTCGCCGGCACGCCCGAATATGAGGCGCAGGCCGAGAAAATCCGCGAGGAAATAATCGCCGAGAAGCAGCACGTGCTCTCGATCGGCGGCCTCTACGTGCTCGGCACGGAACGCCACGAGAGCCGGCGCATCGACAATCAGCTGCGCGGCCGCTCGGGCCGCCAGGGAGACCCCGGCCTCTCGAAATTCTACCTCAGCCTCGACGACGATTTGCTTCGGATTTTCGGGCCGCAGACGATGTTCGCGCGGCTTATGAACAAGAACCTCGAGGACGGCGAAGCGATCGTCAGCCCGTGGATTTCGAAGGCGATCGAGACCGCGCAGAAGAAGGTCGAGGCGCGCAACTACGACATTCGCAAGCAGGTCGTCGAATTCGACGACGTGATGAACGACCAGCGCAAGGTCATCTACGAGCAGCGCGCGGACATCATGGACGCGGACGACGTCAACGAGGTCATCCACGACATGCGCGGGGAGACCGTGGCGGCAATCGTCGCGGTCAACTGCCCCGAGGGGACTTATCCCGAACAGTGGAACGTCGACAGCCTCAAGGAGAGCATCGACGTCGTTCTCGGCCTTCAGCCGCCGATCGACGAGTGGCTGAAGGAAGATGAGGTCTCGCCCCAGATCGTCAGCGAACGGCTCCAGGAACTGGCCGACCAGTCGATGGCGGGGAAGCTCGACGGCTTCGAGCCGGAGCGTTGGAACGACGTCGAGAAGCAGATTCTCATCCAGACGCTCGACCATCACTGGAAGGAGCATCTCGCGACGCTGGACGCGCTTCGGCAGGTCATCCACCTCCGCAGCTACGCCCAGAAGAAGCCGATCGACGAATATAAGCAGGAAGCCTTCCTGCTGTTCGAGCGGCTGCTCGTGTCGATCCGCGAGGAAGTGACGCGTATTTTGATGCGCGCGCAGGTGCAGTTCGAGGCGCCTCCTCCACCTCCGCCGCCGTCGCTGCCGGACTTTATCACCCAGCATCTCGATCCCTTCTCGGGCGACGACGACACTGCCGATATCGATGCGGCGACGGGCGCCGTGATGTCGAGCATTCCCTTCGGCAACATCCCGCAGCAGCCGATGCCGCAGCGCGAGGACGGCGGAGTCGTCGAAGCGCCGGTCAGCCGCAACGCGCCGTGCCCCTGCGGGTCGGGCAAGAAGTACAAGCATTGCCACGGGCAGATCGCGTAGCCGAGCCGGCGATGCCGGTGGGACCCATCGATCGAACCGAGCTTCGGCGGGCCTACCGGCCCAATGAGGAGCTGGTCGCGAACGAACGCATCGCCCAGGCGCGGCTGACGAAGGACGAGCTCGGTGAGGCTACGGCGGCGGCACGCGCCCTCGTGAAAGGCGTCCGGGCGCACAAGCCGTCGGGCGTCGACGCGTTCCTTCACGCCTACGATCTCGGTTCGGACGAGGGCATCGCCATGATGTGCCTCGCCGAGGCGCTGCTGCGAATCCCCGACGCTCACACCGCCGACGAGCTTATCGCCGACAAGCTCTCGGGACCCGACTGGTCGGAGAAGCTCGGCCGCTCGGACTCCTCCTTCGTCAACGCCGCCACCTTTTCGCTGCTGCTGACGGGCAAGGTGCTGGAAGGGGCCCAGGACCGCTCTGATAACTGGAAGGCCGCACTCGGCCGCGCCGTCGGTCGTCTCGGCGAGCCCGTCGTCCGGACTGCGGTGCGCGAGGCGATGAAGATCCTCGGCCGCAACTTCGTGTTCGGCCGGACCATAGATGAGGCGCTGAAGCGAGCAGATCCCGAGCGCCGCAAGGGCCTCAGCCACAGCTTCGACATGCTTGGGGAGGCCGCGAAAACCTTCGCGGATGCCGAGCGCTACAAGCAGGCCTATGCGAATGCGCTCGACCGCATTGGCAAGGAAGCAAAAGGCGGGTTCAAGAAGGCGCCCGGCATCTCGGTCAAGCTGACCGCTCTCCACCCGCGCTTCGAGTTCACGCACCGTGCACAAGCGCTCGAAGCGGTGGTCCCGATCGTTCGGGAGTTGGCGCTCAAGGCATCAAGGGCCGACGTCCATTTCACCATCGATGCGGAGGAGGCCGATCGGCTCGAGCTGCAGATGGACGTGTTCGAGGCGCTACTTGCCGACGACGAGCTGTTCGCCGGCGGATGGGAAGCGTTCGGGATCGCCATTCAGGCCTATCAGAAGCGCGCCGTCCCTTTGTGCGACTGGGTGATCGAGGCCGCGCGGAGGCACGGCCGAAAGCTGATGTGCCGGCTGGTCAAGGGCGCCTATTGGGACACCGAGATCAAGCTGGCGCAGGTCGGCGGCCTTACCGACTATCCGGTCTGGACGCGCAAGGTCGCTACCGACGTTTCCTACCTCGCCTGCGCGAAGAAGCTCCTGGCGGCCGAGGACGTCATCTATCCCGCTTTCGCGACCCACAATGCGAACACGATCGGACAGGTGAAGGCGCTCGCCCATGGCAGGGCGTTCGAGTTCCAGCGCCTGCACGGGATGGGCGAGGAGCTTTACGAGGAACTGGCCAAGCTCGAACGCCATCTCGGCGATGCGCAGACTCCAGTTCGAATTTACGCGCCGGTCGGCAGCCACAAGGAGCTGCTCGCCTATCTCGTCCGCCGGCTCCTCGAGAACGGCGCCAATTCGAGCTTCGTCAACCGAATAGCCGACGAGCAGGTGTCGATCGACGAGCTGGTCGGCGACCCGGTCGCCGAGCTGGAGGCGCTGGAGCCGAAGCGGAACCCGAAGATCGTCCTGCCGACGGAGCTCTTCGGTGCGCAGCGCCGCAATAGCGCCGGCGTCGATCTCAGCGATCCGCTGGTGCGCGAGCCGCTGCTAGATCGCTTGAAAGCGCTCGAATCGCGCACTTGGACCGCGAAGCCCGGCCGCGGGAAGGGCGAGCCGAGGTCCATCGTGTCACCGCACGATCATCGGGTTACTGTCGGGACGACGTTCGAGGCGACAGCCGCCGACGTCGATCTGATGGTTCGTGCCGGTCATGCCGCTCAGGTCGACTGGGATTCGCTTGGCGGCGAAGCGCGGGCCAGGCTGCTCGAACGAACGGCCGATCTCTATGAGGCGCACGCGGAAGAATTCTTCTCGCTCTGCACCCGCGAAGCCGGGAAGACGCTGATCGACGGCGTACTGGAAGTGCGCGAGGCGGTGGATTTCCTGCGTTTCTACGCGTCTGAGGCGCGGCGTCAGTTCACGAAGCCGCTCCCGCTCCCGGGCCCGACCGGGGAACAGAACGAGCTGCGATTGCACGGGCGAGGCGTAATTGGCGCCATTTCGCCGTGGAATTTCCCGCTCGCAATCTTCACAGGCCTGGTGTCGGCGCCGCTTGCGGCTGGTAACGCCGTGATCGCAAAGCCCGCCGGCCAGACCCCGCTCGTCGCCGCGCTTGCCGTCGAACTGATGCACCAGGCGGGCATTCCGAAGGACATCGTCCAGCTTGCGCCTGGCTCGGGCAGGGTGGTGGGCGGAACGCTGACCGCGCATCCGCTGCTTTCGGGCGTCGTGTTCACCGGCTCGACCGAAACCGCGCGAACGATCAACCGCACGCTTGCCGAGCGCGACGGGCCGATCATCCCGTTCGTCGCCGAGACAGGGGGCCAGAATGCGATGATCGTCGACAGCTCGGCGCTGCCTGAGCAGGTCACTCGCGATGTCATCTCGTCGGCCTTCCAGAGCGCCGGCCAGCGGTGCTCGGCCTTGCGGGTCCTGTTCGTCCAGGAGGACGTCGCCGACGGCATGATCGAGATGATCGCCGGCGCGATGGAGGCCCTCAACGTCGGGGATCCGGGCGACCTCGCGACCGACGTCGGCCCGGTGATCGACGAGGCCGCGAAGAAGGTGCTCGAGGAGCATCTCGAATGGCTCGACAAGAATGCGAAGAGGATCTGCAGGCTGGAGCCGCCAAAGGGGGCCGCGAACGGCTGCTTCGTTGCTCCCGCTTTTTATGAAATCGAGTCGCTAAGCCAATTGAATCGCGAAAATTTCGGTGCGATCCTGCATGTCATTCGCTTTCCGGGTGACAGACTCGACAAGGTCGTCGAGGCGATCAACACCACTGGCTACGGCTTGACGCTCGGCCTCCAGAGCCGCGTCGACACCGTGCGCGACTATGTCGAGGAGCATGCCCGGGTCGGCAATTTCTACGTCAACCGCAACCAGATCGGCGCCGTCGTCGAGAGCCAGCCGTTCGGTGGCGAGGGCCTCAGCGGCACCGGTCCCAAGGCCGGCGGCCCGCATTATGTCGCGCGGTTCGCGACCGAGCGGGTGACCTGCATCGACACGACGGCGGCGGGCGGCAATGCGAGCCTGATGGCGGCGCTGGAAGGCTGAGCTAGCTGCTGGCCTGGGCTTCCAGGCTGAGCTCATCTTCGAGATTGGCATCGTCGCGGCCGACCGTTGCGGTCGCGCAATGGCGGCCGTCAACGAAGTAGCGGGCGACCAGCGAGCCGCTTTCGAAGTCGCCCTCGCACGTGACCGCGTCCCAGCCGCTCGCTCGGCCGACGTAGCGGATCGGGACGCCATATTGCTCGGTCCAGAAGAAGGGCGCCGATTCGAAGCGCTTGCCGAGGCCCAGCATGTTGGCGGCGGCGACCTTGCCCTGCCGCTCTGCGACCACGAAATGCTCGATCCGTGTTCGTTCGCCGGTGACCGGTTGCGGGTATGACGCGATGTCCCCCGCGGCGAAGATGCCCGGCACCGATGTTTCGAGGAATGAGTCGACCAAGACTCCGTGGTCGGCCTGGGCCCCGGTGCTTTCCGCCAGCGCCGTTCGCGGGCGCACGCCGATGCCGACGACGACGAAATCGGCTTCGAGCGTTTCGCCGCCCTTGAGCTGAACGGCGTGCCCGTCGAATGATTCGACCACCGAGCTCAGGTGGAAGCGGACGCCGTTCCTTTCGTGGAGCGCCTGGATCTCGCGACCGAGCTCGGCGCCGAACACATGTTCGAGGGGCACTTCCTCGACCGACACCACGTCGATTCCGACCTTTCGCTGGCGGAGCGCCGCGGCTGCTTCCAGGCCGATGAAGCTCGCGCCGATAATCACTGCTCGACTGCCCTCGCGTGCATGCTCGCCGATCGCACGCGCGTCGGCGACCGTGCGTAGCGTGAAGACGTTCGGCGCATCGAAGCCCGGATTGGAGAGCCGGTTCGGCTCGCCGCCGGTCGCGATCAGCAACCGGTCGAACGGGAAGGTCTCTCCCGAGCCCGTATGGACTTCCCGCCGCTCGGCATCGATCCGCGTCGCCTCAATCCCGAGCCGCAGCTCGATATGGTTGTCGACATACCAATCGTCCCCGCGCAGCCACAGCCACTCTTCGGGCGCCTTTCCCGCCAGATAATCCTTGGAGAGATTGGGGCGGTCGCACGGAGGGTCGGAATCGGCGCTGAGGATGGTGACGCCCCCTTCGAAGCCGAGACGGCGGAGCTCGTGGGCGCAGGCAAGACCGGCGGCGCCTCCGCCGACAATCACGATCTTCTTGATATCTGCGCCGGCGCCAGTCGCCTCCGCGCGCCGTTCCTCGATTCTGCGCCGGACGAAGGCGCGGCCGCCTTCGACCTCCACGGCCCAGCGCTCGACCGGGTCCAGCGCGGGCGCTCGAAGCACGGCGCCGGTGCGAAGGTCGAAGCAGGCATGGTGGAGCGGGCAGCGGACAGTCGCGCCGCGTGCGAGGCCCTCGCCGAGATTGCCGCCATAATGGGTGCAGGATCCGCCGATCGCGAACAGCTCTCCGCCGAGGCTCGACAGAAGAACGGGGTCGTCACCGACGCGGCCCGCGATCGTGCCTTCGGCGGGGATTTCGGCGAGCGCGATGCCTTGCGACAAATCCGGTCCCGATGCGCTGGCTGCTTCGCCCACTTGATGCCCTCCTTCCATCATAAGATGGCCGAGGGCGCGAAAGGGTTCCTGGGGCGAGAAAAGATGGCTCCCCGGGCCTGATTCGAACAGGCGGCCGTCCGATTAACAGTCGGATGCTCTACCGCTGAGCTACCGGGGAGCAGCCCCGAGGGGCGCCGCGGCTAAATAGCGGGCCAGACCTTAAAGGCAAGTGACCACGCGACAATTTCAGGTCGCGAATTGCTCCATGGCGATGCGTTCGTCGAGCGCGTGCTCGGGGTCGAACAGAAGCGTCAGCGAGCGCTCGCGGTCGAGGCGCACTTCCACCTTCGCAACGTCGCGCACCTCGGTCTGGTCGGCAACGGCGGAAACAGGACGGTTCTGCGCTTCGTGGATCGTGAAGCAGACCGCGGTGTCGTCGGGCAGGATCGCGCCCGACCAGCGGCGGGGGCGAAACGGGCTGATCGGGGTCAGTGCGAGCATTTTCGCGGCCAAGGGCAGGATCGGCCCGCGCGCCGAGAGGTTGTAGGCGGTCGACCCCGCGGGCGTCGCGACGAGCACGCCGTCGCAGGCGAGCTCGGGCAAGGCGACGTGGCCGTTCACCGAAATCTCGATCTTGGCCGTCTGGCGGGTTTCCCTCAGCAGCGAGACTTCGTTGATGGCGGAATGGGTGAAGACCTGGCCGCCGACGGTCGTCGCCTTCATTTCGAGCGGGGCGACGCGTATCGGCTTCGCGGCCTCGATCCGCTCGGCGAGGCGGTCGATCCGCCAGTCGTTCATGAGGAAGCCGACGGTTCCGCGGTTCATTCCGAACACCGGCGTGCATCGGCGGTCGCCGTCCAGCATCTCGTGAAGCGTGTTGAGCATGAAGCCGTCGCCGCCGAGCGCCACGAGAACCTCGGCCTCGTGGACCTCTGCAAAGACGAAGCGGCGCTTCAGGAGCGCTTCGGCCGCCTTTGCGACGTCGGTGTGCGAGGATAGCAGGCCGATCCCGCGCGCCGACAGGTCGATGGGCGCCTTCTCCTGGGGTGAGTCCGCGTTCAACCGCTGCTCCTCTGCCGTTCAACGACCCGCCTAAGATAGGAGGAACGCCGCGCGAGGTCACTGTCCCGTTTCGGAGCGCGGCCGAAAGCGGCATATCCGTCCCGCGGGCGGCCCGGTACCCACTCAATCCATGCGGTGGGGCAGCATCTGTAAGCGTGGGAGACGGGGGTCGGACATCGGGGCAAGACCATCCGTCTCTCCCGCGCGTGACCTTCTGCTCGAAGCGGTGATCGCGCACGAGCAGGTCGACCTTCTCTTTCAACCCATCATCGACGCGAAAACCGGGCGTTTCGCCGGTGCCGAGGCGCTCGTCCGCTGCGCCGTTGCGCGCGATGCCGAGGCGCTCTTCACAAGGGCCAACTTCGCGGCACTGGGCGAGCGGCTGTCGCGCATGATCCAGCGCAAGGCACTGCGTAGCGCGGCCGTGTGGGAAGGCCCGCTCAAGGATCTGGCTGTCTCGATCAACCTGCTCCCGGCCGACATCAGCCGCGACGGGTACGACCGCTGGCTGCTCGAGGAGATCGACGCGGCTGCCATCGATCCCGCAAGGATCACGCTCGAGATCACCGAGAGCGCGCTGCTTTGCGACCGGGAGAGTGTCGCGGCGCGGCTCTCGACCTTACGCGACGTGGGGCTGAGGATCGCGGTCGATGATTTCGGCACGGGTTACGCAAGCCTCGACTATCTGACGTCGCTTCCGCTCGACATGCTCAAGATCGACCGGGGCTTGATCGCCGGCATCGTCGGACGCGAGCGCGACAGGATCGTGGTCCGACGGCTGATCCCGATGGCGCACGAGCTTGGGCTGAAGGTGGTCGTCGAGGGCGTCGAGAGCGCCGAGCAGCTCGCGCTTCTCAGAGAGTGGGGTTGCGACCTCTATCAGGGCTTCCTCGGCTCGGCGCCGCTCACGCACGAGGCGCTGACGCGCTTTGCCGAAGCCGCTTAAGCGGCGACCAGTTCCTTTTTTTCGGCCGCTGCTGCAACTCGCGCCAAGCCGCGCGATAGCTGAAGCGCACCGTTGAGCCGCGCCTCCGCGGTCGGCCAGTTGCGCGAGAGGGCCATCTTGCTGTCGGGCCTGAGCCTCGCGGCACCCTTCAGCCGATCGATATAATCGAGGAGCCCCTTGAGGTCGGGGAAGCCGGTGTCGGCGAAGGTCACCACTGCTCCTTTCGGGCCCATGTCGAGCTTGGCAATCATCGCCTCGCGGCAATTCAGCTTCACCTCGACGATCTTCATGAGGTTGGCCGTCTCCTCGGGAAGCGCGCCGAAGCGGTCGATCAGCTCGGCGGCAAAGGCATCGATGGACTGCCGGTCCTCGAGCTCGCCGAGGCGTCGGTAGAGGCCCATGCGGAGGTCGAGGTCGGGCACATAATGTTCCGGGATCATGATCGGCGCATCGACGCTGATCTGCGGGGTGAACTCCTCCTTCACAGGCACGCCGCCAGCCTTGAGTTCAAGGATCGCGTCCTCGAGCATCGACTGGTAAAGCTCGAACCCGACCTCCTTGATGTGCCCCGACTGCTCGTCGCCGAGGAGATTGCCGGCACCGCGGATGTCGAGATCGTGGCTGGCGAGCTGGAAGCCGGCGCCGAGATTGTCGAGTTCGCTCAGCACCTGAAGCCGCTTCTGGGCGGCTTCGGTGATCGAGCGGTCGGCAGGCATCGTAAGATAGGCGTAGGCGCGAGTCTTCGCGCGTCCGACCCGTCCGCGGAGCTGGTACAGCTGGGCAAGGCCGAAGCGGTCGGAGCGATAGACGACGAGCGTGTTCGCGCTCGGGATGTCGAGGCCGCTCTCGACGATCGTGGTCGACAGCAGCACGTCATATTTGCGGTCATAGAAGGCGCTCATCCGCTCCTCGACCTCGGTGGCGCTCATCTGGCCGTGGGCGGTGATGAATTTCACCTCGGGGACTTGCTGACGGAGCCATTCCTCCATGTCCGGGAGGTCGGCGACGCGGGGGACGACGAAGAAGCTTTGCCCGCCGCGGAAATGCTCGCGGAGGAGCGCCTCGCGAAGGACGACTCCGTCGAACGGCGTGACGTAGGTCCGCACGGCTAGGCGGTCGACGGGCGGCGTCTGGATGACGCTGAGCTCGCGAAGACCGCTCATCGCCATCTGCAGTGTGCGCGGGATGGGAGTCGCGGTGAGGGTGAGGACATGGACGTCGTTCTTGAGGGCCTTCAGCCGCTCCTTGTGGGCGACTCCGAAATGCTGCTCTTCGTCGACAATGACGAGTCCCAACCGTTTGAAATTGATTGATTTGGCGAGGATCGCGTGGGTGCCGATGACGATGTCGACAGTGCCGTCGGCTAGCCCCTCCTTGGTCTTCTTCGCTTCGGCAGCCGGGACTAGCCGCGAGAGGCGGCCGATGTTCATCGGAAAGCCGTGGAAGCGGTCGACGAAATTGCGGTAATGCTGACGAGCGAGGAGCGTCGTCGGGCAGACGAGCGCGACCTGCTTGCCGGACATCGCCATGACGAACGCGGCGCGGAGCGCGACCTCCGTCTTGCCGAACCCGACGTCGCCGCAGACCAGGCGGTCCATCGGCTTGCCCGCTTCGAGGTCCTGCAGCACGTCGCCGATCGCGCGGTCCTGGTCGTCGGTTTCCTCATATGGGAAGCGGTCGACGAATTGCGGATAGCTGGCGTCGGGCTCGGCGATGACGCCGGGACGCGTGGCGCGGACCGCGGCCAGCTTGATGAGCTCGCCGGCGATCTCGCGGATGCGCTCCTTCATCCGCGCCTTGCGCCGCTGCCACGCTTCCCCGCCGAGGCTATCGAGTGAGACGCCGTCGCTCTCGCTGCCGTAGCGGCTCAGCAGCTCGATATTCTCGACCGGCACGTAGAGCTTGTCGCCGCGCGCATATTCGAGCGCGACGCAGTCGTGCGGGACCTTGCTGACCGGAATCTGGGTCAGGCCCTCGTAGCGGCCGATACCGTGGTCGGCGTGGACCACCAGGTCGCCGGGCGACAGCGTCGCCAGCTCCTGAAGGAAGGCGTCGGCGGCCTTGCGCTTCTTGCGCCTCCGGACGAGCCGGTCCCCGAGCATGTCCTGCTCGGTGAGGACCGCGACGTCGGGCGTGGTGAAGCCGTGATCGAGCGGCAGCACCAGCAAGGCTGGCTGGGTCTTCGAGCCGAGCGCTTCTTGCCAGTTGTCGGCAAGCTTCTGCGCCTTGAGGCCGTGATCTTCGAGCAGGCCGGAAAGGCGCTCACGGGCACCGCGGGTGTAGCTCGCAAGCACGACCTTGCGCCCGCTCCGGCGGAGGTCCGCGACGTGCTTGGCGACCGCTTCATAGACGTTGCTTTGCTGCGCCCGCTCGGGTGCGAAGTCGCGCGCCGCATCGACTCCGAAATCAATAATGCGTTCGGAATCCGGCTCGTGAAACGGTGAGGCGAGATGGATCGGCCAGTCGGCCTCGAAGCCTTCCCATTCCTTCTTCGCCAGGTAGAGGGCATGCGGCTCGAGCGGACGGTAATTGCCCGGCTGGGCTTCCATCGCTCGGACGCGGTTCTGGTAATAATCGTCGATCGCCTCGCGCCGCCCATCGACCGCCTGGTCAGCCGCCGCGTCGCGAATCACGAGGTCGTTTTCCCGGAAATGATCGAACAGCGTAGCCAGCCGTTCCTCGAGCAGCGGCAGCCAATGCTCCATGCCCGACATTCGCCGGCCTTCGGACAGGGCCTGGTAAAGCGGGTCCTGGGTGGCGGCGCCCCCGAACTTCTCGCGATAGCCGGAGCGGAAGCGCTTGATGCTGTCAGCATCGAGCAGCGCCTCCGACGCGGGCATCAGGGTGAATGCGTCAGCACGATCGGTGGACCGCTGGTCGGTTGGATCGAAGCGGCGCAAGCTGTCGATCTCGTCCCCGAAGAAATCGAGACGAAGCGCCATCTCCTCGCCGGCGGGGAAAAGATCGATCAGCGACCCTCGCACCGCATATTCGCCATGCTCGGCAACGGTGTCGGTCCGCTGATAGCCGAGCGCGTTGAGCTGCTCGACCAAGGCCTCGCGCTCGATCCGCTCACCTTCGGCGATCCGCCGGGTGAGCTGGCGGATTCGAAACGGCGTCAGCATCCGTTGGAAAGCTGCGCTCGACGTCGTGATCAGCAGCTGCGGCTTCATCTGCTTGTCCTGAAGCGCGTTCAGCGTCGCCAGCCGCTCTGCCATGACTCGCAGGGCAGGGGAGGCGCGGTCGTAGGGAAGGCAGTCCCAGCCGGGGAGGGTCAGCACCTCGACTTCAGGCGCGAACAGGGGAACGGTGTCGGCGAGCGCCCGCATCGCGGCTTCGTCGGCCACGATGGCGACCGCGCGGGCGCCGTTTCCGGTACCGTGCGCTGCTCGCGCCAGATCGGCGCAAAGCCACGGCATGAACCCCGTCGGCACGCCCGCGAGGGTCAGGGCTTCCTTGGCGCGAAGGACGCGTTGCAGCGGCTCGCTCATCGCGAAATCCGTATATAGTCGAGCTGCCGTAGCGCCTCGATCATCGGACCGGCGAACCGCTCCGGCGGGTCGGCGGTTCCGTGCGCCCAGGCCATGATGTCGACATCCTGTTCTTCCAGCATCGCCTCGAATTGCGCGCGTTCGCGCGGCCCCCAGCGTTCATGGTGCGCGTCGAAGAACCCGCCGACCAGCATGTCGGCTTCCTTGGTTCC
>Ga0070680_100002144_pt1 | contig 14593 bp, 10 predicted proteins | sample KBSC73BmetaG_FD_64672 | JGI IMG/M metagenome (GOLD analysis project Ga0070680, IMG submission 64672) | Corn rhizosphere microbial communities from Kellogg Biological Station, Michigan, USA - KBS C7-3B metaG | ecosystem: Host-associated > Plants > Roots > Rhizosphere | place: USA: Michigan...
GTTTTCCCAATAGTCGTAGATGAGGAAAGCTTCAACAGCCACGCGGTCGTCAGGGGCGAGGCCGGGCAGCGCGGCCGCATTCGCCATGGTGCGCCGCATCGTGTCTTTGAGGATGAGGACTTTGCGGAATTTGCGGTCCCGCAGCGTCGCAATCTCTTCCCGGCTCATTTGTGGCCGAAACGGGTTCGGGCCGGACGAGTAGATCAGGTTCACTTCGAACGTGAACAGGACGCCATAGCCCGCAAGGTACGTGCCCCTCGTCATCCCGAGCAGATCGTACGGGTCCGGACCAGGGGCGCGCAATTTGGCGTCCAGCGCCTTTTCGATGGTGGTGAGCGATGCGCGCGTGACGCCGCTTTCCACGGCGGCGAACGCCATCATCGACGCAAGCGCCAGACAAATCGCCGCTTTCATTGACCTGTTCCAGCGTTGCGTTCGGGTCCTGCCATGGCGTACTCCGTAAGCACGCCAAGGCGCTTCTGCAGCGTGTTCATTTGTTCGCCCATGGCGACCATCAGTTCGCGCCGCTGCTGCTCCGCCTTGCGATCCGCCGATTCCAGGGCGGCCTTCGTGACCCGGGCATCTTCCTGGTGAACCCGCGCAACGGCATCCGAGACCGCTTTATTGATGCGCGCATCCATTTCATGCGAGAGTTCATCTCGCGTCATACCTGCGGTGACCACAGATTGCGGGTGGGATTGAGTTTCCGCGGGCCGCCGATAAGCCGAGAACACGATCGCGGCGGCGAGCACGCATGCCGACGCGAATGCCAGGCGCGCGCCCGAGTTCCAGAAGCTCGAGAAAAATCGGACAACCGGCGAAGGCTGAAAGAGCTTATCGGAAACGAAAGCAATGCGCTGCGGAATCTCACGATCGGGCAGGACCCGCAGGGCCGCGGTGGTGAGCTGAAGCTGGGCGAGTTCGGTGGCGCAGGCAGCGCATCCGGCCAGGTGCCGCTCCATTTCGGCCCGCGCCGGAGCCGCCAGTTCATCGAATGCGAAATCGCAAAGCCGTTCGCGGTCGCAACCGGATTCCATCATTTGGTACCTCTCTTGTTCGCTGGAGCCAGTTCTTCCTTCAGCAGGCCGAGCGCGGTATAGAGCCGCGACTTGACGGTGGAAACGGGGGCGCCCAGAATTTCCGCAATTTCCTCGAATTTGAAGCCCTGATAGACCTTGAGCACGACCGCTTCCCGCTGCTCCGCCGTCAGCCGGTCAAGCGCGGTGCTGACAGCGAGCGACAGATCGAGCGCGATACCCGGAGCGGCCTCGCGATCGGCAAGCGCCGCGGCGTCTTCGTGGGGTTCCGGGCGGCGTTTGCGGAAGTCCGAACAGGCTTCGTTGTGCGCGATGCGGAACAGCCACGGGCCAAAGCGGGCCGGGTCGTCCAGTTTCCGGATATTCTGGTACGCCTTCAGAAAAACGTCCTGGCTGAGGTCGAGCGAATCGTCCGGGCTGCCGGTAAGACGAAGAAGGTAATTGAAGACGCGCTTTTCCCAGCGGGAGACGAGGAGGTTAAATGCCTCGACATCCCCGCGCCGCGCGCGCACAATCAGGTCCGCGTCTTCGACGGCCCGAAAAATCAAACTCTGGCTCCTTTCGGGAAGACGCAGGAAAGGGGAAAAAAGACGGAAAGGATGAGGATAGTTTAGCGTGAAAGGAACGGGGGCCGAGAATCACTGAGATGGTATGCCGGACCCGAACGGTGCGTCCAAAGGCCAGATCGGTACCAGTGCACTGCTGGACAAGCGAGAGGAGGTGGCGACGAAGTTATATGAATCCCAACCACTTACGCCTCTACACCATCAATTTGAGGAGCAATTCAATGCGGTTGAGAGGGAATTGTTTGTCCGCAATGGGGGAAAATCGGCCGACTACAAATACAAGCACGACATGCGGCATTGCTTCGCGTTTAGCGAGGTGCGGGATGCCAGAGGACTTCTGGAGCAGACCGCCGGGATGCGAGCGCTTCCGGGTGGAAAGGGGCACTACGTATTGCGTCCGGTGAACGAGGTAATTAACTGGCGAGACACGAAAATCGGTCAGACCAGGGATGCTGCATTAAGAAGAAGCATCGGAAAAGAAAAACTCGATGATACCGGTCATCTGATCGCCCTGGATTTCGGTGCGGATCCGGCCGAGCGGCGAAATGTGGCGGCGCAGAACTGCGTGCAAAACGAATGGGGAAGCTGGTATCGGCAGGAGGTCGGCCTCAAACGGAAACTGGAGAGTCACTCAGCGTGCCGGTTACGTGTCACAGTGTGGTACACAGCAGACAGATTCAATCGGCGGAGCTACGGATGGCACATGGACGCATCTGGCGTGGACCGGAAAGGTAAACCGGTCATTTTCAACGGGAACATCATCCATTTCAATCCTGTGGTTCACGCTGCGACGCGAAAAATTGCCCACGCGAACGCCGTGGAAACAAGAGAGCGCGCCCGCAACGTGCGATATACAGGACCTCCCGAGTTGCGGCTACTTTAAGCCCGAGGAATCTCCTCAGATTTCCTGCAGCTTCTTCGTCGCGTCGCCGAACTGCTCCACCTTCAGGCCCATGTGGTCCATGATCGACATGTACAGGCTGCAGACTTTCCGGTTTTCATCGCCGGCATTCAGGTAATCGATGGTCCGGCCGGTCTCGATCGCGCCTCCCAGACCGCCAGCCAGTACGATCGGGAGCCGCCCGTTGTCGTGCTTACGCCCGTCCCACATGTTCGAAAGCCACATCACGCACGAATGATCGAGCACTGTCCCATCGCCCTCAGGCATGCTGTCGAGCTTTTGCGCGAGATACGCCATCTGGCTCACATGGAACCGCGTGATCCGCTCGTAGTCCTCGGACAAGTTGTTATGCGACGCCGAGTGATGTCCTTCCTTCACGTCGAGGAACGGATAGTAGAGAGCCGAAAGATCGCGCGCCGTAATCAGCGACGCCACGCGCGTCCGGTCGGTCTGGAATGCCATCGCGATGATGTCGCACATCAGCCGCGTGTGGTCCCGCAGATCTTCGGGCAATCCGTTCGCGGGCCGCTGCATCGTGAATAGCGGCTTGTTCGCGGTCTTCGCCTTGTCCTCCGCTTTTTCCATGCTGCGCCGCATTTTGTCCACGCGCGTTTCCACTTCGCGTACGCTGGTCAGATATTCATCGAGCTTCGCCTTGTCGCTCGAGCTGATCTCTTTCGTCAGTTCCTGCGCCCGGTCGCGCACGCGATCGAGAATGCTCATGTTTCGCAGGCTGCCGCGGTTTTCGAACAAATTGTCGAACGCGAGCGCCGGATACAGTTCCACGGGCACCGGCGAATCCGCCGTCTGCCACGAAATATGCGAACTGTAGGACATCGAGAAGTTCGTCTCGTGATAGCCCGACATTGGCTCATCGCAGGCGAGAACCAGGCTCGCCAGCGGCGTCTGGTCGCCCACATGGTTTGCGATCATCTGGTCTACCGTGGTACCGGCGTGGATGATCGCGCCTTTCGTGATCTTCGCGCCCGAAAGGAGTCCGCCCGTCTGCCCCGGGTGAATCCCCTGACCCGTGGTCGGCTTGTCGAACAAACCGTTTATCACGTTGATTTTCTTCTTGATCGGCTCGAACGGCGCGAGCGTCTTGCTCAGCTTCATAGCATCGCCGTTGCCTTCCGCAGACCAGTAATTCTCGTTGACGCCGGTGCCCATAAACAGCACCGCGAAGCGCTTCGGATACGCCACCGCCGCTGCGTCCGGTCCCGCCGATCCAGTCGTCGGCAGCGTCGTATCGGCGAAGATTGGTAACGATTCGAGCCACGGCAGCGACATCGCCACTCCCGCGCCCCGGAGCACCATGCGGCGCGAGATGCCGCTACCCGATTTCTGAGATCGATGAGCCATCTTTAAGCACCTTTATTATCCAACGTTTTCTTCGTCTTCAGAGCCATCTTCCGCCGATTATCCGGCTCCTGCGGCTGCTGCGGACTTCTGCGATCGAGAAATTGCGGACTTGTGACGATCGTCTCGATCAGGGAATCGAACTGATACTTGCGCGCCACGAGATTCTTTTCCATTTTCTCGACCAGAGGTTCGTCAGAAAGCATCAGCGACCGATCAAGCGAATAAACGAGCAGTTTACGGCTCAGATTATCCACGAAATCCTTCTCGCGATGGTCGCGAATGTAATCCAGTACGCCCTCGAGCCCCGTACCCCTGGCCCCGCCCGGGAACTCCGCGCTCGCGTCGATCGGGCGTCCGCCCAAATCCTTCGTCCGAACCTTGCCCACCGGTCCGTATCCTTCAAAAACCAGTCCGAGGGAATCGAAACGCGAATGGCAAGCCGCGCACATGGGATTCGAACGGTGCTGCGCCAGCAGATCGCGAATCGGCAGATCCGTCTTTGCCTCATCGCTGGGCAGTTCCGGCACCACAGGTGGTGGGGGCGGCACGATCTCACCCAGCACATCCTTCACCAGCCAGTGCCCGCGCTTGACGGGGCTTGTGCGCAATCCCGGCGAATTCTCGGTCAGAAACACGGCCATCGGCAGCAGCCCGCCGCGCCCGTACCTGTTCGCGTCATCTACCCGCACCCACGTGTCCGCGCCGCCCTTCACTTCGGGCATGCCGTAGAATTTCGCGAGGTCCGGATTCACGAACGTGTACTTGCCGTAGAGCATGTCCAGCACGGAACGGTCATTCTGAATCGCATCCTGCACAAACCGCACCGGCTCCTCGAACATCGCCTGCCGCAGACCGTTCGTAAACTCCGGAAACCGCATCCGATCCACCGAGTTGTACGTTTCGAACTGGCGGAACTCGAGCCAGTTGCCCGCAAATTCGGTTGCCATGCCACTTATGCGCTTATCCTGGAGCATGCGGCGCACCTCGGCCATCAGCACGTCTTTCTTTTGCAGTTCCCCGGATGCCGCTTTCTGCATCAATTCGTCATCCGGCATGCTCGACCATAGAAAATAGCTCAGCCGATTTGCCAGCGCGTATCCTGAGAGCGGTTCGGCGCCTTTGATCTTCGTCGACGCCTTCACGATCTTCGTGCTGCCTGCCTGCGATTCGTCCGTCAAGTCCAGCCGGTACAGAAAATCGGGCGCCATCAGGATGCTTACGATGGAATCCCGAATCGCCTCTTCGTGTGAAAGTTCGCCCTTCGTCCGAAGCTGGTGGTAATACGCCAGCAGGTCGTCCTGCTCAGCCTTCGTCAATGGCCGGCGGTAGGCCCGCGCCGCGAACTTCAGCAGCGCGTCCAACTGCGCCGGCTGAGCCGCGATCCTCATCTTCTCGAGGGACCGCAGGGTGTTGTTGATGTTATCGAAGTGGATCGGCATCCAGGCTGCCGCCACCGGATTCCCGCTGGCCTTCGCGTACGCGGTGTACTCATCCCGAATCGCGGCGATCACCGAAGCATCCGTCACTGCCTTCCCAACCGGACGTGGGTGGCCCGACTCGGCCCCGTGGCCCAGCACCTCACCGCTCTGATTGAAATAGAACTGCACGAACGTTCGCGCGGTGTAGTCGGCGAAGAAGTCGAATTCAGTCCAGAGCCTGTCGAGCTCCTTCTTGCCCTTGTCGTCCAGAATCAGCTGCTGCAGAGGGAGATCGTCGCGCCAGAAGCCCATCACGCTGTGATAGCCGGCGCTGAGCAGACGCCCCGAATCGGCCGAATCGTCCGGGAAAAACTTCCCGCGTTCCTTTATATAAAACGCGTCAGGAAAGACACTAGCGAAACGCGCAAACGACTCTTCATACTCGGCGCGCTTCCCGGCCGGAATCACCAGATCGGGATCGGCCAGTTGCTCCGTCTTCATCACCGCGGCCCAGCGCACTGAGGCTTCCTGGTGCAAACCTGCGTACTTCGGGATCACAGGCGGGGTCTGCGGCGGATCGGTATCGAGCCGCAAAGCGCCCGGATCGTAGTCCCTGCGATGCGTGTTGAACTGTGTATATTTCCAGGTCAGCAGCGGCTGCGATGCGGCCGGCAACCCGCGAGGCGGCCGGAAGCGACCTCTGCCGCGGCCTCCGGCGCCAGCCGCCGGAGTTCCATTTGCCTGAGCTGCATCTGCTACAGGCGCTGTGGGCGGAGCAGGCGCCTCGGCTACCGGCGGGCCTTTAACGATGGGCGCGGTGAACTGCATCGCCGTATGGTTACGGATTTTCACCACGAAATCGCGCATTTCGACGCATTTCGTGCGAAGCGCCGCCTCGTCAACCTTGCCGTCGATCGGGGCGGGCAAGGACTTCCACATCGCCTGAAGTTTGGCGATCGGCCCCACTTCGACTTTTTCCGGCCGGCCGGGAGTGACGCCTTCACCCAGAATTCCCCAGACCATCGGCAAATACTTCGGGCTCACCTTTGCCGCTGCTGCCGTGCTCGCCAGCGTCGCTGCACGATGCCCCAGCGCCTTTCGATATTTATAGCGCCACGCGGCTTCAAAATAGTCCGCATAGTCCGTCGGCTGCGATTCGTAGAAGTCGACGATCCGCTTGACTGCGAACTGATCGCGATCCGTCTCGGAAAGCATCGAACCCGGCGCGAAGATAAACCCGTCGGGCGTGAGCACCATGTGGTCGCCAACCTCGCGCGCCGCCTGAAGATATTTGCCGAGCAACGCCGGTGACATCGTGAGCGACTCGCCGGAGTTGTCGAAACCCGCCTGATTGGCCGGATCTACCGGGAACTCGCGCGTCGGCTTCATGTCGACGCCCGTCAAATCACGAATCGTGTAGTTGTATTCGGCATTGCTCAGACGCCGGGCCAGTACCGGTCCGGGATCGCCTGCATTTTTCCGGGCTTCGGTACTGCGGAGCGTCTTAACCCACGAGATAACCTGCTGCCGGACCGCGTCCGGCGGCTGCGGCATCTTGGCCGGGGGCATCTGCTTCGCCGTGAGTTTCTCGGCCACGGTCGCCCATCGGCCGTTGTCCGCAATCACGGTCTGCATGCTGGTATAGGCCTTCAGGTCGAGGCCGCCGGCGGGCGTTTTTCCGCTGTGGCACCCGACACAGTACTGGTTTACGAAAGGCTGAACTGTACCCGAAAAGGTTTTGTTCAGATCGGCATCGCCATGCGTTGCTGCATAACTGGACTGGACGCACAGAAGTGCGCCGGCGCCTAAAGCGACGCGCAGCGTGACAGGGATGACGGAATACCGCATGATGAGGGGTTTAATTCATCATATAAGGACGCCTGATGGCGCCACAACGACCGTTGGTTAGGCGAGCCAGCAACAGGACTGCGGCCGGGCGTGCGCGTAATCACAATTTCGGCCAGACCCAAAACAGGTTCCGCGCTGCCTCAGCTTCGCATGCGCAACATCATATATAATCCCGCGAGCGAAAATACCGCGTCCGGAGCCCACGCCGCCACCATGGGTGGCAGATAGTTCACGTTCCCCATCTGTTCGAAAAGCTTGCCGATGGCGAGATAAGCCATCGCGACCGCGAGGCTTACGCCCACGCCCGCCATCGCGCCGCGGTTTCCCACCAGGAACCCGAACGGAACCGAAATCAGCGCCATAATGAGCGCAAACAGCGGCACCGCAAACTTCTTGTAATACTGCACCCGAAGTTTGATCGTGTCGAAGCCGCTTTCCTGCAGGTCGCCGATATAACTCCCCAGTTCGGCGTAATTCATCTGCTGGTTTTGCCTTACTTCTCTCCGAAAATCGTCCGGCCGTTCGGAAAGCTCGGAAAAGGTTGTGACCGTGAAATTTTCCAGCCGTTTCTCATCAACGCCCTTGATATCGCGAACCGTTCCCCGCTCGAAGACCCATTGCTGCAGATCCTGCTGCCAGCGCGCGCGGCTGGCGTTGATCTCGCGCACAAGCTGGAAGGTCTTCGGATCGATCTCGAATACCCACGGCTCGATCATCGCGTTCTCCGCGGCGTCGAAGTACTTGAAATAGAAGATCCGGTAATCATGGAAGATCCACTTGCGCTCGGGATGCAGATACGTTTGCGTCGGGCGGCCCTTGATCTCGTTCAGAATCGCGTCCTGGATCTGATTCGAATGCGGAATCCAGGAATAGTCCGCCGCGAAGAGCGACGCGCTCAGCATACAGGCCATCAGCAGGACCGGAAATCCGAGCCGGCGCACGCCGATCCCGCAAGCCTTGAAGGCCGTCACTTCGTTGTTCTTCGTCATGACGCCGAACGTAACCAGCACCGCGAGGAGGACGCCGATCGGGAGCGTGTCATAGATCAGCTTCGGCGTCAGAAATACGTGATAAGTGATAACCTCCGCAATCGGAACGTGGTTTTTCACGATATCGCCCAGGAGGTCGAAAAAGATAAACACCTGTGTCATCGTGATGAACGCCAGCACCCATAAAACGAAGTAGAAGAGGAAATTCGAAAGGATGTAGGTATCGACGATCTGGAAGACCACGAACCCCACGCTGCCGCCCGCTTCCGCGCCCCGCGAGATCATCTTCGAAGTCGACGCGACGATGCGGACGAAGAAATCTTTCACCCCGCCGATCAGATCGCGGTCGCCGGGCGACTCCATGCGAATGATCATCACCACGCCCGCAATGAGAAACGCCGCATTCGGCAGCCATGAGGCGAGTTCCACAGAGAGCGAATGCGAGCTCGCCAGCCGCGTCAGGCTGATGTACGCCAGGTAGTAGCAGAAGAACGCGAGAAAAATCGCCCAGACGTAACCCGCGGATCGTCCGCCCTTGCGCGAGGACGCGCCGAGCGGGATTCCCACCAGCGCCAGCATGAGACAACCCAAAGGCAGCGCCAGCCGGCGATGAAACTCGATCAGCGAATCCGTGCCCTCCTGGGTTTTTCGCGCGTGCGCATGAATAAAACGCAGCAGCTCGCCCGTGAACATCTCCTCATACGGCTTGGCTTTTTGTTCCTGTTGCGCGTTCTGCGTCAGGACCATCACGCCCGAAGGAGCCATCGAGTGATATGGCGATTCATGGACGCTTTGGTCGCGCAGCGTTAGTTGCACCCGATTGTTCGCGGGATCGGCCTGGGCCAGCGCCTCGCGGGCAACCGTGATCTTGGGGCCTACCGGCTGGTCTTTCAGCCCGGTCTTTCGTTCCGCGGGGGGCGTGAGATCGGCGATAAACACTCCCTTCCAGACCACTGCCGGCCCGGCTTCCGACTTCACGTCCTCTACATAAACGACTGTATTGTCGTTCGTGAATTGCTCTTCGAAAACCCGCGGCTCCACATCCGCCGTAATCTGCGACGAACCCTCCCGGTTTACGATCTTGAAGAACGCCCGAACGGCCAGCGGATTCAGCCACAAGGAGCAGGCCGCCGAAATACCCGTCGCGAGCAGCGCGAAAACAACCACCGGCGCTACCACGACGCGGCTGGAAACCCCGCCCGAACGCATGGCGACGATCTCGTTGTCGCCGGACATTCGCCCAAGGCCCACCAGTATCCCCACCAGCACGCCGAATGGAATGCTCAACAGCAGCACCGGAGGCAACACCAGGACGCAGAGTTCGAGAAAAGCAAAGCCTTTGGCCGAGCGCACCAGCAGTTCGAACAATCTGCTGCTGCGCTGCAGAAAGATGACAAAGGTGGCCAGCGCGGTCGCGAGCGCCGAACTCGTAAGAATTTCCCGGAAAACGTACCGGCTGAGGATCTTCATTTCGCGCTGACGGCGCGATCCGCGGAACGCGTACTGGAAGCGAGCGTCGAAGGCGTTGCGGTCAGGGGAGATGGAACCACGGGAAGTCTCGGAAGCTCGTCATCGATCTTCGTCAGTTCGAGATCGTCAATCAACAGAGATGGCGCCACAACCGCTACCTGGGCTGTACTGGCGCCCGCTCCGAGAAGGGCGAAGGGAACTTCGTTTTCAAGATAACTCAGAGTGTTTACGTCGTTGCCCGCGGCCAGAATGTCCTTGAGGGACCGGGCATTCAGACTGCGCAGACGCACGCCGCGAATCAGTTCCTCGCGGCCGTCCGGATACACGCGATATACATAAGTCGGAATGCTGATCGGTCGCATGGAGCCGCCCGAGGCCGCCCCTGCAATCAGTCTGCGGGCTTCGTCAAAGGGCGCCGACGATGGGAAATCCATTTTGCGGACGACGATTCCGTAGGGCAGTCCGCGTTGCTGGCACAGATCCAGCATCTTGCTGCGCAGCTCCCCAATCGAAGCGGTCTCTCCTGCCTTTACAACCAGGTTCGTCGGTTCCGGCATCTCGCCTCCGGGACCACCCGCGACGCGCGCATGCCCGTTCGAATCCGTATAACCGCGCACCGGATTCCGGGTTCTCAGAAAATCCCTGAGAACGCCACGTTCCACAAGGGCGACCTTCCTGTCCGGCACGCCTTCGTCATCCACTTCCTCGTGCCCGAACAGCGGCAGCGAGGGGTCGTCCGTCACATCGAAAAACTCCGGCATGATCCGGACTCCGCGCCGTCCTTCAAGTTCGGTTGCGACCGTCTGACTGGAGGGACCACCCGGACCGGCGGGTTTCCGCGCAATGTGCAGATTCCGTCCCAGAATCTGGGCGAGCAGTTGCGGAGCCGACATGCCTTCAAACAGAATCGGCCCCGAATAGTTGTCCCCCGCGGGGGCGCTCGCCAGCTTCGTCACGTTCTCGCCCATGGAGCGCGCAGCCTTCTCCAGCGCGTCTTCGGAAAACATCGCGCCAATATCGCGCGTGTAGAACACGTCGAGATCCCGCACAATCATGCCATCCGAAGCCTGTGCCGATGCGCGAATCTGGACGGCGCCCAGCTCATCCGGAATCCGGATCGCCGTTCCTTCGCTCGTCACCAGTCGCCGTAGTCCGCTCATGGCGCTGAGTTCAACCAGTGAGCCGCGCAGCCCCGGGTACGCCTTGAAAATCGCCGAAATCTTTCGTGCATGGTCGTTCCATGCGTTCAAATCGAACGCGGGTAGCGTGAAATCCCGGACCAGCGCTACAGGCTGAACCTTCGCGAAATCCGGCAGTTGATCACGCACGGTCAGGCTGCGCAGCGAAGCCCGCTTGCGCGCGATCGCCTGCAGAGAGTTCTTGTACGCGGAGTCGGAGGCAAGCCACAGATATTGCCGGACAGCGCCCGCATCTTCTTCGAGCGGAAAACTGCGCAAACCAGGCCGCCGGTTCGGAGACGCCCCCCCGAAATTCGTGTTATCGAACGAATAATCGCCTACCCGGATATGAACTTCCGGAACGCGAAAAGTTCGCTGATTTGACGCGATCAGGCCGCCCAGCATCGCCGAAGCAGACCAGACGTGTACGTCATCCACCTCGTAACTGATGAAGTAAGGCCGGTCGAGCTGGCCCAGCTGAAGCGTTTGAGAACGCTGCAACTCCGCCTTCATGGCATCGAAGACGCTGTCCGGCTGGGCTGCAATCGCGCAAACAGCGCCGGCCAGCACAAAGCCGGAGAAGAAAAAACACGCCGCGCGGAGCTTCACTGCGCGCTCCCGGTCGCATTGGCGTTCGCTACCGTTTTGCCGGTGATGGTCAATGGCGACGGCAGAAGCGGCGGCAAATCCTGCCCCTGCGACTTCTTCTCAATTTCGATCTCGGAAATCAGAATCGCGGGCGAAACCGCCGATACCGGAACACTCCCGGACTCCGCGCCGCAGTAGCCGTTAAACACTTCCGGCGTATCCGAGGTCGCGAGAATACGGGCAAAACTCGCGAGCGGCGTTCCCACTATATCCGCTCCGCGAATCAACTCGTCCGGGCGGCCATCCGGATAAACCCGGTACACGATCACCGGTATCACCTTGAAGGCCTGCAATCCGGCGCGCTGCGTCGTGGTAAAGCCGCCGGTAATATCGTCGAAATACAGCCCGTATGGCTTGTTCTGCTTCTTGATTTCGTCGATCAGCATCTGCCGCAGCTTCTGATTTGTCACGGACCGGCTGCTGGAAACGATCAGATTCGATTGCCGCGATACCACTTCGAGCCCCGGCTCCCGGCGCCCATGTCCGTTCGAATGTTCGAAACCCTCGATGGGCGATCTCGACATGAGGAACGACCGCAGAATCCCGTTCTCCACCGCCTTCACGGGCTTGCCGGGCATCCCTTCATCGTCAAACTCGTACCAGCCGTTCAGGTCCGTCCCGGCTATGCGCCGGATGGTCGGATCGAATGACACGGAGAGAAATTCCGGAAGAATCTTTTCGCCGACGCTGTGCGTGAACGTCTGGCCTTCGCTTTCATCCTTCTGCCGATGCCCTTCGATGCGGTGCCCGAAGATTTCGTGGAAAAAGACGCCGGAGGCGCGGCCGGAGAAAATGGCCGGCCCGGCAAACGGTTCCGCGACCGGCGCATGCGCCAGCGCTTCGACGTTCGTGCCCACCTTCTTCACGGCGGCGCCAAGAGCCTCAACGGAGGGCAGATCCGCATCGCTGAAGGCCTCGAAAGTCTTGAAATCGGAGACGTCCATGCCGTCCTTCGTTCGCGCGCTGGCAGTAATCACCACGCGCGCAAAGCCTCGCCCCTGCGCGATCCGGCTGCCTTCCGTGTTCGTGAAAAATCGATTGTCCGTTCGCAGCGAGAACTGCACCTCGGAAGCAAGCAGATCCGGATACTCGCGAAAGAGCCGCGACAGATCGCGCATCTCGCGTGACCATCGCGCCTTGTCGAACGGCAGCGAGGCCAGCATTCCGTTTTTCGCGTAGCTTTCCTCTTTCGAGAAATCGTTGGACTGGTCCCGGTCCGCCGCCTTCACCTGCTGGTTCGTCCGGATCCGAATCAGCCGATCCGCCGCTTCGCGGTAAACCCGATCCGATTCAAGCCACATCATCTGCTTCATCGGCGCCGTCTCGCCGTCGATCGGCAGCGGCGCCGCCCCGGTAAAGTGGATCGACTCGCCGCGCGCGCGCCGGTAATTGTCGAGACTCGGCGTGCCGACCCGGACTGTTACGTCCAGATAGCGGTTGTGGCTGCTGTCAAGATTGTTGAGAACGCCCAGCGTCGCGCCGACAGTGTGGTTCGCCAGATCCGTAATTTCATAAGCCATGAAATACGGCGCCGGATCCGCTTTGGCCTTCAGAGCTTCAAAATTCCGATGAAGCTCCTCGCCCATGGTCGTGAGGATGGGGTTTTCGGCAGCGCCGAATGCGGCCGCGGAACATGCCGCCAGCGCCGCGACTCGCAGAAATTTCACAATCTCCGACAATATCACGTTACAAAGAAAGGGTTCCTCGCCAGAGGCGTTTCAACGAACCATCACGGTACCAGGAATTTTGCGCGGCCGCCCATATATGATTCCGGAGTGGTCACCCGCCGTAATTTTGCCGCCTCCCTGCTCGCTCCGGCGCTCTCGAATACCCTCCGCGCCGCGCCGGCCGGAAAGGTAAAAATCACCGGTTTCGATATCCATAAGGTCTCGGTTCGCTGGCGCGACCTGATGTTCGTCGAGGTGAAAACAGACGCCGGAATCACCGGCCTGGGCGAAGCCACCCTCGAAAGCCGCACCGATATTGCCGAGTCCGTCCTGCGCTGGCTTGAGCCGGAATACGTGGGGCGCGATCCGGCGGGTCCTGAAGAGCACTGGAATCGCGTCTACTACGTCGCCACCCGCTGGCGCAACGGCCCCGCTCTGATGACGGGGCTATCCGCCATTGACATGGCGTTGTGGGACATCGAAGCCAGGCGCCTGGGCGTGCCTCTCTACCGCCTCCTCGGTGGTCCGCTCCGGAAGGAGTTGCGGGTCTATCACACGCATTGGGATTCGCTCATCCCGCGCGAGCAGCGCAGCCCCCAGGCTTTCGCCGATCTCGCCGCGAAAACCCGCGAGCAGGGCTGGACCGGCGTGAAATACACCCTGGCTCCGGGCGGCACGGAACTCGAGCGCATCAGGCTGCGCGTCGCCGAACTCGAAGCCATCCGTAAAGCCTTCGGAGATCAGGCCGATATCGCGCTCGAGTCCGCCGAAACATTTACGGTTCGCTCCGCGATCCAGTTCGCATCCGCCATCGCCCCATACCGGCCCCTGTTTCTCGAAGAACCGACGCTTCGCGAAAATCCGGAAGGCCTCGGCGAGGTAGCGGCGAAAAGCCCCGTCCCCATCGCCACCGGCGAAGGTCTCTTCTCCCGCTTCGAATTCAAACAATTGCTCGACGCGAAAGGCGCCGCAATCATCCAGCCCGACGTCATGCATGCGGGCGGCGTCACGGATATCCGCAAAATCGCCAGTCTGGCCGAAACGTATGGAGTCGAAGTCGCGCCCCACCAGTGCAGTGGCCCGATTGCGCATATGGCCTCCATGGCAGCCATGTCCGTCTGCCGCAATTTCGTCATCCACGAATGCGAGGGCGCGGATAACGATCTGTTCCGCGAAATGACGGACGGCACGTACCCCACACAGAAAAACGGCCGCGTCCGGTTGCCCGATGGCCCGGGAATAGGCATTCAGGTGAATTTCACCGAATTCAAGAAGCGTTGCCCATACAAAGGGATCCGGTCGCGCGCCCAGCTTGCGCTTTGAATCGAGGTAAAAAAAAACGCGGTACGAGCGGATTGTCATGACGATTCATGACATCGCGCTCGCCCGCGGTCTCGAGTCGATTCAGAAGTGGCGCCCGCCTCAGCGGCGCTTGATAAAGGTGCCGTCCTGAAGCTCCGTCATTGCGTTGCGAAGCTGATCCTGCGTATTCATCACGATCGGTCCATA
>Ga0070680_100002166_pt1 | contig 14484 bp, 8 predicted proteins | sample KBSC73BmetaG_FD_64672 | JGI IMG/M metagenome (GOLD analysis project Ga0070680, IMG submission 64672) | Corn rhizosphere microbial communities from Kellogg Biological Station, Michigan, USA - KBS C7-3B metaG | ecosystem: Host-associated > Plants > Roots > Rhizosphere | place: USA: Michigan...
CCATCCCGTGCGATCGAAGCCCGATCGAGCGGCCTTACCCTCGGTCTCCCTCCAGATCTGCGAACGCGAGAGCCTACGGCCCGCACGCCCCCGGCCACCCCTGCTCGCACGCCAATTCTCGCAGTCTCACCGGATCCCTCTCCGCCAGATTCGGCTTCGATCCGGCCAGCACCACCGGCCAATCCCGCGCCTCAGGCGCCCCGCTCACCAGCGCCACCGTCTCGGTCTCGGGCAGCTGAGCATTCCGGCACCCGTCCGCGTACCCCAACTCGCACGCCCGTCTGAAGTCTGCCGCCGCCTCCACTCCGATCCGGCGCTTGAGAATTCCCTCATCGTTGCACGCCCACCCCGACCCCCGCACGCAGAACACCGACGTCAGCGTCGCCACGTACCGGCAGGCGCGGGTGCTGTTGGCCGCGCAGGCGTTCTGCCAGAACGGGAGGTACTGGCCCGGGTGCGAGTCGCCGACCGCCCGCGTCGCCAGCATTGGAACGAAGCACGCGACCCACACCGCCGTGTACAGCGCGTAGGCGCGCTGCGGCGTCCATGCCTTGCGCAGCCGCGCCGGGTCGATCGCCGCAATCGTCGGCACGCGCACGAACCGGTCGATGCCGCGCACCATCAGGTTCATCAGCGGAATCGGCAGCAGCTTGTCGTAGAACGTCGGCGCGTTGTAGTGCTCGAGGATCACGAACAGCACCGCCGTGCCGATCGCGTAGATCACGCCGAACAGCACGCGCCCCAGCTCCGTGCGCGGCGACGTCGCCGGGTCGGTGACGAGCAGCGTCATGCCGATGAACACCGCCGGCGGAATGTACGCGTCGTAGTAGAGGTACGTGCCGGTGACGTGGAGGTAGATGACGCCGAGCAGGTACGTCGTCACCGCCGCGGCGATCGTGACCGGTGCGACGCCGAACAGCACTTCGCCCGGCAGCGCGACGAGGAAGATCGCCAGGTGGATGTGCGGCGTGTCGAAGATCGTGTTGGCGATCGTGTTGCCGAACGTGTAGTCGGTGCCGTGCATCAGCAGCAGCACGAGCGAGAACACCGCCAGCGGGAACGACGACGGGTTGAAGATGTGCGCCGACTTGCCGTCGCGCTTCCAGTGGATCAGCTCCTTTGCCGCGAAGCCGACCGCGATGAGCACGAACTGCCAGTAGAACCATTCCGGCTTGAACAGCAGGAACAGGTTGATGCTGAAGATGACCGGGAACGGCCCGAAGCCGATCGCGTACGTGTCGCGCCGCGACCAGGTGAGCAGGCTGTCGACGGCAAAGGCGAACGCGAGCTGCGCGCCGATGTACGGCAGCAGCGCGGCGATCAACGGCGTGTGTGCCGCCCACCAGAGAATCAGCGTGAATTGCGCGCACGCCTGCACCCAGTGGGTCTTCCGGGGCACGAACTGCATGACGAGCGAGCGCTCGCCCCGCCGCGCGCTCTGCCAGAGCAGCGCGCACCACACCAGCATCACCCCACCCGCGCCGAGAAACGCCGCTTGCAGCACCGCCTGCCGCGTGAGCAGCGCGAACAGCGCGACGATCACGCTCATCCCCGCCGGCAAGAGCAGCGGGCGCAGCCCCGCCGGCCCCGCCCGACCCACCGGCGGCTCGAACGTCGTGTTCTGCTGAACGGAAGCGGTCCTGGAGGCCATCATACTACTCGCGGATGGGATCTTCTTTGAGCTGCGCCGCAAACCGCAGGCAGGAGGCGGTTGCAGCCCTCAACTTACACGGCGGACCGGTTTTGCTACAGGATCGAAACGCAGAAGACAACAACCCCGTCGACCTCGACCATAGAGCTACGATGCGAAATCTGCGGCCCCTCTGGACTCGCGTGGCGCGACGGACTCGACACGCCGGTAGCCGCAAATCCGCGCCTCGTTCGCCAGTTTCCGCTAAATCCGCGTTTCCCAATTCAGTCCAACCGTCCAAGGGCGCGGTACCAACCCGTCCATAGTCCATGGTCCATAGTCCATGGATACCACGGACTATGGACCACGGACCACGGACCACGGACCACGGACCACGGACCACGGACCACGGACTAAGGAACCGGCGGCGATATCGGCGGCAACGGATTGTTCATCAAGTTCGGATTCGATTGCATCTCGTTCTGGCTGATCGGAATGCACTTGTCCCGGCCATCGAGGAAAGAGTTGTGGCTGGGCCCCGCGGCCGCGTTCCAGCGCTGCAGGTCCCACAGGCGCCGCGCTTCCAGCCACATCGTCGCGCCCTTCTCCTTCTCGAATGTCTGCCAGGCGGTCGTGATGTCGGTCGGCGCCGTCAGCGGCGCCATGCCGTAGAACGCCCGCGACTGGTTGATCAGCGTGAACGCGCCCGGGATGTCGCTGTTCCGGAGCGCCGCTTCGGCGCGGATCATCAGCATCTCGGTGCCGTGCGTCAGCGGAATCGCCGAGCCGAGCGACGTGTACTTCCGCTGGCGGAAGTATGGCGTCTTTCCGTCCTGACCCTTCTGGATCGCGCCCGTCGACGTCTTGATCGTGTCCCACGGCACGCGCGGGTCGTTGAACACCTGCGCCCACTGCGAGCCGTACACCGAGAACTCGCGGCGCACCCACGTCTCCTGCACCAGCGAGTTGTTCTCGCGGAAGGTGTTCGTCGAGAAGATCGCGTCGTACTCGAATTTCGTCGGCACGAGCTGCGCATCCGCCACCGCGCCGGTCCAGTTGCCCTGCCATGCCCGCACGGCCGCTCGGCCGGCGTACGACGCGGTGAGCACGCTCGCCGGATCGTCGGGCGACGGCGCCGCGCTCGCCTGCTGCGCGAGCCGGATCGCCTCCGTGAAGTAGCCCTCGGCGCGCTGGAAGTACTTGACGCGATCCTCGGCGGGACCGTTGTCGATCACGCTGTAGCAGGCGAACTCGCCGAGCGTGCGGTCGGCGAAGCCGGCCAGCATGTTCGCCCGCGCCGCGTACGGGCTGTGCTCGTAGTCGAAGCCCTGGATGGTCTTCATCCGGTCGACGCCGGACTCTGTCTCAAAGCGCGTGCTCTGCATGTTGGCCCACAGGCCGTTCACGTCCTCCGGCCGGATGATGCCGTCCGTCCACAGCGCTTCAGGCGCGTAGCTGCCGCCATGGCCGCTCTCGTCGGCGGTGATCGACGAGAAGCGCGCCAGCTCGTCGTACTGGTTGGACAGATCCGACGACATGCCCACGACCAGCGGCGGCACGGCGTCCGGGGTGAACAGAGCCGCGTCCAGAATCGGTCCGGGGTTCGTCACGTCCAGGTAGCCCTTGCAGGCGCCGAGCGATGAGACCATCCCCATCGCCGCCGCGAGCGACACCAGACGCATGGTTCGAATTCGAATCATTGTATGAGAATCCTCTGTCAGCGTCAGAAAGTCAGTCGAACGGTCGCCAGGAACGTCCGGTACGGCGGAAGCTGGTAGTACTCGCGGCGTCCGAGGCCGTTGCCGGCGTCGGAGGCGTCGCTCGACTCCGGGTCGACGCCGTCGTACTTCGTCCACGTGAACAGGTTGCGGCCGGCGAGCACCAGCGTCGTCGAGCCGCCGCGCGCGAACGAGAACTTCTCCGGCAGCCGGTACGAGAGCGACACCGAGCGGAGCTTCACAAAGTCCGTCTTCGAGAACCAGAAGTCGCTGTTCTGAATGGCGCTGCTGATCGCGCAGCGCGCCCGCTGCATCGCCGTGAAGCCCGCGAGCTGCGAGGCGTCGTCATCGGCGGTGCCCGCCTTGCCGTCCGGTCCGTACGAGGCGCGGATCGCCGCCTGCGTCGCGAAGCACGGCTGCCACACGAACCGCCGCTCGTTCTGATAGCCCACGTAGTTGTCGAGCATGCCGCCGTGCTGCTCCTCGAGCAGCCCGTCCAGCGTCAGGTTGTTGTGGAACGTGATCGTCGTGCCGTAGCTGAGCAGGTGATTCGGGTACTCGTTGCCGATGAAGTTGTTCGACGTCGGCGCGAAGGTTGGATCGGCGAAGTCGTTCGGATTCGTCACCACGTCGCCGAAGTAGCTCGGCACCGGGTAGCCCTCGGTCACATAGCTGCTCAGGCCCGTGGAGATCGGCACGCCGCCGACGTTGCCGGCCTTGCTGGCCAGCGACGTGAGATTGAAGCGCAGGTCCCACTGCCACTGGCTGTTGCGGATCACGGTGCCCGTGAGCTGCGCCTCGAGACCGCTGTTGTGCAGCGTGCCGACGTTCGTGAGCTGCGAGCGATCGAAGCCCTCCGACGCGGGATACACCACGCCGATCAGCGCATCGCGCGTCGTCGCCCAGAAGCCCGTCATCTCGAGCGCCAGGCGGTTGTCGAGCGCGCCGGCGTCGAAGCCGACTTCGTTCTCGCGCGTCACTTCCGGCCCGAGATTCGGATTGCCGCGCTGGGCGATCGATACGCCCGGCTGGCCGTTGTCGCCGGCCACCGGATCCCACGTGCGCACCGCGTCGAACGCGCCCGGCGCCTTGCCCGACGTGCCGATCGCGCCGCGCAGCTTGAGCGTCTCGATGAACTTGCCCGGCCACCACGGCTCTTCAGAGATCACATATGACGCGCTGATCTTCGGGTACGTCTGCAGGCCGAAGCTCGAGCCGAACGCGCTGTTGCCGTCGACCCGCACGCCGCCGGTGACGAACAGCCGGTCCTTCCAGCCCACCATCTCCTGAAGGAAGAAGCCGCCGTTCACCACGCGCGGTTGCGTCGCCGTGCCGAGGGTGACCGTCGAGAAGGATTCCAGCGTCGGTTCGCCCGGGCCGGACAGGTGCGACGCCGACAGGCCGGTGTACTTCTCGCGGTCGTCGAACAGCTGGCCGCCCCACGAGAACGTGGACGCGATGCCGAGCATGTTGTTCTGGTACGAGCCGGCGTAGTCGAGCGACAGCTTGGTGTGGTACCACTGCGCGTCGTTCATCGCGCCGGACGGCAGCGCGAGAAAGCCGAACGGCTCGAGCGAATTGTTGTCCTGATTGTTGTAGTCGTAGCCGACGTTGAACCGGTTCGTGAGGCCGGTGAGCGGCGCCCAGTTCGCGGTGAAGCCGGTGATGAAATGGTCGGAGTTGGTCTGAATGCGCTGGTCGAGGATGTAGGCGTTCGTCACGCACGTGACGCCCGCCGGCACGTTGGCGCAGTCGTCGCCTTCGCCGCCCTTGAAGTTGTTGCTCGACCCGCGCATCACGTTGAGCGCGAATCCGTTCGCCAGGTTGCCGTCGCCCACCCAGCCGATGTGTGTCCGGTCGTACGCCGTGTTGAGCGTGAGCAGCAGGTCCTTGGCCGGGGTGAACCCGAAGTTGCCGCGGAAGCCGCCACTCCGGTCGGCGCCGGTGCGAATGACGCCGTTCTCCTGCGAGTAGTTGCCCGACAGGTAGTAGTTCAACGCGTCGGCGCCGCCGCGCACGTTCATGTCGTAGCGCTCCACCGGCCCGTTCTGCAGCCAGGTGCCGCTCGCCGGACAGGTCGGGTCCATGTACTGCGTGCCGTTGCCCGCCGTCTTGATGCCCGAGCAATCATTGAAGTTCAAACCGCTCGGATCCGACTTCGGTCCCACGTGGCCTTCGGAATTCACGCCGCCGGACGCCGAGAAGTTCCACTGCGGCGCGCCGGAGGTGCCGCGCTTGGTGAAGATCTGGATGACGCCGCCCGACGCTTCGGTGCCGTACAACGTCGTCGCCGCGGCACCCTTCACGATCTCGATGTGATCGATGTCGTCCGCCTTGATGTCGTTGAAGGCGTTGGTGCTCTGGCGGGCACTCGGCACCGTCGGACCCGGGTCGCTGTAGATGCGCACGCCGTCGACGTAGATGATCGGGTTGTTGCCCTGGGTGATGCTGTTCACGCCGCGCAGGCGGATCGTGCCGCCGGTGCCCGGCTGGCCCGAGTTGCCCAGCACCGTGATGCCCGGCGCGCGCGCGTCGAGAATGTCCTGGGTGTTCGTGACCGGTTCGGTCTCGAACGCCTTGGTATCGATCGTCGCCATGGCGTTGCCCACTTCCTTCTGGCGCGACGCCGCCGCGGTGCCGGTGACGACCACCGCGTCGAGCGACAGCGCCGCCTGCTTGAGCTGGAAGTCGACGACCACGCTGTCGCGCGCCGGCACGACGACGCTGCGCGTCTGCGCCGCTTCGCCGATGTGCGTCACGCGGATCTGGTGGGGGCCGGCGTCGACGTTGGCGATGCGGTACGTGCCGCTCGCGTCGGTGCGTGCGCCCTGCACCGTGCCGATCACCGAGATCTGCGCGTCGGGGATCGGCATGCCGGTGCCTTCGTCCTTCACCGTGCCATGAATCACGCCGGTGTTCTGCGCCTTGAGCGTGCCGGCGCCTGACAACAGCGCCAGCGCCGCAACGGCGCACGCGATCGCCCCTCTGGCGACGAGCGTTTTCATATAAGACCTCCGCATCGAGTAGTCGGGCATTGAGTTGGTTGAAGTGGGCAGGATCACGGGCCGGTCCTGGGTGGAAGGCGCTGAGCGGAGGCGGCGGCTAGCGGAAAGAGTGAAAACGGCAGCAGTGAGCCGGCCGCAATTGCGCGGCGGCTCCGATCAGGGAGTCGCGAGATTCGCATTGGTCCAGCAACAGTGGGGAGGAGCGGAGAACCACGAGAGCGCAGTGCCGACGTCGGCGAGCGCGGACCAGCGATGGCGCGGCAAGGTTAAGGTTGGGGGCGGGGGGCCGCAAGGGTGGGGGGACGAACTGGACGAATCGTGGTGGGATTCGTGGATGCCGTGCCGTCCCTCAATGCTCGCGACTCGCATATCTGAGCTCCATCCGCTCCACCCGCGGATCGAGCTGCTGCATGGCCGGATGCCCCGACGAGAACTCCGCATCGCCCACGACCTGATCGTACCAGCGGAAATCCGCCGAGTCGCGCGGATCGGGTTCGAGGCCGGCGTGAAAGGAGCAGCCGTCCGGCGACGTTCGCCCAAGCTTGCCGCCGGACCAGGTGATCACCCAGCCCGAGCCGTCGAAGGCGAAGCCGGCGAGTCGAAACGGTCCGCCGTTCAGGTGCTCGAGCGTGCGGAGTCGCGTGCCGATCGTGATGTGCTCCGGCGTCTCCCAGCGCGTGCGGGTGGTCCAGACGCGCACCATTGCCGGCCGGCGCTGGGCAAGCGTGTCCTTCCAGGTGATCTCGACGCGGCGCGTGGAGTCGGCGGGGAACAGCACCGTGCCGCGCTCGAACTCACCTTCGCCCAGGTTGATCGAGTCGGCGACGACGTTCGCGGCGCCGTAGCGGCGGGCGAGGTCGGCGGCGGTGAGGGTGGCGGAGAAAGAGGCCGAATCGCAGGAGAAGCGTAAGGATTTGGACGGACTGGGTTGGCCAGCAGTGCCATTTACCGCGAATGCGGCACATGCGATGAACACCCCAGCACGTGCACGGCGTCCGATCAGGCAACCATTCTCGAGATGCCCAGTGATCCTGTGGTGAAGCAACACTGGCTGACAGTCCGCCGGGCTTTGCGCTGCAATCAATGCCGCCTCACGCCGCTGGCAGGTCGATCTCGAATGAAATGTATGCCCCGCCCAAGCTCGAATGGGCAACCTCGAGGCAGGTGCCCATCGCCTCGACGAGATTTCGGCAGATCACGAGTCCCAAGCCGCTCGTCGAATACGGGAAACCACTACTACTTGGGGAGGCTTCGGCAGGTTTGATGTCCACGCTGTCAGCCTCGATGCCGCATCCCGTGTCTTCCACCCAGAACAGGACCCGGCTGTCTTGACGCTCGACACAGCCGATCGAGATCAATCCCGACGTCGTGTGCTGCAACGCGTTCGTCGCCAGGTTGAGCAGCACGCGGGCGATTGCAGACGCATAACCCAATCGAGCATCTGTCTCCGGATGGTGCATCTCGATGGCCAATCCGCGTTCTTCGGCGATCGGCCGTACGATGTCGCACACTCCATTGATGATTTCGGAAACTGAAAATGGCGCAGGTCGCCCGTCGAGCAGCCGGTGTCCACGCGTGGCGTCGATCACATCACAGGCGAGGGCACTCAGACCCCAGGCCGCGCTGTACACGAGTCTGAGCTGTCGTTCCTGGTCGGCGGTAACAGGACCGCTGCGACCGCGCAGGATCGTGTCGACGAGAAAGAGAATCGACGTGAGCGGCGACCGCATGTCGTGGGCGAGATCTCGTACTGCATTGAGCGGCTCAACGACAAGAATCCGTCCTTCGCCATTGGCACCGTCGTCCAGAGACTCCTTTCCCACGAGTTGCACGAGAACCTCGATTACTTCAGCGGAGTTCGGGCCTTCTTGCTTGACAGCCTTCGGCCGTTACGTCGAAATCTCGGTCACCTCGCGGCGAAAGCCATTACGTTCGAGTAACCGATACAGGGTGGTCCGATCGACGCTCGCGAGGCGCGCGGCGCGCGACATGTTGCCCGAGGCCCGGGCGACGAGGCGCGTCACGTACTCTCGCTCGAAGCTGGTGAGCACCTGTTCCTTGGCCAGGTGATACGCTTCGTGTAACGCTGGTGCTGGTGCGGCATCTGCCAGTGGTCCGGCCACGAAATCCTGCTGTTCCGGAATGTCGTCCGCCTCGATCACCGAGGCCGGCGAGGCCAATACCATCAGGTGCTCGACCAGGTTCTGAAGCTCGCGGACGTTTCCGCGCCACGGTCGCGTTTGGAGATGCTCGATGGCCGCAGCGCTGAACCGTGGCGACGCGGCGCGCGACGAATGATGCCGATTCCAAAACTTTTCGAGGAAGTAATTGGCGAGCAGAGGAATATCCTGGACGCGATCGCGCAACGCTGGCAGCGCGATCGGCACCACATTCAACCGGTAATACAGATCTTCGCGCAGTGCCTTGCACCGAATCGCTTCGCGCGGATCGCGATTGGTAGCCGAGATGAACCGCACGTCCACGACCGCGTCTTGCTGCTCGCTGCCCACACGACGCACCACTCCATCCTGGACCACTCGCAGCAGCTTCGCCTGAAGCGGCAGCGGCATTTCGGTCAATTCGTCGAGGAAGAAGGTTCCTCCATCAGCCATCTCGAACAGTCCGACCTTGTCGCGCTCGGCGCCGGTGAATGCTCCTTTTCGGTGGCCGAACATCTCCGACTCGAGCAGGTGTTCCGGCAACGCGGCACAATTCAGCGGGACCAGGAGCTGAGTGGAACGGCGGCTGTTCGCGTGGATGAACTGTGCGATCAGCTCTTTACCCGTTCCACTCTCGCCGACAAGCATCACCGATGCATTCGTCTGAGCAACTCGGCGAGCCAGCTCGAGAGCGTTGCGAAACAAGCGCGACTCCCCAATGAGCTGGACACCACCTGTCACCGACGTAGCCGCGGCGGCGCCAAGCGCCTGATGCCGCTTCGCGAGAACTGCACAAGCGGCACGACCGACGAGCACCTGGAGGTGCGTCGCCGAAAACGGCTTGGGAAGGTAGTCCCACGCCCCGGCCGCGAATGCGTCGATGCTTGACCGGACGCTCGCGTTGCCCGTCATCATGATCGCAATCGTTTCCGGGTGTGCGGCCATGATCGAGCGCAGAATGTCCATGCCCCCGACGGGAGTCATGTACAAATCGATCAGCACGATGTCGAACTGCGCCCGCCCCGCCATCTCGATCGCCTCGTCGCCACGGCCCGCGCCGGCAACCCGGTACCCCTCGAGCTGCAACATGCTGATGCATCCTTCGCGCAGCGTCCGCTCATCATCGACGACCAGAATCTTGATGGCGCCTCGGCTGTTCGGCGACGTCTCGATGTCGTCGGCGTGATATCCTGCATCGTCGGGAGTCCGGAGCGGTATCTCAATCTCCGAATTCGGGGCACGGCCTGTTGCGCCCGGCGTGTACTGCGGAACATCTCGACCAGTAGCAGGCATTCGTGACCTCGGCGTCAACGAACGGCGTAAACAGACATCTGCCGGCGGTGCAGCGTGGAACCAACAGCACATGCTGTTGGTGACCTACGTCACCGGAGCGGGGATGCCCAATCTGCTGTTAAAGAATCGGCTGTCAAGAGTCAGAATTGGTAGACTCATGAAATGACGTGTGGCGCTTGCGCAACAGAACGGCCCGCGCAGCATCACGCCAGCCCGTGGCGGCGTTGTGCGATGGGGCTGTCAGCTGACCGGAAGCTCGTCGAAGCTGAACACGACATCCCATTCGCCGGCCCGCAGCGCGTGCCCCAGTGCGGCTTCAGCCCGTCGCAGCAACTCTGCCGGCGCAATGGCGGCCGCCGCAAAATCGTGGACGGCGCAATACCCCGCGTGTAAGGGAAACGTGAACCGGTCGCCGCTGGCCTGTGTCATCGATTTCCCGAGCGCCTCCCGCAGCCGCGCAACGAATCCCATGACCCCCAATGCATCGGTACCTGGGGCGAGGATCGCCAACCGCCACTGACCGAGGTAGCCGATGATGTCGGACCGTCGGCTGTGAGCGCGGCACACGTCCGCCAGATAGTTGAGTACCTCGGTTGACGGCTCGCCATCCGTTGCGGAACTATCCTCCGCCCTGTCGGGCATTACCGCGACACAGGCGAGTGCCTCATGCCTCCGGCTGGCGAGGGCGCACAAATGCTCTGCCCAATACCGCAGACCGAGCGCGCTGTACAGGCCGGTCGCCTGATCGATCACCAGGTCGGATCTCGCCGCCTTTAACGCCCGGCGGGCCCGCGTGAACGTTTGCAATTTCCAGAGCAGCGCCTCGACGTCGATCGGTTGGCTGCAATAGTCCCACGCGCCGGCCACATAGGCGCGGCCGCGAACGGAGTGCGCCACCGGAGCGGAGGCTGTTATGAAAATCGGTATGGCATGATCGAACAACGGATCGTCGCGCAGCGCGCGACAGACCTCCGATCCCGAAACGTCTGGCAGCGACTCTTCGACAAGAATGGCGTCCGGATTGATCCGGCGTGCGAGATCCAACGCGCCGCGTCCGGCGTCGGTTCGGACGACGTTGTACCCCTCCGATTCCAGCACCGATGCCATCGAGCGCCCCATCCAGTCATCGGCTGCTACGAGGACGAGCTCGGACATCATCTGTTCTTCTGTCGTGGAGGGTAGCAATCGCCATCCGGTGGTGTCACACCGATGCGCGGCAAACCATCATCGTCTCGAGCGGTGCCCGGCTGGCCCAATACCACTCGAGCGCTTCGTTCAATCCGCGCGCGATGTCGTACATGGGGCAATAGCCGATCATTCGTTGCGCCTTCGTGATATCGGCCACTGAATGGCGGATGTCGCCGGGCCTCGGTGCGCCGTGCTCCAGGTGTGCGGCGCCAATTGCTGGCTCCCTCTCGGAAAGTCCGGCGCGCAGCATCGTGAACAAGCCGTTGAGCGACGTCTGCTGACCGCAGGCGATGTTGTATACGTCACCCGTTGCCGATGCATCCGCCGCGGCGGCGGCGAGAAGATTCGCCTGTACGACGTTGGCGACATAACAGAAGTCGCGGCTGGTCTCGCCGTCGCCGTACGCAATGCACTGCTCACCGGCCATCAGTTGACCGACCCAGCGTGGAATGACCGCTGCGTAGGCGCCATTCGGATCCTGCCGAGCCCCGAAAACGTTGAAGTAGCGCAACCCGATCGATCGCAGGCCGTACGTGCGCTGCATGATCGCAGCGTAGGCTTCGTTGGTCTTTTTCGTTGCCGCATACGGCGACAGTGCTCGCCCGACGCGGTCCTCGCGCTGCGGCACGTCCGTCGAGTCGCCGTACACGGAGCTCGACGATGCGTACACAACGCGCGACACCCTCGCGTCGCGAGCCGCCACGAAAACGTTCAGAAATCCACTGACGTTGACTTCGTGACTCGTGATCGGATCCTCGATCGAGCGCGGGACCGAACCCAGGGCGGCCTGATGAAGCACATAGTCGACTCCGTCGCATGCCAACCGGCAGTCGTCGAGATCGCGAATATCTCCGCGGATAAGCTTGAACCGCGCCGCCGCAGCGCCCGTGACGACGTCGTCAAGATTCCGTTGGTAGCCCGTCGAGAAATTGTCGAGCCCAACGACCAGTTGGCCGAGCGCCAGCAGCTCACCAACGAGACTCGAGCCGATGAAACCCGCGGCGCCGGTAACCAGCCACACCCGTGGATGACTTGTTAGATAAGCCCGCAGTCGCTGATATGGATTTGGAGGGGAGCTGCTGATCATATATCGGTTGGCGAGAGGGTAGGGGGGGTGTTCGCCACAGTCGGCCTCCGGCATCTTCCGTTCCGGGCGGTGCATCTGAGATGACTGGCGCAAACGACACCTGAGCGACGAAACGACACCGGAGAATCCGGTGTTTACAAATTTCTGATGTCATGTTGTCGCGTGCACACTGCACAACTGTAGCTGTCGCTCGGCACTCCTCGAGTGATCGGGAGGCCTGGCGTGGGCCTGCGGAAGCCCTTCCGTCGATGTCTCAGGGCACGATGCTGAACTGAAAACCGATGCTCTTGGCAGTCGGCGGTTGGCCGAGCTCCACCCCTTGGAATGCCGAGGCGCTCAGTGCAGTTTCGGGGTCGATGTTCGGAGCTCGCGCAAACATCAACAGATTCCGTCCGATGACGGATGCACGCAGGCTTTGCGCGGTGAAGACACCCAGCCAATGCAGAGGCATGTCCAGCGTCAGGCGAGCTTCCCGAAGCTTCGCGAACGTGGCGTCGTACACCCACGCTTCCTGTATCGGCAGCAGGGCGTGATAGTAGTCCTGCGTCGCCACGTGCCGCACGTTCCGCTGGCCCGTCGCCACGTCGATTCCGCGGATCAGTAGACCGGTGTCGGGACGGAACGCCGTCTGGATGAATGTGCCCGAGGTTTGGCCCCACAGATTCGTCGCGCTGAAGACCTGCCCGCCGACGTGCGCGTCGATCAGCAGATTCAGCTCCAGGCCTCGAAATCGAAGCAGATTGGCGAACGATCCGGTCCATGTCGGCTCGGCGCTCCCGAGAACTCTTGGATTGAGAGAATCCGGAAGCGGATGGCCATCTTCCAGCAGCAATTGACCCGTGCTGGGATCTCGCAAATACCCTGAGCCAAACAGCGTGGGCAGTGGCTCACCTGTGCGCGCCTCGACGGTGAGGCCCCACAACGACGGTCCGAGCGGCAGCGCACTCTCGGCGTCGCTCAGCGCATCGACGCGACTTCGGTTCTGACCATACCGGGCAACGACACTCCACTCGAAGCCCGAACGCGTGAGAATCGGCGTCGCGTGCAACTGCGCCTCGATGCCGTCGTCCGTGAGCGCGCCGGTGCGACCCGAAGACGAGAACGCGTCCCGAGACGGTGCAGCATCCGGCAGCACCAGATCGGAGCTGCTCGCGTGATAGTACGTCACATCAAAAGCCAGCCGTCCATCGGACTTCGTCACGCCGCCACCAAGATCCCACGCCGCGCTGATCTCCGGCGGCAGCGCATTCTGCTGCGACGCAGAGGGCAGAGCGGCAGGAAATCCGGTCGAGTCCAGGCCGAAGTACACCGAACGGAGCGTGGCCGCCGTGAGTTGGTTGCCCGCCCGCGACCAGCTGGCGTGTAGCCGCGCGCTCTCCAGGCCGCCCCATCCCAGGCGCAGCGCACGGCCCACGTCAAACGTTCCGCTCACCTGTGGGTATATCGTCGACACGCCTGACACGCTCGCCGCCGAGATTCGCTCGTCCCGAATGCCGCCACGTAGCGCCGCATACGCGCCCAACCCAAGATCCGCGGTAACGAAGATGGCATCAGTGTGGCTGTCCGAGAGCAATCGCTCCGGCGGGGGCAGCGCGGCGTTCGTCCCTGCCGATTCGAGAAAGTCGGCACCGTCGGTTGTTAGCCGCAAGCCGTTGGATCGGCGGCTCGCGCCACCGGTCACATGGAGCGGAAAAGCGTTCGCGCCTGTGGGACCTCCCTGGAGGAACAGCTCGAGATTCATCTCGTGCGCGGCGATACCCTGGTTCTGGAAGCCGCCCGTCGAGAAGTCACCTTGCCCGGCGAAATATGGAAACCCGCCCATCCAACTCGGCGCCACCGTGAAATCGCGAGTCTCATGATAGGAATCCACGCCGACGCGAGCCGTAGCGCTGAGCGCCGCCGCGAACGAGTACGTTCCCGACAGCCCGCCCAGCACGCGCGATCGCCGATGCTCGTTGGAGTTCTGCGTCGACTCGAAATAAGGATTGTCGTGAGTCGTGTAAATCCAGTTGATCTGGTTCCCCGAAGCGTCGACGACGTGCGACTGCAACGCGTCGAGGTCCACCTGCCGGCCCATCACGGCGAACTCCGCCATCGGATTTCCCGGGCTGAAGCCCGCTTCCGGCAACGCCGACTCGCGGTTGTTGATGAATTGTCCCGACGCTGCGATGCTGAAGCGGTCGTCCAGGCGCCGGTTTGCTTTCAGCGCAATTGTCTCGCGGCCTGCGGACGTCGACGGTGTCAGCCCGCTCGCGGCCCGATCGCTCGCCGCAAGCCGAAACCCGCCGAGCGCATCTCCCCCTTGTGCAGAAACATTCGTCGTGAACGTGTGGCCGTTCTCGAAGAAGCCGCTGACATTGTTTGGATTCGGCAGCCAGAGACGGACGTCGGGCCGTCGGGGCTG
>Ga0070680_100002168_pt1 | contig 14465 bp, 13 predicted proteins | sample KBSC73BmetaG_FD_64672 | JGI IMG/M metagenome (GOLD analysis project Ga0070680, IMG submission 64672) | Corn rhizosphere microbial communities from Kellogg Biological Station, Michigan, USA - KBS C7-3B metaG | ecosystem: Host-associated > Plants > Roots > Rhizosphere | place: USA: Michigan...
GACGCCGAAGAGAAGCATCGTCTGGCCGCCGAGCATCGCGGTCACCGCGGGCGCGCTGCCGTTGAAGGGAATGTGGTTGAGCTTCAGGCCCTTCGCGGTCGCGAACATCTCCGCGGCGAGGTGCTGCGTGGTCCCTACACCATTGGAAGCATAGGTCACCTCGCCGGGGCGGCTGCGCGCCAGCTCGGCGAGCTCACCGGCCGTCTTCGCCGCAACCGAGGGATGCACCACGAGGATGTTCGGCACCGTCGACAGCAGGATGATCGGTTCGAAGTCGCGCACCGGGTCGTACGCGAGCTTGGCGTGCAGGCTGGGGAAGATCGACATCGCGCCGATGCCGTTGAAAAGAAGCGTGTAGCCGTCGGCCGGCTGGCCCGCGGCGTACACCGTGCCGACGACCCCGCCTGCGCCGACTCGGTTCTCCACCACCACCGGCTGTCCCAGGCGCTCGGCGAGGCGCTGGCTGACGATGCGCGTGACCGTGTCGTAGTAGCCGCCCGCGGGAACCGGCAGGATGACCTTCAGCGGTCGCGAAGGGTACGGCTGCGCCCAAGCGCCCGCGCAGGCCAACGCGAACAAGACAAGCAGCGAAAATCGGGCTCTGACCCCGATTCCGGTCATTGCCCCTTGGGCTCGACGTACTGGAAGAAGATCTCGTCCCCGCGCACCATGCCGAGCTCGCGGCGCGCGCGCTCCTCGGCCGCCTCGCTGCCCTGCTTGAGGTCGCGCACCTCCGCGGCGAGCGCAGCGTTGCGCACCTCGAACCCGGCGTTCCTGTTTTTCTGATTGGTGACTTCCGTTTCCAGTTGCCACGCGCGCAGCCAGCCGCCCTTGCCGATCCAGAGCGGGTACTGGATCAGCACGATCAGCGCGCCGAGGATCGCCGCGACCATTTTCATCCGAAGCGCCCGAACGCCTCCCGGCCGGGGTAGTCGACCGAATCGCCCAGGTCCTCCTCGATGCGCAGGAGCTGGTTGTACTTCGCCACGCGGTCGGAGCGCGACAGCGATCCGGTCTTGATCTGCAGCGCGTTGGTGCCCACGGCGACGTCGGCGATGGTGGTGTCCTCGGTTTCGCCGGATCGGTGCGAAAGCACCGTGCCGTACGCCGCGCGCTTCGCGAGCTCGATCGCGGCGAAGGTCTCGGTCAGGGTGCCGATCTGGTTCACCTTGATGAGGATCGAGTTCGCCACGCCCTGCTGGATGCCCTCGCGCAGGATGCGCGTGTTGGTGACGAAGAGGTCGTCGCCGACGAGCTGCACCTTGCCGCCGAGGCGATCGGTGAGCGTCTTCCAGCCGTCCCAGTCGTTCTCGGCCATGCCGTCTTCGATCGAGACGATCGGGAAGCGCCCGACGAGGTCGGCGAGGTAGTCGCTAAGCTGCGCCGAGCTCAGGCGCTTGCCCTCCGACTCGAGGACGTAGGCGCCGTCGTGATAGAACTCCGAGGCCGCGCAGTCGAGCGCGAGCACCACATCCTGGCCGGCGCGGTAGCCCGCCTTGTCGATCGCCTCGGTGATGAGCTCGATCGCAGCGGCATGGGTGGCGAGGTCGGCGGGCGCGAAGCCGCCTTCGTCGCCCACCGCGGTGGACATGCCTTTCGCATCAATCAATTTCTTGAGGGATTGAAATACCTCGGCGCCGCAGCGCAGCGCCTCGCGAAAGCTCTGCTGGCTCACCGGGACGATCATGAATTCCTGGAAGTCGAGCCGGTTGTTGGCGTGCGCGCCGCCGTTCACGACGTTCATCATCGGCACCGGCATGCGCATCGCGCCCGCGCCTCCGAGGTAGCGGTAGAGCGGCAGCCCCGACTCCTCGGCCGCGGCCTTGGCGTTCGCCATCGACACCGCGAGGATGGCGTTCGCGCCCAGGCGCGACTTGTTGTCGGTGCCGTCGAGGTCGATCAACGTCTTGTCGACGAACGCCTGCTCGGTCGCGTCGAGCCCGACGATGGCCTCGGAGATCTCGGTGTTGACGTGCTCGACCGCCTTCAGCACGCCCTTGCCGCCGTAGCGGCTCTTGTCGCCGTCGCGCAGCTCGACCGCCTCGCGCGAGCCGGTGGAGGCGCCCGAAGGCACCGCCGCGCGCCCCATCACGCCCGACTCGAGCAGCACGTCGGCCTCGATGGTGGGGTTGCCGCGCGAGTCGAGGATCTCCCGCGCGACGACGTCGACGATCGAGCTCATTTCCTCACCTTGTCTTCGGCGAAACCGTTCTTCTTTACCCGCCGGTCGAGGTCGACCAGTGTCTCGAGCAGCTCCTGCATCAGCGCGAGCGGCCAGGCGTTCGGCCCGTCGGAGAGCGCCTTCGCCGGGTCGGGGTGCGTCTCCATGAAGAGGCCCGCGATCCCGGTGGCGACCGCGGCGCGCGCGAGCACCGGGATGAACTCGCGCTGTCCGCCCGAGGCCGTGCCCTGCCCGCCCGGCAGCTGCACCGAGTGCGTGGCGTCGAACACCACGGGGCAGCCGGTGTCGCGCATGATCGCGAGCGAGCGCATGTCGGACACGAGGTTGCCGTAGCCGAAGGAAAATCCTCTTTCACAAACCAGAACATTGTCGGCCCCGCTCGCTTCGCGGGCTTTGTCGACGACGTTCTTCATTTCCTGGGGCGAAAGGAACTGGCCCTTCTTGATGTTCACCGGCCTGCCCGCCGAAGCCGCGGCGTGGATGAAGTCGGTCTGGCGGCAGAGAAACGCCGGCGTCTGCAGCACGTCAACCACCTCGGCGACCGGCTTCACCTCCTCCGAGGTATGGACGTCCGTCAGGACGGGAACCCCGACCTGCTTCCTGACCTCGGAAAGAATCTGAAGGCCCTCGTCCATGCCGAGGCCGCGGAACGATTTCGAGGAGCTGCGGTTCGCCTTGTCGTAGGACGACTTGAAGATGAACGGCACGCCGAGCTTGCCGGTGACTTCCTTAAGTTTTCCGGCGACGTCGATCTGGAGCTGGCGCGACTCGACCACGCAAGGCCCGGCAATGAGGAAGAGCGGCCGCTGCAGGCCGACCTCGAACCCGCAGAGTTTCATGCTGCGACGACCGAAAGTGGCCGCTTTTCGCGCGCCCTGTGACGAAGCGCCGCGGTCACAAACGCCTTGAAGAGAGGATGGCCCGCGCGCGGCGTGGAGGTGAACTCGGGGTGGAACTGCACGCCGACGAAGAACGGGTGCCCGGGGAGCTCCATGATCTCGGGCAGGTTCTCGGTCGGGGTGCGCGCAGACACCTTGTAGCCTTTCGCCTCGAGCTGTGGCACGTAGATGTTGTTCACCTCGTAGCGATGCCGGTGCCTTTCATTGACTTCCTTGCCATAGATCGAGAACGCGAGGGAGCCATCCTCCACCGGGCACTTCTGCGCGCCCAGGCGCATGGTGCCGCCGAGCTCCGACTTCTCGGTGCGCTTCTCGATGCGCCCGGTGCGGTCGAGCCACTCGGTGATGAGCGCGACCACCGGATGCGGCGTATCGGAATCGAACTCGGTGCTGTTCGCGCCGGCGAGGCCGCAGACGTTGCGCGCGAACTCGATCGTGGCGAGCTGCATGCCGAGGCAGATGCCGAGATAGGGCACGCCGTTCTCGCGCGCATAGCGGATCGCGGCGATCTTGCCCTCGGTGCCGCGCTTGCCGAAGCCGCCGGGGACCAGCACCGCGTCCATCTTCTCCAGCGCAGCGACGCTGTTCTTCTCCAGCTCCTCGGAGTCGAGGTAATGGATGTTGATCTTGGCGCCGGTGTGGATGCCGGCGTGGCGCAGCGCCTCGTTCAGGCTCTTGTACGAGTCCTGCAGGTCGACGTACTTGCCGACGAAGGCGATGTCGAGCTCGTGCTGCGGGTTCTCCTGCGCCTGCACCAGCTTCTTCCACGACGAAAGGTCCGCGGCGCGCGCGAGGATCGCGAGCTTGTGGCACACGATCTCGTCGAGCATCTGCTCGTGCAGCATCATCGGGATCGTGTAGATCGAGTCCACGTCCCAGGCGGAGATCACCGCCTCCTTCTGCACGTTGCAGAAGAGCGCGATCTTGCGTCGCTCGTCCTCGGGCAGCGGCCGGTCGGTGCGGCAGATGATGGCGTCGGCCTGGATGCCGATCTCGCGCAGCTCCTTCACCGAGTGCTGCGTCGGCTTGGTCTTGATCTCGCCCGCGGAGGCGATGTACGGGACGAGCGTCAGGTGCAGATAGCAGACGTTGTTGCGACCCAGCTCCAGCCCCATCTGCCGGATCGCCTCGAGGAAGGGCAGCGACTCGATGTCGCCCACGGTGCCGCCGATCTCCACGATCGCCACGTCGGCGTCGCCCGCCCCGCGCTTGATGAACGACTTGATCTCGTCGGTGATGTGCGGGATCACCTGCACCGTGCCGCCGAGGTAGTCGCCGCGGCGCTCCTTCTTGATCACCGACTCGTAGATCTGGCCGGTGGTGAAGTTGTTGTGACGGCGCATCTTCGAGCTCTGGAAGCGCTCGTAGTGCCCGAGGTCGAGGTCGGTCTCGGCGCCATCCTCGGTGACGAACACCTCTCCGTGCTGGAACGGGCTCATGGTGCCCGGGTCGACGTTGATGTAGGGGTCGAGCTTGATGTTGGTGACGCGGATGCTGCGCGACTCGAGGATCGCGGCGAGGGAGGCAGCGGCGATGCCTTTCCCCAGCGAGGAAACTACACCACCGGTTACAAAGACATACTTGGTCATCGACCTAGCGCGTGTAATCGGATAAGGGGAAAGACTCCTCTCCTACGTACATTCCGAGCACAATCAACAGGTTGGGAGCTTGGGCGGGACCATGGGGTTGCCATGGACTGCCAGTTTACAGGACGCGCCGGAATAGCGCAGGACAAACATTGCGCCCCGGAAGGCGGACGTAAAAAGGCCCGGGCTTTTGAGGGCTCGGGCCTTCAGTCGCCAAGCCGAAACTCGTGAGAGCAGACCGGCAACACGGACACTTTATGCGGATAGTCCGGAATTGGATATAGGCCGATTGGGCGGCAGTTTGCAAACCGCCTTGGTTTTGCCTCGTCATGCGCTCTGCCTTGGTGTGCGCCAGCGCACCGATGCCGATGACGTCAGAGGCTACGGTGAGTGACCTCGCCGTTCAGGTGCAAGCCATGCCGCATATCCCAGTCTGCTCGACCATAGAGGCTTCAACCGATTCCCTGGCCGTATACGAGGAGTTCTACACCCAGATGCGGTTTTCGTCCGCGCCCAACTTCATCATGACGCAGGGACATTCGCCCACGGTCGCCCGCGGTACCTGGGATCTGGTTCGTAGTGTGCTGGTGTCCGGCGAGCTGCCGCGCTGGATAAAAGAAATGATGTTCGTGGCGATCTCCTCTGAACGCAAGTGCCGCTATTGCACGGCAGCGCACATTGCCTGCTGCCGAATGCTGAGCGTCAATCCCGACTGGATCAAGCTGGCAGCCGTGGACGTGAACGCTATTCCCGACAAGAAGCTCCGCGAGATGATCTTGTTTGCCCTCAAGTGTTCTCGCGACCCTCAATCCCTGGCGGAGACGGACTACGCCAAACTGCGGAAGCACGGTCTCGAAAACAAGGAGATCGTGGAGATCATCAGCATGGCCGGGCTTGCCGTGTACGCGAATATTCTCGCGGACGCTACGGGCATGGAAGAGGATCCGATGTTTGACGCGTACTAGCGGCAAGACCGCTCCTACGCCGGCGCCATTTCGGCGGTCTTCATCGCCTCGACCCGGATCTCCTCGGTGAGCTGCGCCTTGTAGGCCGAGAATTCCGGCGACGTCTTCATCGTGTAGTGGCGCGGGTGCGGCAGCGCGATGCGTACTTCGCACTTGATCCGCCCCGGCCGCGCCGACATCACCGCGACGCGGTTCGCCATGAAGATCGCCTCGTCGATGTCGTGGGTGACGAAAAGGACGGTCTTGCGGTCGGCCTCCCAGATCCCGAGGAGGAGCTCCTGCATCAGCGCGCGCGTCTGGTTGTCGAGCGCGCCGAAGGGCTCGTCGAGCAGCAGGATCTTCGGATCGTTGGCGAGCGCCCGGGCGAGCGCGGTGCGCTGCTGCATGCCGCCGGAGAGCATCTTGGGGTAGTGGTTCTCGAAGCCTCGCAGCCCGATTTTTTCAATCAGGGCAGCGGCCTTTGCCTCCGTGGAACGCGAACCGAACAGGATGTTCTCCTTCACGCTCAACCAGGGGAAAAGCGTGTACGACTGGAACACCATGCCGCGGTCGGGGCCGGCGCGCTCGACCGCCTGGCCGTCGAGCAGCACCCGGCCGGTGGTCGGCCGATCCAGGCCGGCGACGATGCGAAGCAGCGTCGACTTGCCGCAGCCCGAAGGCCCGAGGATGCAGATGAAGTCGTTGTCCTGCACTTCGAGGTCGGTGCGCTCGAGCGCGCGCGTCGGCGCCCCGCCCCGCACCCCGGGGAACACGCGGCTCACCGCCTCGATCCTCAGAAAGCCCACGGCCAGAGCCTCTGGTTCGCCCACTTGAAGAGGAGATCCGACACCAGCCCGATCACGCCGATGCAGACGATGCCGAAGATCATCTGGCCGGTGTCGAGCAGGCGCTGGCTGTCCATGATCATGTGGCCGATGCCGCTCTCGGCGCCGACGAGCTCGGCCACGATGACGTAGGTCCAGGCCCAGCCGAGGACGAGCCGCAGGGTCTCGGCGATCTGCGGCGCGGCGTTGGGCAGCATGACGCGTCGCACGATGCCGCCGGCGTCTGCGCCCAGCGTGTACGCGGCCTCGACGAGATCGCGCCGCGTCGAGCCCACGATCACGGCCACCATCAGGATCACCTGGAACACCGAGCCGATGAAGATCACGAGGAGCTTCTGCGTCTCGCCCACCCCCGCCCAGAGGATGAGCAGCGGAATGAACGCCGAGGCCGGCAGGTAGCGCGCGAACGAGACGAAGGGCTCGAAGAACGCCTCGACCGGCTTGAACGCGCCCATCGCAATGCCGAGGGGCACGGCGACCAGCGCCGCGAGCACGAAGCCGCCGACCACGCGGAATACGGTGATACCGACGTCGCGGATAAAGCCGAACTCGCGGAACAGCGTGACGCCGGTCGTGAGGGTGTACAGCGGATCCTTGAGGAACATCGCGTCGATCGCGCCGCCGAACGTGGCGAGCGCCCACGCGGCGAAGAACACGACGAAGAACGCGGCGCCGAGGGCGATCCTCGCGCCGCGCGAGACGGGCTTGAGAGGCTCGAGCAACCCTACTGAAACCGCAGGTCGATCATCTCCTGCGCCTTCGGCTCTTTCTGGATCACGCGGTTGAACTTGAGCACGCGCACCGCGAAATCGACGAAGGGCTTGTGCTCCTTCGCGTAGTAGCTCTTGTTGTCATCGCGGCCCTGCCATTCGATGTAGGCCGCCGACTTGGCGAACGCCTCGCCCGACTGCTTGACGCTGCTGCCCATCAGCTCGTGCGACCTGAGCGGGTCGCGCTTGAGCATGTCGAGGGCCTCGAAAAAGCTGTCGACGGTGGCCTTGACGACCTTCGGGTGCTTCTCGATGAAGTCCTTGCGGAACACGAGCACGTCGACGACCACGGGGTACTCGATCGAGGTGACCAGGATCTTGCCGGCGTCGGGCTTCTCGCGCACGGTCGAGAGATAGGGCTCGTAGGTCAGCGCCGCGTCGCCCTGCCCGGCGACGAAAGCCTGTGCCGCGGGCTGCGCGGCCATGGTCGAGCGGATCACGTCCTGGATCGACATGCCGTTCTTCTCGAGGATGTACGAGAGCATGAAGTGCTGCACCGTGCCGGGCCCGTCGACGTTGACCGACTTGCCCTTGAGATCCTTGATCGAGTTGATGTTGTTGCGCACCGCGAGGCCGTCGCCGCCGTTCGACTTGTCGATGAGCGCGACCTGCACCGAAGGAATCCCGGCCGAGGCCCAGACGATGTGCTGATCGACCGTGGTCGCCGCCGCGTTGAGCGCGCCCGAGGCGAGCGCGGACGAGCGCTGCACCGGCGCGATGAAGCGGATCTCCATGTCGACGCCGTTCTTCTTGAAGATCCCGGCGAGCTCGGCGAGCTTCAGCGGCTGGAATCCGGTCCATCCGCTCATGCCGAGGACGACCTTGTCCTGCGCAGCCGCGGGAAAGGCGAGCAGCATCGCCATGATCAGTCCTAGCAGTCTCATGAACCCCCCTTTGCGTTCCCGCTGCGGTTGACGGAGCGGTTACCAATTTGATGGTCGGGACTATTGTATCGTCCAGCCCATGCCAGCGACGCGCGTCGACCACGTCGGAAGCCTGCTGCGCCCCACCTATCTCAAGGACGCCTTCCAGCGATTCGCCCGGCAGGAGCTCTCCAGGGAGGACCTTGGTGCGGTCCAGAGCCGCGCGATCGCCGAGGTGGTGCGCCGCCAGGAGTCGATCGGCCTGCCGGTGATCACCGACGGCGAATACCGCCGCCTCAACTGGCAGGTGAGCTTCTCCGAGGTCGAGGGCTGGGACATGTGGCGCACCTCCTGGGGCAACTTCCGGCGCAATCCCGAGAACCGCGCGCCGGGGGAGACGCCGCTCACGCGCGGCGAGGACGCAGTCCTCTCCTTTCGCACGCCCGTCACCGCCCGGCTTTCCCTGAAGCGGAATTTTCCGCTCGAGGAATTCCAGTTCGTGAAAAAGCCGACGGCCAAGATCACGCTGATGGGGCCCGACCGGGTGGCCCAGATGAGCGACATCAAGGGCTCGCCCTATCGCGAGCCGGGCGAGTTCCTCGCCGACGTCGTGCGCATCCAGCGCCAGATCGTGGAAGAGCTGCTGCGCGAGGGCTGCCGCTACGTCCAGCTCGACGAGCCGAGCTATACCGGCTACGTCGACCCGGCGACCCTCGAGCGCATGCGCGCGGCCGGCGACGATCCCCTCGCCAATCTCTCGCGCGCGGTGGCGGCCGACAACGCCGTCATCGCCGGCCTCGAGGGCGCGAGCTTCGGGCTGCACGTGTGCCGCGGCAACCGCGCAAGCATGTGGCACCGCGAAGGCAGCTACGACGCGATCGCCGAGCGCCTCTTTGGCGGCCTGCGCTTCGACCGCCTGCTCCTCGAGTACGACACCGCGCGCGCCGGCGGCTTCGAGCCCTTACGCTTCGTGCCGAAAGGCGTCACCGTGGTCCTCGGCCTCATCACGACGAAGACCGGCCGCGTCGAAAGCGCACAGGAGCTCATCCAGAGGATCGGGGAGGCGAGTCGATTTCTGCCGCTCGAGCAGCTCGCGTTGAGCCCGCAATGCGGCTTCGCCTCGGGCATCGCCGGCAACCTTCTCACCGAGGACGAGCAATGGCGCAAGCTGGAGGTCATGATGGACGTCGCGCGCCAGGTTTGGCAGTAACCGCGCCGTTCGCCGGCTAGGCTACGCGCTTGCGGAGGGTGAAGCCCAAACCGGCGAGGCCGAGTACCGCGAGCGCGAGGCTTGACGGTTCTGGAACCCGCTCCACCTGGATGCTCCACGTATAGTCGGCGAACCAGCCCGGGCCGGTCAGGGCAAGGCTGCGCTGCTCAATTGCGAACTGCCCCGAGTCGATCGACTGCAACACGCTGCCAAATGCCGCAACGCTGCCGGTGGGACCCAAGACGTTGAAGTCATCCGAGTCGAGCAGCAGATCGGGCTCGAACTCTCTCAGCTCGAAGCCGGTGCGCGCCCAGCTGCTGCCGGACAACAGTGTCGTCGTGAAATCAAGCGAGACGCTCTGGACGACGAGGCCCGGCGGCAGTGTGAACCGGAATGAATCGAAGTCACCCCACTGGCAGCTTCCATCGGCGGTAAAGCAGGTGCGTCCTTGAATCGTGTTCAGTCCGCTATCGAGGGCACCCATTGGTGCGATTGTGAATGTCGGCAGGTCGCCGGAGACGGCCTCGGAGTAGGCAATCGGTGCCGCACGGACGCTTCCCATTGCGATCAGCGCCGCCGCGAGTACCGCCAGACGTCCGGATAGCATTCCCCACCCCTTGGAGAGACGCACTCACCATAGCAATGAGGGGTTGAAGCTGGAATAGCCATGTTGGTATGCAGTTTGTAATAAAGTAAAAATTCTCCTATGACCCCTTCAGGCCCACGCGTCGTGCGCGCCCCCCGCGGCGGAAGCCTCTCCGCCCGAAGCTGGCTCACCGAGGCGCCGCTGCGGATGCTGATGAACAACCTCGACCCCGAGGTCGCCGAGCGGCCCGAGGACCTGGTGGTCTACGGCGGCATCGGCAAGGCGGCGCGCAATTGGGAGTGTTTTGACCGGATCACGAAGAGCTTGCGTGAGCTTCAAACCGATGAAACCCTGCTCGTGCAGTCCGGCAAGCCGGTCGGTGTGTTCAGGACGCACCCCGACGCACCGCGGGTGCTGATCGCGAACTCCAACCTGGTGCCGAAGTGGGCCGACTGGGAGCACTTCAACGAGCTCGACCGCAAGGGCCTCATGATGTACGGCCAGATGACTGCGGGCTCGTGGATCTACATCGGCAGCCAGGGCATCGTGCAGGGCACCTACGAGACCTTCGCGGAAGCGGGCCGCCAGCACTACGGCGGAAGCTGGTCGGGAAAATGGATCCTCACCGCCGGGCTCGGCGGCATGGGCGGCGCGCAGCCGCTCGCGGCCACGATGGCGGGCGCTTCGATGATCGCTATCGAATGCGACCCGAGCCGCATCGAGATGCGCCTGAAGTCGGGCTACCTCGACGCGCAGGCTCGAACCATCGACGAGGCCAAAGCAATACTGGAAAAAAGCAAAAAAGCGATTTCTGTCGGTCTCCACGGCAACGCGGCGGAGCTGGTGCCGCAATTCCTGAAGAAAGCGAAGGCCAGCGAGTTCAAGCCCGCCCTGGTAACCGACCAGACCTCCGCGCATGATCCCGCCAACGGCTACCTGCCCGAGCACTGGTCGCTGCAGCGCTGGAAGGACGTGCGCAAGAAGGACCCGGAAGAAGTGGCGCTCTCGGCGCGCGAGTCGATCGCCGGCCACGTGCAGGCGATCCTCGGCTTCAAGGCGATGGGCATCCCCTGCGTCGACTATGGGAACAACATCCGCCAGGAAGCGAAGGACGCCGGCATTGCCAACGCCTTCGACTATCCGGGTTTCGTTCCGGCGTACATCCGGCCGATGTTCTGCGCCGGCAAGGGGCCGTTCCGCTGGGTCGCGCTGTCGGGCGACCCCGAGGACATCGCGAAGACCGATGCCAAGGTGCTTCAATTGTTTCCCGAAGATGCGGGACTGCAGCGATGGCTTGCGTTGGCAAGAGCCAGGATCCATTTCCAGGGCCTGCCGGCGCGCATCTGCTGGCTCGGGCTGGGGCAGCGCCACCTCGCCGGCCTCGCCTTCAACGAGATGGTGAGGAGCGGCGAGCTCAAGGCACCGATCGTGATCGGGCGCGACCACCTCGACGCGGGCTCGGTGGCGAGCCCCAACCGCGAGACCGAGGGCATGCGCGACGGCAGCGACGCAGTCTCGGATTGGCCTTTGCTCAATCTCATGTTGAATACCTCTTCGGGCGCAACGTGGGTCTCGTTCCATCACGGCGGCGGCGTCGGCATGGGCTACTCGCAGCACGCGGGCATGGTGATCGTGTGCGATGGCACCGACGCCGCGGCGCGGCGCATCGAGCGCGTGCTGTGGAACGATCCCGCGAGCGGCGTCATGCGCCACGCGGACGCGGGCTACGAAGAGGCCATCGCCTGCGCGCGCGCCCAGGGCCTCGACCTGCCGTTCCTGGAGTAAATGCGCCTCGGCAAGAAAAATCCAACGCTGCGGGAGCTGCGCTCGATCGCGCGCGACGCGCCGCCGCTCGAGCTGGACCCTGCAGCGCTCGCCAACGTGCGCGCGGCGCTTTCCACCGTCGAGAGCATCGTCGCCTCGGGCAAGCCCGCGTACGGCATCAACACCGGGTTCGGCCGCCTGTCGCAGACGCGCATCCCGGCCGAGGATCTCGAGCAGCTGCAGCTCAACATCGTGCTCTCGCACGCCGCCGGCACCGGCCCGCTCCTCGACGACGCCACCGTGCGGCTTATCCTTTCCCTCAAAGTCATCTCGCTCGCCTCGGGCCATTCCGGCGTGCGCCCGGAGCTGATCGAGCTCCTGCTGCAGCTCTACAACAGGGGCATTTATCCATGCATCCCTTCCAAGGGATCGGTCGGCGCCTCGGGCGATCTCGCGCCGCTCGCGCACCTGTCGCTCGCGCTGCTCGGGCTCGGGGACGTGCGCGTTCACGGGGTGCGGGTGCCGGCGGCGAGCGCGCTGAAAAACGAAAAGTTGAAGCCGATCAAGCTCGCGCCCAAGGAGGGGCTCGCGCTGCTGAACGGCACGCAAGTCTCCACCGCGCTCGCGCTCACCGGGCTCTTCGCCGCGGAGGACGTGTTCGCCGCGGCGCTCGTCGCGGGCAGCCTCTCGGTCGACGCCGCCGCGGGAAGCGACACGCCCTTCGATGCGCGCATCCACGCGCTGCGCGGCCAGCCCGGCCAGCAGGAAGTGGCGCGCTTCTACGCCGAGCTCCTGAAGGGAAGCGAGATCCGCCGCTCGCACCTCGAGAACGATCCGCGGGTGCAGGATCCCTACAGCCTGCGCTGCCAGCCGCAGGTGATGGGCGCCTGCCTCGACCAGATGCGCTACGCCGCCGGCGTGTTCGAGCGCGAGGCCGCTGCCGTGACCGACAATCCGCTCGTGTTCGGCGACGAGATCCTCTCCGGCGGCAACTTCCACGCCGAGCCGGTGGCGCTCGCCGCCGACGCGCTCGCGCTCGTGATCGCCGAGGTCGGCGCGCTCTCGGAGCGGCGCGTGGCGCTCCTCATCGACCCAACGCTTTCCGGGCTGCCGCCGTTCCTGGTCGAGCACGGCGGGGTCAACTCCGGATTCATGATCGCGCAGGTCACCGCGGCCGCGCTCGCGAGCGAGAACAAGTCGCTCGCGCACCCGGCGAGCGTCGACAGCCTGCCTACCTCCGCCAACCAGGAGGACCACGTCAGCATGGCCACCTTCGCCGCGCGGCGCCTCTCCGACATGGCGGCGAACAGCGCAGGCATCGTGGCGATCGAGCTCCTCGCGGCGGCGCAGGGCATCGACTTCCGCGCTCCGCTCAAGACCAGCGCGGCGCTGCAGGAAGCCCATCGCCTGGTGCGCTCGAAAGTCGCGTTCTACGATCACGACCGCTACTTCGCGCCCGACATCACCGCGGTGCAGTCGCTGGTGGAGTCGGGCGAGTTCCAAAGCTTCGTCCCCGGGCTCCTGCCCTCGCGCTGATGGCGCCGTTCAAGTTCAGCGCCGGCCGAACGCCGCTCCTCGTGTCGATGCCGCACACCGGCACTCACGTCCCCGAGCCACTTCTGCGGCGAATGACGGCTGAAGCCAGGCTGCTGCCGGATACCGACTGGCACCTCGAGCGCCTGTACGACTTCCTCGATGAGCTCGGCGCCTCGGTGCTCGTCGCGACGCATTCGCGCTACGTCGTCGACCTCAACCGTCCGCCGGACAACGCCAACCTCTATCCCGGCCAGGACACGACGCCGCTCGTGCCGTTGGATACGTTCCACAAGAGGCCGCTCTACCTCCCCGGGCAGGAACCCGACGCAGGCGAGATCGCGGAGCGCGTCGTGAGCCGATGGAAGCCTTACCACGCGAAGCTTGCGCAGGAGCTAAACCAGATCAAGAGCAGACACGGCTACGCCCTCCTCTGGGACGCGCACTCGATCTTCTCCGAGGTGCCGCGCTTCTTCTCCGGCAAGCTGACCGAGCTCAACCTCGGCACCGCGGACGGCCGCTCGTGCGGCAGCGGAATCGGCGAAGGCCTGATGCAGAAAGTGTCGGGCTACGGTGCTGTCCTGAATGGCCGCTTCAAGGGCGGCTACATCACGCGCACATACGGCGACCCGGCCAAGGGAGTGCACGCGGTGCAGCTCGAGCTGTCCGAGGCGACTTACATGGAGGAGTCGCCGCCCTTTCGCTTCAACGATTCCCTTGCAAAAAGGCTCCGTCCGCAGCTGCGCGCGTTCATCGAGGAGTTTTGCCGCCTCGGACACGGCCGACGCACGGGTTAGCGCCGAGCACATAGGCGAGCTCGGCCGGGGCGCCGATGTCCCAAAGGGCAAGGTCCGCGTTCTTTCCCGGCTCGAGCGTCCCGTGGCTCGCCTGCAGGCCGAGCGCGCGCGCCGCGTGCCGCGTCATGCCCGCGAGCGCCTCCTCGGGCGTGAGGCGAAAGAGCGTGCACGCCATGTTCAGGATCGCGAGCGGCGAGGACACCGGCGAAGTCCCCGGGTTGTGATCGGTGGCGAGCGCGATCGGAACGCCTTTTCTTCTCAACGCGTCGATCGGCGGTAGCCGCGTCTCCCTGAGGAAGTAGAACGCGCCCGGCAACAACACTGCGACGGTACCCTCCCTTTTCATCGCTTCTACCCCTGCCTCGCTCGAGTATTCCACGTGATCTGCCGACAACGCGCGGAAACTCGCAGCCAGCGCGGCGCCTCCTGAATCGGAAAGCTGATCGGCGTGGAGCTTCACCGGCAGGCCCAATGCTCTTGCCTTCT
>Ga0070680_100002175_pt1 | contig 14449 bp, 14 predicted proteins | sample KBSC73BmetaG_FD_64672 | JGI IMG/M metagenome (GOLD analysis project Ga0070680, IMG submission 64672) | Corn rhizosphere microbial communities from Kellogg Biological Station, Michigan, USA - KBS C7-3B metaG | ecosystem: Host-associated > Plants > Roots > Rhizosphere | place: USA: Michigan...
GGCGAATGGATTTTCGGACTGTCGGATGCGCGCCTGGGCGCCGTCGCCCGGCGGTCGAGGGTCGCGCTGTCAGTCGCCATCGGCCCCGCATATAGAGGGGCTTTGCCGCCATTGCGAGAAATGTGCAGCGGGGGACAACGTGCAATCCCTGTCAACAATTGAGGTGAATTTCGCCTCGTAAATCCGAAATGGGCTTAACCCCGCTTCAACTCTCTTTGGTTAGGCAGGCCCACCAACGTTGGACGGCGGGCGGATGTACGAAGCTCCAGATCGGTATAAGCGCTTGATTTCCGCGCGTCTTCCGGGCGGCGGGTCCGCTGGCCTGACGGCCAGCGAGACCGAATCCGAAAGCTCGCCGTTAAGGGACGTGCAGCTGATCTCGAGGGCGCATCTCGCGCCCTTCTTCGCTGCGGCGAACATCGTCGCCGCGCTGATGATGGCCGCGAACCTCTGGGCTTCCGCCGGACCTAAGTGGCTCGGCCCCTGGCTTGGTGCGGTCGCAATCGTGAACCTCGGCGCGATGCAGCTCGCGCGCATGCAGTCGATCACCTGCGTCGGCCGTTCGGGCCGCCGAATTCCGGTATGGACCATGGTCGCCGAAGTCGCCTGCCGGGCTGTCGTCTGGCTCAGCCTCCCGCTGTATCTCTTTCCGTCGCTCGACCCGGGCACTCAAGTCATCGCGGCCTCGGTCATGGCCGGGCTCGGAATCGCGGCGCTCGGCCTTGTCGTCATTCCGCCGTGCGCGAGCGCCTGGATGATCGCCTTCACCCTTGCCGTCGCCGGGTCCCTTCTGCTCGGCCGCCACACGGTCCCGTTCCAGGACATGCTGTCGATCGTCTTCACGCTCGGAATTTCGATCTTCGGCATCCTGACCGTGGCGCGCTGGGCCTTCCACCAGCTCAAGACCAACGCCGACGTCGGCAGCCAAAGCGAGAGCGCCAGCCTGCTTCTCCAGGAATATGAGCATCGCGGAGTCGGTTGGCTGTGGCAGGTCGATAGCGAGAACCGGGTGAGCTACATCAGCTCGAGAATGAGCGCGCTGCTCGGCAAGCCCGGCAGCCAGCTGCTCGGCCATTCGCTCCCCGCGCTCCTCGGCGGCCATGCCGAGCTTGGGCGGATGCTGCTCGAGAAAAAGCCGTTCAACGCCCTCGAAATGGAGCTGAAGACTAACCGCGGTACGCGCTGGATCTCCATTGCCGGCGACCCCATCGTCGATACCGCGGGCCGTTTCGAAGGGTTCCGCGGAGTCGGATCCGACATCACCGAGATCCGCCAGACGCAGGAGCGCCTCACCCACCTCGCCAATGTCGACGTGCTTTCGGGCCTGCCCAATCGCGGCCGGGTGCGGCAGTTGCTCGGCGAAGCGCTGCGCGCGGCGACCACGAGCAATGTGCCGTGCGCGATCATGTTCCTCGACCTCGACGGCTTCAAACCGGTCAACGACACGTTCGGTCACCCCAAGGGCGACGCGGTTCTCCGGGCGGTGGCCAAGCGCCTCGTCGACGAGGTCGGCGACGAGGGACATGTCGGCCGGATGGGCGGCGACGAATTCGCCATCGTCATCGCCGACGGCCAGAGCCGGCGCCAGGTCGAGAGCCTCGCCGACCGGATCATCGGCGCGATCAAGGAACCGTATCAGATCGACCAGGCCGAAATCCGGATCGGGGTTTCGATCGGCTGCGCCTTCGGCCCGATCGACGGTGCGACTGTCGACGACCTGATCCTCAAGGCCGACCTTGCGCTTTACCAGGCGAAGGACGCGGGCCGCGGCTGTGCGCGCTATTTCTCGTCCGAGCTTCAGTCCGAACAGGAGGACCGGATCCGGCTCGAGGCCGATCTCAGGAGCGCGCTGGCCTCCAAGCAATTCCACCTCGTCTATCAGCCGCTGATCAACGCCAAGACCCAGAAGCTCATCGGCTTCGAGGCGTTGATCCGCTGGAACCATCCCAAGCGCGGCCTGGTGCCGCCGATCGTCTTCATTCCCGTGGCGGAAGAGACCGGGCTCATGCCGGCCATCGGCGAGTGGGTGATCGAAGAAGCTTGCCGGGCGGCCGCGACCTGGCCGGAGCCGATCACCGTCGCTCTCAACGTCAGTCCCAAGCAGATCGTGCTCGCCGGCCTTCCCAACGTCGTCAGCGAGGCGCTCTCGCGCAACAAGCTCGCCGGCAACCGGATCGAGCTCGAGGTCACCGAAGGCGTGTTCCTCGGCGACAACGGCCCGACGCTGGATGTGCTGAAGCGGCTTCGAGCGCTCGGCGTCGGGATCGCGCTCGACGACTTCGGCACCGGCTATTCATCGATCGGCTATCTGAACAAGGCAATCTTCCACAAATTGAAGATCGACGGCAGCTTCGTCCGCGAAGCCGGCTCGCGGCCCGAGAATGTCGCGATCATCCAGTCGATCGTGCAGCTCGCCAAGAGCTTCCGCATGTCGATCACCGCCGAAGGCGTGGAGACCGCCGAGGACTTCGAGCGGATGCGCGATCTCGGTTGCGATACGATCCAGGGATATCTGTTCGGCAAGCCGCTCGCATACGAACGTGCGAACCAGATGGTCATGGGGCTGGGCGCGAAGCGGCTCGCCGGCTGATCGACCCGCGTTCCTGGATCGACGCTTTCACCGGCCCGCGCTTGCGTCTAAGCTCCTAATCGGCATTGGTTCGGGGGAGCTCGCGGTGACGTTTTCAGGTCCGCAGAGCATGTTCAAGTACCAGAGCGGTCGAGTGATCGCGCTGGGGCGGGTCATGCTTGCCCTGCTCTTCCTGCTTTCCATCTGGCTCGATCAAAGCCAGCCCGCGCAGGCGCCCGAGCAGACCTATGCGCTGCTCCTTTCCTACGTCCTTTTCGCGATCGGGCTGGCGGGGCTGACATGGCGCAACTGGTGGCTCGACGCGCGGCTGGCAGCGCCCGCGCATCTCATCGACATGGCGGTGTTCACCGCCATTGTCTTCTCGACCAACGGCTACACCAGCCCTTTCTTCCTGTTCTTCATCCTTCCGCTGCTCTCGGGCGCAATCCGCTGGGGCTGGCGCGAGACGATGCTTACCGCGATCGGGCTCGTTCTGCTCTATCTGGCGGCGGGGCTGCTCGTCGCCGGAAGCGAGTCATTCGAACTGCAGCGGTTCATCGTTCGCAGCGGCCACCTCGTGATCCTGTCGGCCATCCTGATCTGGTTCGGGATCCACCAGCAGTTCGCCCGGCTTTTCTTCGGTGTTGAGGAACTCGACCGCCGTCTCGGCCGCGACGAGGAGCCGATGATGCAGGCGCTGGCCTTCGCGACCGACGCGGCACGGGCGCGCTCGGGAGCGCTCCTGCTCCGGTCCAGTGATGGCGAGCGCTTCACTGGTTTGCGTCTTGACGGCGGCCGGGCGCGGCCTCTCAAGATGGCCCAGTCATTCATGCGCGAAGCCATACCGGTCGTCCTGTTCGATATCGTCAGGGATCGGACTCTCAGCCGGCGAAGCGACGGATGGCACTGCTTTCTGCCGGCATGGAAGGTGCTCAACGCCGATGCACTGCGCGAGCTCGGAGCGAACCAGGGACTGATTTCGGAGGCGCGATCCGGGACTCTCCAGGGCTGGCTTCTGCTGTGGGACATGGCCGATCTGTCGGTCGACTACCTCGAGCTCGGGCGTGAGCTGGGACGCGCCGCTGGCGCCGTGCTCGACCACGATGCGCTGCTTTCGGCGATCGAGGAGGGTGCCGCTGCGCGAACGCGCCTCTCGCTCGCCCGCGATGTCCACGATAGCGTCGTCCAGTTCCTCGCGGGAGCTGCATTCCGCGTCGAGGCGATCATCCGGGGTAGCCATCCCGACCGCCAGGTCGAGTCCGACCTGAAGGAGCTCAAGCGTCTGCTGATCGAAGAGCAGGGAGAGATCCGCGCCTTCGTCTCCGCCCTTCGCCGCGACCGTGAGCTGGAGCTTGCCGAGGCGGTGGAGGAGCTGAAGGTGCTTGCACAGCGTCTCGGGCAGCAATGGGCGGTCGACTGCCGGGTGGATGCCCGCAACGACGACGCGTCGATCCCGATCCGCCTCCAGCTCGATCTTCAGCAACTGCTCCGCGAAGCCGTCGCCAACGCGGTGCGCCACGGCGGCGCAAGCCGGATCGACGTCGACGTCGGGGTCGACCAGGATCAGCTCCGGCTCGAAGTGAAGGACAATGGCTCCGGATTCCTGCCGGCGAACGGATCGGTGGTTGAGCCCTGGTCGCTCAAGGAGCGCGTCGACCGCGCGCACGGATCGCTATCGCTCTTCTCGGAACCCGGTTGTACGAACCTGGTTATCACGCTTCCACTTACAGGGGCTGCGGCATGACTCGAGTATTGATTGCCGATGACCATCCGATGATCGCCGCGGCGCTCGACGTGCTGCTTCGAGGTAGCGACTATGAGCTGATCGGTCGCGCCCGAAGCGGTGCCGAGGCTCTGTCGCAGGTCGAGCAATTGAAGCCGGACATCCTCCTGCTCGACGTCAATATGCCCGACGGCACCGGGCTCGACGTGCTCCGCCAGCTGCGCGATTCGCGCAAGGCGCCGGCAATCATCATGCTCACCGCCGGCATGGACGATCCACAGCTAATCGCTGCCGACGGCCTCGATCCCGAAGGAATGGTGCTCAAGACGTCGGACCCGGCGCTGCTTCTCGAATGCATGGAGCAGGTGCGGAGCGGCGAACGCTGGACCGACCCGGAGATCGCCGAGCGAACCCGCCAGGCCAAGGACAAGGCGTCGAAGGTGCCCTCGCTCACCCCGCGCGAGCGCGAGCTGATCGAGCTCGTCCGGCAGGGCCTCAGGAACCGCGACATCGCCGCCAAGCTCGGAGTCACCGAGGGGACCGTGAAAGTCTATCTCCACGCGATCTTCGACAAGGTCGGAGTCGACAATCGCACCGAGCTCGCGATGCGCGCCGGCGAGCTCCTGGGGAAATAGCCGGCGTTCCTGGCGAACCTCAGCCGCGCGGTTCGAAGATGAGCAGCTTGACCGTTCCCGGCCTGACCTTCGGGCGGCCGTTGGGCGTCGAAGCGGCGTCGACGTCGGCCGCGGCGACGAACAGTCGCCCGTTCCTCGGGTCGACCGACATCGTCCGCCCGCTGACCAGGCTCTGCACCGTCGCCAGCGCGACGTAGCGATCGGGGCCTTCCTGCTGGTACACGCTGATGGTCCCGTCACGGCCGTTGGAGCTGAAGACGCGCTTGCGCACCGGATCATAGGCCACCGCGTCATTGCCGCGGCCGATCGGTAGCGACGCGACGAGCCGGCCGGTCCTCCCGTCCATCACGACCATCACGCTGTTCGCGCAGCCCATGAACACGCGGCTCGTGCGCGGGTCGACGGCGAGGCCGTGCGGGCCGGTGCAGCCGTCGGCGTGCCAGCGTCCGACCAGCCGGTTGGTCCGCGCGTCGATCTTGAGCAGATTGCCGGTCGCGACGCCCGCGACGTAAATGGATCCGCGGCCGTCGCCCTCGCCATATTCCAGCTTCTCGCCGGCGGCGATGGTCGCGACCGGAGCGTCGGTCTTCGGGTCGATGACGGTCACGGACTGTGGATCGCCCGCGATCACGAAGACATGCCCCGTGGCGCGGTCGAACGCGATCGCGTCGGCGTCCATCTGCGCCGGGATTTCCCGGACGATCTTGAGGCTGCCGAGGTCGAACGCGACCGCTTTGCCGTTCCTTCCATCATCGGTGAAGCCCTGGTGCGTGGTGGACGAGACGGCGGTTCCGTGAGTGCCGCCGGCAATCCCCTCGACCTCGCCGACGAGGTCGCCGCTGCGGGCGTCGACCACCGCCAGGCGGTCGCCGTGGGCGACGTAAACCCGATCCGTCTGATCGTCGTAAACGACATAGTCCCAGCGGTCCGGCGCACCGAGCGGAACGCTCTTCACCAGCGCGTAGGTCGGAGCGGGTGCGGCGGAAATGGATGCCGCGGCGGTCAAGACGGCGAATGCGATTCCAAGCGCTTTCACGAAAGATCCTCCCTCAATCCGAATTGTCGCCAACCCATTCAGAAGAACAGCCCGAGCGACCCGTAGAAATGATAGCCGGTGCTGCGATCGGCCCAGGTCGGGCCGCCCGAGAACAGCAGGGCGTAATGGTCCGACAGCCTGACGATCACGCCGACCCCGGCGCTCGTTTCGGCGGTCCCGTCGTCGCTGTCGCGTTGCTGCCACGCGACTTCGCCGCCGACCGACACGGCCTTGGTCAGGTCGTGCGTCACGGCAAGTCCGGTCTGCCAGAAATTGCGGTTCCCCGGCCCGGGACTGATCTCATATCCGCCGCCGCCGAAGACGCTCGTGCCCCCGCGAAAATCCTTCTCGGCCCAGATCGGCAGCAACAGCTGCGTCCGTTCGTGACGCTCGATCGTGGAGGTCGGGAGGAACGCGCGGGGGAAGATCGCCGCGGACACGCCCGCCTTGTCGTCGTTGAAGAACCGATATTTGACGGCGAGCTCGACCTGGCCGGTCCCGCTTCGCCACCCATGGCCCGCCTCGTGGGAAAAGCTCAGCGGCAGGGTCGCGGTCAGCTGCACGTCCCTCACCGGCCCGTAATTGAGGTCTATGCCGGCGTCGGCATCGACATCCGAATGCATCCCCCCGCCGTCGCTGAACGCATAGATCTCCCAATGACCGGTGTCCGTCGGGACGGGGTCGTCGGTGATATACGGGGGCCCGGCGAACGCCGGACCGGCGGCCGCCGTTACGGCCAGTGCGGCGACAAGACGAACCTTCACGTTCGCGCTTCCGCCTCTCCCGGATGGCTTCCCGGGCGCTGCGGCAGGATCAGGACCAGCGCGATGATCACGACGACGAGCACCGCCGATGCGAGCGGCCGGCTCCATTCGAGTCCGCCGTCCGCGACTGGCTTGTCGAGGAAATCGCCGACCGTCGCGCCGAGCGGTCGCGTAAGGATGAAGGCCGCCCAGAACAGGCCGACCCGGTTTGCGCGCGTCGTGAAATAGAGGATCGCGAGGATCGCAAGTCCGGCGCCGAAGACCAGCGCTCCGCCGCCGTAGCCGAGGCCGAGCCCGCCCGAAGCGACATCGTCCGCCGCCCAGTCGCCGAGCGCGGTGCCCAGCGTCTGCGAGAAAGTGATCGTCAGCCAGTAGAAGCTCTCCTCGCGCGGGCCGAAAATCCGCCGGACGTCGACGTGACCGAGCGTCCGGTGCCAGGCGAACAGCGACAGGATCACGCAGGCGAGGAGCAGCAGCGAGCCGCCCGGATAGCCGATCCCGAGCGACCGGTCCGCGAAATCGGCGAGCGTCGTTCCGCACGTGGTCGAAGCGACGATCGTCGCCCAGTAGATCCACGGATCGAACTTGCGCGCGCGGATTTGGACCCAGACCAGCACGATCAGCGCGATTCCGAAGATGGCGGTGCCGATCAGATAACCTCCGTAGACGGGATGGGAGGTCGTCTCGCCGAGCCAGCTCATGGTCACGGTGTCGCCGCCGGTCTCGCCGAGCGTCGTCGCGAGAATCTTGACGATCCAGAAGCCAAGCGTGACAGCCGGGACCTTGCTGAACGCGTGCCGGGCGGGAGACTGATCGATCATCCTTCCAGCCGTTGCATCTCGCTTTTTCGCTTGCAAGCGGCGGCGGATTACAAATTGGGAAACCGCTCGCCCCTTCCTCGTTCAGCTCCAAAGGAGACGCCATGCAAACCCGTGAGCTCGGCCGAAGCGGCCTCAATGTCTCGGCGATCGGCCTCGGCTGCATGGGCATCAGCCAAAGCTACGGCACGCCGCTCCCGCGCGCTGCGGGCGTCAAGCTGATCCGCGACGCCGTGGAGCGGGGAGTCACCTTCTTCGACACGGCCGAAGTCTATGGGCCGTTCACGAACGAGGAGGTCGTCGGGGAGGCGCTTCGGCCACTTCGCGACCGGGTCGTCATCGCTACCAAGTTCGGCTTCGACATCGATCCCGAAACCCACACGACCCGCGGCGTCGACAGCCGTCCAGAGCACATCCGCCAAGCGGTCGAAGGCTCGCTCCGCCGCGTCGGCATCGAGACCATCGACCTCCTCTACCAGCACCGCGTCGATCCCGACGTTCCGATCGAGGACGTCGCCGGGACCGTCCGCGATCTCATCGGTGAGGGGAAGGTTCGGCACTTCGGCATGTCCGAGCCGGGCGTCCAGACGCTCCGCCGCGCCCACGCGGTCCAGCCGGTCACCGCCGTCCAGAACGAATATTCGCTTTGGTGGCGGGCGCCCGAGACCAACGGAATCCTCGAAGCCTGTGACGAGCTCGGAATCGGCTTCGTGCCCTATTCGCCGCTCGGCCGCGGCTTCCTCACCGGATCGATCACACAGGCCAGCCAGCTCGGCGAAGGCGACTTCCGCAAGTCGAGCCCGCGCTTTTCGCCGCAAGCGATCGACAAGAACCTCGCTTTCGTCGACCTGCTGAAGCGCGTCGCGGCGGAGAAAGGCGCGACGCCCGCGCAGATCGCACTCGCTTGGCTCCTGGCCCAGCGGCCGTACATCGTCCCGATTCCCGGCACGACCAAGCTTCACCGGCTGGAGGAGAATATCGGGGCAGCCAGCATAGGGCTCACGCACTCGGACCTCCTCGACATCGGCGAGGGCCTCTCGCGGATCGAGCCCGAAGGCGAACGCTACGCGCCCGCGCAAATGGCGATGGTCGGTCGCGAGGCGCCGATCAAGGCCGACGCCTGACGCTCAATCGCGGGAGAGGATGTCGGCGCGCGCCGCGGCATATTCCTGCGGCGTCACGCGCCCGTCGTGGTTGGCATCGGCCAAGTTGCGGAATGCCGAGGCGGCGGCCTGCGCTTCATCGGGCTCGATCAGCAGGTCGTGATTGGAGTCATAATATTTGAGCGCCCAGTTCATCAGGACCCAGTCCCGCTCGAACAGCTGCATCGCCGCCGGCGGCGTCTTGAGGCTCGCCGGCGTGGGCTGAGCCGCAAGCGGTCCAGCGACCGCCGCAAGACAAAGCGCAATGGTGAACCGGGCCATGGCGCACAAACGCCCGAGAGCGCGCCGCGTTCACCCTCCGGGAGGTCATTCACTCACATGCTGTCCGGATGTCTGTTTTCCACCCATTCCTGCCAATACGCCCTTCTGTTACGGTGACGTAACCGCCGGGGGCCGCTCGCAATGCATTTCCACCTTCCCAAGCCGCTGCACGGCTGGCGCGCGTTCGCCGGCGAGGTCGGCATTATCGTCGTCGGCGTGCTGATCGCGCTCGCGGCGGAAGCGGTGGTGCAGTCGCTTCACGACCGGCAGGTGGCCGAGGATGCGCGGCAGAACGTGCGCGCCGAAGCAGCGTTCAACGTCGGCTTCATCCGCGACCGGCTCAGGTCCCAGGCGTGCATCGACCGGCGCATCGGTGAGTTACAGGCAATCCTCTCGCGGTCGGGAGACGGACCGCTGGCGACTCAGCCGACATGGTTGGCGCGGCCCCCGGTAACGCCCTTTTTCTTCGGGCGATGGGAAGCGGCGACCGCGAGCGGCCGTAACAGCCTCTTCTCTGCCGACGAGCAGGGGAAGTTCAGTATGCTGTATCGAATTTTCACGCAGTACGACACGGACCAGGCGCGCGAACAGGCGGTATGGTCGCAGCTCCGCGCGCTGGAATGGTGGCAGGGACCGCTCGGACCGCAGGCTCGGCTGAACTTCGCGCAGGCGCTTGAGCAAGCGCGGTATCTGTCGTGGGACTTACGCTATGCAGGTAGCTACGCCGTGCGCTTCGCCGGGCAGATGGGGCTGTCGGACGAGCCTTTGGCGCCTGAGGTCTACGCGATCTGCCTGCCCATCACTGAGACCCGGGCGGACGCGCTGAGGCGGCTCAAAGCCCCGTTCGGCGAGCCATAGGATTATGCATTTCCACCTTCCAAAGCCGCTGCACGGCTGGCGCGCGTTCGCCGGCGAGGTCGGGATCATCGTCATCGGCGTGCTGATCGCGCTCGCCGCCGAGCAGGTGGTCGAGTCCATTCACTGGCGGGAAAGCGTCTCCCAAATGCGGCAGGCGATGCACTCCGAGCTCGGCATCGATCGGGAGCGGCTGGAGGTCAATCTGGCGCAAGACAGCTGCATCAACGCGCGGCTGGACGCCATCCTGCGCTGGGCCTCGACGGCACCCGCGAGCGCGCGGATCAGCAATGCCGATCGGCCCGTCCTGTGGAACTACCACATGAGCACATGGGACATAACGAAGACCAGCCCGACAGCGGGGCACTTACCGCTAAACGAGCAGCTGAAATACGCTGAGACGTACGATGCGATCGCCAACGAGCAGCGCTATTTGTTTGACGAGCAGGGGAGCTGGACCGATCTGGCCGCGACGCTGGCAAGCGCTGACCAGCCGGAAGACCGCGCCCGGATCGAGCGCGAAGTCGCGAGCGCGAGGCTGCATCTCGCGGGTCGCGAAGCGAACGGCCGCTCGTTGCTGGTTCGGCTGGACGATCTTGGCGTCAAGGCCGACGCGGCGGGAGTACCGGTTCGCGTAGACGTGCATCGGCTGTGCCGGCCATTGGAAGGTTAGGAGCATGCACTTCCGCCTGCCCAAACCGCTGCACGGCTGGCGCGAGTTCGCCGGCGAAGTCGGCATTATCGTCGTCGGCGTGCTGATCGCGCTGGCCGCCGAGCAGGTCGTGGAGACGCTGCACTGGCGGCATGAAGTCGGGCTTTTCCGAAGCTCAGTCGACCACGAGATGGCGAGCAATCTCGGAACCTATACTTATCGGATGAAGGAGAACTCCTGCGTCGATGCTCGCCTCCACGAACTCGATCGCTTGCTCGCAAGCTGGCGGGCCGGTCACCCACTGACGCTCACAGGACCCATCGGAGCACCCTCGTCGCTGAGCCTCGAAACCAGCGTCTGGCAAAGCAGGGATGCGAACATCGTCACGCATATGCCGATGCAGGAGCGGCTGACGATCGGAAGAATGTACGATGAGTTCGCCAACAACGAAGAGCATCGGCTTGACGAGCGGGAGGCGTGGCTTGAGCTCGGCGAGTTCAACGGCGCCAGCGCCCTCGACCATGCCGACTTGATGCGGCTTCAAGGGCTAATCGACCGGGCACGCTATCGTCAGGCGCACATCACCGTGAACGCGATGACCTATTTGAAGCGCGCCGCTGCGATCGGCGTAGAGCCGACCTGGAACGATTTCCCGCCCTACGATCCGAGCATCTGCAAGCCGATCCTCTCCACCAACACAGCGACCGCGGGCTGATATGCATTTGCACCTTCCCAAGCCGCTGCACGGCTGGCGTGCGTTCGCGGGCGAGGTGGGTATCATCGTGCTCGGCGTCTTGATCGCGCTCGGCGCGGAGCAGTTCGTCGAGGCGGCGCGCGATCGTGCGCAGGTCAGGCAGGGCGAGGAATCGCTCAAGGACAATTTCGAGCGGTTCGTCACCTTCACAGCCGAGCTGGATGCCTACGCGCCTTGCATCACATCCCGTGCGACGGAGGTGCGGACGTTGATCGATCGTTCCGCGGCGGCACATCGCCTGCCGAGGGTGGGTGCCATTCCGCAGCTCACGCCGCATCCGTGGCAGATCGACACCTACAGCGCGATGGTCGCTTCCCAAGCGATCACCCACGTCAGCCACGCACAGGCAATCCTCTATTCGCGCATCGCCATGTCGGCGATCGACCTCTACGACGACGGCAAGGTCGAATGGTCGGACTGGGGCGTGCTGGCGAGCCTCAGCGGCGCACCACGCGACTATGGCGACGCGGAGGAGGCACAGGACCGAATGGTGCTCGCGCGAGCAGTCCATCAAGATTCCGTGATGCGGGTGATTGCCGACAACACCGTCGACCGCATCCGTCGAACGGGTCTGCTCGACAGCCATGAGTTCGACATTGCGGTCGATGAAGGCAGGCGGTCTGCGGCCGCCATCCCGATGTGCCGGCCGATCTCGATCGGCGCGGCTCAACCGCAATCTCAGGCGATCTGAGCAGCGCATGCACTTCCATCTTCCGAAACCTCTGCACGGCTGGCGCGCGTTCGCCGGCGAAGTGGGCATTATCGTCGTCGGCGTGCTGATCGCGCTCGCGGCGGAGCAGGTGGTCGACGACATTCGATGGCACCAAAAGGTGGGGGTCGTCCGCAAGTCGTTGACGGAAGAGCTCGGGAACGACCGCGGGCGATGGCAGGTCGACATGGCGGAAGCGCCTTGCCTGCTCGACAGCATCGACAAGCTCGACCGCTGGGCACGGAGCGGCGGCTCCGGCGACGTGACCGCTGCCTCCGCCGATCTCAGCAACGGTGGCCTCCTGTGGATGCATTCCGCCAATTGGCAATTGGCGACGGCCAGCCAGACGCTCGACCATTTCCCGATGGAGCAGCAGCTGGAGTTTGCAACCGCCTATGACGGTGTCGCGCACCGCCAGGTCGACATCGAGAAGGCGGCGGACCTCTTCGAGAGCATTGGCAGCCTTATTCCGCTGGCGGATACCGAGGAGGGACGCCGCGACCTTCGCGGTGCGCTCGGCAAGCTCAAGGAGCGGATCGCCGCCCTCACCGGCAACGACGCGTATATGCGCAGGCATTTCGATGCGCTCGGCATCAAGCCCGACACTCGCGACTTTGCAGCAGACCTGAGCGGCTCGCGCTGCGGCGGGGAGATCCAGCATGCACTTCCACCTTCCTAAGCCGCTGCACGGCTGGCGCGCGTTCGCGGGCGAGGTGGGGATCATTGTCGTTGGCGTGCTGATTGCGTTGGGTGCGGAGCAAGTGGTTGAAGTTCTTCATTGGCGAAGGGAAACGGCCACGCTTCGCGAAAACCTGCATCGAGAGATCAGGGACAATCAATGGAATGCCGCGCTGCGGGTTATGATCTCCGGTTGCATTCGCCAGCGAATTGGCCGCCTGGAGAGTGAACTGACCCGATCCGGTGTCGCTTGGGCCGCCGATCCTGTCGAGGGCGGGGACGAGCAGCGCTGGTCCGCGCTTCCAATCGCGTTCAAATTTCCTTCGATGCAAAGCTTCTACACCAGCGGGCACTGGCAAACGGCGCTTGCCAGTGGCGAGCTGGCACACATGCCGGACGGCGAACGCAACGGATACTCCTACACCTATCAAGCGATCGCAGACTTGGAGGCTTTTTCCGCTCAGGAAGATGCCCTCGTCGGACGCCTTCAGCCACTCGCAAGAGACCAGCGCCTCGACGCTCAGCAGCGGTTGGACTTCGAGGCCCAACTCGCATCGCTCGATCATTTGAATGTTGTCCAGACCATATACTCGCGGAAGTTTCTCGAAGGGACGCGGCGAAGCGGCATCGTCCCGAGGCGCGGGGATATCGATGCTGCCTATCGTTCGGCGCGGGCCGAGTATGGCGCATGTGCAACGCCGCTCGGATTAACGGCGGATGCGCTAAGCCCTGGCAGCAACGCGACCAAAGTGAAGCCCGAGTCATGATCTGGAGCTAGAGGCCGCTTTCCACCCAAAGCAGGCCACTGACTTATCCCTGCGGTGCGATCGCCGCTCTCACCGCCTTGTGAAGCGTTTCGGCGCGGAAGGGCTTGGCGAGGAGCGGCGCGTCGGGGGCGGTACGCTTGACCGCGTCCGTCTCGCTGTAGCCGGAAACGAACAGGATGGCCTGGTCGGGAAGCTTGGCGCGGATCTTCCTCGCCACCTCCGCGCCGGACATTTCGGGCATGATGAAATCGACGATCACCAGGTCGGCTTTTTCGCGTTCGAATTGCTTGAGGCCGCCGCGGCCGTCGCTCGCCTGGCGGACTCGATATCCCTGCTCTTCCAGGGTCTCGGCGATGAATGCGCGCACGTCAGGATCGTCGTCGATCACCAGCACCGACGCCGGAACCCGCTGCGGCTCGGCCTGCGCCTGGTCGGCGTCGGCGACCGTTGAGTCCCTCGTGACATCCGCCTCGGCCTTGCGGAACAGCAGCTTTACCGCCGTGCCCTCTCCGATCCGGCTTTCGATCCGCGCCGAGCCGCCTGACTGGCGCGCCATGCCATAGACCATCGACAGGCCGAGGCCCGTGCCCTTGCCGACCTCCTTGGTCGTGAAGAAGGGCTCGAACGCGCGCTCGGCGATCTCGGGCGGCATTCCGGCGCCGGTATCGCTGATGGTCAGCTCGACATATTCGCCGTCCTCGAGCTCGGCGTCGTTTGAAATCGACACCGGGCGGGTGGCGAAGCTCAGTACGCCGCCGTCGGACATAGCGTCGCGCGCGTTGATCGCGAGGTTGAGGATCGCGACTTCCAGCTGGGTCGGGTCGGCCATCACCGGGAACATGGCTTCGTCCAGATCGAATTCCTTCGTGATCCCCGGGCCGAGCACGTTCCGAAGCAGCGGGCGCATGTTCTCGATCAGCGGCGCGACATAGGTCGGTCGTACCTCGAGCCGCTGCACGCGGCTGAACGCGAGCAGCTGGGCGGTGAGCCGCGCCCCGCGTTCGGCGGCTCCCAAGGCGTTCTCGGCATAGCGCTTGAGCTTGGCGTCCGCGGCGCGCTTGGCGA
>Ga0070680_100002181_pt1 | contig 14437 bp, 11 predicted proteins | sample KBSC73BmetaG_FD_64672 | JGI IMG/M metagenome (GOLD analysis project Ga0070680, IMG submission 64672) | Corn rhizosphere microbial communities from Kellogg Biological Station, Michigan, USA - KBS C7-3B metaG | ecosystem: Host-associated > Plants > Roots > Rhizosphere | place: USA: Michigan...
GGCTGCTGGGCCGCCATTGCCCTGCCCATGTGTCTCGCCATGCTCGTCTTTATGCAGGTACACCGCGGCGTTATTATCGGCGTTCTACTCGATTGGCTCGCGTCCAGCATTATCGCGGGCCTTATTTGCGCCTTTGTATTCGCGCGATGATATTTTGAAACTCTTTGATTTTCCACCGCATCTGACGTTTCAGCCGTTAAAATGGGAGATGTGCTTTCGCTCTCGATTGTAGTGCCGATCCACAATGAGGAGCATTCGATTCTTCCTCTTTATGACCGCCTTACTTCGGTACTCTTTTCAATAGGCCGTTCTTACGAAATTCTCTTCGTCGATGACGCCTCCTCGGATCGAAGCCATGAATTGCTGGCGAATCTGGTGCAGACCGATCACCGCCTGAAGGTCATCCGTTTGCGGCGGAATTTCGGGCAGACCGCCGCGCTTTCCGCCGGATTTAACGAAGCGAAGGGCCGCGTCATCATCGCGATGGACGGCGATCTGCAGCACGCCCCCGAAGATATTCCCGCGTTGCTGCGGAAAATCGATGAAGGCTGGGACATTGCCAGCGGCTGGCGCAAGGAGCGCGTCGATAACGCCGTAACCCGAAAAGTTCCTTCCAGAATCGCCAACTGGCTGATGTCAAAAGCTTCCGGCGTCGAACTGCGGGATTTTGGCACCACATTCAAGGCCTACCGGTCTGAGGTCCTGAAAGACGTTCATCTCTACGGCGAATTGCACCGCTTTATCCCGGCTCTCGCGAGTTTCTACGGTGCGCGCGTGGCCGAAGTTCCGATCCAGAACACGCCTCGCGCATCGGGCGCTTCGCACTACGGCCTGAGCCGGACTTTCCGGGTCCTCTTCGATATTCTGACCATCCGGTTCCTCCTGAAATATTTCACCCGGCCGATGCATTTCTTCGGCGCCATCGGGCTGACCGGTACCGCTCTTGGCAGCCTCCTGCTCGGTTACTGCCTGATCGTGAAGCTGTTCTGGCGTCTGGACATCATTCAGGAACACGGCCCCATGCTGATCGCCGGTTCGCTTCTTCTGATGGCCGGCCTGATGATGTTCAGCACGGGCCTTATCGGCGAACTGCTCATTCGGACTTATTTCGAGTCCCAGGACCGCCGAATTTACGCCGTCCGGGATATCCTGACGCAGCGCCGCCGCGAACGCGTCGACGAGCGACGATAGACCGTACTCCGGATTCGAAGCGAATCCTTCGGGATTCGTGGGCCCGGTTGATCGCTCGACCTTTGCCCGCCGATCGCCCGCACTCGCTAAAGTGAGTATCGATGGATCGCCAATCGGGCTCCTCGCGCCGGGATTTTCTCCAGCAGGCCGCCGCTGCCGGCGCCGTATCGAAAACGAATCCGCCGGCAGAGCCGAAGCAACCCCACGCAGCCGCGGCTCGCCGTTCCGCCGCCATCTCTTACCCGCGCCAGTTCGAAGGCCCGCATCTCAAGATGATTTCCTTTCCTCTGGGAGGCGTGGCAGCGGGCAGCATCGGGCTCGGCGGGCGTGGCCAGCTCCGGGATTGGGAGATATTCAACAAGCCGGATAAAGGCGGCGCGCCCTCTTACGCTTTTCCTTCCATATGGGTTCAGGCGCAAGGCCGTCCGGCGGTCGCCCGGGTTCTGGAAGCGCGCATTGAGCCGCCCTACGAAGGCGCATCCGGGCTGGGCGCGAACAATGCCCCCGGGCTCTCGCGTCTTGAAGGGGCGCGGTTCACAGGGGAGTACCCGCTCGCGCGCATCGACTTTTCAGATCGTGATCTGCCGCTGAAAATTTCGCTCGAAGCCTTCACGCCGTTCATTCCGCACGACGCTGAAGAATCCGGCCTGCCGGTCGCGATCCTGCGATATCGCGTTTCGAATCCAACCCGCGCGCGCTCTGAGGTCTCGATCGCGTTCTCGATCGACAATCCGTTGCGCGTAACGGAATCTTCGGGCGGGGCCGCCGCATTGCACATCGATTCGCGCAGCAACGAATTCCGCGATTCGGGCGTACTCGCCGGGCTGGTGATGACGAACCCCGCAATCGCCCAGGATCATCCCATGCACGGCGAATTCGTGGTAGCCGTGCTGGACCCCTCGCATGGCAAATTCACCCACTGGCGCGGCTGGGCCCAGGCCCGCTGGTGGAATTCACCCATGCTCTATTGGGACGATTTCTCGGCCGATGGCGAACTGGGCCCGGAGCCCGACCCGCGAAACGCCGTAGGCGCCATTGCGTTGAAAAAATCGATCGCGCCGGGCGCTTCCGCCGACTATACCTTCCTGCTCGCGTGGCGATTCCCCAATCGCACGCCCGCCTGGTGCGGCTGGACCGCCCCCAAAGGCCAGGAGCACGCCAATATCGGCAATCACTACGCAACCCGCTTCGCCGGCGCCTGGGACGCGGCCGAGTATGCGGCGCGCAATCTGGCCGCGCTCGAAGCCCGCACCAAAACCTTCGTGGCCGCGTTCCGCGAAAGCACGCTTCCGGCGCCCGTGAAAGACGCCGCCAGCGCGAATCTCAGCACTCTCGCCACCACCACCTGCTTTCGCACGGCGGATGGCGAGTTTCACGGCTTCGAAGGCGTAAACGATCATCTCGGCTGCTGTTTCGGCAACTGCACCCACGTATGGAATTACGAAACGGCCACGCCGCATCTCTTTCCATCGCTCGCGCGATCACTGCGTAAAGCGTCTTTCGGTTATTCGATGGATGATGCCGGCGGAATGCGCTTCCGGCAGATGTTGCCGGATGGGTCGGATCGCTTTGGCTATGCCGCCGCCGACGGCCAGATGGGGCAAATCGTTCATGCCTGTCTCGATTGGAAACTCTCTGGAGACAACGAATGGCTGCGCGCCAACTGGCCACGCGTGAAAAAGGCCATTGAGTTCGCCTGGATTCCCGGTGGTTGGGATGCCGATCGCGATGGCGTGCTCGAAGGCGTGCAGCACAACACCTACGACGTGGAGTTCTACGGCCCGAATCCGATGTGCGGCATCTACTATCTGGCGGCGTTGAGGGCCTGCGAAGAGATGGCGCGCGGCGCAGGCGATGACACCGATGCCGCGGAATACCGGCGCCTGTTCGACAACGGAAGCAAATGGATCGACGCGAATCTCTTCAATGGCGAGTTCTACGTCCAGAAGATCCGCGCCTTTCGCAACGACCAGATCGCCCCCGCGCTCCGCAGCAACATGGGCGCGGACGATCCCGAGCACCCGCAGTATCAGGTCGGCGAAGGATGCCTCGTGGATCAGCTCGTCGGGCAGTATCTTGCCGAAGTGGCCGGACTCGGCCCGCTCATTTCGCGCGAGCATGCGCGGTCGGCGCTGCGTTCCATCCATCGTTACAACTACAAGCGCTCTCTCGCGCATCACGATACCGTGCAGCGCACCTTCGCGCTGAACGACGAAGCGGCGCTCGTGATCTGCGACTATGCCAGGGCCGAGCGCCCGCGCATTCCCTTTCCTTATTACGCCGAAGTCATGACGGGCTTCGAGTACTCCACGGCCGCGCATATGCTTTATGCCGGCATGGTCCGCGAAGGGATTGAATGCATCTCGAACATCCGCGCGCGATACGACGGCGAAAAGCGCAATCCCTGGGACGAGGCCGAATGCGGCCACCACTACGCGCGCGCCATGGCTTCATGGAGCGCTGTGCTTGCGTTGAGCGGCTTCCGGTATGACGGAACATCGGCCGCCGTGGTCGCGAGTCCTCAGATAAACGCTGGCGCAGGCGAGTTCCGTTGCTTCTGGTCGTCCGCCACGGGCTGGGGGACATTCGGCCGCCTGGCAACCGAAAGCAACGCGCGATTGCGTCTTCGCGTGATTGAAGGCAGACTGCCGGTTCGATCGTGCGATTTCGCCGCCGGCGGCGCGACCACTATTGCCCGGCTGAACGGACGGGAGATCGATCACCAGATGCGTGGGCCGCTGTTTCTTTTTACGTCGCCTGTTGTCATCGAAGCGGGCGGTGAGTTGAGATTGCAGGTATCAGGAAGGCGCAGAGGGTCATCGGTATCACCGTTGTGAGAACGAAACCATGGCTCGCACTGGTCGGCGGATTTCTCGGCGCTGGCAAAACCACCCTGATTCTTGCCGCGGCCCACGAGCTGAAGCGCCGTGGAATGCGCGCTGCCGCCATCCTGAACGATCAGGGCGATGGTCTCGTGGATACGCACTTCACCCGCGCAAACGGAGTTCTGGCCGGGGAGGTAACGGGTGGGTGCTTCTGCTGTCGGCTTTCCGACCTGATCACTGCGGCCCGCGACCTCGCGACGGCTTCCCCGGACGTAATCTTCGCCGAACCAGTGGGCAGCTGTACGGACATATCCGCCACCACCATTCGGCCGCTCCTTCGCGATCATTTCGATGAATTTCGCCTCGCGCCCTACTCTGTCCTGATCGATCCGGCGCGCGCTGTTGAGCTCGACGCGATCGACATGAATGACGACCTCGGATTTCTCTTTCGCAAGCAGATCGAGGAAGCCGATCTGGTCTGCTGGACTAAAAGCGATATTCGGGCCATTCCGGATTCCGTATTCCCTCACGCGCGCCGGCTGAGCGCAAAAACGGGTGAAGGCGTCGCCGCCTGGGTCGATGAGATCCTCTCGGGCGAACTCGCAGCTGGCAACACGATCCTGGAAATCGATTACGCCCGCTATGCCCGCGCGGAAGCCGCGCTCGCGTGGCTCAACCTGGATCTCACGTTCGACGCGCCCCAGCCGCTCACGCCCGCGCTGATTATCGGCCCCCTGATGGATGAGATCTCAACGGAGCTTGTGCAGTCCGGCGCCGCGGTTGCGCACCTCAAAATCACTGGCGAATGCGCTTCCGGAGTTCTGAAGGCGGCTCTATGCGGCAATACCGGCGACCCGGAACTGGAAGGCGCACTCGACGCCTCCCCCGCCCTGCGACATCAGCTTCGCGTGAACCTGCGCGCACGCGGCGCTCCATCGCTGGTCGGCGACATTGTCAGGCGCGCGGTGGAGCGCCTGCCGGGCGAAATCCGAATCGCCCGCTACGCCTGTTTTCAGCCGGCCGCGCCGAAACCCGAGCGCACGGCCCGCTAATTGAGCGGCGTTGCGCGCGATGAATCAAGCCCCGCGTCACAGTATCATCTTTATTTGAAGCTGTTTGTCGCTGTCTTGCTGGTCGCGGCCGCTTTGCCCGCGCTCGCATCGGACGACTGGATCCGCCTTTCCACGCCGCATTTTGAGGTCTACACCACCGCGGGCGAACGCCGCGGCCGGGACGTCGCAATCGAATTCGAGAAGCTGCGGGAGTTCTTTGAGCGCGCCTCGCCTCTCAAACAACCGCCCGATGCGCCGGTTCGCATCATCCTCTTCCGAACCGAGCAGCAATATGCGCAGTACGCCATCAACGGAATCGCCGTCGCGTTCTATGCGGCCACGCCCACACGCGATTACATCGTCCTGCAGGATTCGCCCGAGAAATACCCGATCGCCATTCACGAATACATGCACCTGCTCATCCGCCACAGCGGACTCAAAATTCCCTTGTGGCTGAACGAAGGATGGTCGGACGTGTATTCCACCTTGCGGCCCACTCGTGACGGGGCCGCCGTCGGCGATCTCCTGGCCGGGCGCGCCGCCACTCTCGATCAGGGCACGTGGCTCGATTTCGACACCCTGACTTCCGCCACTCAGTCATCGCCTTTTTACAACGAAGCCGATCGCGCCGGAATGTTCTACGCGGAGAGCTGGGCTCTGGCTCACATGCTGTATCTCGCGCCCGAATACAAGGATAATTTTGGAAAGTTCATCAACGCGCTCCATCACGGGTCGAGCACTGCGGCCGCGTGCCAGACCGCGTACGGAAAAACTTCCGCGGAAGTCTATTCCGATCTCCGCACATATCTGGCCCGGCGCAAACTTTACGGCGCGGTATTCGAAGCGCCGCTCGCGAAAGCGGCCGAAGAACCGCGGATCGAAAAATTGTCCAGCTTCGATGCAAGTCTCATGCTGGCCCATTTGCTCGCAGCCACCAACCGCAGCAACTTCGCCCGGCAGGAGTTCGAAAAGCTGGATAAGCTGCGCCCCGGCCAGCGGGAGATTGCCGAAGCGCTCGGTTACATCGCGTTGAACGTCGGAGATCGTGCCGGCGCACGCGCCAGATTCCGCCAGGCGTTCGACGAGGGCGCGAACGATCCGCCAATGTGTGTCCAACTCGCGCAGCTCGAGACCGAGAACCACGCCGGGCCGCTAATCATCATCCCGGTTCTCGAGCGCGCCCTGAAAGTCAGGCCGGATTATCCCGAGGCCCAAATTGTACTTGGCCTGGCCAGGCTGGCAACGCGCGACTATCCGGGCGCGATTTCGACATTAACCGCGATCCGCACTGTACCGCCGGGTCAGGCGACGCCGGTCTTCAGCGCGCTCGCTTATGCCACCACGCAAACCGGCGATCTCGAAGCTGCCCGAGGCTACGCGAAGACCGCGCTCCGATGGGCCACTACCGATCAGCAGCGAAAATCCATCGAGCAGTTGAACACGCTGATTGAGGCGCGCGCCGCAATTCCCGTGCGCAAAGGCGAAAATCTGGTCCACGTGGATGGCAAAGTCATCAATGTCGTGTGCGCCGCTTCCGGCAACCAGCTGCAACTTCTCTCCGGGGGACAAACCCTCAACTTTGCCCTGCCGGATCCGCGCGCCGTCGAATTTGTCCAGAGCGCCGGTGGCGCTTTCGAAATGCACTGTGGACCGCAGAAGCCGCAGCCCATGCAGGTGGAATATGTGCCCGCCCCGGCTGGCTCGGTAATTGCAGGTTCCGTTCGAAGAATCGAATTGCAGGCGGCACAATGATCAAAATCGGACAGAAGCCGGCGACCATCGATCGCCCCATCGAGCATCTGACGGCTTGTCACCGGCGCATTGAAGATCGCCTGTCTACGCTCGAACGCGCAGGTGAATGGTTCGGCTCGGAAGACGAAACAAAGCAAGCGGAGGCAATGCAGGCCATCGCCTCCGCGATTCGTTTTCTCGATTCCAGCGGCGTAACGCATACGGTGGATGAAGAATCGAGCCTGTTCCCGCGTCTGGCGCCACGGCTCGATCAGGGCGAAAAGGATTACGTGGAATCTCTCGAGCGCCAGCATCGCGAAGTGGATCAGGCCTATGCGGAACTGAAAGCGGCAGTCGATGCCCGCGCGCCCGATCGCTACAGGGCGGCGGTTTCCCGCGTCGCGCAGCTCTACCGCGAGCACATCGCTTCCGAGGACCGCGTGCTCACGGCGATCGCCGGCCGCCTTCTCTCCCCTGCCGATCTGGAAGCGATCGCCGCGGAAATGCGCGGCCGCCGGTCGCATCTGGCGAAGTAATCAGCACGCTTTGGCGTCATGTAGCTGCAGGCTGCAGGAAGGCCTTGACGCCCGCACAAATCCGGGTATCATTAAGAGAGCTTAATGGTTGCCGGAAAGCCAAATCGTTTTGCGTCGACGGCCGCGCTGCTCGTGCTCCTGGCCGCCAATGCTCTCGTCGTTTCCGGCCACCGCCTGCACCGAACGCGGCCGGAGAGCCGGCACACTCATGTTGCGCTGCAGTCTGCTCAGCGAACGCTTTTCTCACGGACCGGCCTGCGGACCGGGAGTCAGAGTTCGCCCGAGCAAACCACGTTCACCCTGCCCGCTCTTCGGGCACATTGGCCGGTAGCGGACTTTTCGGGATCGTTGCAGTTATCGCGCGCCTCCACGCGGAGCCTCGCCAGTGGCGTTGAATCCGCAAGCAGTCGCGCGCCTCCCCGGTTCCTCTGATTCAGCAAAGCTTGTCGTTTTTCGTTCCCGCCTCGCGCGCTGAGGCGCGTTGCGGGCTCACGCATATCAGTAACGAAGATCATCAGCTAATCAGGAAGGAATCGTGGAATCATGTCTTTCAATCGACGCGTTCTGTTTCCGGTCGATTTTTCGAATTACCCCTTCGCCGTGCCTCCGGCAGTCGAAGAACTCATCGACGGCCCGAACGTAGAAATTGTTTTGCTGCATGTGCTGGATGCAGCTCGTCCGTCGGCTTCCAGGCTCGCGTACCGCATGGATGGACTCGATCTGCTGGCGCGCAGGCATTTCAGACACTGTAAAGTCAGCCGCCGGGCGGATTATGGAGAGCCCGCCAGCCGGATACTGGAGTACATCCGCAGCAACGACATCGGAATGGTGGTTATGCCGGCCCGGGATTCCGGGGGGTTCGGAAAAGGGCCGCTCGGTCGTGTTACCACTCGGGTTCTGGCTGAGGCATCCTGTCCGCTCTGGCTGGAATGGCGGTCCGACGCGCCGAAGAAGCGCGCGCGGTCTACGGGGGCATCCGTCTGCTGCACAGTCGAGGGCACTCCGCCGGATGAACAGATAATTCGTGAAGCTGCGGCCGTTGCGGACCGGCTTGGCGGCAGACTGACGATCGTATCGCCGGTCGAACCGGAGCCGAACCGGTATACCGCGCCGCTCCCCCGGCCGATCACGCCCGCGCCGGAGTTACTGCGGGAAACCGATCGGATCAACCGATTACGGGCCCGTATCGCTCCGTGCGCCGAGGTGATCGTAGCCACGGGGTGGCGGGAAGGCGTTATCGACCGGGCTCTGAGGGACCGGTCTGCCGACCTGCTTATCGCGGGCGACTGCAGGGCGGCAGTATTGGCAGCCGAGGGGACATGTCCGGTGCTGCGCCTCAACGTCCAACAGGGTGATGTCACCTGTTTTGGCAGCTCTTATCCTCGAGAATACCGGAGGATCGCATAAATGCCCGGCGAACATGGCAGTGCTCCTGAGCAGTCTCAACCGGGCGCCAAAGAGCAGGTGCTGATGACTCTGAAGATCCTCGGCGTGTTGTTTGCGATCTTTGGCGCACTCTGGCTGTTTGAAAACTTCGTGACGCCCTGATCCGGGGGGCCGTTCGCGCAACGAACGGCCTTCACCGCCAGCGACTTGGCTGGCGCCCAGGATAGTCATCTGGAGCAGTGCGATGTTCCATTGCCGTAATCGAGGAACAAACTCCGGCGGCATGCCGTTCGAATATCCCAGTTCGACAAAAATGAGAACGCCGGCTATTCGCTCTTCGCTTCACCTGAAACCGACAAGCGGTAGATGGCGCCGCCAGTGCGAAACATCCGTGTTCAGCCCGCTTTGTGCAATCGCCGTCACAACCAGCTGTCCAGCGCTGTCCCGCCGCCAAAGGTCCGGGCTGCCCTCACACCCGGCATCTTCCCCAGTCACCGATTTCAAACTTTATTTTGCCCGCGTTTCGAACAGCTTACCGGCCCTCCCATCCTCGCCTCCCGCGCCGGATTGTATCCTCAGCTCAGCGGTTCCACTCCTGGCCAGGAGACACGTTAATCAACGCTGGACTTTCGCCGGCTTCAACCGGCGAAAGCTTGAAAATCGATTTTCATCGCATCCAGCCCGGGTGACAGCCGGGTTCGGGTTCCAGTAAATTGTTTGTTCTTCCAAAATTGATGAAGGAAGTTCGGCCGGCAACCCGGTTTCAGCCGCGCGAAAGAGGTCTTGGGCGGGCCTCGCATCGCGGTGGAAACTGCGCGGCGGTCGAACTTCCCGAATTTCCCGACCTCTTTTCCTCTTCTTACGGCCGTAGTGTGTCCATACGATTTATGCCAGCGCCGCGGCGCTGTTCCGCGCACCTCTCATCACTTACCTCTTCATGCGGACGATCTTTCCGACGGTCACATTCCCTCTGAATCTTCATCCACCCGGCGTTCAACGACTTACGTAAAAATCCCTGCTCCCCTGCGGTTTTCCCGTTGTAGCCTGCTTGCAGCAGTTCCGGTGCTTTTACTGCCGGTTCAATCAACTTCAAAACGAAAGGAGAAACCCGAATGGCCGTGACCCTTACTGGAACGAAGACGGTGACCGTCAGCGTCGCGCCGCATCTGACGGCGTCCGTTCTGACGTCGCTGCTCGCGACCCCGGTAGAAAATCTCACCGTGGCGCAACTCGATCGGCTGCGTGACGCCGTAAATCGCGTGTCGCAGGGCGCTGCGCCGTCGAGCACTGTGGGCTCGCTGCTCCGCTAGCTTTGCTACTGTAATAGAGATGGCGCGGGCCACGGCATCTGCCAGGGTCCGCGCCTGCTGTTCCATCGCTATACCGGACGCCGCGTCCATTGCCGGTGCCCCGGTCATGTTATTCTCGATAGAGAATACGGAGTTTCCCTTGACCCACGCCGATTCTGTCTCACTCGACGTTCGCGAATCTTTCCAAAAGCAGCACGATGCTACGGTCCGCGCCGAAATCGAAGCTTTCCGCCTGAAGGCCCAGGAGTTCCTCGCCGGTCGTATTACGGATGATGAATTACGTCCCTACCGCCTTCGTTTCGGCTGCTATGGCCAGCGTCAGCCTGGCGTACAGATGATGCGGACCAAGATTCCGGGCGGCATGTTGAGCGCCGAACAACTCGAGCGGCTGGCTGATGTCGGTGATTTTGTCGGCTCCAAAGGCCATCTCACCACGCGCCAGAACATGCAGTTCCATTTCGTGCCGCTTACCAAATTCCCGGACGCGATGCACATGCTGCACGACGTGGGAATGACCTCGCGCGAAGCCTGTTACAACACCGTCCGCAACGTCACGGCGTGCCCCTATGCCGGGCTCACCCGCCATGAGGTGTTCGATGTGCGGCCTTATGCCCGGATCACCGCCTTCGCGTTTCTGCGCAAGACTCTCACCGACGCAATGCCGCGCAAGTTCAAGATCGCTTTCGATGGCTGCACCAACTCGGATTGCACGATCGCCGCAATTCACGATGTCGGCCTGAAGGCTGTGGAGCGCGACGGCAAACGCGGTTTCCGCGTCGTGGTCGGCGGCGGCCTTGGGCCGCTTCCAGTCGAGGCGCGGCTGCTCGATGAATTTCTGCCGGAAGAGCGCCTCGTCAACCGGATCGAAGCCGTTCTGCGCGTCTTCAATCAGTACGGAAATCGCAAGAACAAGAACATGGCGCGCTTTAAGTTCGTGATCCGCGAGCGTGGGTTCGAATGGGTAAAAGAGCAGATCGATAAGGAATACGCCGACATTCTCGAAAACGGCGGCATCACTGTTCCTACTCAGGTGCCCGATGGCTTCGGCGGATACCAAACGAACCCAAGACCCCTTGGCGTGGGGTCGCTGCTGCCGGTAGTGGATCGCGCAGCCTCCGGCAATCCGGAGTTCGATCGGTGGCTTGAGTCGAATGTGCAGGAGCAGCGCCAGACCGGCTACGCGATGGTCACCGTACGGGTGCCGAACGGGAACCTGACGACCGCGCAAATGCGTGAAATGGCAAAGATCGCGCGTGAGGCAGGGGACGGTTATCTTCGGGTCACTCTCGAGCAGAACCTGGTGCTTGGGTTCGTTCAGCTCGGTTTGCTGCCCCGGCTGCACGCCGCCTTGAAGCAGATCGAACTCGGCGGCGCCGGCGCGCGGGAAATTCAGGACGTGGTTACCTGCCCCGGCGCGTACTCCTGCAATCTCGCGCTCACCAAGACCATGAACCTGGGCGCTGCGCTGCACGAGGCGGTTCGCGGATATGATGATCCGGCTGTGCGGGCTCTGCAAATCAATGCCTCGGGCTGCCCCAATGCCTGCGGCCAGCATTGGACCGCGGAAATCGGTTTCTACGGTAACGCCCGCAAGATAGAGGGCAAGGAAGTGCCGTATTATCAGATGCTGCTCGGCGGCGGGTACGACGAGCAGGGCGTCATGCGTTTCGGTCTCGCCGTGCAAAGCATGCCGGCCAAATACGTCACCACGGCGACGCAGCGCGTCATTGAGCATTATCAGGCGAATCGACGGGAGGGCGAAACCTTCCGCGCCTACGTTCTGCGTTTCAAGGTCGAGTTTTTCCGCAAGGAACTGCTGGCCGATCTCGCAAAGCCGGCTTCGCTCGATCCCGATCTGATGAAGGATTGGGGCGATACTGACGCCTTTTCGCTTCAACTCGGTCGCGGCGAGTGCGCGGGCTGATCACGAACGAGCGCGCCGCGATATGTGGCGGCGCGCTTCGCCTCCACCTGAAGAAACATCCAGCCACGCAATAGTTTGCAGGCGGTAAACATTTGTAAGCCGCAGTAACGTCACCCCCGGCCGGTGGCATCATTGTTCACATGAAAACAACCTTCCTGGCCCTCGTGGCCTTTTTCTGTCTTTCAATCGCCGCTTTTGCCGCCAGCGCTGATGGCAAATGGACCGCGGATGTTCCGGGTCGCGGCGGAAACACCATGCAGACCACCTTCACGTTCAAGACGGAGGGCAACACCCTCACCGGGACCGTCGCCACCGAGAGAGGCGAAAATCCGATTCAGAACGGCAAGGTGGATGGCGACAACATCTCTTTCGAACAGGTTCTGAATTTCAACGGCAATGAGCGCCGCCTCAACTATAAAGGCACGGTGAAAGGCGACACCATCGAGATGACGCGCGAAGGCGGTCGCGGCCCACAAACCTTTACAGCCAAAAAAGCCCAGTAGCGGAACTTTACCGCCGCGCCGTTTCAACTCAGGCAGAAGATCACCAGGGACAGCACGGCCCGGGGGCGCTGTGTTTTGCGAATGGAAAAAGGAATTCGTGCCAGCCAACGGCTGAGAAAACGCCAGCCAATGGCTGAGAATACAATGCTGCGCTCATCGTGCTTGGTTTTCATGCTTGTCGCCATTGCCGCCGCGGACGTACAAACCGGTGTTGTGCGTTCCGGCGGCCGGGCGATTCCGGGCGCCACGATCACAGCCACTTGTGGTTCGGATCGGATTTCCACCGTAACCGACTCCGCCGGCCGTTTTGAGATCGGCGGTCTTCCCGCAAAAGCTTCCTGCAACTTTTCGGTCGCGATGTTCGGCTTCGAGCCGATCGAGCGGCAGTCAGTCACCTCCGCGGCGCCCCTCAATTTCGATCTCAAGCTCCAGGCCCGCGCAACGCTTCCTCAGCAGCCGCAAAACAAACCCAATTCACCCCTTCCCGCTCCGGCGCAAGCGCAATCAACGCCCGGACCGGGCCGCGGCGGTTTCGGACCCGGCCGCGGTGGGCAGTTCGCGCGTCGCAATCCGAACGGCCAGACGCCATCTGGCGGGGGCCGCGGCGGCTTCCAAAATCTCAGTCTCATTGGCAACGGCGAACCCGCGGAGGATGGCCAGATCGAACCCGTGCCCGGGACGACCGATGCGAATGCCGGCAATGCCAGCGAGGCGTTCGTGCTGAACGGAAGCCTGAGCGAGGGAGTCCAGACTCAGCCCGGCGACGGTCTGGGGATGGGTGGCGCGCGAGGATTCGGCTCCGGTGGCTTCGGCCCTGCCGGCTTTGGCCCCGGCGGACAGAACACCGTCTTCGGGGAAGCCCCGGCAGGCGGCCCGGCGGGCCCGGGCGGTGGTGGCCCAGGTGGATTCGGGGGAGGAGGGTTCGGCGGTCGCGGTGGTGGTGGATTCGGCGGTGGCGGTCGTGGTGGATTCGGTGGCGGCCGAGGTGGCCGTGGAGGTCGCGTCGCCAGTCGCAACGCCCAGTTCGGCAACCGGATCAATCGCGGGCGCGGACGCACCTTCCAGGGCAGCGCATATTACACATTCGGAAATTCCGTGCTGAATGCGCGACCTTACTCTTTCACCTCTCCGCAGCTTCTGAACGGCCAGGAACTGCCGAAATCCGGCTACGCGTATAACCGGTTCGGCTTCTCCGGCGGAGGTCCTCTCAGAATCCCGAAGCTCTTTTCGAGCGACAAGACCTTCTGGTTCGTCAATTACACCGGCCAGCGAACGAAGAGCCCGATCGACAACGTCCTGACCGTTCCCAACGCCGCGGAGCATACGGGCGACTTCTCCGGTGTCTCCAGGGTCATCTACAACCCGCTCACGAACGCGCCTTTTCCGGGGAATGTCGTTCCCACAAGCATGATGAACCCTGCCGCCACCGGCCTGCTGAATCTGATTCCCATGCCGAACGCGCCCGGCGTGGTGAACAACTATCAGCTAATTACGTCGACGCCGACCAATAGCGACAATCTCCAGGTTCGAATTAATCAAACGATTTCGACCAAAGACCGGCTGAATGTGAATTTCAATTTCCAGCATCGAAACTCGGATTCGGTTTCGAGCTTCGGGTTCGTCGATCCGGCCCACGGCTATGGCCTGAACTCCACGGTTTCTTATTCACGCACCTTCAGCCGCTATCTCATCAACAACGCCTCGTTCACATTCAGCCGCAATATCAGCAATCAGCTTTCTTACTTCTCGTACGGCCAGAACATCTCGGGGCAACTCGGAATCACCGGCGTGACAGACAGCCCGATCGTTTACGGGCCGCCCACCATCAACTTCACCAACTTTGGCGGCCTCTCCGACGCCGCTCCTTCCACCACGCGGGCGCAGACGACCGGCGCGAGCGACTCGGTCATCAGCATGCATGGCAACCATACGATCACCTTCGGCGCCGGAGTGCAGCGCCGCCAGAACAACATCACCAC
>Ga0070680_100002187_pt1 | contig 14411 bp, 17 predicted proteins | sample KBSC73BmetaG_FD_64672 | JGI IMG/M metagenome (GOLD analysis project Ga0070680, IMG submission 64672) | Corn rhizosphere microbial communities from Kellogg Biological Station, Michigan, USA - KBS C7-3B metaG | ecosystem: Host-associated > Plants > Roots > Rhizosphere | place: USA: Michigan...
TCGTCGTCGGTCTCGGCGGGACCGCCACGGTCGACGGCGGGACGGGCGCGGCTCGTGGTCTCGGATGGACGTTCGAGAATGCCGCGGGTGAATCGCTTCCCGACGGCGGCGGCTCGCTCGCGGACCTCGCGTCGTTCACACCGGGTTGGGGTCTTGCGGCGCGAGTCGTGGCGCTCGCCGATGTGGCGACAGCGCTCATCGGTCCCGAGGGGGCAGCCCCGGTGTTCGGGCCGCAGAAGGGCGCTCGTCCCGACGAGATCCCGCGCCTCGTCGCCGGGCTCGAGCGCCTGGCGCAGCTCTGGGCACAGGCCGGCCGTCCTGACCTGGGCACCATGCCGATGGGTGGGGCGGCGGGCGGGCTCGCGGCAGGCCTCGTGTTCTTTGCGAAAGCCGAGCTGTGCGGCGGCGCAGACTGGGTCCTCGCGCGCGCAGGATTCGACGCGGCGCTTGCCAAGGCCGACCTTGTGATCACCGCCGAGGGTGTGTTCGATCGCACGTCCCTGGTCGGCAAGGCTCCCGGCGAAGTCCTCCGTCGAGCCCAGGCTGCGAGGAAGAAGGTGGCGGTCGTTGCGGGCAGGGTCGAAGGCCTCATCGGGGTCCATACCGTTGGTGGCGATGGAGATGGCCGGATGCTCGACGGCCCGGCGCTTGCACGGATGGCCGAGCAGGTCGCGCGTGAGGCCCTCGACATTTAACTTCCGGCTCCCTATGTCCCCTGCTGCAACTGCCGACAAGACGATGGATAAGCTGGTGTCGCTGGCCAAGCGGCGCGGCTTCGTTTTTCAATCTTCCGAGATCTACGGCGGCCTCGGCTCCGTGTGGGATTACGGGCCGCTGGGCGTCGAGCTGAAGAAAAACATCAAGGAACGCTGGTGGCGCTCCATGGTTCACGAGCGCGACGACATCGAAGGGCTCGACGCCGCCATCCTGATGCATCCCAAGGTCTGGGAAGCCTCCGGACACGTCTCGGGATTCACCGACCCGCTCGTCGACTGCAAGCAGTGCAAGAATCGCTTCCGCGCCGACGATCCCAGGATCAAGGGCACGCCGGGCCAGCCCGACGCCCAGTGCCCGGTGTGCGGCAGCAAAGGCACCCTCACCGCGCCGCGGCAGTTCAACCTGATGTTCAAGACGTTCATGGGCCCCGTCGAAGATCAGGCGGCCGTGATCTACATGCGGCCCGAGACGGCCCAGGGGATCTACGTCAACTACCTGAACGTGCTGCAGTCGTCGCGCCAGAAAGTCCCGTTCGGCGTCGCGCAGATCGGCAAAGCGTTCCGGAACGAAATTACGCCCGGCAACTTCATCTTCCGCACGCGCGAATTCGAGCAGATGGAGATGCAGTTCTTCGTCAAGCCCGGCACCGAAACCGAGTGGTTCGAGTATTGGCGCACCGAGCGGATGAATTGGGTGAAAGGGTTGGGGATTCGGGACGAGAAACTCCGCTGGCATCAACACGGTCCCGATGAGCTGGCGCACTACGCCAAGGACGCGTACGACATTGAGTACGAGTTCCCGTTTGGCTGGAACGAGTTCGAGGGAATTCACAACCGCACCGACTTCGATCTCACCAATCATCAGAAGCATTCGGGCAAAAAGCTCGACTATCTCGATCCCAAGGCGAACGAGCGCTTCATCCCGTACGTCGTCGAAACGTCCGCTGGAGCGGACCGCACGACGCTGGTCGTGCTGTGCGATGCCTATAGAGAGGAAGAGGTTTCGGGGGGAGGGGGGGGCGCCGAGGCCGCGGAGGGGGAGGGCGGGGGTGGGGAGCAACGCGTGGTGCTGAAACTCAAACCCTCACTCGCCCCGCTCAAGGCCGCCGTGTTCCCGCTCGTCAACAAGGACGGGATGCCGGAGCTGGCGCACAAGATTCACGATGACCTGCGCCGGTACTTCAATGTCTTTTACGACGACGGCGGCTCGATCGGGCGCCGGTATCGGCGCCAGGACGAAGCCGGAACGCCCTTCTGCGTCACCATCGATGGACAGTCGACGCAGGACCAGACGTTCACCGTCCGCGATCGCGACACGCTGAAGCAGGATCGCATCGCGGGCGGAAAACTCATCGAGTATCTGACCCAGAAGCTCGCGGGGTGAAGCCGGTTCTCGTCGAATGCCGCGATCTGTTCTTTCGCGGCAAGATTCAGGAGATCATTCGCAGAGCGGGGGCTGAGCCGGTACGGGGGGAGAACGAACCGTACCAGCTCGCCGTCGTCGAGTTGGGGAAGCCAGGCGTTGAACAGCGGATCAGCGAGCTGATCCGCCGTGGCGTGACTGTCCTCGCGTTCGGATCGCACGTCGATGCTGCCGCGCTCCGTGCCGCGCGAGACCTCGGCGCACGCGCCGTCCCGAATTCACAACTCGAATCCGAGCTGGGCGCGCTGCTGGCTACTTGACCTCGAAATCTTGCTCGCCGGCCTTCGTGCCGTTCAGCGTGACGACGAGATGATACTTGCCGGCCGGCCAACCGTCGGGCTTGGAAATGTGGAACTCGGTGCGCACAGGCTCATCGCTGGTGAGCTGAACCGTCTTGGACTCCTCAGTGACGACCTGATTGTCCTGATAGGTCCAACGAGCCGCCAGCGTCGCCGGCCCGGTGCCCTTCGCCTCGACGACGGCGTAAATGACGTCCGCGGGCTTAAAGTCGACGGATTTATCGTCGATCTTGATGTCGGCCGTGAGGGAACGCCCCATCGTGATGTCGGTCACCTTCACGGCATTCTCGCCGCTCGCCTTCTTGGGACCACACGCGGCGGCGGCAACCAGCGCGGCGGCAAGTAGCGTGAATTGGGGAATCAGTCGAGTACGCATGATGGCTCCTTGGTCGTGCTACGGCAGACGAAGTGTCTGGCCGGGATAGATGAGGTCGGGATCCTTGATGATGTCGCGATTCGCGTCGTAAATCCGGCGCCACTCCTTGGCGTCGCCGTATTCCCGCTTCGCGATTGCAGAAAGACTGTCGCCCTTGACCACGACATAGCTCCGCGAGCCGCTGTCGTTGGACGACGAGCTTCCGCTCTGCACATTGCTGAAGTCAGGTGTGCGCATAGTACCCTCCTGGCGTGCAGTATCTCGCGAGACGGCTGCCCGGGACAATGCGTCGTTGGATGTGATTCGGGGCTAAACTCGGGACTAATGCTACTCAACCGCTTTCGCGGCGACGCGCCAGGTCGTCTCTGCGGCAGTTGCTATGCGCCGATATACCGGGCACGTTGGAACTGAGACTCGACCAGAAGGGACTCCCGCATGTCGTCCGACCGAAAACGCGTGGATGTGGTAGTGCTCGGGGCGGGTGCCGCCGGACTCGCGGCTGCGCGCGATCTGTCACAGGCGGGATTGCGCGTGACCGTAATCGAGGCCAGGCCGCGTATCGGCGGCCGGATTCTCACGCGGCACGACCCCCGCGCCCCCGTCCCGCTCGAGCTCGGCGCGGAATTCGTGCACGGCGAAGCGCCCGAGACGCTGTCCGTGGCACAGGCGGCCGGCCTCACGGTGGTCGAGCTCCCCGATCGACACGAAATCGTCACGGCCGGGCACTTTTCGGAAATGGGTGACTTCTGGAGAGTCGTTGGCCAGATGAACAAGGAGCTCGCCCGGCGCGTCGCGCAGCGGGGGAGGGACTTCCCGGTTAGCGAGTATCTCGAATCGGCGCGGTTACCGCCGCTGCGCCGCAAGATGCTCAAGGGCTTTGTCGAGGGCTTCTATGCCGCGCGTCCGGAGCGATTGAGCGCGAAGTCCCTCGGCCAGGAAGCAGCCAGCGACGGCGGCGGCGAGCACAGCGAGGACGAGCGTGAGGGGGCGCAGTATCGCATCCTCAGCGGCGGTGATGCCTTGATGCAGTGGCTGCGGGATGGATTGGATCCGGAGCGTACCGTAGTGCGCCTCAGCACCGTCGCGCACGCGGTCTCCTGGAAACGTCGCAGCGTAACGGTGACCTGTCGCGGCGATTCGACCACGAGCGCGTCGTCGATTCACGCGGGGGCCGCCGTGATCACCGTGCCGGCCGCGGTGCTGAAAACCGGCGCGCCGGCATTTGCGCCGGCGCTGCCGGCCAAACAGCGCGCGCTCAGTGGCATCGAGACCGGGCAGATCCTCAAAATCGTGCTGAGATTTCGCCAGGCGTTCTGGGACGAGCCGGAGTTCCTCGAGGAGCGTCGCGGGAACGGCGGAGGGGCCGGGCGCGCGGATACGGGCAGTCTGAATTTCCTGCACGCTCCAGCTGCCGAAATCCCCACCTGGTGGACGGCGGCCCCCGTGCGTGCGCCGCTGCTCGTCGGTTGGGTCGGTGGCGTAGCAGCCGAAACGTTGCTGGCGGAGGAGCCGCAGTCGCGGCTCGAGCGCTTTCTCGTCGCGCTCTCGGAGGTGCTGGCGGTGCCGCGGCGCGAGCTCGAGGAGCAGCTGGACGCGTGGGTCAGCCACGACTGGCGGGCTGATCCGTTCTCGCGCGGCGCGTACAGTTACATCGGCGTCGGCGGAGCGGGGGCGCCGCGTGCCCTCGGCCGCGCCGTCGAAGGGACATTGTTCTTCGCGGGTGAGGCGACGAACGGCGAGCAGATCGGCACCGTGGCGGGCGCCCTGGCGAGCGGCCACCGCGCCGCGCGGGAGCTGTTGCGCAGTCGCTAAGCCCCGAGTCTCAGATACATTCGAGATTCCTTTTCCCGGGGCCCGCGCATGCCGGTGGTCGCCAAGACGGTCGTCTTGCTCATCTGCTCGAACATCTTCATGACCTTCGCGTGGTACGCGCATCTCCGTCATCTCAACCAGAAGCCGTGGCTGGTGGCCGCGCTGGTGAGCTGGGGCATCGCACTCTTCGAGTATCTGTTGCAGGTCCCGGCCAACCGCATCGGCCACACGCAGCTCGAGCTCGGGCAGCTCAAGATCATGCAGGAAGTGATCACCTTGGTGGTATTCGTCCCCTTCTCGCTCTTCTATATGAAGGAACCGGTGCGGCTCAATTTTCTCTGGGCCGGGATGTGTCTCTGCGGCGCTGTGTTCTTCATGTTTCGGAGATAGTCGGATGCATCGGGATCGCGAGTTGCTGCGCCATTTCCTCGGTGCCATCGCGTATCGCACGCAGAAGGCGCTGCGGGACGCGCCCGAGCACTACGCCGGCTTCAGCGCCGGCAATCGGGTGCGGACGCCCACCGATATCCTGCGTCATATGACGTCGTTGATGGGTTACGTGCGGACGTTCTTTGAAGGCGGCTCATATCCGGGGAAACCGGAGCCGCTGCCGACGTTCAAGGACGAAATCGCGCGGTTCCACGAGATGGTCAAGGGGGTGGGCGAGCTGCTGGCCAGTGACGCGCCGTGCTCGATCACGACCGAGCAGCTGTTGCAGGGGCCCTTTGCGGACACGATGACGCATGTCGGGCAGCTCGCGATGCTGCGGCGGCTCGCGGATGCGCCCGTGGCGCCCGAGAACTTCATCTACGCTGACATTCGCGGCGACCGGCTTGGTGCCAATCAGCCACCGCCGGCGCGTCCCGATCCGCGCTGGCCCGAGCGGCCTTAACGCGTCAACGCTCGATCCTTCCTTTGGCGGAGCATTGCACCCATCTAATGGATGGGATTCGTCCCCGATCCTCGCGATGAGTAACGCCGGTGTACAACGAGACGGACCGCCAACTCTCTGGAGGAGATATGCGACCCGCGGGGCTCATCGGAATGCTGCTGATCGTGTTTGGCGCTATCGTGCTGGTTATCGGTGGCGTGTCGTACGTGAAGAGTCGCGACAAGGTTGACCTCGGCGTGGCCAAGATCACGACCGAAGAACGCGGATTTATTCCGCCGTGGGTCGGAGCGGTCGCGCTGCTTGGTGGGGTTGTGCTTGTGTTATCGGGTCGTCGTCGCGGGGACGTCGTCTAGCCTCAGTAGGGCCCAGCCCCCGGTAGCAAATCCGTCGCGGACGCCAACACGGAAAACTGAATCGCGACGGCATATCCATCAGGAAACGGCGGCGCGCCCGGGATCGTGTGCTCAGGCCAATGGTCCCGGCGCACCGACGCTTTCAGCAGCGTCGCCGCCGTAAAGCGATAGCCCATTCCCAATTCGCCATTCATTTGCGTCGTCGCGCGGCCCACCCAGAACCCCGGATTGATGGGGAGCACGAAGACGTACCGGTAGTACTCGTACCGCCCCGCGATGAACACGCGCGGGCTCAGCGTGCCGCGCAGCTCCGCATACCAGCCGAGCCCGCGCTGGGGATCGGCGACGGTGGGCACGTCGTACGTCGACCAGGTGACCTCTCCGCGCGCTTCCACGTAGCCCTTGCTGAACCGCAGGTCGGCCGCGATGAGCGTTTGCTTGTAGTCCTGCCACGAGCTTCCCGCCGGGAGCTGCGCGTTGACCGTATCGCCCAAATACGGCCCGTGTGTCGCGGTCGCGCCAATCCGGAACGCCGGGCCGAAGCTCACGCCAACACCGGCGATAGGTCGCAGGTAATGATCCGGCGGCGGCGTGTACCTCTCGTTGACGGCCGGTAAAGAGGACATGGCGACGTGGTAATCGAACCGGCTCCACCGCCCGGTGACGACCGCGCCCCATGGATATTGCGGCGGATAGGCGTCGGGCTCGCCGATCAGCGGATTGGTATTGGAGAAGCGACGTGTGCCGAACGCGCCGATCGGCTGCAGGATCTTGCCGCCTTCAATCGTGAGCGCGTTGGAGGGCCGCGCCTGGATTTCGAGCTGCTCCACGGTGATGTACGACTCATCCTCCGCGCTTCCACCTTCGGCCATCACGTGTGCCAGGAACTCCACCGCGCGCGAGGGCCGAAACGCCACCCACGATCGAAGGCGCCCCAGAACGGCGAGCTCTCCGCCGTTGCGCGAGAGCAGCTGCGATGCCGAGTCTGTTTTCCAGACCTCCCCATCGACCAGGAACTCAACTGCCGCGGTCTGCGCGTGGAGCGATCCGGCGGCGAGCGCGCAGGTGACGGTGAGCACCCAGACGCGCGTCACGCCGCACCATCCAGCACCTGACGGACGGTGCGCGCCAGGACATCGGGCTGCATCGGTTTCTCGAGGAATACGGCGTCGGGTGCGAGGACCCCGTGGCGCTCGATCGCTTCATCGGAGTAGCCGGATATGAAGAGCACGCGTAGGCCAGGCCGCTGACTGCGGAGCCGTTGCGCGAGCTCCTTGCCCGACATGTGCGGCATGACGACGTCGGTGAGCAGCAGATCAATCGGCCCATCGTGGCGCGCGGCGACTTCGAGCGCCTCGCGGCCGTGACTCGCCTCGAGGACCTGGTAGCCGCGACTCACGAGACAGCGGCGTAACAGCACGCGCATCTGCTCTTCGTCCTCGGCCACGAGCACCGTCTCGTGCCCGTGCGAGTCGTGGTTGCCGGCGAGCTCCACGGACTCACTCTTCGGCTCGACGGCGGGCGGAAAGTAGCAGCGGAACGTGCAGCCTTCGCCTGGCCTGCTGTACACGGTGATGCTGCCGCCCGATTGGTGCACGATGCCGTAGACGGTCGAGAGGCCGAGCCCTGTGCCTTTTCCCTGGGGTTTGGTCGTGAAGAACGGCTCGAAGATGCGGCGCCGTGTGGTCTCATCCATCCCGATGCCGGTGTCGGTCACGGCGAGCATGACTGCCGGCCCCGCGGCGATCGCATCCGGACGCCGCTCGTAGCGCGCGTCGAGCCGCACGTTACGCGTTTGAATGAGCACGGTGCCCCCATCGGGCATCGCGTCGCGCGCGTTCACGACGAGGTTCATGATCACCTGCTCGAGCTGTCCCGGGTCCGCCTTGATCCGCGCGAGCCGGGGTTCGAGCTGCGTCTTGAGCGCGACGTCTTCGCCGATGAGGCGATTCAACATCTTCTCGACGCCAGAGACGATGTGATTGAGATCGACGATCTGCGGTTGCAGCACCTGCTTGCGGCTGAAGGCGAGCAGCTGTTTCACGAGAGCAGCGGCGCGGTTCGCCGCCTCGTTGATCTGCCCGAGATCTTCCTGCAGCGTGGGATCGCCGCCGGCACTGCGCGCCGAGATCTGCGCGAAGCCCATGATGACCGAGAGCAGGTTGTTGAAGTCGTGAGCGACCCCGCCGGCCAACGTGCCGAGCGCCTCGAGCTTTTGCGACTGCCGGAGCTGTTCCTCGCTTTCGCGCAGCGCCTGCTCGGCGCGCTCGCGCTCCTGCACCTGCTCGCGCAGATCTGCATGCTGCTTGCTCAATGACTCGATCAGCCCGTTGTAGGCCTCGGTCAGCGTGCCGATCTCGGCAGGGGGTGGGCCGCCGGGATCCTGGAAGCGCTCCGGGGCGCCGGTGCGCAGGAAGGAGACGAAGCGCGCGAGCGGCCGCAGCGTGCTGCGGGACACGAGCGCTGCGCCGCCGGCGACGAGCAGCACCGCGAGCAGTCCGGCGATCAGGAACGAGCGGCCCAGCGTGCTCGTGAGCGGATTCAACGACGCCGTCACCGAGCGGGCGAGCTGCAGGGTCGCCGGTTGTCCGTTGTCGGCCAGGCCGAGCGGCACGCTGGCCGTGACGAAATCTGGGCTGTCGCGGCGACTGACGCCGCCGAGCGGCGCGACCAGGCTGTCGCCGATCAAGACGAATGCCTCGGTCGCGGGCGATGTGGCGAAGCGTGGCAGCACGCGATCGAGTCGCTCACCGAGAATCAGCACCCCGATGGGGTAGCCATCCAGCAGAATTGCCACGCAGCCGACCTGAAACGGCACGCCGCCATTGCGCGAGCGCAGAACGCCAAACCCGGAATCGGCGGTGGGCTGATCCGCAGTCAGCGCATACCGCACCGCCGGCAGCGTCACGATCTCGCCCTTCTGCGGAGCCGCGCCACTCGCCGTCCCCGCGCGGCCGGCGGCGGCGAGGACCTTCCCACTGTCATTCGTGACGACCAGCAGATCGCGGTCGAGGTCGGCGAACACGCGCTCCACCTCGCGCTGGATCGTTGCCAGCAAGTCGGGACGGGCGGGTAAACCGGCGTTCGTCTCGACGCGCCAGGTCTGCAGTGCCGCGCGGAGCGTGGGACTCGTCGAGACCACGGACGATGTGGCGAGCAGCAGATGGAGATCGCGATCCTGCAGCTGCTGCAGCCCGCGCTGGCTTGCCTCGAGCTCGGCGACGAACGCCCGCCGGACGCTGGATGCAGCGCTCGCGCGCAGTGCCAGGAATGTCACGGCCACGACGGCTGCCGTCACGAGCGCGCTGAGCAGCGCCAGCTTGGCGCCCAGTGGGCTCGTGCGCAGCCGCGTGCGCAGCGTCACTGCCGCGTGGGCTCGGTGAGCGGAATGGAAAGCTCCAGCATCGTCGTTTGCCCCGACGTCACGCGCACCGGCGTGACGATCGGCTTGATCCGTTCATGCCACGCCACCAGCACGTATTGCCCCGGCGGAATATCGTCCATCACAAACCGTCCTGAGGAATCCGGCGTCACGAAATAGCGATTCGGCAGGACCAGGATATAGCCGCTCATATCGGCGTGGATGTGACAGAAGACCTGAACCACGCCGGCGCGGTCGAACCGCAGCGACTTCGTTTCCCCCTGGGGATAACGTCCGAGGTCGAACGTGCGGGCGCGGGAAAGGGAGAAGACGTTGTGATAAATGGGATCGTCGTTGGGGAAGGAAATCGTGCTGCCGGTGGGTACGGCCAGCACGTGCGGCGTAAATCGCTCGTCGTGCTGTCGCATTGTCGGCAGTCCGGCAGGGGCCGGTATCGCCCCCGTGAGCGCGGGAGCGTCCTCGAGATACAGAACGATATTCGCAAACGGATCGTCCGCGGGGCCGGAAGGTGGCGGGCCGAGGTCACCCGGCTCGGAATAGACCCGCACCCGCATTTTCGAGCCGGTGAGGCGAGAAGAGATCCGCGCGATCCCCTCCAGCCGGCCGCCCGAAGCAGCTCGTTCGGGCGGCGGGGCTGACGGCGCTTGCACGAGCGCCGCGACTGCAAGGAGAACGGCAGCTCCCATGTTCTAAGCTAGTAATTCGGGTGTAGTAAGGCCAACGATGAATCTTCCACGTCTCATGCTCGACGCGGTGAAGAGTTGGTCCAAGGATGAAGTCCCTCGCCTCGGTGCCTCGCTCGCGTACTACACCCTGTTCGCGCTGTCTCCGATTCTCATTATCGCGATCGCCATCGCGGGATCGGTCTACGGCGAAGAAGCGGTGCGCGGGCAAATCGTCGGCGAGATCAGCGGGCTCATCGGGCGGCAGGGGGCGGAGGCGGTGCAGTCCCTCTTGCAAGGCGCGCATCACGACCGCACCGGTGGATTCGCAGTCATCGTCGGTACGATTACCCTTCTCCTCGCGTCGAGCGGTGCCTTCCTCGAGCTGCAGCACGCGCTGAACAAGATCTTTCGGGTCAAGACCGACCCGAAAAAATCGGGCATCACGCGCCTCCTCATAAGCCGCCTGCGATCGTTCGGTCTCGTGGTATCGATCGGGTTCCTGCTCCTGGTCTCGCTGATCGTCAGTGCCGCGGTGGCCGCGATCTCGACGCGCCTTCAAAGCACTGAGCTCATCGGGCCATTCTTACTGCAGGCGTTCAACATGATCGTCTCACTCGCGGTAATGACATTCCTGTTCGGCCTGATCTATCGCCTCCTGCCTGACGTCCGACTCGCATGGCGGGATGTGTGGACGGGGGCATTCGTCACGTCGGTATTCTTTTCGGTCGGCAAGCTCCTGATCGGTCTCTACCTCGGCCATTCCGGTGTTGCATCGAGCTACGGGGCCGCCGGCTCGGTCGTGATCATCCTGGTATGGGTCTACTATTCCGCGCAGGTCATCCTGCTGGGCGCCGAGTTTACGCGCGTCTATGCGGAGCATCGCCGAGGCGGGACTTCGCCGCCGCCGAATCATCTCGCGCGTCGCGACCCCGACGCGCATCCATCCGCGGTCACGGATTAAGTCATAAGAGCGAGGAACTCCCCATATGGCGCGGGGTCTCCCAAGATTACAGCTAACGATACTGCGAGGTTCTAATGGCTCGATACGGAGCAGCGGCAAGCAAACGCGTCGCAAGCGCGATGCGGCGCCGCAAACGTGGCACGTTGCGGAGCGGCAAGGGCGGGCGTGGCGGCCGGGTGAAGAGCCGCAAGCAGGCGATCGCGATCGGCCTCTCGGAGGCGCGGAAAGAGGGAGCGAAGGTTCCGCGCAGACGCTCCAGCCGCTGATTGTCTTGACAGCGTAAGCACCGGGGTGCTTTTGTTGAAGGTGCCCCGGTGTTGCTTTTGCGGTCAACTGGTCACTGCCGGCGCGCGTGATCCCGTCCTCCTCCGCATCGGTGCGTTGGGGCCGCCGTTACATGCGCACAATTCCTGTATGACTACTACGCCGTCCCTGCCGGCCCCGCCTTCCTCGTCTCACGGCTCGCAGAAGCTGCCGGCCCCGCAAGCGCTGCTGGCGGCCATTGTGGAGTCGTCCGAGGACGCGATCATCAGCAAGACCCTCGAAGGTGTCATTACGTCGTGGAACGGAGCCGCGGAGCGGCTGTTCGGATGGACGGCCCAGGAAGCGGTGGGTCAGGCGGTTGTCACGTTGTTGATTCCAGACGATCGGAGGAACGAAGAGACCGTCATCCTGGACCGCATTCATCGCGGCGAGCGCATCGAGCATTTCGAGACGCTGCGGAAGACCAAGGATGGGCGGCTGCTGGACATCTCCCTGACCATCTCGCCGGTGCGCGATGCGGACGGCACGGTCGTGGGAGCCTCCAAAATCGCGCGCGACATCACCGATCAAAAGCGCGCGCAGAGCGAGCTCCACGAGGCCGACCAGCGGAAGACCGAGTTCCTCGCGCTGCTCGCGCACGAGCTGCGCAACCCGCTGGGCCCGATTCGCCACGCCGTGAAGATCCTGCGGGCGCGGACGCCCCAGCCCGAAGAGCTGAACTGGGCGACGAACATCATCGACCGCCAGACGGAGCACATGACGCGGCTCGTCGAAGACCTGCTCGACGTCGCGCGCATCACGCGGGGGACGATCGAGCTGCGACTGGAGCGCGTCGATATCGCGACGATCCTCAAGGGTGCCGTCGAAGCGAGCAGCGCGCTGGTCACCAAAGCCCGGCACCAACTGAAGGTGACGCTGCCATCCGAGCCAATTATTGTCGACGGCGATCCGACCCGGCTGCAACAGGTCGTCACCAACCTGCTCGACAACGCCGCCAAGTACACCGACCCCGGCGGCCGCATTGCGCTATCGGCACAGCGGGAGGGGGACGACGCCGTGATCCGTGTGCGGGACACCGGCATCGGCATCGCGGCGGGTCAGCTGCCGCACATCTTCGAAATGTTCACACAGGGAGGGATGCCGGTGGAGCGGGCCCAGGGAGGACTCGGCGTAGGGCTTTCTCTCGTCGATCGGCTGGTAAAGCTCCATGGCGGATCTGTCACAGCGGCCAGCGCTGGGCCGGGCGCGGGCAGCGAGTTCACAATCCGCCTTCCCGCGGCAGACAGAAGCCGCAAAGCGTCCGACAAAGCGGCCACTGGACCGTCGAGCCATCGGACGAGCCGGTGCCGCGTCCTTGTGGTGGACGACAATGTCGATTCGGTCGACAGCCTCGCGATGTTGCTGCGGATGATGGGGCACCAGGTCGAGGCGGCCAACGACGCCGAGGCAGCCCTGAGCATTGCCGCCAAATTCCGCGCCGACGTCGGCATTCTGGATATCGGGCTTCCCAAGATGAGCGGGTACGACCTCGCGCAGCGTATGCGTCAGCAGCCGTGGGGCAAGGACATGGTGCTCGTGGCGCTCACCGGTTGGGGGCAGGCAGAGCATCGCCAGCGCTCCGCCGCATCGGGCTTCGATCATCACCTCACGAAGCCCGTGGACCTCGAAGCGCTGCAGCAGATCCTGGCCGCGACCCCGACCTGTGACCCCGAGGACAACCTGGCCGCTCGCTGAACCTCGCCGGACGTTATCTTTTGCCGACCCATGATCCACACGACAACGGTCAATCTTCCCCCCGCGGAAGTGCTCACGCGCGCGCAGGAGTTTTTTGCCGATCGCGTGCCCCACGCCGCTGCCTTCGTCGAGAAGAGCGGCCCCAACTTCCTCTCCTTGCGCGGCCAGGGTGGTGAAGAAGTGGTCGTCAGCGTGTGGGAAGAGAAGGAGAAGGGTGTGACGCGGGTCCGGGCCTCGACGCTCTTTTTCGATCAGGCGCTGGACCGCTTTCTATCCACGCTGCCGCTGGCGTCGGAGGTCGAGGTCGCATGACGGACCGCTATCCCATACGCGTCTTCGTCATGGATGTCTGGGATACAGTCCAGCTTCAGGTAGATGACTCGACCGCGGTCAGCCAGCTGAAGCGGGACGCGCTGCGCCTTGCCTTGAAGCGCCCGCCGCACGACGAGCAGGAGTACCTCGTGAAGTTCCGGGGCGCGGCCGTGCTGGATGAGGCCCAAACCCTGCGTGTCCTCGGAGCGCGGCCCAACGCGCCATTCATCGTCATGCCGGCACGCCGCCAACCCGTCCGGTGACCACACACGCCTTTACTAGAGCCGTCACGATCTTCGCGGTCGGCTTCCTGCTGCTGAACGCCGTCCTGCTCGCGATGGTCGGCCACGTCATTTGGGCCGGGGTGTGCGCCGTCGCCGCCGCGCTCGCCGTCATCGGCTGGTTCCGCTACCGCCGCGCGATGGCCGAGCTCGCCGACGCGCGCAAAGAGATGAAGCGCGAAGTCGAGTCGCTGCGCGCGTTGCTGCAAACCCGCCGCCGGCAGTAAGTGCCCACCACGGTCGTCTGGAATGCTGCCTGCCGGCACCACTACGGCGGCGCGGGGCATCCCGAGCGCCCCCAGCGATTCGAAGCGGTGCTCGAAGCTTTGCGCGCGCCTGACCTCGCCAAGGTGATCGACTGGATTGAGGCGAAACCGTCCGGTCGCGCAGCAATCGAGCGTGTGCATCCGGCCGACTATGTGAGCATGCTCGAGACGCTGGCCGCCAAGGGCGGTGGTGCGCTCGATCCCGACACATTCCTCGGCCCCCGCAGCTGGGAGAGCGTGCTCGCGTCGGCCGGGGTGGCGCTGACCGCGGTGGAGCAGGGCATCCGGACCGGCACCGCCTTCGGCATCACCCGACCCCCCGGCCATCATGCGCTCGCGTCCCGCGCGATGGGGTTCTGCTTTCTCAATAACGTCGTCCTCGCCGCCCGGCAGGCGCAGCAGCTCGGCAAGCCCCGCGTGTTGATCGTGGACTGGGATGTCCACCACGGGAACGGGACCCAGGCCCTGGTCGAGCGCGATCCGTCCATCCGTTTCGTCTCGATGCATCAGTATCCCTGGTATCCGGGAACGGGGGCGGAGGACGAGCGCGGGGTAGGGAACGTGTTCAACATCCCGCGCCCCGGCGGGTTGCCGCGTGAGGTGTACGCCCACGATCTCATCGCCGGGGTCGACGCCGCACTTAAGGGATGGCAGCCGGACATGCTGCTGATTTCC
>Ga0070680_100002189_pt1 | contig 14405 bp, 7 predicted proteins | sample KBSC73BmetaG_FD_64672 | JGI IMG/M metagenome (GOLD analysis project Ga0070680, IMG submission 64672) | Corn rhizosphere microbial communities from Kellogg Biological Station, Michigan, USA - KBS C7-3B metaG | ecosystem: Host-associated > Plants > Roots > Rhizosphere | place: USA: Michigan...
CTCATGGGCGACGGCGTCTACAAGTCGCTCGACTCCGGCACCACGTGGACCCACATGGGCCTGCCCGAGTCCGGCCGCATTCAGAGAATCCTCATCAATCCGGTCGACCCGAACGTCGTCTTCGTCTGCGCGCTCGGCCGCGCGACGGGACCGCAGCCGGAGCGCGGCGTCTTCCGCACGAAGGATGGCGGCAAGACCTGGACGCACGTGCTCTCCGTCGACGAGAACACCGGCTGCTCCGGCCTCACGATGGACCCGCACAACCCGAACACGCTCTTCGCCGGCATGTGGCAGGTCGTGATGCACACCTGGGCGATGTTCAGCGGCGGCCCGGGCAGCGGCATCTACGCCTCGCACGACGGCGGCGCCACGTGGACGCACGTCCAGGACAAGGGGCTGCCGACGTCGCCGCTCGGCAAGATCGATGTCGCCATCGCGCCGACGAATGCGAAGCGCGTGTACGCGCTGATCCAGACCGCCGATCAAGGCTCCGTCTGGCGCTCCGACGACGGCGGCAAGACGTGGCACGCGGAGAGTCACGAGCGCACACTGATCGGCCGCGCCGGCTACTACATCAACATCAAGGTCTCGAGCGCCAATCCCGACGAGGTGCTCATCGCCAACAGCAGCTTCTGGCGCTCGACCGACGGCGGCAAGACGTTCGCCGAGATGCGCTCGTGGGGTGGTGACAACCACGACATCTGGATCGATCCGAAGAACGCCGACCACATCGGTCTCACCAACGACCTCGGCGCGCGCCTCACGACGGATCACGGCAAGACGTTCCTCTCCGTCGCGCTGCCGGTCGCGCAGGCGTATCACGTCGCCGTCGACAATCAGATTCCGTACTGGGTCTACACCAATCGCCAGGACAACGGCACGATGCGCGGTCCGAGCACCGCGCCCGAAGGCGCGACGCAGACGCGCGGCATCGCCTCGTTCGAGGCGCGCGGCCGGCGCGGCGGACCGCCAACCGACTCCGCGGCCGTCGCCGCGCGCGGCGGCCGAGGCGGACGGGGTGCAACCGCAGCCGACTCCACGCGCCGCGTCGCCAGCGCACGCGGTGCACGCGGCGGGCGCGGTGCACGCGCCGACTCGACGGCGTCGGACAGCACCGGCGGCCGCGGCGGCTTCGGCGGCGGCTTCGGCGGATCGTCGACATGGGACCACGGACTCGGCGGCTGCGAGTCCGGCTTCACGCTGCCCGATCCCACCAATCCCGACATCGTCTGGGCGAGCTGCTACGGCAACGAAGTCACGCGCTACGACCACACCGTCGACCACGCGCGGTCGGTGAGCCCGTGGATTCACACGCTGGATTCGCCGCCCGATTCGCTCAAGTACCGCTGCCATTGGACGCCGCCGCTGGCGATCGATCCGTTCGATCACAACACGGTGTACTACGGCTGCCAGGTCGTATTCAAGACCTCTAATGAAGGCCAGAGCTGGAGCGTCATCAGCCCCGACCTCTCGACGCGCGATCCGTCGCGCATCGTCTCCTCGGGCGGGATCGTCGCCGACAACCTCGGCCAGTTCTACGGCGAGGTCGTGTTCGCGATCGCGCCGTCGGACATTCAGCAGGGCCTGATCTGGGCCGGCACGAACGACGGCCAGCTCTGGTACACGAAGGACGGCGGCGGCAACTGGACGAACGTGTCGAAGAACATGACCGGCCTGCCGGCGTGGGGCACGATCCGCAAGATCGAGCCGTCGCACTTCGATCCCGCGACGGCGTACGTCGCCGTCGATTTTCACATGATGGACAACCGCAAGCCGTACATCTACAAGACGACGGACTTCGGCCAGACGTGGACCAACATCACGGGCGACCTGCCGGCCACGAGCCCGCTCGACTACGTGATGGCGGTGACGGAGAACCCGAATCGGCGCGGCATGCTGTTCGCCGGCACCGGCCACGGCTTCTTCTACTCGATGGACGACGGGGGCCATTGGACGCAGTTCAACGACGGCCTGCCGAAGACGGAAGTCTCGTGGATCGTGGTGCCGAAGCTCTGGCACGACGTCGTCGTGTCGACCTACGGCCGCGGCATCTACATCCTCCGCGACATTGCTCCACTCGAGCAGCCGATGTCGCTCGCTGACGCGCCGGCGGCGCTGTATCCGCCGCATCCGGGATATCGTGAAGCACGCAGCGGTCACGCCGACATCACGTTCGCGTTGAAGAGCGCGACGCCGCGCCCGATTCACGTGCAGATTCTCGATTCGACCGGCACCGTGATCCGCACGCTGCAAACCGCAACGCGGGCCGGCCTCAATCGCGTCGTGTGGGATCTCCACTACGACGACCCGAAGCGCGTCGACCTGCGCACCGTCGCGCCGGACAATCCGTTCATCTTCGACGAGCCGCGCTTCAACCACCGTCCCACGCGCCCGGTGACGCACTGGGGCATTCAGGGCGCCGAGAACGCGGGCCCGATCGCCGTGCCGGGTCACTACACCGTGCAGCTCGCGGTGAACGGCGTGAAGCTCAAGCAGCCGTTGACGATTCTCGAAAGCAAGGAGATCAAGACGCCGGCGGCAGATCTCGTCGCGTCGACGGAAGCGCAGATCCGCATCCGCAACGACATGGACACGACGGTGGCGATGATCAACGAGCTGGAGACGATGCGGAAAGCGATCGCCGACGACCAGAAGGCGAACGCCGGCAAGTCCGACGTCCAGGCGGCGCTGACGGACATCGAGAAGAAGATGATGAACGTCGAGCTGCAACTGCTGTCGCGCTCGGACCTGAACAGCGACGACAAGTACTACGTCGAGCCGTTCAAGGTGTACCTGAGCCTGATCTGGCTGTCCGGCGAAGTGGGCAACGGCGCCGGCGACGTCGCCGGCGGCTCCGACTACGCGCCGACCGACGCCTCACTCGCCTGGCTCGGCACGATCGAGCAGCACCTCGACAAGGCGAAGTCCGACTACCAAACGCTCATGGAGGTCGACGTCCCCGCGTTCAACAAGCTGATGGGCGGCAAGATCGCGACGATCGCGGAGACGGGGAAGCGGATAGTGCCGTAGAACGGTGGAACGGTGGAACGGTGGAACGGTGGAACGGTGGAACGGTGGAACGGTGGAACGGTGGAACGGTGGAACGGTGGAACGGTGGAACGCATCCACTCTGTCTCGCCGAATCGGCTTGGACTGACTTGGGGGACGCGGACGAGGACGGAAACTGGAACGGCGACGAGGCGCGGATGTGGCGCACTGAGCGTCGGGCAACACCCCAAAAGCATTTGGTTTTTTATCCGTTCGGTTCGTCCCATCCGTGTCATCGCAGTTCAACCTGTTGCGGCTGGGTCAGCATCATTGCTTGGGAGAGCGCCGCGAAGCCGCGGAGAACGGCGGAGAACGGCGGAGCACTGCTGAAAAGACTTGATTGTGAGCGGTCGAGGACCAATCGCCGATCAGTGGCACTCCCGAGAAAGCCGAGCATTTCGTGTGTCATGGGCGGTGCGATGGTTGTTCATCATTTCATCAACACCACCCGCCAACGCCTCTCCGCGCCCGTCCGCAGTTCTCGGCAGTTCTCCGCGACCCCGTTCCTCTCCTTGAGATGTAGCCGGAGCACAAAGTTGTTCTTGACCGGGCGCACGGAGCTCGTTCCGCCACTCGGAGCGCAACCGGCGCCTCGTTCGCCAGTTTCCGCACAATCCGCGTCCCCCAATTCAGTCCAACCCGATTCGGCGCGCCGCACTCGACGCGCGGAACCCACCGGAAGCGATCAGCGCCGGTACACCGTCACCCATCGCTGTCGCGGGTGACTCAGCGACCCGAGCGCGCTGCCGATGATTCCGCCGAGTAGCGCGCCGCCGATCGCGCCGATGGTCAAGCCGTATGCCGGATGCGTGAGGCTCGACTGACTGCCACCTTTGTCGAGGTTGTGCCCCACGATCGCCCCGGCCACCGCGCCGACGATGATCCCGCCGAACTTGAAGTAGAGCAGGTTCGGCGGCTTCATCTGCTCGAGCTCGGACACCCGCACGATCCGCTGCAGCGGCACCGGCAGCAGACGGTCGTCGGGCAGCAGGAGCGTCACGGCCGCGTCGTGGATGAACTGCGGCTTGCCCTCGAGCGGCGAGTCGGCTCGGTCCTCGGCACGCCAGATGCGCACCGCGTGGCCCACACCCGCGACGAGCACGCTGTCCAGCGTCGGCGCCTGCGCGTGTGCCACCGCCGGCCCGCTTGACAGCAGGCTCGTCGCAATGGAAATCAGAATGGCCGTTCGAACGCCTGCGCGCATGATCCGGCGAGTGCGAGTGTGGAACTCGGTGAAACATGCTACGCCGTCGCGCGAAATGCGCCTGGCCGGCGTTCAACGGCTGTGGCCGCGAATGTGCAGCATGGTTCGATCCCCGCGCCTCTGCCAGGAGCAGCAATGACCGACGATATCCTCATCAGAAATCACGTGACCGTCAGCGGCTTCGGCACGCAGCCCATGATGTTCGCCCACGGCTTCGGCTGCGACCAGAACATGTGGCGCTTCGTCGCGCCGGCGTTCAAGGACGACTATCGCGTCGTGCTCTTCGACTACGTCGGATCCGGCAAGTCCGACCTCAAAGCCTGGGATCCCGCGCGCTACGCGTCGCTCGACGGCTACGCGCAGGACGTGCTCGACATCTGCCACGCGCTCGATCTGCGCGACGTCATCTTCGTCGGCCATTCGGTGAGCAGCATGATCGGCGTGCTCGCCGCCAACCGCGAGCCCGACCGCTTTGCGCGGCTGATCATGATCGGGCCGTCGCCGCGCTACATCAACGATCCGCCGGATTACGTCGGCGGCTTCGAGCGCGGCGAGATCGACGGTCTGCTCGAGACGATGGAGAAGAACTACATCGGCTGGGCGAACTTCCTCGCGCCGGCAATCATGAAGAATCCCGACCGCCCGGAGCTCGCGGCCGAGCTCGAGACGAGCTTCTGCTCCACCGATCCGGTCATCGCGCGCCGCTTCGCCGAGGCGACGTTCTTCGCCGACAATCGCGGCGATCTCGCGGCGGTGCAGCATCCGTCGTTGATCATGCAGTGCTCGGACGACATGATCGCGCCCGACGCCGTCGGCGACTACGTGCACCGCGCGATCGCCGGCAGCACCTTGCAGAAGCTGCGTGCCACGGGCCATTGTCCGCACATGAGTCATCCCGAGGAGACTATCGCGGCGATTCAGCAGTATCTCTCGGCGCACCCGGCCGACGAGCCGGCGCGCATGGTCTGACCGCGGACGATGCTGACGCATCGATGCTAGACGTTGCGGCGATCGATCCGGTGCTCGACGAAGCGCCGTGCGGGTTCGTCTCGTTCACCGACGACGGCACGGTGCTGATGGCGAATCGGACGCTGGCGACGATGCTCGGCGTCGCGCCCGACGCGCTCGTCGGCCGGCACGTCGAATCGATGCTGACCGTCGGCAGCCGCATCTTCTATCAGACGCATCTCTTTCCGCTGCTCCGCCTGCACGGCCACGCCGACGAGATCTTCCTGCTCCTCCGCGGCGCGAGCGGCGAGGACGTCGCGGCGCTCGCCAACGCGGTGCGTCGCGAGCGCGACGGCGTCTGGATCAACGAGTGCATCCTCCTCCGCCTCGAGGAGCGCCGCAAGTTCGAGGACGCGCTGCTCGCCGCGAAGAAGGAGGCAGAGGCCGCGCGCGTCGAGATGGAACGCCAGCGCCAGATCGCGGAGGAAGCCAATCAGGCAAAGAGCGCGTTCCTTGCGACGATGAGCCACGAGCTGCGCACGCCGCTCAACGCGATCGGCGGCTACGTGCAGCTGCTCGAGATGGGCATCCACGGCCCCGTCACCAGCGCCCAGGCCAGTGCGCTCGCGCGCGTGTCGCAGAGCCAGCGCCACCTGCTGCGGTTGATCAACGAGATTCTGAATCTCGCCCGCATCGAATCCGGCCGCGTCGACTACACGCTCCGCGAGTTTCCGGTCGCCGACGTCGCCGAGAGCGTGCTGCCGATGATCGAGCCGCAGATCGTGTCGCGCAGTCTGCAGTTCGTCACGGCGATCCCGCGGGACGTCGTCGCCTACGCCGACCGCGAGAAGGTCGAGCAGATCCTCATCAACCTGCTGTCGAACGCCATGAAGTTCACGGCGCCGGGCGGCCGTGTCGAGCTGCGCGCCCGCTTTTCCCCCGGCGATTCCCGCTGCGTCGAGATCACGGTGAGCGATACCGGCGCCGGAATCCCGCCCGATCGGCTCGAGCAGATCTTCGAGCCGTTCGTGCAGGTCGACTCCAACCTCGCCACCCGCAAAGCCGGCACGGGACTCGGCCTCACGATCAGCCGCGACCTGGCGCGCGGGATGGGAGGGGATCTGACGGCGAGGAGTACGCTGGGGGAGGGGAGTGTGTTTACGTTGACGATGCCGGCGGGGGCGTAGTCCGTCGTCCGTGGTCCGTCGAGGATGGTGAAAGATTGAAGTTCGGCTAGCTGAGATCTCAGATCCCGCCTCTCACTCTGCGCCGAGGTGGCATCGCGGCCGTTTGCGCGAGACCAGTTTCGAGAAGCCAGATTCGAGAGTGCCAGACGTCAGGAAGAACACCAATCCTGCGGGCAGGAAGGTGCAACAGACCTCAGGCGCCAGAGGTCAGACGCCGCATCTCACTTCTGAGATCTCGAATCTGTTGCACCGTCCAGGCGGGCCGGATTGGTGTTCTTCCTCGGATCTGAGATCTCGGAGTCTGCCGTCTCGAAACTGGTCTCGCGCAAGGGGCCGCGATGCCACCTCGGCGCAGAGCGAAACGCGGGAGCTCAGCGCCCAGCCGGCCGAACCTCGACTTTCGCCGTCACGAGAATGGACTAAAGTTGCGAGGTACAATTCGGACACCTCGATGCCCCATGCGGAATCGACATCGTGCAGTACGGACACGGCTTCGTATTCTCGGTGACCGGTGCCGGCTTCGCGTACAGCCGGCTCACGATCCGCACGAGCACGAACACCGCGAGCGCGACGAGCACAAACGCGATCACCGCGTTCACGAACGACCCGTAGTTGAGCGTCACCGCGCCGTTCGCCTTCGCGATCGCCGGCGTCGCGTACTCGATGCCGTTCGGGTGCTTGCCGTCCTTGAGGACAACGAACAGGCTCGAGAAATCCAGCCGGCCCACCAGCAGGCCGACCGGCGGCATGATGATGTCGTCGACCAGCGACTTCACGATCGCCGTGAATGCCGTGCCGATCACCACCGCCACCGCGAGGTCGATGACGTTGCCCCGCATGATGAACGCCTTGAAGTCCTTCCACACGGTCGGTGCCCTCCAGGATTGCGAGAATGCCCGGGAATGCGGAGATTGCGACAGCGTACAGTAGCAGCAACCCGCCATGCTAGCCATCATCCGGAGGTCCCGATGCTGGCGTGTCGTTCGATTCGTCGCCTGATCGCGGCGGCCCTGGGGCTCGGTGCCGCGACCGTCGCGCGCGCGCAAACGCCCGCGTCAGCGCCCGGGTCGACACCGACGGCGCAAACCGTCATCGTACGCGTGCACGTCGCGGATTCCGCCGGCGCGCCGATCGCCGGCGCCGAAGTTTCCATCGTGCATGGACTCGCCCGCATCGTGGCGCGCGGTCTCTCGAACGAGCGCGGCGAGCAGTCGTTCACCATTCCGCGCACCGGCGCCGACAACGAGCTGGTGGTGCGCAAGATCGGCTATCGCCGCGCCGATCAGTTCTTCAACGACACCACGCTCGCGCCGGCGTTTCGCATCGTCCTCGAGCGCGCACCCGCGACGTTCGACACCGTGCGCGTCGTCGCTCGCGAAGATCCGGTGCGCAAGAGCTACTACATCGACGCCGACCAGATCGAGCAGAGCCCGCGTCTCGTCGACAACGCGCTCGACATCGTGACCAAGCTGCGCCCCGACATGATCTGGGGCCGCGACGGGCTGCCCGACGAGATCGACATGCACGTCGCGATGACCGGCAAGCAGAGGAGCCGCTCGCCCGGTGCGTTCGCCAGGCAAGCCGCGAAGTGGGGCTATTGTCCCGCGGTCGCCAGCGTGTGGGTGAACGGCAGCCGTATCCGCGACGTGCCGATCGACATGCTCGCGTACTCGCAGCTCACCGGCCGCGGCAAGTTCATCAACGCCACCATCGCCAGCGTGCTCGCGTCGATCAAGCCCGAGCACATTGCAGAAGTGCAATATCACCCGTGCACTGAGGCGATCGCCGGCACGCCGGCGCAGGCGACGAACGCGATCTTCGTCACGCTCAAGCCGGGCGTCGGCTTTCGGCCGGGGATCGGCTCGTATGTCACGACACCGCAGCACGCGTCGACCTTTGTGGCGCGAATACTCGGCGTGTTCGATCAGACATCCGGTGCGCCCCTGGCCAACGTCGAAGTGCTCGACGTGACGAGCGGTACGTTTGCCCGAACCACGGCGACGGGCACCGTGTCGCTCGCGTTCATTCCCGCCGGTCAATGGACGTTGCGCATTCTCGAACCGGGGTACGACAGCGTGACGGTTCCGGTCACGATATCGCCGCGCGACACGACGCCGATCACGATCGTATTGTCGAAAAGCGCCTCGGCGCTCGCCCGACCGTAGCGCTATCGAATTCGACGACGGAAGGATGCAGTTGCGCGGACGAGGAGAACGAGAGATCTCAAATCGGTGGTTCTCAGCCGGCGGGGCGATGGTCGCGCTGCTTTCGTTGATGACGAGTGTCGCCCACGCGCAGCAGACGTCGGTCTCCGTGCAGGTCCTCGACAGCATTTCGGGGCTTGCTGTTCCTGGCGCGAGCGTCGCTGCATTGAATCGCTCTGGCATCGCCCTGTCTCGATCGCTGTCGGGAGCCGATGGCGTCGCCATGCTTCGCCCTGGCGAAGTGTTTTCGACGGTGCGGGTGCTCAAGATCGGCTTTCGCCCCCGCACGGTGAACCTCGGTGCGTCGCCAGCAGGGCGCACAGTCGTCCTGATCTCGCAGCTCCCGGCGCAGCTCTCGACGGTGATCACGAGGGCGACGGGCTCGAATTGCCCCTCGGACGCCGCGGCGCAGCTCGGGGCGTTGCTGTGGGACCAGGCGCGCGCGGGATTCGATGCCGTGCTGGCGGCGCGCGCCGCCAATCCCGCGCGCGTCAGGCTGCTGCGGTTCAGCCGAACGATCGCGGTGCATGGCGGCCAAATCCAGCAGCAGAGTGTCGTGCACATCGATACGACCTCCGAGGCGACGTTCTTCGCCGCGCGTTCGGCGGCCGCGTTCGAGCAGCGCGGATTCGTCGACGACAATTCGACGGGTCGCGTGTATTACGCGCCCGATGCCGACGAATTGATGGACACGACGTTCACGGAATCGCATTGCTTTGCGGCTGTCGCGTCGGACGACAGCCATCCACGGATGCGTGGCATTGCGTTCCGTCCGGCCCGTGCCGTCGACGGCCGTGCCGACATCACTGGCACGATGTGGCTCGACTCGGCGTCGCTCGTCCCACGAAAGCTCGAATTCAGGTACACTGATCTCGAACCGGCGGTTACGAACGCCGGTGCCGGGGGAACGATTTCGTTCCGGCAGTCCGCAGGAGGGATCGTCTTCATCGATCACTGGTTGCTGCGCGCGATTACGCCTGGCGAAATCTCGCGCGACCCCGTGGGCCGAATGGCTCCTGGAGAGTCCGTCCCGCGGCGGCGCAGATTCGACGCGACCGTCGTCTCGATCCATGACATTGGCGGCGAAGTCGCTCGTGCACGTTGGCCCGATGGCTCGACATGGCGCGCCGTACTCGGAACGCTGAAGGGAAGAGTAGCGCGTGAGAGAACGGGAGCAGCCGTTCCCGGCGCGCACGTCTGGCTCGCGAACACCGATTACGATGCCATGACGGATTCGGCGGGTCTGTTCGAGATCGATGAGCTGCTGCCCGGACCCTACGACGCCGTCGCCGCGGATTCGACGTTTGGACCATTTCGTGTTGCTCAGCTGGAGCCGAAACAGGTTGAAGCACACCGCGACTCTGTCGTTGCGACCGCTCTCTCGCTCTGGGATGCAGACCGGACGTTCGACCACCTGTGCGGCAGACAGCCGCACGAAGCAGGCAGTGTTGCAGTCCTCGGCATCGTCCTCGAGCCGTATCAGGCCAGCTCGAAGGCGAGCGTCAAAGCCGTGTGGCCCGCGAACGGTGATACGGGTGCGCCCGGAGTTCCTGGCGGCGTATCGTCCGGGTCGACCAGCTCCGACGGTCGCTTCACGCTCTGCGGCATTCCCGAGGACACGAGAGTGTTGTTCCGGTACTCACTCGAGGGTCAGCCGCCGGCCGACACAGTGGTGAAGTTTGCGAGCGGCCATCCGCTCGCTGCTCTTATCCTGCCCGCCCGCACCGGACAGGCTCGAACGAGACCCCGCTAGGAGCGCCGTTCCCGCTGGCGCCCGCACGGTCCGTTGCGCACCTTATCCGCTGTCCGTTTCCGATCGGCGCCTCCACGCCGATCGATCCGACTCGCCCCCCCATCGAGGTTGCGTCATGCGGCGCTCTTCCGCCACGCTCGCCCTGCTCTCATCCCTCTGCGCCACGTTCGCGCTCTCGTTCACCGCCCCCGCGGCCCACGCGCAGAGCTCCGATCTCTCCACCCTCTCGACCGCCAAGCCGGGCCGCGACCCGAAGCAGCCGATCGACGAGGCGTACACGGCAAAGATCAAAGAGTACACGACCGAGCCGTTCTTCCTCTCGCCGCTCGTCGACTACATGCCCGCCGCCAAGGGCATTCCGACGCCCGCCGCCGTACTCGGCGACATCGCCGGCAATCCGCACAGCCTCCCGCACTCCAAGGAGGTCTACGAGTACATGCGGCTGCTCGCCAAGTCGACGCCGCGCGTTCGCGTGTACTCCATCGGCCACACGGAAGAGGGACGCGAGATGATCGCCGTCGCCGTCGCGTCCGACGCGCTGATGGCCAAGCTCGACGCGAACAAGGCGGACCTCTCCAAGCTCGCCGATCCGCGCACCATCGCGATGAACGACGCCGAGGCCGACCAGATCGCCAAGCGCGCCGCGCCGGTCTACTACATCACCGGCACCATCCACTCGACCGAGTCCGGAGCGCCGACGGCGCTCATGGAGCTCGCCTATCGCCTCGCCGTCGACGAGAGCCCGTACATCAAGAACATCCGCGACCACGTCATTACGCTCATCACGCCGATCGTCGAAGTCGACGGCCGCGATCGGGAGGCCGATCTCGTCAATTACCACCTGAAGCACCCCGACGAGACGATGCCGAGTTTGATCTACTGGGGCCACTACGTCGCGCACGACAACAACCGCGACGCCATGGGCGCCACGCTCAAGCTCACGCAGAACGTCATGAACACCTACGTCGACTGGAAGGCGCAGGTGCTGCACGATCTCCACGAGTCCGGCTCGTTCCTCTACGACAACACCGTCGGCGACGGCCCGTACAACGCCTGGATCGATCCGCTCCTCGCCAACGAATGGCAGATGATCGGCTGGAACAACGTCCAGGAGATGACGCGCTTCGGGATGCCTGGCGTGTACGCGCACGGCGACTTCGACACCTGGTCGCCGGGCTACCTGATGTTCATCGCCGCGATGCACAACGGCATCAGCCGCCTGTACGAGACCTTCGGCAACGGCGGCAGCCCCGAAGTCGTCGACCGCACGCTCTCACCCAACGAGACGGAGCGCACCTGGTATCGCCAGAACCCGCCGCTCGCCCACGTCAAGTGGGACCTGCGCGACAACAACAACTATGAGGAAACTGGCATTCTCGTTTCCCTGGCGTACGTCGCCAACAACCGCGTGCAGCTCCTCCGCAACTTCTACGACAAGAGCAAGCGGTCGATCCTCAAGGCGAAGACCGAAGGCCCGGCGGCCTATGTCTTCAGCGCCAACGATCCGCGGCTCGGCGCCCAGGCCTCGCTGATGCACGTCCTCCAGCGTCAGCACGTCGAGATCAGCCGCGCCACGCAGCCGTTCACCGTCGGCGTGCCCGTGCACCGCACGCTCGCCCAGGGTCGCGGCGGCCGCGGCGCGAACGGCGGCAATGCCAACAACGCCAACGGCGCCGAGAACGTGCAGCAGGCCGGCGAGCAGACGCGCACCTTCCCGGCGGGCAGCTACATCATCCGCATGGACCAGCCGTACTCGCGCATCGCCGACGCGATCCTCGATTACCAGTACTGGAGCCCGAACGATCCGCAGAAGAGCCCCTACGACGACACCGGCTGGACGTTCCCCGAAGGCTTCGCCGTGCAGAGCGTCCGCGTCACCGATCCCAAGGTGCTCGACGTGCCGGTCACGCCAGTCACCGGCGAGATCGTCGCCCCGGGCGGCGTCACCGGCAGCGGCAGCACGTTCCTCATCAACAACAACGCCGACAACGCGCTCGTCACGCTCCGCTATCAATTGAAGGACGCGAATTTCCAGATTGCTGAAGAACCGTTCGACGCCGACGGCCACCACTTCAACCGCGGCTCGTTCATCGTCACCGGCGTCTCGCAGTCCGCGCTCGACGCCGCCGCGAAGGACCTCGGCGTCAAGGTCGAAGCCGTCGCCAGCGCGCCGAGTGTGAAAACGCATCCGGGCCGCGCGGCACGCGTCGCCATCCTCCACACCTGGAGCGGCACGCAGACCGAAGGCTGGTGGCGCGAGGCATTCGACTTCAATAAAGTCCCGTACGACTACATCAGCACCCAGGACGTCGCGAAGGACGCGAACCTCAACGCCAAGTACGACGTCATCGTCTTCCCGCCCGCCGGCGGCAGCGGCCAGTCGATCATCGAGGGAATGCCGATGTGGCGCAACCCGATGCCCTGGAAGCAGACGGACGAGATGCCGAACATCGGCACCTGGGCCCAGACCGACGACATCCGCCCCGGACTCGGCTGGACCGGCGTGGCGAACCTTCAGAGTTTCGTGAACAACGGCGGCGTCCTCGTCACCAGCACCAACACCGCCGAGTTCGCGATCGATTACGGTTTCAGCAACGGCGTCAGCTCGAGCACCGCGCGCCGCCTCGAGGTCGACGGTACGCTCCTGCGCGCGCAGGTCGTCGACAACACCAGCCCGATCGTCTACGGCATGCCGGACAGCGTCGCCGTGTTCACCAAGAACGGGCAGGCGCTGAGCATCAGCTATTCGGCGGGCGGCGGCCGCGGCTTCGGCGGTGGACGCGGAGGTCGTGGCGGCGGCACTCCCGCGCGCGCGACCGGTCGCGGTACGCCGGACGATCCGGACGTGCCGCAGGGCCGCCCGGCGACGATGGAAGAAGGCCAGTTCCTCGCCGCGCCGCGCCCGCAGGGTACGCCGTGGAAGCCGGCGCTCCCGACGGAAGACCAGCTCCGCAATCCGCTCAACATCATCCCGCCGGCCGAGCGGCCGCGCGTCGCCATGCGCTACGCCGACCAGCGCAACCTGTTCGTCTCCGGTCTGCTCGACGGCGGCCAGGATCTCGCGCAGCGCCCGGTCGTCGTCGACTCGCCGGTGGAGAAGGGCCACGTCGTGCTGTTCGCCAACAATCCCATGTACCGCGGCGAGACGATCGGCACCTACTTCATGGTGTTCAACACGTTGTTGAACTGGGATAGCTTGAATGCGGGGAGAGTGCTGGATCCGCGGTAACTCGAGGACTCTGATGGAACGGGGCAGCGGGTGAGTGAGGTCTCAGATACTCACTCCCGTCTGTGCCGAGGTGGCATCTCGGCCGGGAAGGCCGGACCAGTTTCGAGAAGCCGGATTCGAGAGTGCCAGACGTCAGGAAGAACACCAATCCTGCCCGAGGGAAGGTGCAACAGACCGCAGGCGCCAGAGGTCAGACGCCGCATCTCACTTCTGAGATCTCGCATCTGTTGCACCGTCCAGGCGGGCCGGATTGGTGTTCTTCCTCAAATCTGAGATCTCGGAGTCTGCCATCTCGAAACTGGTCTCGCGCAAGGGGCCGCGATGCCACCTCGGCGCCGAGGGAAGTGAGTATCTGAGATCTGTCTGAGATCTGTCTGAGATCTGATTGATTCCCGCTCAGCCTCCCGCCACGACCCCCGCACCAATGCGCAGCTTCTCCTCTCCCGCCCCCATCCGCCGCATCCGCGAGCGGTTGTCGATCTGGGGCGAGCTCGCGCTCGCCGCGCTGCCGACGATCACCGTGCTCGTCATGCTCGCGCTGGTCGACGCGCTGCACGAGGAGCAGCTCCTGTTCGCGTCGCTCGCGTCGAGCGCGTTTCTGATCTATCTCGACCCCGAGCACGGCATGAACCGCGTGCCGGCGCTGGTGGTGTCGCAGCTGCTCGCCGCGGGTTTCGGCTGGATCGCCTACGCGGCGCTCGGCGCGGGCTTCCTCTCCGCCGGTTCGGCGCTCGTCGCGACGATTCTGTGCATGGTGACCTTCGACGTCGTACACCCGCCGGCCGTCGGCACGGCGATGAGCTTCGCGCTCAGGGCGGGGAAGATCTCCAAC
>Ga0070680_100002192_pt1 | contig 14398 bp, 12 predicted proteins | sample KBSC73BmetaG_FD_64672 | JGI IMG/M metagenome (GOLD analysis project Ga0070680, IMG submission 64672) | Corn rhizosphere microbial communities from Kellogg Biological Station, Michigan, USA - KBS C7-3B metaG | ecosystem: Host-associated > Plants > Roots > Rhizosphere | place: USA: Michigan...
ACAAAGCGGGCCATGTCTCGCTTCGGTGTAGTCCGGAGAGGACAACCGCGGTTACCACTCCATGCGGTCGTGCTCGCATAACGCGTTACAGATCAATGCCTTAACACGCGGCTCCGACCTGCGTCCAATAGGCATACCGTCTGCCCTTTCCCATGCCGAAGCTCGGGTGTTCCGGAGCAGGAGGGTCAGACATCGAATCTGTTTCGTTCGTCGAGTCGTACCCTTCATGTAGTGCCAAAGGGGGCACGGTCTATATGGCTGAGGTCGCAATCAAACGCGCGCTGTTGCCCGGAGCGGCGGTTCGAGAGAAGCTCCGGAGCCAGGATGACGCGGCGGTCGTTACCGCGTTCCTCGGCGGAGAGGAGCGCGCCTTTCAGGAATTGGTGGAGCGCTATCAAACGCGGCTCCTGAACTTCATCTACCGCACCATCGGCGATCGCGAAAAGGCCGAGGATCTCGTTCAGGAGGTCTTCATCCGCGTGTATCGCCACATCCATCGGTTCGACCGCTCGAAGAAGTTCTCTACCTGGGTATACACCATCGCGTCGAATTTGGCGAAGAACGAGCTTCGCAACCGGTCACGCAATCCGTTGGTGCTCTTCCAGACGATCAAGGGGAACTGGGACGACGAAGAGCGGCCGCTGCAGTTCGAGGATTCCAGCGCACGGCCGGATGACATGTATCGGAAGCGCCATCTCCGCGAGCTGGTGGAGGAGACGGTCTCGAAGCTGCCCGAGCATCATCGCCAGGTCTTCGTGCTTCGCGAGCTCGAGGGTAAGTCGTATGAAGAGATTGCCGAGATCACCGACTGTAATCTCGGCACGGTCAAGTCGCGCTTGAATCGTGCGCGTACGGCCTTCGCATCGATCATCGAGCCAAAGATCGACTGACATCGTGGACGCGTTCGAGGAAAGGCGGGCCTGCGGGCCCGCCTTTTTCATTGTGATGCTGAGTGATGCTGATGCAACCATGCAAGCGTCGCTGCCGCCGCCGGGCATGATGCCGGGCACCTCGCGGACTTGAGTACCGAAGAGTATCCTGGAACCGCTCGCGGTACCGCGGGTACCGAACGGCGAACCTGGTATCTGATTCGAGCTGCTCTCATGGACTGTCGCGAATTCCGGAACAAGCACGTCGCCTACGTGGATGATCTGCTCTCGGCGCGCGAGATGGACGCCATGGAGCGGCATCTCGCGACCTGCCGGAAGTGTTCGCGACAGGACACGATGGTTCGAAGAAGTCTCATGGTCGTTCGCAGCTTGCGGCCGATCGAGCCGTCGCCGGATTTCATGCGCCGCCTGAATGCGCGCATCGAGCAGCTCGGTCCTGCATCGCGTCTCGACGTCGTCGGCGCAAGACCGCAAGTTCCGTTTGCGGCATTCGCCGCGCTCGCCGCCGGCATCGCGGCCGTCGCGTACCTGGCAGTCGAGACTACGCACTATTTCGCGCCGGCTTCATTGACGCAGCCCGCCCCAGCAGTCGCCACGCTTCCTGAAACGCCGACGACGCCACCGATGGCGAACGCGGCGTTCGTCGCATCAGTACCGACGGGAATGCCTGTGTGGCCTGCCGTGCTGATGATGGGCCAGGCGCCGATGGAGTTCGCGTCGATGGAACTCCGAGAAGCGAGCCTCACGCGCTGATCGCGCGCCCGGCGAGCGCATTTCCCGGACGCGTGCGCGAGCTCGTATATTGCTCGCCATGTCGTCCGCCTCCGATCTCAAATCGCTGCGCGCTGCTTGCAAAAGCGGCGCGTTCGCGTCCGTGTATTACTTTCACGGCGACGACGACTATGTGAAGGAGGAGGAAGTCCGCCGCGTGATCGAAGCAGCAGTCGATCCGGCGACGCGCGACTTCAACTTCGAGACGCTGCGCGGAGCGGATCAGACCGCCGAAAGCCTGGGGTCATTGCTCGGCACCCCGCCAATGATGGCGGACAGACGCGTGATCGTGCTCCGGGATCCTGGTGCTCTCAAGAAAGACGCCCGAGCTGCACTCGATCGATACCTGAAGAACCCTGCATCGGACGTGCTGTTGCTGCTCGTGTCGCCGAGCGGATCGAAGGCTGACAAAGCATTGCTCAACGCGACAGACTCCATCGAATTCGCGCCGCTCACCGGCGAGCGCATTCCACGCTGGATCACGTACTACGTCGAGCACGACCTGGGCACTTCGATCACTGAAGGTGCCGTCAAGCTTCTTCAGGAAGCGGCCGGCACCGAGCTGGCGCAATTGCGCATCGAGCTCGACAAGCTTGTGAGCTACACCGGCGGCGCACACATCAACGAAGCCTCCGTCGAAGCAGTCGTCGGCGTTCGTCCAGGTGAAACAATGGGCGATTTCCTGGACGCAGTGGCCGCGCGCGACGCCGCGAAAGCGGTCGCGATGATTCCAACCATCCTTCAGCAACCGAAGTCGAACGCCGTGACCACGATCATGGCACTCACCGCGCAGACGCTGATCGTCGGCTGGGCACAAGCAGCGATCGAGCGCGGGACGCCAGCGTCGCGGCTGTCGCGCGAAGTGTTCGATGTCATGAAGCAGTCTGGCTCACTCTTCACGGGCCGCGCGTGGGGCGAATTCGCCTCGACGTGCATTCGGGCCGCCGAGGTGTGGTCGGCACGCGCGGTGGACGAAGCGCTCGCCCGCCTACTCGAGGCTGATGCGGCGCTGAAGGACACTCGTCTCTCGTCCGATGAGCAATTCCTCGCCAATCTCGTGCTCGGCGTGTGTGGCGTCAGCCCGCGCCGGCGCGCCGCCTGAGGGATCGGCGGCAATGTCATTTCTGCGCTCACTCGCTTCGCGCGCCGCGCTGCCCGTCATGCTGGCGGCCGCGTCTACGTCCACCGCACTCGCACAGTCTCCGGCTGGGCGCGCCGCAGACTCCGTCTTCGCTCGCGCTCGTCAGCTCGTGGTGAACGGCAACGGCGCGGCAGGCCGCGTGCTGGTCGACTCGATGGTCGCCGCGAGCGAGCCGGACACGCCGGGGTACGCCGAGGCGCTGTACTGGCGGGCGTCGCTCGCGGCGAGCAGCGAGGACGCGGAGCGCGATTACCGTCGCATCGTGGTGGACTATCCGCTCTCGCCACACGCAGCCGAATCGTTGTTCAAGCTCGCGCAGCTCGAGAGCACGCGTGGCGATCGCGCGTCCGCGGAGACGCATCTCGACCGGCTGCTGTCCGAATACCCGTCGTATCCGGACCGCAGCCAGGCCGGCGTGCTCCTGGTGCGTATGGCGTTTCAAGCGAACGACTACGCTCGCGGGTGTCCGGTGCTTCAGGAGACCATCCGCTCGATACCCGAGTCGAACGTGGAGCTGCGCAATCAGCTCGAGTACTACGTGCCTCGATGCGCTTCGTTCGAGGCACAGCGGGCGGCGTCCGCTACCGCGGCTGCGGAGAGCACCGCACACGCGAACGCCGCGCGCGACTCGGCCGCGAAGGCAGCGAAGAGCAGGTTCTCGCTCCAGGTTGCGTCGTACAATTCCAAGTCAGGCGCCGATGCGCTCGTGAAGAAACTCGTTGCCCGAGGCTATGACGCGCGCGTAGTCGGTACGGAGAAGCCGTACCGTGTACGCATCGGGCACTTCGCGACGCGGAGCGAAGCCGCCGCCGAGCAGAAGCGACTCAAGGCAAAGAAGATCGTCGTCGAGATCGTCGACGTCGGGCCGAGCGATCGATGACGACGGTACAGACTCCGCTCATGCAGCAGTATCGGGAGATCAAGGCGCGTCATCAGAACGCGATCCTGTTCTTTCGCATGGGCGAGTTCTATGAGATGTTCTATGAGGATGCTGATACAGCCTCGCGCGTCCTCGGCCTCACGCTCACGGCGCGCAACAACGGCGGCGCCGCGGAGGTGCCGCTCGCCGGCGTGCCGGTGAAGGCGGCGGGCGACTACGTGCGGCGGCTCGTGCAGCAAGGCTTTCGCGTGGCCATCTGCGAACAGGTCGAGGATCCGCGGCTCGCGAAGGGCGTGGTGCGGCGCGAAGTGATCGAGACCGTGACGCCGGGCGTCGCGTACTCGGACGATCTGCTCGACGGCGGACGCAACAACTTCATCTGCGCGGTGAGCTCGCCGGTGCGCGGCGCCGGCGCGGACCTCGTCGGCATCGCAGCGGCAGACGTCTCGACCGGTGAGCTGCGCTTGATCACGACGCCGGCCACTGAGCTCGATCCGCTGCTCGCGCGCATCGCGCCGCGCGAGATCCTGCTTGCGGTAGGATCAACACAGCCTCTTCCGCCGTCACGTAGCGATGCGTTGATCACGGAGCGCGAGCTCTGGGAGTTCGACGAAGCCCTCGCGCGCGATGACATCGCGCGACAGTTCTCGGTGCTGTCGCTCGACGGCCTCGGCGTCGATGCGGGAGACGGCCTGGCGGTTGGCGCAGCCGGCGCGCTGCTTCGGTATCTGCGCGAGCTTCAGCCCGCGGGCCTGCCGCAGCTCGCCCGTCCTCTCATCGAGCGTCCGGGCGGCGTCATGCCGCTCGACGAGATGACTCGCCGCAATCTCGAGCTGGTGGAATCGCTGCGCGGCGGCGGCTCCGAGGGCACATTGCTGTCCGTGCTCGACCGCACGGGCACGCCGATGGGAGCGCGTCTGCTTCGCCACTGGATTCTCGCACCGCTCACCACGCGTGCCGCGATCGATGCGCGCCTGGATGCCGTCGAACGTCTGGCAGGGGATCCAGCGGCGCGCGAAGGCCTGCGCGATGCGCTGGACGATGTTCGCGACGTCGAGCGACTCGGCGCGAAGGCGGCGGCTGGCCGCAGCACCCCGCGCGAGCTGCGCGCGCTCGGCGACTCGCTCGCCGCGCTTCCCGCCGTGGCGAACGCCGTTCAGCGCGTCGCCACCGGTGGCCGCCTCGCAGAAATGCTTGACGCATGGGACGATGCCGCCGAGCTGGCGTCGCACATTCGGGCGACGCTCGTCGAGCGTCCGCCGATCGTCGTGGGCGAAGAAACGACCATCGCGCCGGGTGTGGATCCCGACCTCGATGTGCTGCGCGAGCTTCGCGACGGTGGTCGCGATGCCATCGCACGCATTCAGAGCGACGAGCGGACGCGCACCGGTATCACGTCGCTCAAGGTCGGATTCAACAAGGTGTTCGGCTACTACATCGAGGTGACGAAGTCGAACCTGCACCTCGTGCCGACTGACTATCAGCGCCGTCAAACGATCACCAATGGCGAGCGCTTCGTCACGCCAGCGCTCAAGGAACACGAGGAGCGTGTCCTCAGCGCCGCGGAGCGAATCGAGGCGCGTGAGCGGGAGCTGTTCGAACAGGTACGCGCGGCGGCCGGCCGAGAGGTCGCGCGACTGCAGGGGATCGCGCGCGTCGTGGCGGAGCTCGACGTGCTCGCGACATTTGCCGACGTCGCGGCGCGCGAAGGCTACACCCGTCCGACGATCACGGATGAATTCGACCTCGACATCGTGGCGGGGCGGCATCCAGTCGTCGAACGAATGATGCCGCGCGACAAGTTCATTCCGAATGACCTGCATCTCGTGCAGGACGCTCGGATGATCATTCTCACGGGTCCGAACATGGCGGGTAAGTCCACCGTGCTTCGTCAGATCGGACTGATCGCACTGATGGCGCAGATCGGCAGCTTCGTTCCGGCCGCGAGCGCGCGAATAGGGGTGATCGACCGGATCTTCACCCGCGTGGGCGCGAGCGACAATCTCGTGCGCGGCCAGTCGACCTTCATGGTCGAGATGAGCGAGACGAGCGCGATTCTTCACACGGCAACTGCGCGGAGCCTGGTGCTGCTCGACGAGATCGGGCGCGGCACGGCGACGTACGATGGCGTGTCGATCGCATGGGCCGTGACCGAGCACGTGCACGAGAAGATTGGTTGCAAGACGGTGTTCGCTACGCATTATCACGAGCTCACGCAGCTTGCCGACGAGCTCACGGCGCTGCGGAACTACAACGTGGCGATCCGGGAAGTCGGCGAGCAGATCCTCTTTCTGCATCGGCTACAGCCGGGCGGTGCGGATCGCTCGTACGGCATCGAGGTCGGGCGCCTCGCGGGGCTGCCGCAGCCGGTGATCGCGCGCGCGAGAGAGATGCTGGCGCTCCTCGAGGGCGAGCAGCTCGCGCGCGGCGAGCAACTTGGCGTTCGTGCTCCGCGAAAACAGCCCGCGTCGACGGATCAGCTCGGCCTGTTCGCGGCGCCTCCGCATCCCGTGGTCGAGCGGCTGGCGTCGGTGGACGTCAACGCGATGACGCCGCTCGACGCGCTCACGCTGCTCGCGCGTCTTTCGGACGAAGCGCGCCGTCACGCGTAGACGAAACGTTTTGGTCGCGGGGCCGGTCAGGCAGGGCTACATTTCTGCCATGCATCGCCTCATTTCGCTGTCTGCGCTCGCTCTGGTTGCCGTCGCCGGCTGCGAGCAGCGGAAGAGTGTGACGCACACGGCGCAGGCGGCCATGCCCGCGCAGCCGGACGAGTGGCCGGCGCTCGTGACGGCAGAGTTGCCGTTCCGGTACCCGGCGGCGCTCTATGCGCGCAAAGTGCAAGGCAACGTCACGCTGCGGCTCTTCATCGACCGGGACGGCCGCGTGCAAAGCGACTCGACGCGTGTCGACGAGCCAAGCGGCGTGCCGGCGCTCGACTCCGCGGCGCTCGCCGGCGCGAAGGAACTGGCGTTCGTGCCGGCCAAGCTTCACGGCGAGCCCGTAGGCGTGCACATCCTGTTTCCCGTCTATTTCCGGCATCCGGAAGCCCCGCCGCTGCCCGGGGACAGCGCGCTCCACGCCCCGGAGCGGGGCCCCGGCGACGCGTAACCGATCCGTGATTCCAGATCTACTATTATAAATCTCATGCAGCGTAATCGCACGCCGTACGACTCGGTGCTGGAGACGATCGGCTGGACGCCGCTGATCCGCCTCACGCGCGTCACGCGCGGCATCCGCACGCCGGTGTACGCCAAGGCGGAGTTCTTCAATCCCGGGGGCTCGATCAAGGATCGCATCGGCGGGCCCATCATCGAGCGGGCGGAGCGTGAAGGCCGGCTGAAGCCCGGCGGCACGATCGTCGAGGGCACCAGTGGCAACACGGGCATCGGCCTCGCGATCGCGGCGGCGCTCAAGGGCTACCGGTGCATCTTCACGATGCCCGACAAGATGTCGCAGGAGAAGGTGCGTCTTCTCAAAGCCTTCGGCGCCGAGGTGATCGTGACGCCGACTGCGGTGCCGCCGGACCATCCCGACAACTACGTGATGATGGCCAAGCGCATCGCGCATGAGACGCCGAACGCCGTTCTCGCGAATCAGTTCTACAACGACGCGAATCCGCAGGCGCACTACGACACGACGGGCCCCGAGATCTGGGAGCAGACCGAAGGCAAGGTCACGCATTTCGTCTACGCTGCAGGTACGGGCGGGACGATCACCGGCGTCGGCCGCTACCTGAAGGAGAAGAATCCGAAGATCCAGATCATCGCCGGCGATCCGGTGGGCTCGATTCTCGCCGAGATGTGGCGCACGAAAGGCGAGGGAAAGCCCGAAGGCGTGCCATACAAGGTGGAGGGCATCGGGCAGGACAAGATTCCCGGCACGCTCGACATGGGCCTCGTCGACGACTTCATGACGGTGAGCGACAAAGAGGCGTTCTCGATGGCGCGCCGCCTCACGCGCGAGGAAGGATTGTTCGTCGGCGGCTCGAGTGGATTGATCGTGCACGTCGCGCTGCACATCGCGCGTCGCGCCGACGACCCGAACGCGTACGTCGTCGCGGCGCTTCCCGACACGGGAGAGCGCTATCTCTCGAAGCTCTACAGCGATGAGTGGATGCGCGAGAATCAATTGCTCGACGCGGACCGCACGACGCTCGATTTCGTCCTCGGCGCCAAGGCGCGCGGTGATGGCGAGACGCCGACGATCGTGAGCGTGACACCGGGACAAACCGTTCGGCAGGCGCTGCGGCTCATGTCCCTACACGATGTCTCGCAGCTTCCCGTGATGGAGGGAACGAACTGCGTGGGATCGGTGAGCGACTGGTCGTTGTCCGCGAAGAGTCTCGACAACACCAAGCTGCTCGACGCCACTGTGAGCGAGGTCATGGACGCGCCCTTCCCGATCGTGGATGTTGCGCAGCCCGTGGATGCCGTGGCGAAGCTGCTGTCCAAGTCGAATCCGGCGGTACTCGTGCGATCGAATGGCACGGTGCAGGGGATCGTTACGCGATCGGACATGTTGAACTACCTCATGGCGCGGTGATGGAGGGGAGGCAGCGTTGCGGATCACGGTGTTGATGGGAGGGACGTCGTCCGAGCGTGATGTGTCGCTCGCGACCGGAATTCGCGTGGCCGAAGCGCTGCGCTCGCGCGGCCACGAGGTCTCGGCGGTGGATCCGGCGCGCGGTCCGATCAGCTTCGATGAGCAGCACCGGCTTGCGAGCGGGGTCGTCGTGCAGGCGGCGCCGCCGTCGGAGGAGGCATTGCGTCGCATGGCGCGCGAGGCGCTGCCGCGGCTCGTGAGCAATCTGCCGCGCCAGAGCGAGGCGGACGTCGTCTTCCTCGGTCTGCACGGCGGATCGGGCGAGGACGGAACAATTCAGTCATTGCTCGATCTCACGGGTGTGCCGTATACCGGCAGCGGTCATCTCGCGAGCGCGATGGCAATGGACAAGGACGTGACGAAGCAACTCTTCCGCTTTGCCGGCGTCACGACGGCCGATTGGCTCATGGCGCCGGCGACGGCGGACGTCGTGCAGGAGCGTCTTGGATTCCCGGTGATCGTGAAGCCGTCGAAGCAGGGATCTACCGTGGGTCTGTCGATCGTCAGGAGCGCCGACGAGCTTCAGCCCGCGATCGACGAGGCGTATCGGTTCGACGACGAGGTGATGATCGAAGCGTTCGTCGCGGGCCGCGAGCTGACCGTCGGCATTCTGGGCGGCGACGCGCTGCCGGTTGGCGAAATCATTCCAAAGCACGAGATTTACGACTACGAGTGCAAGTACACGGCGGGGATGGCTGAAGAGCATTTTCCCGCCGATCTCACCGAAGACGAGGTCGCGCGCGTGCAGGCCGAGGCGCGCGCGGCGTTTCGAGCGCTCAAGCTGCGCGGTTACGCGCGCGTCGATTTCCGTATGGCGACCGACGGGACCTTCTACTGTCTGGAGGCGAATACGCTGCCCGGCATGACGCAGACGAGTCTCATCCCACAGGCCGCGGCGGCGGCGGGCATGTCGTTCCCCGAGTTGTGCGAGCGCATCGTGCAGCTCGCGCTCGAGCCCCGGGGAGGCGACTGATGGTGTTCGTCGCGCCGCCGACCGCGGCCCTCGCGGGTATACCCGCCGGCATTCAGGCACAGGGTGTCTGGGCGGGACGCCGCCAACTCTTCGTTCGCTTCGCCGCCGAGGCGGAGACGGCGACGATGTACACCGCGGATGCGCTGGCGAACGAGCTGCGGCGCACCACGGCGCGCTCTGCGTTTCATTCGATCGCGATCGCGGGCCGCGATCCGCTGGCCAACATGGAGTACCTCTGCGCGGCGTTTCAGAAGGCATCGATCGGATTGCCGGTCATGCTCGACACCGACGGCCAGCGTCCGGAGCAGATCTCCGACGTGGCCTCCTTCGTCACGATGGTGCAGGTGACGCTCGAGGGGCCGACCGTGGACGCCTTCCAGGAACGCGCGTTTCAGACGATTGCGTCGGCCTCGCAGGCGCAGATGCAACACGCGCTCGTGCTCGCGGGGGACGATCCGACGAGCGATTCGCGGCTGTTGCGCCTCGTCGAGCGCGCGCATGCAACAAGCGCGGCCACGAGCGTCGTAATACATCCAGGGACTGGGACCCCGGTCGATCGCGATCGCCGCTGGATCAGCTTGCTGGAACGTGTCAGCGCGCTGCACTCGGACGCGCGTCTCGCGTTGCGGATTCCACCGCCGACCGGCATGCGGTGACGCCGGTGACCGGAACCCGCGTTTCATAGTCGTGTTATTAGGGTAGCCGACCTTTTTTCCGCCCGAGCAGGACACATGTCGTATCCGGCTTCGACCGAGCAAGATCATCCGAGGTTGACCCCCGCCGTGCGAGTGCTCATCGCGATCAACGTCGCGCTGACATTCCTCCAGCTCACGGTCGTGCCGTACAGTTGGATGGCGGAGTGGCTCGGGTTCGACGGCGCCGCATTCCCGGGGCGCTGGTGGACGGCTGTGACGTACATGTTCGTGCATGCCGGCATCTGGCACCTCGTGGCGAACATGTACGGCCTGTACGTGTTCGGTCCGCGGCTCGAGCATCAGTGGGGCTATAAGCGCTTCACGTGGTTCTATGCGCTCAGCGGCCTGGGCGGCGTCGTGTTCGAGATGCTGTTCATTCGCGGCGGTGGCCTCATCGGCGCGTCCGCGGCCGTGTTCGGCGTGATGACCGCGTATGCGATGCAGTGGCCGGACGACGAAGTGTACCTGATGTTCGTGCTGCCCATGCGCGTTCGAACGCTCGTGGTCGGACTCTTCGTGTTCAACGTCGTGATGGGCATCGTCGGCACCGGCGACGGAGCGAACATCGCGTACCTGGCGCACGTCGGCGGTGTCGTGGCGGCATACGTGTACATGCGCATGGCGGCGTCGGCGGGCATGGACCAGGTTCGCCAGCGCGTCGCGAACCTGCCCGATGCGGATGAACCGCCACGCGCCATTCCGCGCAATCTGCCGCGCCGCGAGCGCGTGGACGAAGTCGACGACATCGTGGCGAAGAGCAAGGCGATCGTGACGAAGCGCGCACCGACCTTGACGCCGAGCCCTCGTCACCGGGAAGGGAAGTCGGACGAGCTCAACCGCGTGCTCGACAAGATCTCGGAGCAGGGCATCGAGAGCTTGACGAGCGACGAACGGAAGGTGCTGGAAGAAATGTCTCGACGGCTGAGGAACGGCTGACTGCGTGGTCGAGCTTCGTGGTCTTACGGCGCGTTCTTACCGCGTGCGTTCAATCCGCAGTGGCGCAGTAGGGCCAGCTCCTAGACCACGCAGTTTGCCGCCAAAAAAGAGCCCCCCGGGTCTTTGCCCGGGGGGCGAATGCCGCCACGCCGTTCTCGCGGCGGCGATGACCGGCGCATTTGCGCCGGCCTCAATTCCGAATATGGAATGCGGCACACACCGCCGCCAGGGTACCAAAGACATCAAGACGCGCTGAGCTCGAGCGCGAAGCGCTCGTACCGGACCGTGCCGCACGCCGCGCGATTGATCGGGACTTCCGAGACGTGCATTCTTGGACGATGCCAAAGCCAGAACTTCTCGAAGCGTTCCCCAATCCATACCCCGGTCGCGACTACGAGATCGCGATGGAGTGTCCGGAATTCACCGCGCTGTGCCCGCTCGGCGGCATCGAGAGCGACGCCGACGAGCTTCGCGCGCTCAAGGGCGGCGCGCCGGACTTCGGGACGATCTACATCACGTACGTCCCCGGCGATGTCTGCATCGAGCTCAAGAGTCTCAAGCTCTACCTGTGGAGCTTCCGCGACGACGGCATCTTCTACGAGCGCGCCGTCAATCGCATCCTCGACGACGTTTCAAAGATTACTCAACCGCGCTGGATGGAGGTGGTCGGTGACTTCAATATTCGTGGCGGGATCAAATCGATCATTCGAGCGCGCGTGGGCGCGCGGAGCGCGGGGTGAGCGCATGCGCCGACATCTGACAATTCTCATGGCTGCGGCCACGGCCGCGTGCAGCTCCGCGACGTCGAGCGGGGGATCCGGCGCGACGTCGTCGGCGTCGGCGGGGCCCGTGAGCGGCCCAAGCATCGCGCCGGCGCTCAGCGCGATCACGCAAGCCGACATCCGCCGCGACATGTTCGAGATGGCGAGCGACGCCATGCGTGGCCGCGAAGCCGGCACGCTCGACGAGATGCGCGCCACCGGCTGGGTGGCCGAGCGCGCGCGCGAGGCCGGCCTGCAGCCGATGGGCGAGGACCACACCTTCTTCCAGTGGTGGCCCATCCGCCGAACGCGCCTGAGTCAGAACAGCCAGATCGCCATCTCCGGCCACCAGCTCACGCTCTGGAAGGACGCCGTCGTTCTCGGCAACCAGCTCGTCAACGTGGATCTGCCGATCGTCTACGTCGCCGATTCCGCGGCGCTGGCGACGACGGATGTTCGAGGCAAAGCCGTCGCGATGGTGCTTCCGCCTCCGCGGACGCCAATTCCCGCACAGTTCACGCTGCGCGCGAACGTGCAGACGCTCACGAGTGCGCTCGCTCGACAAGAGGCTGCTCGCATCGCACAGGCTGGCGCAGCCGCGGCGATTCTCGTCTCCAATGAGAATCCTGAGATGGACCGGGGGTTCGACGCGACGGCCATCGTCTCGTCGCGTGGAACGTACGCGATCGACTCGGCGGGTGCGCCTGCGGGCTCGTACGCACGTCCGAACGCAGGCGCGAATGCCAACAACGCCAACGGCGGCCGTGGAAACGGTCGCGGCAACGCCGGCAACGCGGGCCGCGGACGCGGGAACGCCATCACCATTCCCACGATCTGGGTTCGTCACGACATGCTCGATGCCGTCCGCGGCGGCGAAGCGCAACTCAAGGCGCTCATCTTCAGCGAGACGTTCTACTATCCCTCTGGAAACGTGATCGGCGTCGTGCGTGGCACCGATCCGAAGCTTGCCAACGAATATGTGTTGTACAGCGGGCATCAGGACCACGACGGCACGCGCTACGCCGTGAACGGCGATTCGATCTGGAACGGCGCGGATGACAATGCGTCAGTGGACGTGGCGATGCTCGCCGCGGCGCGCGCATTTTCGAAGCATCCGGCGGCGCGTCCAGTGCTGTTCGTCTGGCACGGCGCGGAAGAGCGCGGCCTGCTTGGCTCGCGATGGTTCGTGAATCACCCGGTGGTGCCGCTGTCGCAGATCGTCGCGGTGCTGAATGGCGACATGATCGGCCGAAACAATCCCGACAGCGCCGCGCTGCTCGGCGTGCAGCCGCCGCATCGCAACTCGAATGCGCTCGTGGAGGCGGCGCTTCGCGCGAACAACGAGATCACGCACTTCAAGCTCGACACGATGTGGGACAAGGCATCACATCCCGAGGGCTGGTATTTCCGCAGCGACCATCTGCCGTACGCGCGAATGAATGTGCCCGCGCTCATGTTCACCACGCTGCTGCATCCGGACTACCACACGCCGCGCGACAATCCGGATCGCATCGACATCGCGAAGCTCACCCGCATGGCGCAATGGTTGTACGCGACGGGTTGGATCGTCGCGAATGCGCCGCAGCGGCCCGATGTCATTCCGGGGTTCAAGCTGGAGCGATAACACGGAAGGGACTCCGGCGGAGGCAGGGACACGGAGGAAACCAGAAGGCCCCTCGAGATCCAGGGGCCTTTCTCGCTTCGTCGATCTGCCAGCGGAGCTGTGCCGCGACACCGCGGCGCGAGGTCGGACATGCGGCGTCCGCCGATTCAACCGGCATCACAATCGTGCGCTCAGCATGTGCGTCGCGTGCGCAGCGAGCGTGTTGCCACATGTGTCGCGCCCTCGCAGCATGTGACGCAATCGCGTGCTTGCCGGATTGACGATGTTGCGACACCCTCTGGTCGCACGGAGCCGACGAACGACGACAGCGTAACAGACCGGTCACCGTCTCGCGCCAGCATACATTCTCTTGCCGATTTTGTGCGCGCGAGCCTAACTTTCGGTGCTGTTCCTCACCTTTCTTCCTCCCAGAGAATTCATGTTCAAAACGCGCTTGCTACTCGGCGCCGCGACGCTGTTGGCGTTAGCCGGGGCTACACCCACGCGTTTGTTTGCGCAGGCCGTGACGACGGGTGCGCTCACTGGAACGGTCACCGACGAAAACGGTCAGGCGATTCAGGGCGCCCAGATTCAGCTTCGCAACCCGTCCAACGGGCGCTCCGTCGGCACCACGACGCGCGCGGGTGGACTGTATCTGATCCAGGGGCTCGAGCCGGACGCCGGCTACAGCATCACCGTGCGGATGATCGGCCACGAGCCGCAGCGTCGTGACGGCGTGGTCATCACGCTCGGCCAGACGCGGCGCGAGGACTTCAAGCTCTCGACCCGCGCGGCGACGCTCGAGGCGGTAACGATCAGCGGCACGATCGACCCCGTGATGAACGCGAGCAAGGCCGGGACGAGCACGACGATCTCGGACTCCGCGCTGCACCGGCTCCCAACGCTGAACCGCAACTTCCAAGATTTCGTGAGCCTCGTTCCGCAGGTCTCGACGACCACGGGCTACCTCTCGGGCGGCGGCGTCAATCTTCGACAGAACGCCATCCAGATCGACGGCGCACAGTCGGGCGACATGTTCGGCCTCGGCACCACCGGCCAGCCTGGCTCGCAGGCGAACGCCAAGTCGATTCCGCTCGACGCGGTCAAGGAATACCAGGTGCTGCTGTCGCCGTTCGACGTGCG
>Ga0070680_100002193_pt1 | contig 14397 bp, 12 predicted proteins | sample KBSC73BmetaG_FD_64672 | JGI IMG/M metagenome (GOLD analysis project Ga0070680, IMG submission 64672) | Corn rhizosphere microbial communities from Kellogg Biological Station, Michigan, USA - KBS C7-3B metaG | ecosystem: Host-associated > Plants > Roots > Rhizosphere | place: USA: Michigan...
TCGGGAGGGAATTCCTCCACCGTCTCCAGCTCGCTCTCGAGCTCGAACCCGAAATAGTCCAGGGTGCGCTTGAGCACCAGCGGCCCGTGCTTCCGCCGCGGATCATAAACGAGCTCCGCCTTCCCGCGCGTCGCGTAGCGGCGAATGAGCTCCATCGGGATCTGGGTGCCTTCGATCGCCGCGCGTGGAATTCCGGATCGATCGGCGAAGTATCTGAGATCGCCGGCGATCGCCCCCCAGCTGCCGCAGACGCTCGTCTTTGACACCCGCGCTTCCGTACCTTCGGCGGTGTGCTCGTCGATGACGAGATCGAAGGGCATGAACTGCGCGAGCAGCTGCGTGAACTTGCGGTAGATGTGATCGCGCGCGTTCACCATCTTGGTCGGCAGCTCCAGACCGAGCGACCGGTAGATGCTCGCCATCGCCAGCGCCGCATCCTCGATGGCTTTCACCAGCACCCCGCGGCGCTCGGCCCAACCCTCGATGCTCTCGTCGAAAAGCTGCCGCGGCAGGCCGTACACCTCACCGATGTAGCCGCAATGGGTGTATGCCTCCGCGTAAAGATTGTACGCGGTGAGATTATCGCTGCCCGGAACCACCACGCCCGATAGATCGCGATCCTCCCGCGTCATCCGGTGCAAAGACTCGATCGAGCTCATGACGGCCAGATATGGAACGAGCTCGTCATCCGCGTTCACCAGCAGCTCGGCCCAGGGCCGGTCGACGGGCATCGCTTCAACGGCTTTACCGTACCGCGACAATCGTCCGTTCTCGATGATCCCGCGTTGCTCGAGCAGTGAGACCGCTTTCCGGTAGGCGATCTTGTCGAGAGGCACAGGCAGATCGAGCTGGTCGGCCGCCACGCCGAGGTCGGCGCAGGTCATCGCGACACGCTCGGAGTCGCCGGCGAGCTGGAACTCGGGCGGGGTCGGTCGCAGCGCCGAGAATTGGATGTCGCGATCAGACAGAATGAAGACCCTGCCGCCCGCAACCCGTCCGTGGACGCGTCCTGCCATCTGAAGGATCTCGTTGGCGCCCAGGTGTAGCCGGGTCAGAACGTTTTTGCCGCGCTCGATGATGTTGCTGAAGCGTGTGTCGTCGATCACCACGGTGTCGAGCCCGTGGACATTGAGCGCGCTCTGGCCCGCCGCGGTCATCGCCAGGAAGTACGGCTTCTTCTCTTCGCCTTCGAGAAACGGCCGGATGATCCGAATCGGTTCGCCGCCGTGGTAAAACGCGCTGTTGATGCGGGGAAATCGGTCGGCGACGAGCTCTGCTGCTTGCTCGACCCCAGCGCGCGTCGGCAAAAACATTCCCACCCCACGCCGCTCCTTGATGACCTGTTGCAGAAAGCGGTCGTCCAGGAAAGTCAGCGGCTCCTTTCGAACCACCTTGACGTCTGCAGCCTTCGCTGGATCGAACGCCGAGCTCTCGAGGACCGTCGCAGCGTTCAAGTAGCGTGCATAAAAGGTCGGATCCACCGTAGCCGACAGCCAGATGTACCGGCAGCCGACGCGCTTCCCCAGCGCCAGGCACAGCTCGAGCTCCGCCGAAGTCTGGTGGATCTCGTCCACCACCAGCGTATCGGTGGGGAGAATGTCGCCGTCCTGAAACCAGCGGCGCGCAATTCCCGTGGTGACGACGATGACGTTCCACGTCGGGGTCTCCGGTGTCGCCTCGCGCTCTCGATTGACGACGCCGACTCGGAGCTCAGCTCGAAGTATCGTCTCCGCGATCGAGCGGATCGAGAGAGTCTTGCCGGTTCCGGTACCGGCTACGATTCCGAAGCCTTTGCCCGCGGCGGCGAGCGCGCGGATCTCATCGCCATGCTGTTTCTCGAGCACCGTCGCGATGTCGAGACCGAGGGCGAGCTCGATGGTCTCGCATGCGGCGCGGGTGGGCGCGATCACGATCAGGCGACCCGTTGGCGGCTCGGCCGCAACAAAGGCTGCGCGATCGGGCGGGAGATATCTGTCGGTTACAGTGCGCTGCATTCGCAGTGCAAAGTGCATACATCGCACCCGATGCGAAACGGCCTCGGCAGACTTTCGTCCGCCGAGGCCGTCGCTATGACTTCAAGAGAGCTAGTCTCTACCGTTATGTCCTTTACCCCGACCGTTGCCATGACGTTCCGAACTGTTGAACCGTTCGTCGTCGTCGTGATCTTTGCGCCGGTCGTACCTGCCGCGATCATCGTCGTCACCGTTGCGATTGCGAACGTTCTGTTTGCTGCGAATCGTATGCGTGCTCAGGATACGGAAAGTTCCGTCGGAATTCCGGCGTGCCTTCTGGACCACGATGTTGCCGTTCCCATCGTAGGTGCGGCGCTCGTACACCGAGTTATTGTTGGGGCCCTTTCCAACCTGACGCCACACGCCATCGACTGAGCCGCGGCGATCGGTGCGGCAGTCGGTCGCGGTGCCGTTGGTGCCCGGGCGGCCGAGAACGATGCCTCCGACCGTTGGCGAGCTGGCGTACTGACAGTCCGTGTTGTTCCCACGCTCGGTGCGTGAGCTGATGATCGAGAAGTTGCCGTTTCCGTCGCGCCGTGCACGCTGAACGAGGATGTTGCCGTTCGCGTCATAGGTGCGCCGCTCGTAAATCGTGTTGCCGTTACGATCCTGGCCGACCACCTGCCATGATCCGTTGACGGCGGTGCCGCGGGTGGTGCTAGGCGTAGGTAGACGCGTTCCAAGAACCTGGGCGTCAACCGAACCAGCCGATGCTACGCCAGCGATGGCAAGAGCCAATATGACTGCTTTCATTTTGCGTGATCCTCCGAAAGAATCGCCCCGGCGCTTCAGTGTGCCGGGGCGCGAGCGAGTCCTCTAGCGATGCTTGTAGTAATCCTTTTCCGCCTTCCGCTGGGATTTTTCCTCAGCCTTTTGTTGCTTCTTCCAGGCCTTCTGCCTGGCCTTCTCCGCCTTTCGCCATTCCTTGTCGTTGGTTGTCGCAACGCGTGAGCTCAGAATGCTGAAGGTGCCATTCGGGTTACGACGGGCGCGCTGGATGATCAGGTTGCCGTTGGCGTTGCGGATTCGCCGCTCGTAGATCGAGTTGTTTTTGGGCCCGCGTCCAACCTGGTACCACGCGCCATCCTCGCGGCTGTAAACGTCGCGGCAATTCGTCGCGATGTTGGTCCGGCCGAAGACGATGTCGCCGACGCTGTTCGAAGTGCGCGCATACCTGCAATCCGTAGACGGCACGACGGTGCCCGCCCGAGCTGGAATGGTCTGGGCGTTCAGTGAAGCAGCCGAACCGACTGCTGAAACTGCAAGCGCGATTGCAATGAACTTCATCGCGATATCCTCCGGTTGATTAGGTCGATGATCTCGTCCGCCGGGCCCGACTTCTTCTTGTCTGACTTGCCCTTCTTTGGCGGTTCGTCACCGAACAGCACCCGCGCGTTGGCGGGCCGATTCCTGACTGCTGACGCACAGTCGGTGGGCGCCGGCTGCTGGCCGGCAGGCACACCGTTGATCCAGACCCGGCACATGCCGGCAGGCGGATAGAACCCGGGTGGCACGATCTGCTCTCGACTGCCCTGCGACTGCTGGGTCGGTTGCTGGCGAGTCGGTTGCGGCCGGGCCGGGACGGGGCGCTGCGCCTCCGCGATGCCCGCCGACAGCATCAATCCGACGACGGCGGGGAGTGCGGAGCGCACGAAAGAAGGGGCTTGGGCTAAGCGAAAACGGGAATTCATGGCCGTATGGGGTGCACGGTCGGTGCCAAGGGGTGCCATGGGACTTAAGTGCCTATATGCCAACATGTTAGCGAATTACAACGAGCTCTCCGGAATGCCCTGTTGTCCTCCCGGAGGGACGCATTTTAGATACACCCCAACAGCTCAGCCGAGCCGGACCTCGTTTCAGCCTTTCTTCTCGATCAGCGATACGACCTCGCCCGGCTGGGCGTGCCTGCCCAGCTTCGATTTCTCGAAAACCGGCACCCCGTCGACGACGACCTCGAATCTCCCTCCGCGCGACGGCGTCATCTGCAGCTCCGCGTCGGGGAATCTTTGTCTGATCTCAGCCGCCAGACTGGCGGCTCGCGGCTCGTAGTTTCAGATGACGCAATACTCGATGCTGATTTTCATGACAGAAGGTATTGGTTATTGATCCGATGATGGGTATTGCTGCACCAGCGCGAGCGCTTCGGCGGTGCCGACTGCTTTGAGCGCGCTGAGGGCGGGCGCCCGAATGACGTCTTCCCAAAGCTCCTGCTGCATCAACTGCTTCGCCAGCGGGATGGCAGCGTTTTTTTCGATTCGGATGTCCGACGCCAGAGCAGCGCCGCGGACGATGAAATTCGGATCGGTGCGCGCGATCTCGCGCAGGCGAATGCCAACATCGCGCGCAGTCGTACCGGTGATTGCCAGTCTACCCAGTGCGGCGGCGGCACTCTCGCGCACGCGGGCATCCGGGTCCCGGGTCGCGACTACGAGCGCGTTGGAGACGCTGCGCATTGCCGTCAACGCAGCACGCGTCGAATCCCTTCCCCAGGCACCGATGGCATCGGCGGCTCTGGCGCGGACTGCCCAGAAGCGGTCGTTGCGCGTTGCGCGGACGAGTGCGTTCAGCGCGTTCGCGTCGGCAGGCCGGTCCGCAAGAACATCGATCGCCTCGATTCTGCCCAGCACGTCGTCGTCGTTGACGAGCTGATACATCATCATCGCCGTCGAGCGCGGGAAGTCCGTGATGTCCAGGATCCAGTTGCCCTTGTCCCAGCGGATCGACCGGGGCGGCGCCTTCAGATTGGCACCCGCTTCGCCGGTTCCGTTCCGCACCGGCACCACGAATCGCACGTTGCCGCTATCGGTGCGGGCTTCGACGTCGACGTCGACGTCGAACCAACCCGTCATGCTGTCGCGGGGCTGCACTTCCTTGGCGGAGATCACCAGTCGGTTGGCGGCGCGATCGTAAAGCGACGACACCTGAAAGACCGGGAATCCGGCACCGTACACCCATTGGTCGAAGAAAGTCTTGTAGTCGCGTCCGGTCGTTTCCTCGAAAGCTTTCCGCAAGTCGTCGGTTACCACGTTGTTATACGCGTGACTCGTGGTGTAGTGATTCATCGCTTTCCAGAACAGCTCGTCACCGAGCTGGTGCCGGAGCATTTGCAGGATGGTTGCGCCCTTCGGGTAGATGTGACCGCTGAAGAAAACCTCGATCGGATCGTTCACCCAGCGATTCCAGACGATCGGACGCCGTCCGCGCCGGTCGGCCTGGATGGTCTGTTCCTGCGCTCCAAGGCGGTCGATCGCCGCCTCGTCGACGCCCGCATCCGCCTCACGAAATACCTGCTCCATGAAAGTCGCGAAGCCTTCATTCAGCCACACGTCACCCCAGCGTCGGGTGGTCAGAAGATCGCCGTACCACTGGTGGCCGAGCTCGTGCGCCATCAGTCCGACTGAATTCGCCTGCGGCTCCGACCACGCCGGATGCAGAATCTCGGCGTCGTTCTGGGAGGTCGCGGTGACATTTTCCATTCCGCCGTACTGAAACTGCGGGATGACGATCTGATCGTACTTGTTCCAAGGATACGGGACGCCGGTCTTTCGGGAAAAAACGTCGATTGCCTGAGGAGTGCGCGCGAACCCTCGCCATGCGGCGTCGACCGAATCGGGATAGGTCCAGTATCCGACGCTGACGTTCCGCCAGGGCTTGTCCTCCAGCAAGGTGTAGTTGCCGACGACCGTAGTCATCAGGTAAGTCGACGCCGGTTTCTCCAGGACCCAGTGCCACTCGATGCTGTCTCCCACCGCGCGCGATCCGGCGAGCCTTCCATTGGAGAGAGCGCGCTCGTTTTTCGCGGTCCAGATGAAGAACTCCCACGTTTCCTTGTCATTCGGGAAATCGTAGGTCGGCACCCAGAAGTGGTTGTCCTCGGTCTCGCCCTGGGTCCAGACGATGTGCTTCGCGGGTCGGAAGTAAGCGCCTTTGGTGCGGTTGGCGCCATCGTAATCGATGGTGATCGATGTCTTCTGCCCGGCGCGAAGCGGCGTTGCGAGTCGGACTGTCAGCGTGTGGCCGTCGTAGTCGTACTTGAGGCTCGTTGTGCCGGCCGCCACGCGCCGGAAAGTCATATCGCCGGCATCGATAGCTACCGAGCTCAACGCCGCGGCGCCCGGCAGTCCGGCAATAGTGAGGGTCGTCGTTCCGACGACTGCCTGCCGCGTCCAGTCGAACCGCACGGTGGTAACCTGATGCTGCAGGTCGTAGGTGGGGATTCGCTCGGCGTGAACGGTGCCTTCGGGCGCCGGACCCCAGGTGATCAGCGGTTCCGTCTGGAATGGCGGCACACGGTCGATCGTGAGGGTGCTGTCCATTCTGAATGGAGGGGCGACCACCGGAGGATTGGGCTGCGGAATCTCGGTGGGCGGGATTCGCGCCGCGGGCGGCGCGCAGGCGGCGATAAGCACGCTGAAAGCGGCGGTAACGGGAAGAAGGCCTTTCATTTTTCGCGGGGATGGAATGGGGCCACCCGAGTTTTTCGGTGCGGGTGCGGGAGTGACTCTATCATATGCTATCCACGGATCTGACCAATCGGAAGGACGCCCGCTGTGTGATTCGCCTTTACCGTCGTGGAGCTGACAATCACGCTTTCAATCATTGCGGTGCTTTGCGCCATCGCCTTGCCATGGGCAGGCAATATCCTCGATAAGGTGCACGTTCGCGGCGCGGTACTCGAGATCGAGTCTGCCTTCGCCGCTGCTCGCCACATCGCCATCGCTCGATCAGCGCTCACCACGGTGGACGTCGACACCGCTGAGGCCGTGATCACGGTCAGGGTTGGCGATGACACTGTACGAACTATCAGGGTTGGTGCGGATCACGAAGTGGAGCTGGCGGCCACTCGTGTTCAGATGTCGTATTCGCCGACCGGAATGGGCTACGGCGCGGCCAATCTCAGCGTCGTCGCGCAACGGAGCGCGGCCGTCGATACCGTTTTTGTGTCGCGGCTGGGACGGCTTCGTCACTGACATCCGGGTCAGGCCCAGCTTCGTCGGGCGACTGCAGAGCGGAAGCTGGGACCGACGCATCCGGGGTCGTGCCGAAATCGTAGCCAGGCATCGAGATGCGCGGGATCTGCTGGCCAATGGTGCGCTCGATGGTGCGCACCATTGAGATCTCGTCCGGCGACATAAAGGTATAGGCGTCGCCTGTCGCCGCAGCGCGACCAGTCCTTCCGATCCGATGAACGTAGTCCTCGGGCTGTTGGGGGACATCGTAGTTGATGACGTGGGTGATCCCCGAGACATCGAGCCCCCGCTGCGCAATATCCGTCGCTACGAGAACGCGCACTTTCCCCGATTTGAAATCCTCCAGCGCTCTCGTGCGCTCGCCCTGGGATTTATCGGCGTGCATGGCCGTCGCGGCGACTCCTTCGTCCTCGAGGTGCCGCACAACCCTGTCGGCGCCGTGCTTGGTGCGGGTGAAAATCAGCACCGAGTCCATGTCGGAGTGCTTGAGCAGCGCGGCGAGCAAAGTGCTCTTTCGCTCGCGTGGAACGGGATAGACCGCGTGGGTAACGGTATTCGCCGCTTCCGATCTTCGGCCCACCTGTACGACGAGAGGTTTCCTCAAATACTTCCGCGCCAGCGCTTCGACTTCCGGGGGCATCGTCGCGCTGAACAAGAGCGTCTGTCGGTACGGCGGAATCTCCGCCACGATCCGATTGAGCTGCGGGGCGAATCCCATGTCGAGCATTCTGTCAGCTTCATCCAGGACGAGAACCTCGAGGTGCTCGAACGAGACATTCTGCCGCTCCATGTGATCGAGCAATCGGCCGGGCGTTGCCACTACGACGTCGACACCCCGGCGCAGCGACTTGGACTGTGGTTCCAGACCTACGCCGCCGAACACCGGTACCACCCGCAGGTCGGTGTACTTACCGTACTTTCTGAAGCTTTCCTCGACCTGCGCGGCCAGCTCGCGGGTGGGCGTCAGAATGAGTACCCGTACGCGATGCACGGGCTCGCCCGCGGAGTCGGCGAGCGGCGTGGTGATCAGATTGTGGATGATCGGCAGGGTGAACCCCGCCGTTTTCCCCGTGCCGGTCTGAGCCAGACCAATCAGATCCCGACCGCCGAGGGCGAGCGGGATGGCCTGCTCCTGAATTGGTGTCGGATGGGTATAGCCGGCGTCGCGAACCGCGTGCAGGACTTCCGGCGCGAGGGCGAGATCGCTGAACGACATCCGCCCCTCGTGATCTTGATCAGGCATCTGATCTCAATATACCTACGTGCTCTACCGGACCTGCAGAGATCATCCTTCCGCGTGCCGCAACAGGGCGATGAGCGCGTCGTTCACTTCGGCAGGAGTCTCTTCCGTGATCAGATGCCCGGCCTCGGGTATGCGGCGCAAAACAAGCTGTGGCAGCAGAGGCACATATCGCCCCATACCGTCCTCCGGCATCATGTGGTCCAGACTCCCCCAGACTCCAAGTGCGGGCAGATCGAGTACTGCGAGCTCGCGATGTTCACCCGCTTTCCAGTCGTAATGGTGGAGCAGCTCGCGTAGGGCGATCGCGTACTCCGGAAACTGCGCGGGCGCGAGAAATTCCTCCACGTCCCGCGCGCTGTAGTGACCGCGCCGACCGTACACCCGCCGCAGTGCGATCTTCACGACAGCGCGCGACCTGACCCGTTTGATGAAAGGTTTGAGAATTGCCGGGGTCGCAAGCTTGTACAGCCACATCAACGGAACCCCGTTCAGACCAACGGGCGAGAGCAGTCCGAGGCAGCGCGCGCGTTCAGGATGCCGAGCCGCGAAATGGTAGATCAGCGAGCCGCCAAGTGAATGGCCGACGAGCGCCGGACGCTGGAGCTGCAGGGCATCCATAACTTCGGCGAGGTGTTCGACGAGAGCGTCGATGGTGTACTCTCCGGCGGCGGTCGGTTTATCGGAGAGCCCGTGTCCCTTGAGATCGATTGCAACGGCGCGATAACCGGCGGTTGCGAGTGCAGGCATGTTGTAGCGGAACACGTAGGCGTCACACGCCCAGCCGTGAACGAGCAGTACTGGCGGGGCGGTCGGCGCGCCGCGCTCCACCACCCGAATCCCGAGTCCGGAGCGAAGCCGCGGAAAAGTGACGCGATATCCCTGCTCACCGGCGGGAAACATCTCGCCGGGGCTGAGGGTGCGCCGGCGATTCAAGCCGATCATCGGATCAGTTCAGTTCAATTTCTCTGCCGAGCAGTTTTCCGATGAGTCCGATGCGGAAGGTGACGTCGGTCCATTTCGATTCGGCACCGGAACCGTCATCGAGGGGGAAGGTCGGCCACGCCCAGGCGTTCGTGGTAGTCGGCCGGTCCATGCCCTTGTGCGGGTGCCAGACTCCATTGCGATCCCGGTCGTCGACGAACCTGTCGAAGAGCTTCATCCAGCCTTCGTTGCGACGCAGGAAGTTGAGGCGCGCCATGGTCTCCAGCCAGAGAAGAGCGAAAGGCACGTCGCCTTCCACCGCGTTACGGTGCGGCAGCATATCGCCCATCACCAGGTGTGGCTGTGGCATCATCTTCTTGCCAAAGAGCTGCACCGTTTCCTGACGCGGGAGTGGCTGGGTAATCCAATCGTAGATACGTTCGACTTCGCTGAAGTGCTCGTGCCTGAAGATCGGCATGTACGCCAGCATCGTCAGAGTGTATATCGACGGCGGCGCCGACTCCGGAGCGAGCACGTGAGTGTTGCCGACGCGAATCCAGGGCTTTTCGCCCAGTGGGGAATTCAGATATGTAACGGTGCGCTCCAGAATACGGCGCGCCGCGCCGCGGAGCCGCGGATCGCTCTCGTAGCCCATCTGGGCGAGAGTTGCGGCGGCCGCTTCGCGGAACATCCCACGAGAGCGGCGGACGATGTCGTCATCCCTCGTCTTCGTCGCCAGCTCGAAGGTGAATGCGGGATCGTTGTCCTCGGCAAGCAGCCTGAAAAGGATCCGCCGCGCCAGAACCAGCGGAGGAGATTCGCGGTCCCAACCGTATTCGGTGAGGCGACGAACCGCGGGGATCGTTCCGATGCCGGCGAAGTCGGGACCGTGCTTGGCGGGAAGCGCCAACACGGACTGATTCCACATACCGTCGCGATTCTGGGTGACGGCGAGTCGGATCGCGGGGCGATGCGAATACGGGAGCCACGAGATGTCGGGCAGCCCCGAAACATCGGCTGCCCGAACGACCTCGGTGAGAGCGCGGTACCGGAGAGGCGCCGACGCATGCTCGAGGAACCATTCCAGCGGGAATGGCAGCTGCTCCGGTTCAGCCGTCGGTGTCGTCGGGGCCAGGTCAGCTGTGCTACTGGGTATGGTCACAAACGGCGCTCGGCGCCCGGAAACCAGCGAGGCCAGGCCGGCAGGCGCAGGGCCGGCATTGGGCGGGAAGAATAGCAGGTTTTCCCTCGAACGCTAGGTCGGTATCGTAACGCGTTGCAGGATAAAGGCTTAACTACGCCAAATGGCCGGTGCATTGGCGGCGACGCCGCCGCCATGGTCAGATACCCGCGTTCCACGCAGGTAAGCGGCGGAATTTGGCCGCTGGGGCCAACCTTTTTTCAGGGTTCGGCGTATAATGGTCGGCGCCGTGTCGGCGCACCAAAAACTCAGGAGAGTAGGATGAAGGTTATTCGCATCGCCACGCTGGCCGCTGCACTTTGCGTTGGCATGACAACGGTTGCAGCAGCGCAAGGCACGGAGGCACAGGGTCAGGGCGAAGCCCGGGGTGGTCGCGGCATGGGCGGGATGCTTCTCAAGGACATCACTTTGACCGATGCCCAGAAGGCGCAGATCAAGACGATCCGCGACAAGTACGTTCCGCAGCAGATGGAGCTTCGCAAGGCAGCGCAGGCAACCGGCTCGATGGATGATGCCACTCGCGCGAAGATGACCGATCTCCAGACCAAGCAGGCCGCCGAGATCCGCGCGATCCTCACCGCCGATCAGCAGACTCAGTTCGACAAAAACCTGGCCGAGATGAAGGCGCGGATGGACGCGCGTCGTAACGGCAGCAGCTAAGCTTAGCTACGATCGCGGCTCGAGGGCCGCGATGGTGTAGTTGCTCTTCGGGTTCCAGAGTATCCAGCTCTGGAACCCGTTGTCGTATCCGGCCTTCATCTGGGCACGAACGTGCTCGGCGTAATAGTGCGGCGGGCCGAGCGTGAAATCCTGATACCAGGGGATGATTTCCGCCGCCTTCGCGATGGGCTTGCTCCTCGCGATCGCATCTTTCAGGGCGTGATCGATGGTCTCGTACGGGCGCGCGTTCGGGTTGCGCAGCTTGTACGTTCCGCGCGCGAAGTGCGATGGATAAACCATCGGCAGCACTGCATCGACCTGGTCGACGAACATCTCCCAGCGCTGGCCGATGCCCATGTCGGTCGTATCAGTGGCGGTGAGCCCGAAGACATCGGCGGTGACGCGGATTCCATGGGGCTTCAACGTCTTGCGAAGGAAGCCGAGCTGCTCGCGAATCACCTGGGCGCGCACTCGCCCATTCGCGAGCGGGTACACTGTCTCCGCAACAAGCCGCTTCTCGTCGGGAAAACGCACGTAATCGAACTGCACCTCGCTGAATCCGAGATCATACGCCTCGCGCGCGAGGTCGGCGGCGTACTGCCAGACGGCAGGCTGGTGCGGGTCGAGCCACGGCTTGCCGTTCTTGTCGAGCCACGGTTTGAGATCCGACTTCCGCTTGATGGCGAGATCGAGCTTCTTCTGCGCCAGCAACGGGTCCTTGGCGACGACGATGCGCGCGATCGGATAGATGCCGTGCGCGGTCATCGTATCGAGAACCGAGCGCAGGCGCGACGCCGACATCCAGTGGCCGTCAGCGGTGTCCGCGCCGACCTCGCGCGCCAGTGGGACGCGGGAGCGATAAAGCACGAAGCCACGGTCATCCTTCACGTCGATGACGAGCGCGTTGATCTCCGTTTTCTTGGCGACATCGATGAGCCGGTAGAGCTTGCTGCCGAGAGCGACCCAGCGATTGACGTAGAGTCCGCGCAGGGTATCGGGCTTCGGCACGTGAGCAATCGGCCGCACCGTGTCCTTCCGAAGCGATGTCGAGGACGCGGTGCTCGAGGCCACCTTCCCTCTGGCGTTGTCGGACTGGGCAAGCGCTCCCTCGCGCTCGCGGCACGCCGTGCAAACGACGACGAGCGCCACGGCGGCCGTTATGCGAGAGATCACGTTTTGAGTCGCCGGCGGCGCGGCGCGCCGGAGGTCAGAGCGCGTTGAGCTCGGCGTTGGCGTCGGAGAGATAACCCATCTCGCGCACCACGCTCTGGGCCTGCTGGGTGACCATCGTCAGACCAGTCGGCTGGGCGTTGAGCCCACCTGACCTGAAACGCACCAGCTCGAGCCGCATCGACCTGAGAAGGTGGCGGCAGTTATCGAGCTTCTCCTGCGCCTCTCTCTTTTTGCGATCGACATCGACCAGCGCGCGCCGTTGCCGGCGCAGCATCGCGAGACGGCGCACGCGATCCTCACTGGCGCGGTAGTCGAGCGGGTTCGCCTGCGACTCGAGCGTCGTTATCTCCTTCTCGACACTCTCCGTCGTCTCGCGACCGGCGCTGCGGTCCATGTCGGACAATGAGAGCGCGAGCTGCTGCACTTTCTTGAACACGGCATCGGCCGACGCGGCGACCTCGGGGATCTGCTCCCGCTCATCGGGCGGCATGTTGAGAAGCTGACGGTGGATCTCGCGGTGATCGCCTTCGGCATCGCGGATGGCCGAGCCGTAACGGGAATCCGCGTAAGCGGCAGGCGGGCCCACTGGAATCGGACTGGTGGTCGGTCCGCCGGTGCGCGGATATGGCTGGAACGGCTGGACGGTCGGCACCGGCGACATCGGCGCGAAAAGTCCCTGACCCCGCGCGCGGGCGCGGGCACGGACCTGGGCGCGCTTCTTCTCGTCGAACAGCGCCCGCGCGTCGTCGATGGTCTCGGCGGCGACGTCGAAGATCAGGCGATCGCGCGGCTGACGAAAGACATCGCGCCAATCATAGCCCGCGGCCCACAGCTTCGAGTACTTGAATGCGAGCGCGACGGTCCAGATGACCGTCAGCGCGATGAAGTCGTGATTCGAGAACAGCGAGATCGGAACAAGGATCGCGTTCACGGCGAGATAGGGCGCCAGCTTGCGGCGGAAAGACACCACCATCGGTGCGTTCCACTTGCTCAGCTCTTCGGGCGTCGGCTGGGTCGGCGCGTAGCCCGGGATGGCGCCGGCTCCGTAACGATCCCGGATTCCTCCGGTGACCTGATCCCGGGGTTCGTCGGGGATGTAGCGCTGCCGCGACGACGTTTGCGAGCCGGAAAGCGGTGCGGCCGGTTGCGCGCGGGTGGCGAGGGTCGGCATTGCTCCGCCGCTCAGCGCCTGCGCGAAAGCAGCGGCGTTCGGGAAGCGATCGTCCGGATCTTTTTCGAGGCACATCATGACCGCGCGCGACAGGTCGGGCGGCAGGTCCGGCCACCGTTCATCGACCGGGATCGGCCGCTCGGACAGATGCTTGACGAGCATCGACGGCGTGTTGCTGGCGACGAACGGAGTCTGGCCGCACAGCATCTGGTATCCGACGACGCCGAGCGAGTAGAGATCGCTCCGGCCATCGATGGCTTTGTCGCCCGCAGACTGCTCGGGAGACATGTACGCCGGCGTTCCGATCGCCATGCCGGTGGCAGTGAGCCGGGAATCACCGGTGTCGGTGAGAGCGCGCGCGATGCCGAAGTCCGTCACCATCGCGCGCCCGGTCTCCTCATCGATGATGATGTTGTCGGGCTTGATGTCGCGGTGAATGACGTTGCGATTATGCGCGTACGCGAGCGCGTCGGCCACTTCGCGAAGAATACGACGCACTTCGACGGGCGGCATCGGACCGTGCTGCTGGAGACGTACGCCAAGGTTGTCTCCCTTGATGTACGCCATGACGAAGTAGACGAGGTTGTCTTTTTCCTCGACGGTGTAAATCGGAACGATGTTCGGGTGATTGAGCTGCGCGGCTGTCTCGGCCTCGCGCAGAAAGCGCTGTCTGATGTCGGCGCGGAAACTCAGCTCCGGGGGCAGAACCTTGATCGCGATCTCGCGCTTGAGGCGGCGATCGCGCGCGCAATAAACGATGCCCATCCCGCCACGGCCGACCTCATCCTCTAGCTCATAGTTTGCAGAGAGGACTTGAGCCACATGGGTGCCTAATTCGTCTTCGGGTCTAATTGGCATGCGGCCGCGTCGAATCAGCAGTTCTGGTGTTGCAGATCATGCCCGGGTGGCGTAAATCCACGAGAGCAAAAGATGCAGTAAGGGAAAGCCGTGGAGTAGTATCTAAATAAGAGTTTAGTCCCAGGAATGACAATGGCACAACGTCAGACACTACCGGTTCTCCCTCTCAGGGGGACTGTAATTTTTCC
>Ga0070680_100002204_pt1 | contig 14360 bp, 20 predicted proteins | sample KBSC73BmetaG_FD_64672 | JGI IMG/M metagenome (GOLD analysis project Ga0070680, IMG submission 64672) | Corn rhizosphere microbial communities from Kellogg Biological Station, Michigan, USA - KBS C7-3B metaG | ecosystem: Host-associated > Plants > Roots > Rhizosphere | place: USA: Michigan...
CGAGTTCGCATGCTTCTCTTGCGGGGCTACTCTCGAACGTGACTTCTCGCGTGCAACCTGGATCGTCGTGGTTGGGGTCTTGCTGGGTGCCGCGGGTCTCGTGGCCGAGTGCGCGACGAGAGTCACGTACTCCGATCCGTACTCGTTGATCGCGATCGGGCCATTGGTCGCCGTGGGGCTGGCCAGGCTCTGCTTGCCACTCCGAGCCGTGGATCCGCCGGTCTGAAGGCTGGATAACCAGCCGTTGCAGCAGCCGAGCGCCACCTGCGCTCGCGCGCAGCTGACTTGTGCCGCGACGCTGCGCGCTGGACTTCGTCGAGATCACAGAGTGCCAGGAGTTCCCAGAGGCAGTGGATCGACCAGCGAGGGTTCTTGAGATTAAGGGCCACGTCTACGCACCGGACCGGACAAAAGCATCAAGCGACGGGCCTTCGCTTAACCGGCCTTTTGCAGCAGCCGAACGTCACACGCGTCCGTGTAGAGGTCGGCTAATGCCGCGACGTCGCGAGCTACGCCCGCGGCTCCTCGCGGCCGTGATACTCTCTATTGCGACCGTGGCGTTCTCAGCTGAACGGAAGGTCGTTCGGCAGAAGTACGGCAGTGAGGCGTCCCGATGAATCCCAGCGACATCTTCGTTGACCAGTACAGGATCGCTGCAGGCGAAGGCGCGGTGCTTGAACTGAAAATGCGTCTACTCGCGAACAAGGTTCTAGCGCTTCGCCAGTACCTCGACGAGAAGCTCGAGGACGTCGAGGAACAGATCATCGCCCTGTTTGGTAAAGAGCTGCAGGGCAACGAACCAGAACAGCTCCGTTTATGTCGTCAGCTTCGGAACAAGGTGTTGCACTGTGATTTCCCGAAAGCCCGGTCGAAGCTTCACGAGCTCGGAGCACCCCAGGTTCAGGGTGGGGTCAGAGAAATATCAATCGCGGATCCATCTCCCGGCGGAGTCGTTCAGCTCGTGACCGCCGCGGTTGCGGGCACGCCTGGTTCGTTCCGTCATGTGGCCGATCTCACCAGCAAGTCGGAGGTGAATGTGTTCGGCTGGCTGTTAGAGCTCGGTGCCGCCGGCGACTTCGGTCGGGCGGCCGAGATCTTTCGAGTCGCGTGTAAGATCGTCGACCGCCTTGTCGTCGCCGCCGATCATTTGCCCGAGCAAACGAATGATCGGCGGCGCGGCCCTCTGGCTCGGGCTGATCGCCTCGCCTGTGGTCGACTTGGCGCAACGATGAAGCTGTCCAACAAGGCATTGCAGCGGACGATCGGCCATCCTCCCTTCACTCGGCTGGCCGCTCGCCGCTGAATGCCAAGTCGTTAGCCAGACAGTGTGACGGAATCGATGAACTACCGTGCGACGATGGAGCGGTTCAGCCATATCGACGCCGAGTTCGTGAGGGCATCAGCTGACTTCACTCCGAACGGCAGTATCGTTGGACAGACAAGGGATCTTGCGCGCCGCCGCTGAACGCGCAATCGTTGGGCAGACGACGGATGAGCGACACTTCAGATGTCGATCGCAGGACCGCGCTGGTCCTGAGGAAGTACGGCCTCGACCTCTGCGAGATGTACCTTCTGGATACCGCCCGACTCGAGAGCCCGGCACCACCTCGTCTGTTCGCCTCGTTCACCAAGAGCTTGGCCGACGGAGACTCTCGGGGAGAGTTCACCCTGCCGCAGTACGAGGAGGGGCTCGAGCGTCTCATCCAAAAGGGCCTTCTCTGCATAGTGACACCGGCGGTGATCGATGCCGAATCCGCAAGGAACAAGCAAGCGGGAATTCCTGAGGTGAGATACCGGAACTATTTCCAGGAAGACAACGTCGATTTCACTCAGAAAGGCTACGACCTCAACGCCGACGTCCTCCGTGAGATATGGGGAGAGAAGCACCTCCAGAAGGAATGGGCGCGATGGAGGATCGATTCGGATGCACGAAGGGTGGATGTCTACGGTTCAACAGCTGGAGAGTGCCAGCGGACCATCGACAGGTTCATGGATCCGATTCGCCCGATGTTCGGAAAGAGTGAGCACCGATACATAGTCACGCAGCCACCGTCACCGATTGGCGCCTGGAGCCCGAAGCGATTCGTTAACCTCGCGAGCGGCTTCCACGGAATCCTGACGTACACCGTTGAGCCCGGGCCAGGCTAAGGTTCTACCGGGAAGCTGCCCAACGTCGCGTTGTACCGGACGGGGGCTGCGCCCCGCCGCTGAACGCGATAACGTTGGACGGCCGAGCATGAACCACTACCGAGTCTTCTTGAAGGGCCAGAACTTCCTGCTGAACGTCAACGGCACGCCGAAGCGACTCGGCTTCTTCACCACTCGCTTCGTGCAGGCCGACAACCGAGAGGAGACGGAACTTCTCGCGGTCGACTTGATTCGGAATGACACGTGGCTGCGGGACTCGATCTTGAACGAGCGTTCTGATCCGCCGAGGATCTTTGCTCAGGAGATCAGCGTCCTCGACGCGAGTGATGTGCCCGATGTTCAGGGCGGTTTCTCGTTCTTCCCCATGGACGGCGCGGATGCATAGGGCCGCCGTCTAACAAGCCGTTGCAGCGGCCGAACGCCACACCGCTCGCGGACGAACGCCAAGTCGTTCGCCCCATACGCGGGCGTCGGCAATATGCGATTGATCTTCCCGCCGTCATCGAGAGTTGTCCGCAGGTCGCAAGACGCGTAGGCTGACGTCTGGGTCGATGACCGTTCAGCAGTCAACACGCGTGATCGCTGTTCCCGATCTGCAGCGGTCGGCCGAGTTCTACGAGCGCGTGCTCGGCTTCGAGATCCGCGAGATCGGCGATCCGGGATGGAGGCTGTTCGTCAATGGGCCGTGCCGGATCATGGCGGGTGAGTGCCCCGATGCCTTACCGGCGCGTGAGCTCGGAGATCACTCGTACTTCGCGTATCTGACGGTCGATGACGTCGACAGGTACTGCGAGCGCGTTCGCTCCGGCGGCGGCGACGTCACCAAGTCCCCGAAGGACGAGCCGTGGGGCATGCGCGAGTTCGGTCTGCGAACCATCGACGGCCATCGCATCATGGTCGGGCAACGGCTGGGCCGGTGACGCCGACCGGACTTTCAAGTCGGAATGTCTGTTCATTCGCCCTGGCGGCTAAGATCCTCGCGATCTCCCGGCAGCGTCCCGACCTCCACCGCACGGGTTCGCAGGCGAAAGTGACATGATGGCCGAGAGGGCCCGCCTCTTCGAACCTCCTCGGCCTCGCACTGATGCAGGCGCGCCGCGCGCTGGTGACGGCCCAACGTTGAAACCATCGTGAACTCGCCACGTCTGTTGCCCGCGCTGCTCACCCGTGGAATTCGAGGCGCTGGTCGCCATGGTGGCGAAGTACCTGGGGGTGGCGCTGAGATAGCGTCCTCACAGGGCACGTCCACGCATTTCGCTTCGACCTTCCGGACCTGGCAAGATCGTCTTCGCATGACGCGTTGGCGGTCGAACTCGCCCCGAGGAACGTCCAGACGTCGATGGAGCCTCTGCCTGGCGATCAGCGCGCTGGCGGCCTGTCCTGCCGGCTCGCATTCGAAGCCCTACCAGGGAACTTCGGAGGAAGAACGAATGATCCTGACCGGCGCGCGTCGCGACGTCTATCCGGACGACGTGAGAAAGGATCCGGAGGCTTACGAGAGGGCAACCCTGGCGTGGGCAGGCGTGGTGGTAAGCGCCTCGGTGGGCGAAGGCCACTCGGAGTTCTGGTCCGTCATCGTCGAGCATCACTACTGGGATTGGATCGAAGACAGCTCGCTGCAGAAGGGGCAGGCATTCCTTTCTCCCCGCGGGGAAGGACGGTTCCTGTGCCATGCAGAGCGCGCGCCGATTGCAGCGGACAAGCTGAAGGACGCCATGACGGTCGCCTACATACGCCCCCTCAGAATGAATGATCAGATGATCGAAGGTGCGTGCATCATGCGGTTCTTCCCTCGCGACCGCTACGCCACCGACGTGATGGACTACGGCCGCGGGGGCGCGGATCTGAAGGTGCTGCGTGTGCCGACGGAGTAGCGGATGAAGCTGGCCATCGTCGTGGTGATCGCGCGGTGATCGCGGGATGCGCGTCCAGCATGGGCTGGCGACGGCGGTCCCATGCTTTCTACTCGGGGGTGATTCTGCCATCTCCGACGACGTCCCTGGGCCGATGGGTCTTCGATCATTTCGCCGTGTTTCCGTGCGCGGGGCTGGGTGGCTACCTGTCGCGCAGGTGGAACCGCGGGACGTGGCCGCACGACTTGCTCGACCGGTGCGTCGCTCGGTAGCCTTGACGTGGAGAACCGATGGCATCCGGTCAAGATCCGCACGACAGCGACGTCGCTGGCAACCCGGTCCCGTTCCTGGTGTCTCATCCCTGTCCTGCCTGCGCAGGAGAAGGCAGCGGCTGCGCTCGGTGCCAGGGCACCGGCGTGGGCCGGTTCTTCCACGGAACGAAAGTGAACCTCGACGTCGGGGGCCTGATCGAGTGCGGCCACGGGGCGAACTACGGCGAGCTGGATCGGGTCACGACCTACGTCTACTTCACCGGCACGCTGGATGCGGCGACGTGGGGGGCCGAGCTGGCGCTCGGATCGGGCCGCGGAAGGATCTACGTCGTGGAGCCGACCGGGGCCTTCGAGAACGATCCCAACCTCACCGACAAGAAGTTCCCCGGGAATCCTACGAAGTCGTACCGCTCCCGCGAACCGCTGCGGGTCGTCGGCGAAGTCACGAACTGGCGCGGCCACTCGCCCGAGGCGCTCGCGGCGATGAAGGACGGCCTCGAGAAGCTGAAGAAGCAAGGCGTGCAACCGATCGAGTAGAAGTTCACGTCGAGCTGGACGGTCACCTGACCCAACCCGGCCGGTTCGGTCATCGGGCCGGCAACGCCGAGAGCTGGCGGTAACGAGTCGGTCATGCGTGCCAATCCGCCACCCAGCGCAATGGTCAACCGGAGCCATGAAGTGGAAGAAGGCGACCCCGGCGATTCTCTGTAGAATTGACGCCAAATATGACGAGCACCGTGCTGGCACTGGCTATCGCCGCGATCACCAACACCGGTTCGCCGGCTACCGTGATGGAGTTTCCCGGTGGCCGCACGCTCGTTGACTCGGCGCACGGTGTGGACCACGTGGCCGTCCAAGATGCGAAGGGCGCCGTGCGGTCCGAGTCGTGGTGCGACTCCGGAAGATTCAGTGACTACTTCGATCTGTTCACCAGGTTCAAAGCGGCGGTCGATAGTGGGAATCGCGCTACCACGCTCAGTCTGATCGACTACCCATTCCAAGTGAACGGTGGAAAGAAGCAACGAGTGTTCAAGACGGCGTCGTCCCTCTCCAGAAGCTACAAGGAGATCTTCACGCCGGACGTTCGCCAGAAGATCCGGAGGGCTGAGCCAGCTGACGTATTCTGCCGGGACGGCCTTGCGATGTTTGGCGATGGCGTCGTATGGGCGAAGAATACCGGGACCGCTATCCTCAACCTATGACAACGAAGGATGGCGAGCGGGACATCCAGACGATGGGCGAAATCGAAAGGCTTCGCGGTCCTTCGGCGCTCCCAGCGACTGCTGGCCCGGCGGCCTACGAGCTGTTCTTGCTGAAGCGGTTGCCGAGCCGGCGTCGTGGTCTATCCCGACGCGCAGGTACAAGAACTCGAACACGAGCTAGAGTTCCTGTTCGGCGTGGTATCCGACGGCGTGCTCCTCAAGCGATCTTGTTTGGTTAAACGATGGCGGCGCGCTGGATAGCAGGAACCGTCCTATTAGCACTGGCCGCGGTCATCATCGCCGGGAACATCGTCACCGGCATCCGGGCGAGGCGGGCGGGCAGGTCGTTCTCATCGATCGTGTTCCTCGGTGCAGGACTGGGCACTGTCGGCGTGCTCCTGCTACCCATCAGGCACAGGGCTCTAGCGCTTGCTGCGGTTCTTCTTCTGGATCTCACGGTTCCAATGGGACTGTTTGCACTGGCACGTTATGCCGCCAGTAGATGGCACGACCGCTGATGCCGACCCCGGTCTATGGTATGGCTATGGAGAAAAGCAGGAAGCACGAAGATGAAATCCGCGCTGCATGGAAAGCCCACGCGGCCTGACAAGGCGTTGCAGCGGAGGGGCCGGCGGCCGGCCCGCCGCTGAATGCCAGATCGTCGTTCGGTAGACAGGAGTGACCATGAAGACCTTCCCCGACAAGGTTTCCAAGATCTTCTTCGCCGGTCCGCGGGGGGCGCGAGGAGGTGGGCTAGGGATGCCGCCGATGTGTGCTCTTTTTGTCGTCGCGACGTTGATCAATTGCAGCGGCTCGAAAGGGAATAGCTCCGCGCCAGTCAACCACCGACCGGACAACGCTCAGTGCACGGAACCTGCGGACCCAGGAAACATCTCATGCTCGAGCAACTGTCCGACAGGCGCCGATTTCGAGTGCACCAGGGACAGCGATTGCGCCGCCACCGGTACAAACGGACGTTGCGTGAATGGGGGAGGTCCGGCGGGATCCCACTGCACGCATGACAGCTGCACGGCTGACACCGACTGTCCCGATCACGAAACCTGTGCTTGCCATGGATCCCCCTACACGTATCGTGCCGGCAATACTTGTGTTCCTGGCAACTGCCGCGTCGACGCCGACTGCGGGACGGGGCTTTATTGTTCGCCGTCGGCAGCGTCCACCTGTGGCAGCGCTCTGTGCCTTGGTTACTACTGTCACACTCCGCAGGACCTGTGCATCAAGGATAGCGACTGCGCCAGTCAGCCCTTGTCGGCCTGCGTCTACTCGACCTCCGTAGGATACTGGCTATGTGCGCCTTACGGGCCGCCGCTTTGAGTCGGATCCGGCTGCGCGACCCCCGGCGGGACATGAGCTGGCATTCTGGCGGGATGCACCCTCACCGGCCTGCTGCCCAACCGCGCGTCGCCAGCTTCGCTCGGGCGCGGGGTGCAATGTTCGGAGGAAACAGCGACCCAATCCGAGATCTCCATCCGACGGGGTACTGGATTCTCCGATGGGACGCGTATCCTTCCTCGCTTCGCTCGGGGGGTTAGGCGATGGTCGATAAGCGATGGCGGCGCGCTGGGAGGTCGCTCTCAGCGATCCCGTTGCTCTCTCGCCTCATCCGCGGGCTCTGTTCTGTCGCCTGCTTCATGGTGCTGGCCGGCGCCTCGGCGACGGGCGCGGAGACGCCTCGGGCGTCGGAGAGCAGCAAGGACGTCGGCTTCGGGTTTCGCGAGGTGCTCAGGAACGAGGTGATGCCTCCCAGCGCCTTCGAGGCTGTTGGGCATTTCCGGTTCCTTTACTATCGGGACCAGCAGCTCAGTCAGTTCGACACTTACTCGATCTCGCCCAGCGGGCGATACGCCGCTTTCCAGGATGGCCCGTCAGGAGACATCGTGCTGTTCGTGGCGAAGTCGCGAAGCCGGCGCGTGGTCCGGAAGTATCCAGGAGCGCTGGTCGAGCGGTACACCTGGGAGAAGGGCGAACGCACAATCGTCTTCGACTTCGGCGGGCATGCCCCGGCCCTTGCCGTGTCGGTCGAATAGAAGAGGCGCCGCATCGCGGTCCTACGAGCAGGAGCGGTCCGGTGTGGTATGGCGGATGGGTGAAGCGTACCGCGTGTGTGTTGGTGGTCCTGGTGCTTGCCGGGTGTGGCTCGAACTCGCCCACCGTGGCCGAAGCTGGGCAGGTTTGTTTCTCCTGCCAGAGCTACTGGATCTGTGGCGGAGACGTCTCCGAGATCGATCTGAAACCGGAGGCGGACGGCTGCTACCTGAGCGGACTGCCCGGTCGCAATCTTCTGGCGCCCGACGGCACGATCACCGCCGATGGCACGGTCGTCGGAAAGGCGACCGGCACGGGCGCCCGCGTCCAGGTCAATCGGCCGGACGGTAGCCAGTGGCTATTCTGCACGGGCGCGGGCGGCTGCTGAGCCGAGGAACGCGACGGGGCGCGCCTGTCGGACCGTCACCGTCGAGCAGGTGGCTTTCCGTGGCTTTCCTTTCAGGGGAGCGACAGGAGCGCGTCCGAGAGGTAGGCAGCCTCATTCGCGCGCGCGCGTGCCTCGGCGCGGAGGAGATCGGACGTCGTGGACTGGGCCTCCGTCGCCGTCCAGAGCGCGTGGCGCTGCTGGCACAGCTCGGCGGCGCCCGTACGCGCGGCCAGGGCGGCGTCTCGCAGGGCGCGTTCCAGGCGTCGGGCCAGGTCCTCGCGCATCAGAGGGGTGACGGCCCCTGCGTACGCGTCCCCGAACTGCTCCGCCACCATCGTCGCCAGGACCTCGGGCGAGAAATCTCCCATCGTGTGGTCAGCATATTCCGAACCTGGCAATATCGGTCAGAATCGGTCGCCGTCAGGGCGCCCCTGACTGCGGGCACCGCGGTGAACCGAGCGGAGGTGGCACGTGGCGAACGATGTTCAGCAGGCTGAGGGGATAGCCTTCGAGGCCCAGCCCCATGTCTGACAGCACGCGGATCGCGCTGGCGAACCTTCGCTTGCCTGCCTCGGCCGCCCAGTCCGTCGAGTTGGCCCGCGGCGCGGTGATGCAAGCGGCGCAGGCGGGTGCCGCGATCGTTTGCTTTCCGGAGTGCTTCGTACCGGGCTATCGCAAACCGGGCCGGCAGATGCCCCCGCCCGACGCAGCTTTTCTCGAGGGTGCGTGGTCCGACGTCGCGGAAGCGGCGGCCCGGTCGCGCATCGCGGTCGTGCTGGGCACCGAACGGTCATCGAATGGCAACGCCGTCGCGTCGTCGATCATCATCGACGCGGACGGCTCGGTGACTGGATTCCAGGACAAGGTCCAGATCGATCCATCGGAAGAGGGGACATACACGCCCGGCACCGAGCGGCACGTCTTCCGGGCTGGTTCGACCATGTTCGGCGTCGTCATCTGTCACGAGGGCTGGCGATATCCGGAGACGGTTCGCTGGGCCGCACGTCGCGGGGCCCAGGTGGTCTTCCACCTGCAATTCCACGAGGCGGAGGGACAGTCCTATCGGCCGACAGAGTTCGCCGACCCGGCGAATTCGTTCCATGAGAAGGCGCTGCTGTGCCGCGCGGCCGAGAACACCTGCTACATCGCGAGCGTGAACTACGCGAGCGAGGGGTCACCGACCACGTCCGCCATCATCAACCCCGACGGGACAGTGCTCGCCTATCAGCCGTACGGCCGCGCAGGCCTGCTGGTCGCCGATCTCGATCTGACGAAGGCGACGGGCCTGCTGGCCAAACGCTACAAGCCCCTGTGAGGGTCGATGTCGCCGGGGTCCATCGCGTCGGCATGGGCGTTGGTTCGTATGGAAAGGAGTGAGGGACATGTGGGTACGCATCGGTTCGTTTCGCGTCCAGCCTGGTGAGGCCGCGAATCTGCGCAGCATCTACAACGGGCAGGCCGTCCCCAAGGTGCGGGCATCTCCCGGGAACCGGGGATGCCTGCTGCTCGAGCCGGCCGCCGAAACGGACGAGTTCATCGTCATGACGCTATGGCAGGACCGTGCCGCCGCCGACCACTACGAAGGAAGCGGCGCCGCGTCCGAAGTGGTCGCGCTGGTGAAGCGGTTCTTCGCGGGCCCCCCGGCGCTTCGTTCCTATTCCTCGGCCAGCCCGGACCACCTCTGAACCCTCGCGCCGCGGTGACGCGAACGCGCTGGTCACTTCGCTTGCCGGCCTGGCAGAGAGCGAGGGACACGCGTGCATGGCTGACACTGATCGCGCCAGCGGCCCGCGGAGATCGTGGCGAAATGTCCTGGCCCACCCCCTGCATCCGGCGGCTGTGTGAACCGCGGACGACCCATCCTTGTCACGATCGCCCGAACAAGTCACGGGGGAAGCGGCGGTCGGTTGAAGACGGGCTGCGCCCTGCTGGTCATGACGGCCGTGCTGGCTTGCGCGGGACCCGCGGAGGCCATGCCGTGCCTGTGGCTGACCGACCGCTATGCGGTGTCGTGTGACAGTGACGGTTGCAAACCTTTGTTCAGGGCTGTCGAGCGTCGCGTCGCGGGCTGGTGCGCCAGGGTCACGACGGTGGAGCCGTTCCCACAGTGGGCGGAGAGCCCGATCCTGGCGCAGGTCGACGCTACGCACCTGGCGCCTTCGCCGCCTCTGGTCGTGATCGCGGAATACCACTTCGTCGCCGAGACTGCAGAGGACCTGGCCCCCTCGCCCTACGAACCGGAGTTGGTGCTTCATCCCGAGGTGCCGGGCGTGGTGCGCGCCTGGTACGAGAACCGCGGTGCCGCCCAGCGACACCGGATTCGCAAGGACAAGATAATCGACGGGTTGTTGTTCGCAGGGGTGGTCGCTCTGCTGGCCGGCAGCACGGGCTGGTTGATTCGAGCGCTGCGGCGGAGGTCACGCGCGCGGCAAATTCTGGTGTTGCTCGGTGCGCTGGGGCTGAAGGCCCTCTTCGTCGTATCGGTGTTCGAGTCTATTCTTCATAGGGGCACGGACGCTCCCCCGGTAGTGCCCCTGGATTTGGGCACCCTGGCAGCTGTCCTCCTCATGCCCGTCGACGTGGCGCTGTTTCTGTTCGTCCGATGGCGAAGGCGCGCCCGGTGAACGGAGCGATCGTTGGAGGGGGGCTCGGCCCTGCAGAACTCTCTTTTCAAATTTCCTGTTCCGCGGAGACTAGTACCTCCAGGTGCTGGTCTTGCCTCTGCTCACGCTGGCTGCGTTGGTGGCGCCCTCCCCGGGGGAGGCGCAGGTCGCCTGCTCCGGCCCGCTTCCCTTCTCGCAGGCCGAGATGGAGGAGGCGTTGCGGGCCCGGCGGCCGTTGCTGGGGGGAATGGCGCGGATCGAGGTCCGGGCCGACGATGCCGGGCGGGCGCTGGTCAGGGTCGGGGCGGCTGAGCGCCAGGTGGCTGATTGGGGAGGGCGGTCGGGGGAGGACGCCGCCCGGCTGGTGGCGGTGCTGGCGGAGGACCTGGCGCTGGCCGACGCGCCGATGATCGTGTCGTCGCCGGCGCCGGCCGCCGCGGCTCCTGGGACCACCACGCATGCCCTGCGCCTGGGCGTGATGTTGCAGTCGCCGTTCGACCAGGACGGCGCGGCGGCGCACGTCCAGCCGGCCGCCGACGTGGCGGTCGATCTCGCGCGCGGCTTCGGCGCGTTCGCGGGGGCGGGGTACCGCCGGGTCAGCGCCGGTTCGGGGTTCAGCACGCTGAACCTGGACGAGGTTCCGGTACGGGCGGGCGTCACCTACAAGCGCCGGTGGTTCGAGCTGCGGATCGGCGGTCTGGTGCGGCCCTACACCGTCGGTGGCGCGGGCGCGCACACGGGGGTGACGTGGGGCGGGACGGTCTCGGGCGCGGCGCGCTGGTCGCTGGGCCGGCGGTGGCAGGCGGTGCTGGCCGCCGGGCTGGATGCGCTGGCCACGCGCGCGGCGTTCTCGGTCAATCAGCAACCGGTCATCTCCACGGCGTGGGTCGCGCCGTGGCTGGGGGCGGGGCTGGCGTGGGAGCTCGTGCTGTGACCTGGGCGCTGGCGTTCGGCGCGCCGGGGAGCTGCCGCGTGGCGGTGGCGGTGCTGGCGCAGACCTGGCTGAAGTCGGACGCCCGCTGGAGCGCGCGCGAGGACGGGGCATCCGACCTGTCGGACGAGGAGCTGATCCGGCGTGCCCGCGACGAGGAGCCGGGCGCCGTCCAGCAGATCTACGAGCGTCACGCGACGGCGGTGTACCGCCGGCTGACCCACCTGGTGGGGGCCGATCCCGAGCGGGAGGATCTGATGCAGGAGGTTTTCGCCGACCTGTTCCGGCAGCTCGACAGCTACCGCGGGACGGCCAGCCTGCGCACCTACCTGTTCCGCATCGTCTCGAACAAGGCGTACGACCACCTTCGCCAGCGCCAGCGGCGCCGCCGCGCGGTGGTCGATTCGCCCGGGCTGTCGGCGCTGGAGCAGGACGACACCCGTTTGCCGCGTTCGCCAGCGCCCTCGCCGGAGGAGCGGGTCGGTCACGCGCAGGAGCTGGCGCTGATCGAGCGGGCGCTGGAGCGGTTGACGCCCAAGAAGCGCATAGCGTTCGTGCTGCGCGTGGCCGACAACCTGTCGCTGAAGGAGATCGCCGCGCAGACGGGCGCGACGGTGTTCACGGTGGCGCAGCGCCTGCGCCACGCCGACCGCGAGCTTCGCCACCTGATGGCGCAACCGGACAGCCCGACGAGAAAGAGGGAGTCATGACGGCGGCGACGTGTCGCGAGGTGCAAGGGGCGATCGCGCGTGACGACGACGCGCCCGAGGTGATCGCGGAGACCGCCCGTCACCTGCGCGGGTGCGCCGACTGTCGCGCGCAGGAGCAGGCGCGGTCGCGCATCCGCCAAGGCATCCTGCGCGCCGACGACCAGCTGGACGACCTGACGCGCGCCCGGGTGCTGGGGCGGTTGCTACAAGATCGCCAGGAACAGCGACGCCAGGCGCACACGAAGCGCGGGCAGGCCGGCGCGCGGATGTGGCTCGGCTGGACCCTCGCCTGGACCCTCGCGTTCTCGGCCGTCCTGGTCTTCGCCGTCCTGGGCGTGCTGCGCGCGCGGCGACCGGCCGCGTTCACGCCCATCGCGCTGTTGCCTTACGCGGTCCACGGCGACGCCTCCTCTAATGCGCCGTCCAGCGGCGGCCTGGATCGGGTCGAGCTGCCGGCCCACGCGTCGATGCGCGCCCGGTTGGGCCCGGCTGCGGACTTCGTGCTGCTGGGGCCGTTGCGGCTGGCCGTTCGCGATGGGGATGACACGCGCGCGGCGGTCGAGCTGCGGCAGGGCACGTTGATCGGGGACTTCGACGGATCGACCGGTCGTCGCTTGCGCATCGTGACCGCCGACGCGACGGTCGACATCGTCGGCACGCGCTTCCTGGTGGAGGCGTCGGGCGAACACACGCGCGTGTCGGTCGAGCACGGGCGGGTGCGCGTCGAGAGTCACGGCCAGGTCCGCTTCGTCGGCGCGCAGCAGGAATGGACGACCGATCAGCCGGGCGTCGAAGCGCTGGACGCGACGCGGGCGTCGCTGTTTCAGCGCGCCGCGCGCGAGGACCTGGAAGAGCTGGTGCCGGAGGCCGCGGCGGCGCCTTCGACCGCGGCGGCGCCTTCGGGCGCAGACCCATCGTCACCAGCCGCTACCGGTCCGACGCTGGCGGAGCCCGCGCGCACCACGAAGCGGCCGTCCACCACGCACGCATCGAACCGCACGCGGAACGTCGCTCTCCGCATGGATGGCACGCGGTCGGCCTCTGTCCCGGATGTCCTGCCACAGGCCACGCAGGCGGCCCCGTCCCGCCCGCAGCAGTCGACATCGCCAGTTCCCGCGGGCGCGGCTTCGAGCGCTCCGCCGCTGATGCCTGCGCTGATGCCGTCGCCGGCCATCGCGCCACCCCCAGCGGCAACCGGGACGGCGCCCGCCGTGGCCGCCCACGCACCGGTGGCGCCCGCTGCGGCGCCGGTGGAGACGGCCTCGTCGCTGTATCGGCAGGCCGAATCAGCATTGGGGCAGGGGGACCAGGTCGCCGGCAAGAGGCTGCTCGATCGGCTGATCCGCGCTTTTCCCGATCAGCCCGCGACGGACTCTGCGCGATACGAGTTGGCTGTGATGGCGGAGAAGGCGGGTCAATCAGGCGAGGCGCTGGCCCAGACGCGCGAGATCCTGCGCCCCGGCGCCAACGGGCCTTTCGTCGAACCAGCGCAGTTCCTGCGCTGTCGCGTGTACCTGGCGGAAGACCGCGGGGCCGCCGCGGCCTGCTTGAGCCGCTTCGTTCGCGACTTCCCCGGCTCGCCCCACGACGAGGTCGCTCTGCGCGCGCTGATCGAGCTGGCACGCGAGGGCGGCCGGTGCGACGACGCCAGCCGCCTTGCCGAGACCTATCTGCAACGTCACCCCACGGGACGATTCGGGGCCGAGGCGAACCGCGCGCGGAGCCATTGTGGCCGCTAGCGCCGGACGCTGGCAACGAACAGCGGTGATGTTGCTGGCGGTCGCGTCATCGGCGATCGGTTGCACGACGACGGCCGTGAACTTCGTGGTCACCGACGCGGAGGCCAAAACCGCCGATGCCGCCGATGCCGCCGTGCCCGACGGAACCGCGGTGCCCGATGGCCTGGACGTCGATGCGCTCCCCGCAATCGTCAACGCTGCCGACGCCGCCGACGGAAAGGTGGTGTCCACCGGTGGTCCCGACGCGGCGGTGGACGACGTCGCGAACGCCGTCCCGGTGGACGCCGTGATGTCTGATGTGGCGGCCCTGGACCTGGCGGGTGAGACGGCGAGCCGCCCGGCCGATCTCGACGCGCAGGTCGCCGACGCCGGCGAGCCAGCGTTCGCCGTGGGGGCGCCCGTGTCGGGACCGTCGCGATACGCCGAATACAAGTGTTGCACGTCCCTGACCGGACCCTGCTACGTCGG
>Ga0070680_100002206_pt1 | contig 14359 bp, 22 predicted proteins | sample KBSC73BmetaG_FD_64672 | JGI IMG/M metagenome (GOLD analysis project Ga0070680, IMG submission 64672) | Corn rhizosphere microbial communities from Kellogg Biological Station, Michigan, USA - KBS C7-3B metaG | ecosystem: Host-associated > Plants > Roots > Rhizosphere | place: USA: Michigan...
ATGGATATGTAGAAACCAACAGTTGGAGACCAAAATGCCTCGTGCAGGTAATTCTTTGCCGTCGGACCACTCAGAGTTCGGTGGCGGCTCCGGGCTCATCGACCCCGTAAGGCGAGCCGACCGCGTCATCGGCCAGAACAGTGGGCCACTTGTAGACGAGCGCGTCAACGAGGAGCTGATGGAGATCTACGCAACCAATCCCTCGGACGCGACCTCGGAGCCGACGACCTCCCGGCTGGAGCGGCCATGAGGACTCAGATCAGGAGGGCGCTCTTCATCATTCGCGAGTCGTGGTCCTTCCTCGGCTGTGAGGGCGGGTCGGCTCGCTGGCGCGCTCGGCGTCAGTATGCAGTTGGTATCGTTCCTGTAACGATCCGGTTCCTCTGGGTGTGTCGGCACGACGAGGAAGGCGACTGGGCATGAGACTTCTGTGTCTCGACTGTGGCGGAGTCGCTGTCAACATGGAGGGGCTGAAGTGCTGCCCCCATTGCCAGTCGCAGGCTGTCCCGGCCGACCTCGATGACTCTGTAACGATTCAGATAACAAATCACGAGCTTCGAGTGCTGACGATGTGGGCGAGCAACTGGGCGCGCCGGATGTCTCGGCCCGGCTCGGACCTGAACAAGCCGATATCCACAATCCTCACGCGCCTAGGCACACAGACCTCGGCTGCGCTCACCCTCAGCCAGGAGATCGCCGACATCCGGCAGGCAATGCCGGATAGTGAGGTGAAGGTGTACAACGACCGAGGCGAGGTGCTTGACCTATGACGGGCTGTCCGGAGTGCGCCCACAGGAACCACGTCGGGATGCTCGGCTGCTTCGACTCCGATTGCCCCTGCCGATTCAGGGGCTTCCGGATGCCTGTGGTGATACAGGTGTTCTGCACGGCCTGCGGGCGGGTCGCTGGGCCGGGCCATGATTGCTTCGCCGGTTGGGGCGAGGGCCTACTACAGATGCGAGTGAGGGAGTACGGGGCATGAGCCAGGTCCACGTGTACTACAGCAGGCAGGCGGATGTGGAGGGAGGCGCGGCGCGTGCCCTCGCGGTCAACTTCCTCGAATGGCTGGACGGCCAGGGCTACAGCGTCATTCCGGGCGAGGAGGCGAAGCGCCGCTTCGAGGCCAATGGAGAGGCGTCATACGCGGAGCTGTCTCACGCCTGGTGGGAGTCGCTCGCTGACGAGGACGAGCACCGACAGATCCACTATCGGGAGTCCTGATCCGCTAGAATCCCATCCCGAGGTGATGGAAGGGTGAGACAGGACACAGAGGACCGCACGCCGGTCATTCATACGGCGCGCGTAGTCAAGCTGCGCAAGGGCAAGCGCTATCGCTGGGAGTGTCGGGGCTGTGGTCGGAGGAGCTTCCTCTACCCCAGCCAGGCGAAGGCGGCCGATGGGAAGCGCGACCATGAGAATGGTCTGCTGAGGGGTAGCTGGAAGTAATGGCTGAAGTGGAGTTCCACTCCGATCCAGAGACCGAGAGGGTCGTCATCGAGGCTCTGTCCGGGATCATGGGCGAGCGCCGGAAGGAGATCCTCAACCGAGCCATCGTCATCATGGAGGTGATGGACGAGGACGGCGACCGAGGCTTGTGGATCTGTGAGACTGAAGGCATGGCGACGTGGGATGAGGAAGGGCTGTTGGGGTACGCCCTCCGAAAGGTTCACGATGTCGATCTAATGCGTCGTTGGAAGGCCGGGGGATTCCCAAGGCCGGACGAGGACGAGTAGATCGAACTGTAGACCGGGCGATGCGCGCTCGGCTACGATTGCAGAGAGGGAGGAATCATGGCCGAGGTGATCCCGGTAGCGGGAGCAGGCGGAAATACCGTCTCCAGCACTTCCATGAGTTCGGCTACGGCGCGCCGGTTCGTCCTCGCGGATGCGATGGACCGGGCGTGGCGGACGTTCAAGAGTGGCGTCGGCATCGACATCGCGGTTGCGGTGGCGCTCGCCATCGCGCCGCTCGTGACCAATCTGGAGTGGACGCCGGTGTACTGGGGCATCCTCGGGACCACCGTCGCCAAGTCGGTGATTCAGGCAGTCGTCTCGTACATCCTGCGCCGGTGGTCCGCTCCCAAGGTGGGATTGCAGGTGAAGTAGGTGGCAAAGGAGATCCCCGGAGCAGCCGAGTACAACGCTTTCACACGAGCGCTCGTGCTGTTCCTCGCCGGGGCTCTGGTGATCGTGGTCATCCTGATCGTCAAGCAGGCGCAGAAGAATGGAGGCAGTGATGAGCCGACTCCTTCTCCTAGCGTCAGCGTCCCCCAGTCCGTCCGGAGCCGGTAACCCGGCCGAGGGCGGATGGGGAGGGCCGATCACGGCGCTCGTCATCGGCGTGGCCGTATGCCTCGGTCTCGCGTACCTCGCGCGCAAGCGCGCTAGCGAGTAAGGTCGATCCCGCAGCGCCCCGGTAACCCCGTGCCGGGGCGCTGCATCCCGTTGTAGAGAAGAGGATGCGAGTGGACGAGAAGAAGATGGGGCGTGTACAGGCGCTCCTGAAAGAGATCGCGGAGAAGTCTCCGGCGGCCGGACGGCTCGCCGAGGAAGCCATCATGATCGTGGTGGCAGAGGAGTCCCAGGCGCTCACCGAGATCGAGATCAAGGACAATCGGATCAAGGATCTCATGCGGCGGCTCACCGAGACGCGCGAGACCATCGCCGAAGAGCTGAGCCGGGCGCTCGGGAACCCGGAGACGCCCGGCCGCCCGCCGGGCGCGATGGAGTGGCTGTCGATGCTCATCGACCAGGTACGCCGACGCGGGACCGCCGAGGGCTCGTCCCTGGAGCACATCTACGGACTTTTCCACGAGGTGTACGCCGGTACCCCGTGGGACGTCAAGGATGGCGAGGATCACATCTCGGCCATCTTCCGGGTGTTCACGGAGTTCGCCAACACGATCAGCTCGACGACTCCGGCGAGCGTGACCGAGGAGCAGCTTCGGGCGATGTACGAGCAGTCGCAGCGGCTCCTGCAGGAGGCGAGCGACCTCGCGGCCGAGCGCGGCGAGAAGATCGAGGCGGCTGTGAACGCGAACGGCCGGATTCGGCGGCGGGCGGAGCGCCTGGAGTTGGCGCTGCAGCAGGAGCAGACGCGCCGGAAGCAGACCGAGGCGCGGATGAACGCGGTGACGCTCGCGGCCACCGAGCCGAACCTGGAGCAGCCGGGGGTGCACGACTTCGACTGGTCGCCGGGCCTCGACACGATCCGCCACATCCGCGCGGAGTCGGCGATGCGCCTGGATGGATGGCAGCGCTTCGAGCGCGAGGCGGGTCGGCTGGATCTGGAGAATGGTTTGCTCAAGGGCCAGCTGCAGGCGGCCGAGGAGCGGAACAGGGAGTTGTCCGGCTTCCTGGAGAGCGCCGGAACCCCGGCGAGAGCGCCGCTCTCTCCCGAGAGCGACGTTGTACCTGGTCCGGAGTACATCCCTCCGATCGGCGTTGTATTGGAGCCGGTCGACGCCCCGAAGATCTCGCCGGACGCGGCGGCGATCATCGCCGAGGCGCGCAGCATGGGCTGGGCGGATGGTACGCCAAAGAGCGACTCTGAGACGGACTAGCCGGATTCGGGGCGAGTCCAGGTAAGATCCGGGCATGCCCCCAAGGAAGAAGAAGGCGATTGACGCCGTCACCACCCAGGCATCCTCCGCCCGCGTCAAGAAGCGCGGCGAGCCTCGCGGTGGTGACGGCTCTCAGACCGATGTGACTGTCCCCAAGTCGAAGCCTGGGAATACGAAGCAGGACCAGGCCTGGATCGACTCGATGATGGACAGGGGGCTTCTACAGCCCATCGGCGAGAATGAGTCTGATGTCCCCTTCGGCGTCATGCTCCGGTTCACCGGCGACCCGACCGACGACGGGCACTCCTGGCAGATCCCGCCAGACGACAAGCGCTGCCACGGCCTGGCGAAGATCCGGGACGGCGAAGGGCGCTGGATCACCGACTCCCAGAACCGCGTGCTGATGCGCCCCTGCTTCAAGTGGCCCATCAAGGGCGGCACTGTCTGTGTCGAGCACGGCGGCGGTATCGAGAACGTCCGGAAGGCGGCACAGCTCCGACTGCTGAGCGCGGCCGACTCGCTGATCGGTGCCCTCATCGGCATTGGCCTCGACGCGAAGCAGGACGCGAAGGCGCGCGTGCAGGCGATCAACTCCGCGCTCGATCGCGCCGGTGTGAAGGGCACGATCGATCTTCGCGTGGAGATCCCGCAGTACCAGCAGATGCTCAAGGACATGTTCACCGGCGAGTGGGGCTCCGAGGAGGACGAAGAGTGAACTCGACCGTTGCCGTTGACGTACCGACCTCGATGAAGATGGGGCCGGTCCCGGTCCGTCTGCACCGTGACGTCTGGCAGCGGACTCGCTGGGTGCCGTACAAGGAGCAAGAGGAGATCATCCTCAACCGCTCCCGCTTCAAGCTGAACGCGGCCGGGCGGCGCGCCGGTAAGAGCCAGGTGGGCGGGCACGTGCTGCTACCCGAGGCGTTCCGCGCGCTCGCCCAGCTGCAAGCGCTGGAGGAGCTGCAGCTGCGCCGGGAGTTCTGGATCGTGGGGCCGGAGTACAGCGACGCTGAGAAAGAGTTCCGTGTCTTCTACGACGGCATGAAGCGCCTCGGCTTCGATGTCGAGTACGACCACCCGGGCACGTACAACAACACCGAGTCCGGCCAGATGCGGGTGAGCGCGTTCGGTGGCAAGTTCATCGTCCACGCCAAGTCGGCGAAGTACCCGACCACCCTCGTCGGCGAGGGCCTGAGCGGCGTGGTGTTCTCGGAGGCGGCGAAGCTCAAGCCGAGTGTGTGGACAAAGTACATACGTCCAACGCTCGCCGACTTTCTGGGGTGGGGTTACTTCGGGTCAACCCCTGAGGGCAAAAATTGGTTCTACGACCTCTGGATGGCCGGTCAGGACAAGATGCGCTCCGAGTGGGCGTCCTGGCGCAACCCATCCTGGGTGAACCCGTATGTCTACCCCGGCGGCGCGAACCCAGAGATCCTGGAGATGGCGATCGAGGCGCGCCGGAAGGGGATGCTGCCCGATCTCGTCAAGACCAAGCTGAAGATGGTCACCTCGGCGCTCGGCGTATCGCCCGCCGGGGTCCACCCGGAGATCTGGTCGATGTTCCTGGAGATGAGCGATGAGCTCTTCAACCAGGAGATCGCGTGTCTGTTCACAGAGTTCGTTGGGCGGGTCTTCAAGGACTTCGACGACGAGATCCATGTGGTGGACGACGGCGAGCACTACGGCTGGCACACGTACTACTGCGCCGACTACGGCTTCACCAACCCATTCGTCTGGTTGAAGCTGCAGATCGACCCGCACGGGAACCGCGTCCACATCGTTGACGAATACTACGAGCGCGGGAAGACGACCGAGGAAGCCTGCCAGGATATCATCGTCCGGGGCATGGCGTCTCCGGCGCTCGGCTTCTATCCGGACCCGGCCGAACCGGACCGTACCAAGGAGATCGCCCAGCGCCTCCACATCCGTCCGATGTCGCCCGGCTCGCTGGAGGTCCAGGACCGGCTGGAGTGGATTCGGCGGTTCCTGAAGTACCAGCCGCCCCACGTACCCCTCGGGCACCCGGACCGCGCGCCGGGGCTCACGATCAACCGGCGGTGTGTCAACACCATCCGGGAGTTCAACGACTACCGATACAAGGAGACGCCGGATCAGGCGAGCGTCAAGGGACGGCGCGCACCCGAGATCCCCATGAAGAAGGACGACCACACGCCTGAGGCCATCGGTCGGTTCTTCTCCGGCTACAAGGGCCGACCGTTTGGCGGCGGAGTACGCCAGAGTACCGCGACTGTACAGCGCCGCAGGGGCTGAGAGGACTAGCAGATGGCGACCACGACATACTATGACACCGCGCTCCGGCTCAACCGGCCGCGCCCAGCCTGGGTCAAGAACCCGGACGAGGCGGCGCGCGTTACTGTCTTCGACACCTACGAGGAGGTCTACAACAACGTCCCGGAGGCGTTCGCGGCCATCCTCCGCTCGCCGGACGGCGAAGAGATCTCCTATCGCTACATCCCCGGCTCCCGCACCATCATCGAGGCCACCAACCGGTTCCTGGGCAAGGACCCCCAGGTGGTCTCAGTGCTGCCGCCGGACGTCACCGCGCCGTCCGAGGACGAGCAGGCCGCCTCGCTCCGGCTGCTGCAGGATCTGATGAAGCGCGAGGCGTTCGGGCCGAAGTATTCCTCCCTCAAGCGCTGGATGCTGATCAAGGGTGACGCCTTCTTCCACATCTCGGCCGACCCGTCGAAGCCGGAAGGGACGCGGCTCCGTCTGTCGGAGCTGGCGGCGCAATCGTACTTCCCGATCGTGGACCCCATCGACACAGAGCGCGTGATCGGCGCGTACGTGGTGACGATCGTGACGGCTGACGACCCCACGAAGGAGATCGCCCAGCGGATCGAGTACAGGAAGATCCGGACGCCAGACGATGTGTCGGAGTTCGGCGCGCCGATCGGCTCCATCTTCTACCGAGTCGGCTACTTCGAGACGGACGGCTGGGACGATCGGCCGCCGCTGCCCCCGACCGACCTCAAGCCGGTAGAGGTCCCGGACTGGGCGGCTCCGGCGGAGGGCTCGCTGGACTACATCACCGGCTTCGCGCTCCCTGCCGAGATCACCACGATCCCGATCTACCACTTCCGGAACCGGCGCGAGGGTACGGAGCTGTGGGGCCGGTCGGAGCTGCAGGGCCTGGAGTCGCTTCTCGCTGGCATCATCCAGACCGCCTCCGACGAAGACCTCACGATCTCGCTGCACGGGATCGGAGTCTACACAACCGACTCCGGTCAGCCGCGCGACCCGAAGGGCAACGTCGTTGACTGGGTGATCGCCCCGGCCTCGGTCCTGGAGCTGTCGCCGGGCACGACCTTCAACCGTGTGAAGGGCGTTGACTCCGTCAAGCCGATGCTCGACCACATGGACATGCTGGAGCGGGGGACGCGGGAGACCTCGGGCACGCCTGACATCGCGGTCGGGAAGGTGGATGTCGCCGTCGCCCAGTCCGGCGTGGCGCTCGCGCTGGAGATGAGCCCGATCCTCGCCAAGAACTCGGAGACCGAGGAGGACCTGAAGGCGACGCTGGATCAGATGTTCTTCGATCTGGTGACGATGTGGCTCCCGGCCTACGAGGGCGCCAACTTCGGTGGGGTCCTCTACCAGATCGTGTTCGGCGATCCGCTCCCGGTGGACCGGAAGGGCATCATCGAGGAGATCACCTCGCTCGTGGACTCGAAGATCATCCCGATCCGCTTCGCGCTCCAGATCCTCAAGGACAAGCTCGGCTACGACGTGGACCCGGTGGCGATGGCGGCCGAGGTGCAGGCGGAGGCGAGCGCGGCTCTCGACGCGGCGGCGGCTCGTGTCGACGCGGCGCTAGCGACGGAGGGTGGAGCCGGTGCCATCCCGCCGGGATCGACAGCCTGACCCAGCCGAGTGGCTCCGGGCGTACGCGAAGGTCCAGACGGTCGCCGACCGTCAGGTGATCGCGGCGCTACGCCGTGCGTACATCGACCTTGCCCGCCAGATTCGCGGGCTGCTGGGCTCGACGCGCCTCGGTGATCAGGTTCGGCTCGCGCAACTCCTCGTCGTGCGCAGGGCGATGCTGGAGGAGCTTGCCAAGTTGTACGCTGAGCTGGGGAACGTCATCGCGGCCCAGCAGTTCAACGCCGGGGCGGCTGCGATCGAGATGGGAGGGAAGATGAACAACGTCCTGTTCGCTGCCTCCCCAACTCCGGAGATCGCCTCGGCGCTGGAGGCGGGTCTCATGAACGGGCTCGCCGACTCGATCGACGTCATGGTCACGCGCATGTCCCACAGCCGGACGACGCTCGCGCGCCGGATTTACAACTCTGAGCTGTGGGCTCGGGGCCAGGTGGAGAACCTGATCAACTCCGCCCTGGCCCGGGGCCTCTCGGCGCGCGAGTTCGCGGCCGAGGCGCGCGCCCTGTTCAACCCGAACACCCCCGGCGGAGTCCGTTTCGCCTCGATGCGGCTCGCCCGGACCGAGATCAACAACGCTTTCCACGCTACGACCGTCCTTCGGGTGGCTGACGCGCCCTGGGTGACGGCCGTTCAATGGCATTTGTCAAGGAGTCATCCGAAGGCGGACGACTGCGACACATTCGCCACTCAGGACGCCTTTGGACTGGGCAGTGGAAAGTACCCTCCAAGGGACACTCCGAGGAAGCCTCATCCCCAGTGCTTCTGTTGCATCACACCGACTACGGTGGATGAGGATGTGTTCCTAGACAACCTGGTCAAAGGCAATTACGATTCATACATCACCCGCACTACCGGGGTCTAGACTCTCGGCGCGGATAGGCTAAGATCTGGAGGCAAGGCGATGTCACAACCCACTGGTGAAGGCGCACAGAGCGGCGCGGCAGGTGCACAGGGCGGCACCGGAGATCCCACCAGCCAGCAGCAAGGCGGAGACCCTACAGGTCAGCAGGGCGACCCGGGCGCACAGAGCGGCGCCACGACCACCCCGCCAGCGGAGACCGTATCCCGCGCCGACTTCGAGAGGGTCCAGTCCCAGCTGCGAGCAGCAGACCAGAACCGTGTGAAGGCGGAGAACGACCTCAAGCAGCTCCGGGACAAAGACCTTCCCGAGATGGACAAGCTCAAGCGCGACAACGACGAGTTGACGGCTCGTGTGAAGAAGGCAGAGGACGACCTCGCGGAAGCGCGGATCTCCAACGCGTTCCTCACGGCGGGCGGCCAGGAATGGGCCGACTCGGCGGTGGCGCTCCGGCTTCTCGATCGCGCGAAGATCACGATCGACCCCACCTCCGGCGAAGTCTCCGGCGTCAAGGACGCTGCGGAAGCGCTGGCGAAGTCGGCCCCGTATCTGCTCAAGCCGAAGACGGCCGAGGGTACCGGCGAACCGCCCAAGCCCGGAACCATACCTGGCAACAACGGTGGCGGCTCCGGTCAGCCCACCAAGGACCAGCTGACGAAGCGGTTCCCCGTGATGGGCACCCGCAGCTAACAGAACTCGGGGCGCACGCCTCGGCGAGAATCAGTGAGGAGGGGTAGTGTCCCGATTCGACAAGTACGGGCCGATAGCGGGCGGGTTCCGCGCGCCGCTGAACGCAGCCATCACGTCGGCTGACGTTGGCAAGATCCAGGCCGTGTCGATCAACGGCTCCGGGAAGGCTGTCATCGGCGGACCCGCCGAGACCGCCATCATGGGAGTCATCGTCGCCACCCGGCCGATGGCGGCCAACGAGCCCATCGACATCATGACCAGCGGCGAGATCGTGGAAGCCACGATGACGGGCGGCACGGCCTTCACGGCCGGGGCGATCGTCTACGGCCACGCCGCCGGTACGGTCGACGCGACCGCGACGGCTGGCAAGATCATCGCCAAGATGGTCGAGCTGGACCGCATGGTCGTCCGCTGCCCGATCGCCACCACGTAAGGGAGGGATGAGCTATGGCAAAGGGTTACAGCGTTGCCGCTGACATCCTGACCAAGACCCGCGACGGGCAGGATCTCAACGCCATCTGGGCGGCTTACACGGCCGCCCTCGACGCGTTCAACAGTGCGCGTCAGCCGCTGATCGACATCCTGTCGTTCACGACCGATCAGATCATCGAGGACCTGGTGCAGCCGGGCCAGGAGCGCTTCGAGAAGGCGACCGAGTTCGGCATTCCGCGCTCGATCCGTCCGGCTCCCGCGCCGACCGCTCGCGCCTACCCGTTCGACTGGTGGGACACCCGGAACGGCTACACGTTCCAGTTCCTCGCTGGCGGACCGTCCAACTCCTCGGGCGCTTCCCAGGCCCAGCTGGACGCGGTGATGAGCCAGGTCATGGAGGCGGACAACCAGCTCCAGTTCGACATGACCATGAAGGCGCTCTTCAACAACGCCAACCGGACGACGCTGATCGACGGCGCGACGTACACGGTCACGGCCCTGTACAACGCCGACGGCAGCTACATCCCGCCCTACAAGGGGACGACCTTCACCCCGGGCTCGCACACGCACTACTCGACCACGGGCAGCGCGCAGGCCTGGATCTTCGACCCGAACGACTTCCTGGCCGCCGCCAACCTGGTGGAGGAGCACGGGTACTCGCGGGCGAACGGCTACAACGTCGTCTTCCTGATGAACCCGGCGGACGCGAACGCGACCATCAAGACCTTCGTGCGCAACACGGTCTTCGGCGCGTCCACGGTCACCTCGATCTACGACTTCATCCCCTCGCAGGGCCAGAACCTGGTCATGCAGCTGCCGCCGGGCTTCACGCTCGTAGGTGGTATCCCGGCGAACACCTTCGCCGGTCTGGATGTCGTCGGCTCGTGGGGTCCGTACCTCGTCATCACCGACGCGCAGATCCCGGCCGGGTACCTGGTCGCCGTCGCCATCCGGGGCGGCAACCAGAAGTCCAACGTCGTCGGTCTCCGCGAGCACGCCAACCCGGCGATGCGCGGTCTGGTCCTGCGGCCGGGCAACAACAACAACTACCCGCTGATCGACTCCTTCTTCATCCGGGGGCTCGGTTCGGCGGTCGGCCCGCGTGGCGCGGCGGCAGTGATGCAGAACGCCGTCAGCTACTCCGTCCCGGCCGCGATGGCCTGGTAAGGAGAGACGACATGAGCCGAATGGTGCCGCGCGATCGTCCGCTGTCGGACGACGATCGGGAATACCTGCACAACCGGGGCGAGCACGCCACGGTGGTTGCCATCGATCAGGCCTTTCCGCCCCAGGACGAGGAGCTGGCCGCCGAGGCGGCTGCCGCACCCGTCGTGGAGGACAAGCCGGACTGGGGCAACATGACCAAGGCCGCTCTTGAGGCCGAGGTGGACCGCGTCAACCGGGAATTCGAGATCGACCCCTCGCTGTCGAAGGTCGGCACCAAGCAGGAGCTGGTGGACCGGCTGGAGCAGTGGTGGGCGACCCCCGACCCGGACGACGAGGAGGAACTGCCTCCGGCGCAGTAGGGGCAGGCATCCGGAGGAGCTGAGGGCGGAGCGTATCGAGGAGCGCTCCGCCCTCATCAACAAGAGAGGCGGTGACAACCAATGGCTACAGCTGACGAGGTGGCGGCGCTCCGGCTTCTGATCGCGGAGCCGACCAACAAGGAGCCCTACACCGACAGCGCGCTTTCCGTCCGGCTCGACGCAGACGGCAACGCCGATGTTACCGCCTACAACGTATGGACCGAGAAGGCAGCGGCCTGGGCGGCGCTCGCCGACATCTCGGAGGGCGGGTCGTCCCGCAAGCAGGGAGATCTCCACGAGCAGGCGCTGAACATGGCTGCCTACTTCCGTAAGCGCGTCTCCGACGACACGGCCCCGGACGGCGCAGGCACCGGCGTACGCATCGCGAAGCTCCGGAGGCCATAGTGAGCTACTCGCTGTTCACCTCAGACGTTTTCACGTATCCGGGCGGAGGGATCGCGGCCGGAGTGCCGGTGCGCGTCCTCTTCCGCAACACGTACGTGATGCAGTCGCTGTTCCTGGACGACTTGGGGACGAACCGCGAGAGTAACCCGCTACCAACCGGCGACGACGGACGCGTGAGCTTCTGGATCGAGCCGGGTGAGTACGACCTCGTGGCGAATGGCGTCACCACCCAGGTGACCGTTGCGCCGATCCCGGACCCTCCCGGCCCGGACGACTACGTCACCAAGGCTGAGATGGATGCGGCCATCGCGGCGGCCGGTGGAGGACTCCTCCCGGCTGTTACCGCGAAGGGTGATCTGTACGCGGCCTCTACATCCAACGTCGTGGGCGTTCTGCCGGTGGGGGCTAACGGGACGGTCCTGACAGCGGATTCAACCGTGTCGCTTGGAGTGAAGTGGGCTGCCGGAGGCGGCGGTGGGGCAGTCAGCTCCGTCTTCGGCCGGTCCGGGGCTGTCGTCGCCCAGGCAGGCGACTACACGAAGGCCCAGGTTGGGCTCGGCAACGCCGACAACACGTCGGACGCCTCGAAGCCCATCAGCACCGCTACGCAGACTGCCCTCGATGGCAAGCAGCCGCTCGACTCGGATCTGACGACGATCGCCGGTCTGACCGCGACGACCGACAACGTGATCCAGTCGGTCGCCGGAGCCTGGGCCTCACGGACGCCCGCACAGCTGAAGTCGACGCTCGCCCTCGCTAAGGCTGATGTGGGCTTGGCGAACGTCGACAACACCGCCGATACTGCGAAGCCGGTTAGCACCGCGCAGCAGACGGCACTCGACGGGAAGGCGGCGCTCTCCCACACGCACGCCACCGCCGATATCACCTCAGGGACTCTCGGAGTCGCTCGCGGAGGGACTGGTCTCGCAACTGTCGGAGTTGGTAACTTCCTCTCCGGGAACGGGACCTCAGCACTCAACGAGCGCACTCCGGGTCAAGTGTTGTCCGACATTGGCGCCGCAGCGTCCTCCCACTCGCACGCCGCTGGCGACATCACGTCGGGCACACTGGGCGTGGCGCGTGGCGGGACCGGCCTCGCCACCGTCACGGCCGGTAACTTCCTCACGGGCAACGGGACGAGCGCGTTCAACTCGCGCACCCCGGCCCAGGCGCTCGGCGACCTCGGCGCGGCAGCCGCCTCGCACTCGCACGCGGAGTCGGACGTCACGAACCTGGTGAGCGACCTCGCCGCGAAGGCTCCCCTGGCATCTCCGGCGCTGACCGGGACGGCGACTGCAGTGAACCTGACCGCGTCGGGCCGGTTCATGATCACCCCGGACACGCTCACCATCAGCGCCGGGGCTGTCGCGACAGACGCGAGTCTGGGCAACCACTTCGATATCGCCGCCAACGCGAACTTCACCCTCAGCAACCCGACCAACCCGACACACGGGCAGCGCGTCATGTGGGTCATCACCCAGGACGCGACCGGCTCCCGCACCATCACCCTCGGCTCCGCGTTCGCGCTCGGGACCGACATCACCGCAGTAGTCCTCACCACGACCGCCAACAAGTCCGATTACCTCGGCGCTGTGTACGACTCGACGGCGGCGAAGTGGCGGGTCGTGATGTTTGTGAAGGGGTACTGATGAGCGGCAGCTGGGCAATAGCTAACGGGTTGTCGATCATTACCATGAACCCGGGTGGGGCTGGGGCGATCGGCACTGGAGCCTTCACGCTCGCCGGGCTGTGGAACCCGGTCAGCAACAACTCGCCGATCATGGCGCTGTACAACAGCACCAACGAGCAGCGGGCGATCCTCCAGGACTCCCAGAAGCTCTACAGCACCAACGACTTCACCGCCGGGTTCCCGCCCTCGGGTACCATCACCGCGTCCACCTGGTGGCTCGGCGGCGTGAACAAGCCGTCCGCCTCGGCGCACTACCGCTACCACCTGTGGCAGTACGCCTCCAACGGATCGGGCACTATGCAGCACGGCGAGACGACTGCGGCGGCGAACCAGGGCAACGGATCTACCATCCAGACGATCAAGCTCGGGACGTTCGGCGGCTCCGGCGGTACCGCGATCGGCAACCATCTCGGCGCTGTCTTCGGCGGATGGGACCGGGAGCTGTCGGATGCCGAGTGGGACACGCTGAAGAGCCCGAACCTCTCGGCTTGGGCCGCGCTGACGCCCAAGTTCCTGATCGAGCTGTCTGGCTGGAACGGGACGACTGGCGCGGTAGATCGCGTGGGCACCTCGACCTTCTCCAGCCTCAGCGGAACCGTGGGCGTCGGCGCGGAGCCGCCGTCTTTCAACTACTCACTCGGCGGCGCTCCGGTTCAGGCCGGGGCGATGGCGATGTTCGTCTAGGGAGGACGAGATGACGATTGTGATCCCGCCCTTCACCGAGGGCCGCAGCCAGCTGGAGCTGGATGTCAACCGCGCCAACACCACGGCGTTCATCGACGCCAACCCTATTCTCTTGACTCTGATCCCCCAGGAGATGGTCAAGAGTGGCGGGGGCACGCGCTACGTCGCCTTGCCCGCGCGCCCCGCCCAGAAGGCCCGGCTGGTCGATCAGACCCGCACGTTTGGCGCTCAGCCGGGCCAACTGGTCGCGGGGGACGGTCGGCAGGCCATCATCACATACCAGCTGATCCTGGAATGGGATGGGGAGATTGACCGGCATGACTTCTGGATCGACTCGGATGGCATCCGGTGGAACGTCCTCGACCTACTCCCCAACAACGGCTACGAGCGACGGGCGGAGGTGAACCGGCATGGCGAGGCGTAGCGGCGCGAACATCAACCTGGAACTCGACCTCACCGGCCTCATCACCGGACTCGCCGAGTTCGATAACCGGCTGGATCGAGGAGTCGCAGGCGTCGTGAAGCAGCGCTCCCACATTGCGTCGGAGTGGATGCGGACCAACGCTCCCTGGACCGACCGGACGGGCAACGCCCGCAGCGGCCTCGAC
>Ga0070680_100002207_pt1 | contig 14358 bp, 14 predicted proteins | sample KBSC73BmetaG_FD_64672 | JGI IMG/M metagenome (GOLD analysis project Ga0070680, IMG submission 64672) | Corn rhizosphere microbial communities from Kellogg Biological Station, Michigan, USA - KBS C7-3B metaG | ecosystem: Host-associated > Plants > Roots > Rhizosphere | place: USA: Michigan...
CGAGCCTGCGCGACGGGGGCCTCACCGACGACCAGATCGCGGCCCTGCGCAGACGCCTGGTGGCCTGAGCTAGACGTGTTCCACGTTTTGGGCCCCTATGGGTGGAAAACGTGGAACACGCCGGCATCGAGCGCGGGCCTAGCCGCCGGGCGGTGTGGGCGCCGGAGCGGTGGTGCCCTGTGGCGCCGGCGTCTGGCTCGGCGTGGTGGTCTGAGGCACGGTCGGTGCAGGTGTTGTCGTGCTGGGCGTGGTGGTGCTCGGCGCGGGGGTGGTGGTGCTGGGCGACGGGGCGCTGGTTGTGGGCGAGGTCTGCGTCGAGCTGTCCGGCTTCTGCTTGTCGCTCGTTGACTTGTGCCTGTGACCGCCGCCGAAGAGGGTCGTCTTGCCGTGCGACGCCACGGAGCCGCCGAACAACAGCTCGGGCAGGGTGAGGGCGGCAGCGGCGATGACGAACGCGATCGCCGCGGTGATGAGGGCGACCCGGATGTGCATGCGGCGGATCGGTGACGAGCGCTGCTCCGTCCGGTAGATCCGCACCGGGCCGAGATCCCGCTCGTCCGGCGGGCGCAGCGGCTCGGGGCGCCGGTCCGGAAGCCGCGGACCGCCGCTCGACACGCGCTCGCGTTCCACCTCCTCGCTGAAGCGACGCGTGCGCACCGCGCCGGCACGCGAGCTGAGCTCCGTGATGCGCCGCGCAGGGCGGCTGTAGAGCTCGCTGGCCAGCGCCACGATCACCGGCGTGATGGCGGCCGTGATCGGCGTTCCGCGCTGCCAGAACGTCGAGGTGACGATCGCGGCAGTGAGCGAGGCGAGGCTCGCGACGATCAGTGTTTGCGGCGACAGCCTGGTGCCGCCGTCGTCCCGCTGGCGGTCGGACACAGCGGTCGAGGCTAGCGAGAATGCCTTACGAAGCTCTTAGCGGTGCACCTTGACCTGGAGCACCTTCGACCCGGCGCCCATGTGGTCGGCGTCGCCGGCCCACTGCGCGACGAAGATCGTGAAGCGGCTGAGCTTCCACACCGTGGTGAAGGTTCCGTTCGAGGCCACCTGAACCACCTTGTGGACCCAGCCGTGCTTCAGCGCCCGGGCCGAGACGACCACCTGCTCGCCGCCGGACGCCGGCGACAGCTTGCCGGTCACGCGGATGGTCTTGCCGCGCTTGACGCGCTTCGACCTCGTGCTCACCTTGAGCGACGAGGCCGCCCCCTGGTCGCCGCCCGTGGTGGTGGAGAAGAGGCCGCCGGCGTTGTCCATCGCGAAGTCGGTCTGGCCCGCGGTGGTGGCGATGCCGCCGCGCCGCAGCGGGTGAGCGCTGACGAGCTGCGGGTGCCACGTCTGTCCGCCATCGGAGGTCTTGAGCAGGAAGCCGCCACGCTGGATGCCGAAGCTGCTGACCATCACGTAGCCGCGGTTGGCCGCGTTGAACGCCATGTCGTAGCCGGACAGCGTCCCGGTGGCGATCAGCTGGGTCCAGTGCTTGCCGCGGTTGGCGGTGGTCCACACCTTGCCCTGCGCGTCGAGCAGGAAGCCGCGCTTGCCGGAGACGAAGTCGACCGTGCGCAGGCCGGCGCGCGTCGGCACCTTGACCTTGCTCCACTTCTTGCCGCCGTTCGTGGACACGTACAGCGCGTGTGACCCGTAGGCGAACACGGCGCCGCGCGCGAAATCGGCGCGCTGGAGCGACGCGCGCCGGATCGCGCCGCGCACGCCGGAGAACGAGTTGCCGCCGTCCGCCGAGCGGCGCACACCGCGCGGCCCGATCAGGAGCACGCGGTTCACGTCGAGGGCGAGCACCGATGCGGGCTCAGACGGCGTGCCGGTGTTGAGCAGCGACCAGCTCGAGCCGCCGTTCACGCTCTTCAGCAGCGTGCCGACGCTGTCGAGCGCGTAGCCCGTGGAAGCCGTGGGGAACGACACGTCGATCACGTCGCCCGTGGTGGGCACGCCGAGGTCGGTCCAGGTCTGGCCGCCGTCGGTGGTGCGGGCCAGCGTGCCGCCCTTGCCGGTGGCGAACGCCTCGCTGACCGACGCCGCGCGCAGCCGCAGGAACGGCCCGCTGATGCGGCCGCCGGCCGCCGGAATCGACGAGAACGTGGCGCCGCCGTCGCCCGACACCACAGTCGCTCCGGCCTGCCCGGCCGCAACGGCCTGCGTGGGCGAGGCGAAGTCGGCCGCGAAGATCTGCTGGTTGGATGGCGACACGTCGCTGGCGGTGAAGCCGGCGTCCGTGGTGCGCACGATGTGGCTTCCGTTGTCCACCGACAGCAGGCAGATCACGCCCGCGCAGCGGATCGAGCTGAAGTTGGCGGGTGCCGCGCCCGTGAGCGGGCGCTGCGTCCAGGTGGCGCCGCCGTCGGTGGTGGTGACGAGCAGGCCGCCGTCGCCGACCGCATAGCCCGTGTTGGCGTCCGCGAACCACACCGACTGGAACGCACCCGCGCCGGGCACCTGGATCCACGTGCTGCCGCCGTCGACCGTGTGGTAGATGCCGCCGGGACCGCCGTTCCCGCGGGACACCGCCACCCCGTTCGTCGGGCTCGTGAAGAAGATGTCAGTGGGGGTCTCGCGCCCGCCCTTGGCCGCGCTGCCCGGGATCGCCGTCCTGCGCGAGAAGCTCGAGCCGCCGTCGCTCGTGGACAGGAGTGTGCCGTCGTGCAGCAGGATGAAGCCCGCGTCCGCCGAGGGGAACGACAGCGACTGAATGCCCTGCTTGCAGCGCAGCTCGCTGGGCGTGAAGGGCAGGCGCTTGAAGGTGGCGCCGCCGTCGTCCGAGCGGCGCGCCGAGCAGCCGCCGCCGATCACGACCGAGTTCGGGGAGATCACATCGACGCGGCTGAGCGTGGAGGTGATGCCCGTCGCGATGCCCGTCCAGGTCTGGCCCGCGTCCGTGGTCTTGAGGAGGGTGCCGAAGTCGCCGGCGGCGTAGCCCGTGCCGCCGTTGAACGCGAGCACGCGGATCGTGTTGCCCTGCGGCAGTGGATTGCCCCAGCGCCAGCCCGAATGACCTACCGACACGCCCGCCGCCCCCGATACCGCGGCAAAGCCCAGCCCGATCGCGGCGCACAGGGCCAGCGCCACGGCCGAAAGCTTGAGTTTCATTGAGAAGTCCCCTTCCCTGAGTCCAGAGAGCGCCAGTGTAATCACGCGTGAGAACCGAACTGCGCTCCTTTAGTTGCGCTGGCCGGTCAGGGGGATGATGCGGCGGTACGAGGGGGAAGCTGCAGTCCCTCCTCCGCGGGCAGGCCGGCACGCAGCTCGCGTTCTCGCTCGAGCTCCGAATTGAGCTCGGCTCCGAGCAGCAGCGCGATGTTCGAGACCCACATCCAGACCAGAAACAGGATCACGCCGGCGAGGGTGCCGTAGGTCTTCTGGTAGGAGCCGAACTTGGAGGCATAGAAAGCGAGACCGGCTGACGCCAGCCCCCAGAGGACCATCGCCAGAACCCCGCCGGGGGTGATCCAGGGGAAGCTCCGGTGCTTCACGTTCGGGGCGACGTAGTAGAGGACGCCGATGATGGTGAGCAGCACGAGCACGATCACCGGCCACTTGACGATGTTGAAGAGCGTGACCGCCTCGTTGCCAAGGCCGATCTCCCCGCCCACCGCGCGGGCGATCGGGCCGGTGATGACGATCCCGATCGCCACCAGGGTGATCAGCAGCACGACGCCCAGCGTGACCGCCACCTGCAGGGGGCGCAGCTTCCAGAACGGTCGCCCCTCCTTGACCTCGTAGATCGCGTTGTTCGCGCGCATGAACGCCCCGATGTAGCCGGACGCCGACCAGAGCGACAAGAGCAGCCCGACCCCGAGCAGCGCGCCCGCGCCGCCCTTGCTCTGCACCACGCCCTGGATCGGCTTGCGGAAGGTGTCGACCGCCGACGACGGCCCGATGTCGTTGATGATCCGCAACAGCGCATCGCTCGTGCGCGGGTACTCCCCGAAGATCCCGAGCAGCGCCACCAGGACGAGCACCATCGGGAACAGCGACATCACGCCGTAGTAGGTGAGCGCCGCCGCCCAGTCCGTGAGGCCGTCGTCGCGGAACTCGCGGACCGTGCGCTTGACGACTGCGCGCCAGCCGTGGGCGATCACCTCGGGTTCTGTCGGGTCCTGACGGCTGCGGCCGAACATCCTCGTCGCCGGAACGTACACCTCCGGCAGGTGCCTCAGAAGAGCGGACCGGGCAGCGCGCGCTCGGCCCGCTCCTCCCACTCCGAGATGTTGCGCCGGATGAACGCGAGGAAGCCGACGACCGCGAGCGCGGCGATCACGATCAGCGCGACCGTGACCGGCGTGTCGAGCTCCTTGAGCAGGTGCGCGGCGAAGTAGTAGCCGAGGCCGTAGACCGCCGCCCAGATCAGCCCGCCGCTGGCGTTGAAGGAGAAGAAGCGCCCGAACGGCATGTGGTTGGCGCCCGCCAGCGCCGCCGCGTAGGTGCGCAGGATGCTGATGAAGCGACCAAAGAACACGACCTTGCCGCCGTGTGTGAGGAACAGGTAGCGGCCGAGTTTGAGCCGGCGTTCGTCGATCCCGACCCGGTGCCCGTGGCGCTTCAGCAGCGGCCAGCCGCCGTGGCGTCCCACCGAGTAGCCGATGTTGTCGCCAACGATCGCGCCCGCCGCGGCCGCCAGCACGATCAACACGATCGACAGCTTGTGGGTGCTCCCCGCGTAGAGCGCCGCCACGATCAGCATCGTCTCGCCGGGCACGGGCACGCCGATGCTCTCGATGCCCACCATCAGGAAGACCGCGAGCAGGCCGTAGTCGGTGAGCCACTGCTCGAGCTGGTCGTGGGGAATGATCGAGGCGAGGGTCGTCACTGGTCCATCCTTGCCGACGGCATGATTACCGGCTGATGTCGACGCTCTCGGACACGCTCGCGTCCGGGCGCCTGGCGGTGACCGCCGAGCTGCCCGTGGTGGACGGCGGCGGCGTGCCGGCCGTGGAGCAGCGGCTGGCACCGCTCCGCGACTGGGTCGACGCGGTCAACGTGACCGACAACACCGCGGCCCACGCACACGCCTCGCCGCTGGCTGTTGCCATCGCGTGCCTCCAGTGCGGTGTCGAGCCGGTGGTGCAGCTCGTGTGCCGCGACCGCAACCGGCTGGCTCTTCAGTCCGAGATCGTGGGAGCGTCGATGCACGGGATCGAGAACCTGTGCTGCCTCACGGGCGACCGCATGTCCGCAGGCGACGATCCCGAGGCGCGCGAGGTGTTCGAGCTGAGCGGCACCGAGCTCGTGCGCCTGGCGGGCGCGCTCGGCCAGGGGCACTACGTGTCAGGGCGCGCACTGGATCCGCCGCCCGTGCTGTTCGTCGGCGCCGTGGAGACCGCGGGCGCGCCGCCGTTCGACGCGCGCATCGAGCGCGTGCGCGCGAAGGTCGAGGCCGGGGCGCGCTTCCTCCAGCTCCAGCTCGGGTTCGTGCAGTCGCACCTCGAAGGCTTCATGGAGGCCGCGGCCGCGGCCGGGCTCGGCCGCGAGCGCGTGGCGCTGATGCCGTCGATCTCGATTCTCCGCTCGGCGCGCGGGCTGCGCTTCCTCGACGAGAAGGTGCCGGGCGTGGAGGTGCCGCCCGAGGTGATCGCGCGCGTGGAGCAGTCGTCCGATCCGGAGCGCGAATGCTTCGAGCTGGCGGTCGAGCTAGCCGAGCACGCGCTGTCGGTGCCCGGCGTGGCGGGACTCCACCTGATCTCGTTCCGACCGGACTCGGCGATCGGCGCGCTGTGCGAGCGGGTGGGGATCGACCCGGCCGCTAGCCGCGGCCGTGCGGCTCGCTGAAGTCGAAGTCGGGCAGCACCGCGACCAGACCGTTCGGATTGATCGACGGATGCGTCCTGTAGTAGTGCGCGCGTATCTGGTCGAGCTTGACCGTGTCCGCGATTCCGTATGACTGGTAGAGGTCGCGGAAGTAGGGCCAGAGGTTGGGGTAGTCCACGAGCCGCCGGCGGCTGCACTTGAAGTGGATGTAGTAGACGGAGTCGAAGCGCGCGAGGGTGGTAAACAGGCGCCAGTCGGTCTCCACCGGTAGGTCGCCGAACAGGTAGCGCGAGTCGGCAAGACGCTCGTCGAGGTAGTCGAGCGTCTCGAACAGGTTGTGCACCTCGCGCTCGTAGATCGACTGGCTCGTGGTGAAGCCCGCCTTGTAGACCCCGTTGTTCACGTTGTCGTAGATGCGCTCGTCGAGCTCGTCGATCTCCGCGCGATGTTCCGCCGGGTAGAGGTCGTAGGTGTCGTCGGCCAGATCGCCGAACTCCTGGTCGAGCATGCGCAGCACGTCGCCCGATTCGTTGTTGACGATGCGCCCGCTCTCCTTGTCCCACAGCACCGGCACGCTCACGCGGGCGCTGTAGTCAGGGCGGCTCCGCTCGTAGGCCTCGCCCAGAAACTCGAAGCCGTTCACGTCGTCGGTGAACTCGCCGCCCGTGAAGGCCCAGCCGCGCTCGTCGCGGATCGGATCGACCACGCTCATGCCGATCGCGTCCTCGAGCCCCTTCAGCCGGCGCCCGATGATCGTGCGATGCGCCCAGGGGCAGGCGTAGGACACGTACAGGTGATAGCGGCCGGCGACGGCGGGGAACTCCGCCGCGCCGATGCGGTCGCGGAAGACGCTGTCCTGGCGGACGAACGCGCCACCCTCGCCTGTCTCCTCCCGGAACTGGGCGCCCGTGGTCACGGACTGGACGTTACCCGGCTGGTTGCGTCGTCAACCAGCGAGGACGATGCCCTGCAGCTGCGTCATGTACAGCAGCGCCGCGGAGGCGGACCAGCCGGACCCTCCCGCCAGGCTGTCGATCTGCACGTCTCTCATGACCACCGGCGCGAGGTTGGCGAGCATCTCAGGGTCGTCGTCCGGCGCGAGGAGGGTGCCGCGCACCCGGTACGGGCCCGTGTAGATGTCGGCGGCCAGCTCGTGCTTCCCCGCGCTGCCGTAGTCGAGCAGCTTCTCCGTGCCCTCTCCGTCCTGCGCCGCCACGCCGATCACGCCGTCCATCCGCTCGCCCACGGCCCAGCTGGTGCCGCGGGGCTCGGGCGCGGCGCCGCCGCTCGTCGAGCGCATCGTCGCCTCGGTCAGGTGAATGAGCCGCACGAAGTTCTGGCCCGAGAACCTGGCCATCCCGTCGACCACGTAGTCCAGGGTCAGCACCTGCACCCGGACGGGCGACTCTTCCTTCTTCGATCCGAACGGGGCCATGGCTGAGCGCAGCCTAACCGCGCCACCAGGCAAGATGCACGGCATGGCCGAGCGTGTAGCGGTGGTCACGGGCGCGAGTTCCGGCATCGGCCGCGCGGTGGCACGCGCTCTACTGGATGCGGGCTATGCGGTCGCCATCGCGGCGCGGCGTGAGGAGGCGCTGGTCGAGACGGCTTCGGGGCGGAACGCCGCGCTGGTCGTACCCGCCGACGTAACCGATCCGGCCTCGGTCGCCGTGCTGTTCTCACAGGTGCGTTCCGAGCTGGGGCGCGTGGACCTCCTGTTCAACAACGCCGGGCTGTTCGGGGCGCCCGCGCCGTTCGAGGACTTCCCGCTCGAGGAATGGCAGGCGCTGGTGAACACCAACCTCACCGGCTGCTTCATGTGCGCGCAGGAGGCGTTCCGCGCGATGAAGGACCAGTCGCCCCAGGGCGGCCGCATCATCAACAACGGCTCGCTCTCGGCGTACGTGCCGCGGCCCTACAACGTGGCCTACACATCCACCAAGCACGCGATCACAGGGCTGACCAAGGCGATCTCGCTCGAGGGCCGCAAGTACGACATCGCCTGCGGCCAGATCGACATCGGCAACGCCGCCACCGACCTGACGGCGGCGATGCGGCGCGGCGTGCCGCAGGCCGACGGCTCGGTGGCGCCGGAGCCCGTGATGGACCTGTCGCATGTAACCGACGCGGTTCTCTACATGGCTGGGCTGCCGCTCGACGCCAATGTGGAGTTCATGACGGTGATGGCCACGAAGATGCCGTTCGTCGGTCGTGGATAAGGTCCGGTGGAGCCTCTACGCCTGAACCGAAAGGACCTGCAAATTGGCGCCCCCTGACCGCTTCGTCGACGCACTGAACACGCAGATCACCAACGAGTTCGCGGCCTCGCAGCAGTACGTCGCGATCGCGATCTACTACGAGTCGCACACCCTCCCCCAGCTCTCGCAGTTCTTCTACCACCAGGCGGTGGAGGAACGGAACCACGCGATGATGATGTGCCAGTACCTGCTCGACACGAGCGCGGCCGTGCGCCTCGAGGGCATCGCGGCCCCGAAGACCGACTTCGACGGCTTCATCGAGCCGATCCGCCTGGCGCTCGAGCAGGAGCAAAGCGTGAGCGGCCAGATCAGCAACGTGTTCTCGCTCGCGCGCGAGGAGCAGGACTACCTCAGCGAGCAGTTCATGCAGTGGTTCCTCAAGGAGCAGGTCGAGGAGGAGGCCACGATGAGTGACCTGCTCGAGGTGGCCGAGCGGGTGCACGACGACCCGATGACGCTCGAGGAATACATCGCGCGCGAGGTATCGGGCGGCGAGCAGGCCGACCCGACCGCGCCGGCCGCGGCCGGCGGGGCAACCTCGCTGGCGTGATCAAAGTCACCCCGCGGAGGTAGCCGGGCCGATTACCGTCGGCCCATGAACGCCAAAACTGAGTCGGCCATCGACGAGATGGCCCAAGCCGAGGCCCTTCCCCAGCTCGATGCCAGTTCGCTCGTTGACGGCGAGCGGCTCGAGGCCGAGGTCAAGGACATGTACCGCCACGTGGCCCGCGAGGACAACTCGCAGCTCCACTTCGAGGTGGGCCGCGAGGTGGCCGAGCACCTCGGCTACCCGAGCGAGCTGCTGGACGACATCCCGCAGGAGGCCTTGGCGTCGTTCGCCGGGGTGGGCTTCCACCTCGACTTCGCGGAGCTGAAGCCAGGCCAGACGGTGCTCGACCTGGGCTCGGGCTCCGGCACCGACGTGTTCTGCGCCGCGGTGCAGGTCGGCTCCTCGGGCAGCGTGATCGGCGTGGACTTCACCGACGAGCAGCTCGACAAGGCGTCCCGCCTGCGCGACCGCGACGGGTTCAGCCAGGTCGAGTTCGTCGAGTCGCGCATCGAGCATCTGCCGTTCGAGGACGAGAGCTTCGACGCCGTGATCTCGAACGGCGTGATCAACCTGTCGCTCTACAAGGGCCTCGTCTTCTCCGAGGCCGCGCGCGTCCTGCGCCCCGGCGGTCGCCTCGCCATCACCGACATCGTGAGCGGCCGGCCGCTCAAGGAGCGCACGCGCCGCAACGCCGAGCTGTGGGCCGCCTGCATCGCGGGCGCGATCCCGCGGGCCAACTACATCGAGGCGATCGAGTCGAACGACCTCACCGTCGCGGAGATCCGCAAGAACGACTACCGCTTCATCTCGGAGCGCGCGCTCGACGCCTGCAGCACCTACGAGGTCGAAAGCGTCTCGCTGCTCGCGTTCAAGCGCTAGCCAGCCCGGCCACCCAGCGCTTGGCCTCCTCGAGCTGCGCGCGCGGAAACACCTTCGCCTCGCCCGGGATCATCCAGGCGAAAAGCTTGCTGGCTCGCGCCATCCACACGATGTCCGTGACGATCGCCGAACGCTCCCACGCGCTGTGGTGGCGGACACCCGTATCGAAGCCGAGCTTGGCGTCAGCCCACAGCGCGCCCGGCTCGATTTCGTCGAGCTCCTCGATCAGGTAGAGCGTGCGCAGCTTGTCGCCGGCCTCAACGGCCTTGTGCAGCGCCGGTGCGAGCACCTTGTCGTAGTCCTCGCGCTCGATCTCGCCGGTGGCCCGGAAGCCGAGCGTGCCCTGCGGCATGCCTGAGAGCGGTTCGATCATCGTTATGCCGGAGCCGCCTCGATTTCGGGCTCCGCCTCCTCTCTTCGCTCGGCCGCCGCGATCTCGGCCGTGATCTTCACGGCGGCGGACACGAGCGGGGCGGCCAGAACGAGCCCGATCGTGCCGAACAGGCACCCGCCCGCGATCGTCACGATCAGGACGGCCAGTGGGTGCAGGCTCAGCGCGACGCCCATGGCCACCGGCTGGATCAGCTGCTGGAGGATGCCGTTGGCTAGCAGGATGATCACGGCCATGATCAGGGCGACGTCGGTGCCCTTGCCGAGAGCGATCAGGACGGCGAACGCGCCCGCGGTCCACGCGCCCAGGTACGGCACGTAACCGCCGAGGAACGTCACGACCGCGATCGTTCCCGGCAGTGGGACGTTCAGCACGAGCGCCCCCGCCCCCACGATCGCCGAGCTCCACAGTGACACCGCGGTGACGCCGGCGAAGTAACCGCGCATGCTCTTGACAAGTCGCCCCAGGATCGTGTGGGCGACCGGAACCGGCACTCCCAGGTGCCGCTCGACGAAGCGGCCGATCGTCGGCGCGTCCTTGAGCATGAAGAACAGGCTGAGCGCGGTGAAGGAGAGGAAGACCGCGAGCCCAGCCAGTCGTTCGACGGTGCCCACCACGCCATGCGTGAGCGCCTTGAAAGCCGAGCTCACGCTGCTGCTCGCGTGGGCGTTCGCGTCGGAGGCCGTCTTGTCCTTCACTCCCAGGTCCTGCGCCCACTTCTGAAGCTGGTCGCCGCCCTTGTGGAGCTTCGCCGACAGCACGTCGGCCTGGCTGGCGACGCCCTTGATCACGATGTAGCCGACGCCGAACCCGATACCGATCAGCAGCAGGAACACGATCACCGCGCCGATCGCACGTGGCACCCGGTGTTTGTTGAGCCAGTCGACCAGCGGTGAGGCGACCGAGGCGACGATCGCCGCGGTGATCACCGGCATGACGATCGTCTGCGTGAGCGCGAGCAGCCAGACCAGGCCCACCAGCGCCGCCGCCACGCCCACGAGGAGCCAGGACGAGAAACCCAGGTCGCGCATCCACTTGGGCGCGGCGAACACCCGGCTCAGCTCGCCAGGCTCGATCTCGATGACGTCTTCCTCGGCGCTCGCTCCCTCGCGCGCAGGACGACGGACCCGCCCCCGGAAAATGGTGCGCCGCTCGCTCATCGCTCGGCTTGATCTTCAGTTCAGCGGCCGGGCTGCGCATCGCCCGATTCGGGTGAGGCCCGGGCCTTGGGTTAACCCCATTGCCGCGCCGGCCAATCGTGTTCAGTCTGATGGTTGTGCCGCGCCGGATCTTGATCGTGGACGACAGCGAGTACTTCCGCCGAAGTGCGCGCGACCTGCTCGTAACCCGCGGCTTTGAGGTGGCGGCCGTGGTCGGCGACGGCGAAGCCGCCCGCGCGACCATCGACGAGGCCCGCCCGGACGGCGTTCTGCTCGATGTGAACCTGCCGGGAGAGGACGGGTTCGCCGTCGCGTCCGCGCTGTGCGCGCTGCGCCCGGCGGCCACGATCGTGCTCACGTCCTCGGATGTCTCCGTGGTGCCGGAGAGCGTGCTCACCGACTGCGGGGCGGCCGCATTCGTTCCGAAGACAGAACTCGCGACCGCCGACCTCGACAGGCTGTTCGGCGACTAGCTGCGCAGGTACTGCAGGACCGCGAGAACCCGGCGGTGCTGTTCGGGCGCCTGGCGCAGGCCGAGCTTGCCGAAGATGCTGGTCACATGCCGCTCGACGGCGGGAACGCCGACCACGAGCCGCTCGGCTATGCCCGAGTTGGACAGCCCTTCCGCCATCAGCGAGAGCACCTCGGCCTCGCGCCCGGTCAGGTCGTCAAGCGGGCTCTTGTGGCGCTGGCGACCCACGAGCCGCGCCACCACATCGGGGTCCAGCGCCGAGCCGCCGTTCGCCACGCGCCTGACCGCGTCCGTGAACCCGGCAACGTCGCCCACCTTCTCCTTCAGCAGGTAACCCACGCCCTCAGCACGGTCGCCGACCAGATCGAGCGCGTACTGGTCCTCCAGGTACTGGGACAGCACGAGCACGCCCACCTCGGGGTCGGAGGCGCGAATGAGCTGGGCCGCACGTAATCCGTCGTCCGTCTGATCGGGCGGCATCTGGATGTCGGTGATCACGACATCGGGGTGGTGCGCCTTGGCCTTGCGGACGAGGTCCGGGGCGTCCGCCGCGGTGCCGACCACCTCGAACCCGCCGTCCTCGAGCACGCGGACGATGCCCTCTCGAACGAGGGGCTGATCCTCGCCCACAACGACCCGAATGCGGGCCGGCGAATCCACGATCGAAGGCTACGCGATCGGCGTATTCGCCTGCACTTGACCCTTGGGCTGTCCCTACACCGAGTCTTGGGTTTCCCGTGCCGGATCTCTTAAGCGCGCACCATGGGAACGGCCGCCGCGCAGCCGTAGCTTCGCCCCGACAACGCCAATCGGCTGACCAGAGGGGGTCGAGGTGAAGACAGCAACGAGACAAGGGATCGCAGCGCGGGCGGGCCGCTGGAGTGCTCGCCACCGGCTGCTGGCGATCGCGGGCTGGGTCGTGTTCATCCTGATCGCGAACAACATCGGAGGCAACCTCGGCACCAGGCACCTGACCACATCCGAGACTCGCGACGGGGAGTCGGCTGCCGCCACCCGCACGCTCGAGCGAAGCGGCTTCGAACGCCCGGCGGCCGAGCAGGTGCTCGTGCAGGTCCCGCCTGGAGCCGACGTGCGCGGCCCCGCCGGCCGATCCGCGATCAACGACGCGGTGTCCGCCGTGAGCGTCACGGGCCGAGTGACGGACATGCGCTCGCCTCTCTCTCCGGGCAACGACGGGCAGGTCAGCCGCGATGGCCGCTCGGCCGTCGTGCTGTTCGCGATGAAGGGCAAGGCGGACAAGGCGGACAAGCGGGTGGCTCCTGTTCTGCGCGCGGTCAGCGGCGTCGCGGCCGCACATCCGGCCGTGCGTGTCGAGGAATTCGGTTCCGCGTCCGCCACTAAGGCGCTCAACGACACGATCGGCAAGGACTTCTCCCACGCGGAGGCCATCTCCATCCCGCTGACGTTCGGGATCCTGCTCGTGGCCTTCGGCGCGCTCATGGCCGCGCTCGTGCCGCTTGTGCTCTCGCTGACGTCGGTCGTCGCCGCGGCCGGCTTGCTCGCACTGGCGAGTCACGCGCTGCACATCGACTCCTCCGCGAACACCATGCTGCTGCTGATCGGGTTGGCCGTGGGAGTCGACTACTCGCTCTTCTACATCCGCCGGCAGCGCGAGGAGCGCGCGGCTGGGCGCTCCAACCTCGAAAGCGTGGAGATCGCCGCTGCCACATCGGGGCGGTCGGTGCTCGTGTCCGGGTTGACCGTGATCGCCGCGATGGCGGGCATGTTCATCACCGGGCAGCACACGTTCATGGGCATGGCCGAGGCCACGATCCTCGTGGTCGCGGTCGCCGTGGTGGGCTCACTCACCGTGTTGCCGGCCGCGCTGTCGCTCCTGGGGGACCGGCTCGACAGGGGCCGCATCCCCTGGCTCGGCAAGTGGCTGCAGGCGAGGCGCAAGAGCGGTCCCAGCCGCGCCTGGACCTGGGTGCTCGATCGCGTGCTCGCTCGCCCGGGCCTGAGCGCCGCGCTGGCGGCCGGGCTGCTGGTGGCACTCGCGCTGCCGGCGCTCAGCATGCACACGTCGGTGCTCGGCGCCTCAGAGGAGCTGCCGTCGGATCTGCCGATCATGCAGACGTACGCGCGGGTGCAGCACGCCTTCCCGGGTGGCCCGCAGCCCGCGGTGGTGGTCGTGTCGGCGTCCGACGTGACGAGTCCCGGTGTCGAGGCACAGATCGCAGCCCTGCGCCGTCAGGCCGTCGCAAGCGGAGAGATGTTCAACCCGGTCACCGTGGATGTGAATCGCGCGCACGACGTTGCCGCGATCACGGTTCCGCTCGCCGGCGACGGCGAGAACGGAGCCTCGCGTCACGCGCTCTCCACTCTGCGCAACCGCATCGTGCCCGGCACGGTCGGCCGCGTCGCGTCGGTCAACGTGGCGGGGGCCACCGCGGCTTCGGTGGACTTCAACCACCGGCTCGCCGAGCGCGCGCCATTCGTGTTCGCGTTCGTGCTCGGGCTGGCATTCCTGCTGCTGATGTGGAGCTTCGGCTCGATCGTGATCGCGGCCACCGGGCTCGTCCTCAATCTGCTGTCAGTGGGCGCGGCCTACGGCGTCCTGGTGGCCGTGTTCCAGTGGGGCTGGGGCAGGTCGCTCCTCGGCCTCACCAGCACCGGCGCGATCACCTCGTGGCTGCCGCTGTTCCTGTTCGTGATCCTGTTCGGCCTCTCGATGGACTACCACGTGTTCACGGTGTCCCGGATCAAGGAGGGGCACGACGAAGGGCTGCCCACGAGCCGGGCGATCCACGACGGGATCGTGAGGTCTGCCGGAGTGATCACGAGCGCGGCGCTTGTGATGGTGGCTGTCTTCCTCACCTTCGCCACGCTCAAGCAGACCTCGCTCAAGCAGCTCGGAGTGGGCCTTGCCG
>Ga0070680_100002211_pt1 | contig 14336 bp, 11 predicted proteins | sample KBSC73BmetaG_FD_64672 | JGI IMG/M metagenome (GOLD analysis project Ga0070680, IMG submission 64672) | Corn rhizosphere microbial communities from Kellogg Biological Station, Michigan, USA - KBS C7-3B metaG | ecosystem: Host-associated > Plants > Roots > Rhizosphere | place: USA: Michigan...
GCCGTGCGATGGCGGCACGCTCGATCAACGCTGCACCGGCCGGGAAACTCGTCGGATCCGGCGCAAAGTAGATACCCTCGAGTCGCACCACCGGTGTTGCAATCGTCGCATCCGCAGCGTTGACGGGCCGGAAGGCGAGTGGACCCGCCAGCACCACGATCGGCCGCTGATCGCTGGCCGCGCGAATAGTCAGTGACTGCCGCAGGCGAAGTGAGTTGCCGCCATCGATTCCCGTGCCAGGCACCGCAGCGAGATCGATTCGATGCACCAGACTATCGTCGATCTGGATCACGACGGGCTGCGTGGCGGTGTCGAGTCCGGCGAGCTGAGCCTGCAAAGATGTGCCGCCCGGTAGCGCGGTGGCATGCAGCACAGTGACGGGTATCGTCGGCGGCGGAACGGCGCGGCCGATTGGGTGCGCCCCGACTGGCCCGGGTGAACCGTAGGTGAAGCTGACGAAGATACGGGGCGATGTTCCGGCGGCATCCACGAGGGCGTTGCGTTGGGCGACATTCCCGAGACCGAAGAGCACGCGGCCGATGTTCGGATCGATCACCACTTCGCCATCGCGCACAGGGCGGCGCAATCCCGACTCCCAGGCGCAGAGATTGTCACCGCGGAATCGCCACTCGGTCGTCGAGAATACCGGCTGTTCGGAAAGCGGCAGGAACAGGTGGAGCCCCGCGTCGCCGACGTCGAAGCCCGTTGGCGGAGTCGGGGCATCATCGAAGAAATCGATCGCGACATACGCTTCCGGATGTCCCGCTTCAGTTCCGGTAGTAAGGCGTGCATCCAGCATCGGCCCCGGCACGGCATCGGGATCAGTGAGCGGCGCGACGCCGCTGTCGGTCAGGTCGGGCTGCCGGAATCCCGGACGACTGGTGTTGAAGAGCAACACAGGGATGTCGAGCGGGTGTAGGTCGAAGCGCACGACGAAGCGCGCGAGTCCGGTGGCTTGCGGGCCAAGGTCGGTAACGCCTTTGGCGAGCGGCTGTATCAAAGGGAGGCGATAGGCGGCGAGCCGCCACAAAAACACCGCCAGGTCCGGTAAGTTGATGTGGCGCGCGAAGTCGTTCGCAATGCGAAAGTCGGCGGTGTACGCGAAATTGTCGAACGGCGTGCCGAGTAAGGCGAGCGCCGCCGGGTCGCGAATCGGAACCGTGCCTCCGCGCGGCGTAACGCGATGCCCGAGTGCGGTGATCTGCGCATCGGCATACGGCGGCTCACCCCCCGCATCAGGTCGCTGATGGTTGAGGTGCTGCGACCATGACAGGTTCTCGCGTAGTTCCACTGCGCGGCAGGCCCAACCCGTGATGTTGACAGCCATGCGCTCGATGGCGCCGAGCGTGCCCTTGCGCCTGCGGACCGCGATGGTGTCAGCCACGTCTGCGCGCAGAGTGCGCGTGTCGCCTTTGAGATGCGTCGTGCCAAGCAGGTCTGCGATGTACGGAATGACCCAGTCATCGCAAGTGTCGATGAACAGATCGTCGTAAAGCCTCCCGATGTTCTCGTGAAGCGCGCTGTAAATCTCTTCGACGGCGCCAAGATAGTCGCGCAGCTGGTCCGGTGGCGACTGCTCGGCATCGCGAACGCGATAGATCTCGGGCAGGCGATCGAACAGCGGTACCGACGGCGAGCTCATGCGCACTCTCCTGCACCGGGGTCGGCCGCCTCGGTCAATGAAAGATGTCGAGCATCGAGTTGCAGCAGCTCGTTGGCGGCGCAGGGCAGAGTGGCGAGCCGCGGGCGCGGCGGCGCCGGTGTGTTGAGGGTCGCAGGGTCGTACACACCCGCTGCGAACCGACCGAACGAGACGACCTTGCACCAGATGACCCCGGCCACATTGTTGAGCCGCCCTTCGATGCGGCTGGCGTACTCGCGCTCGCCCAGACGTCTTGCGTGCAAGCCGAACAGACCGCTGCGCGAGTGCGCGTCATCATTGACTAGACCTAACTCGGCGCGAAGCGCGGCATCCACGACTTCGAAAGAGAGTGTGAGATCGCGCGCGTAGTCACATCGAGGAACACATAGCGCAGAAGTGCCTGCTGAACGATGACGGGATGGCGATTGGCTCCACGGCAACGTTGTGCATGAGCGATGGCAGCACGTACCGCCGCGAACTCCGCTTCGCGACCCGCTTCCAGCAGAACGCGTAGCAGGATGGCCGGAATGCCCTCATGCAGGTCCCACGAGGCGCTTGCGGTCACTACACCAGGGATCGACAGCGTCTCGGCTTCATGATCCTTCACACTCACCACGCGCCCGAGGCTCTGCACCTTGCCCGGCGCGGCTTCCCGCGCTTTGTCGAGATCTTCGGGATCTGAACCGCCGGAGACAATGCCTGCGAGCGAGACTTTGTCGAAGCCCGCGGGACGTTCCGATGCAGAGGGTGTGGCGCCCGGCTTGATCGGTCCGCGAGCGCCGTTGCCGCTACGATAGCGTGCGAGAACATTACCAACACCGGAGGGCAGTCGCGCACCGGTGATGCCGTCCCCGAACTGCACATAGCTGCGACCATCCGCGTCTTCCCGCACGATGTAAACCTTCTCCTTGGGCCCGTGCCCGAACAGCGCATCCACACGCGCCCACAGCCTGCCGTTGACCCAGATTTGCAGCTCGGGCTGATGAGGGGGTGTTGCTTCGCTGGCCAGGAAGTAGGTGAGTGGCGACTTGGGCACAGGAAACGTCTGGAAAGACTGGCCCCCATCGCCGTTGCCGAGCACCGCGTCCTTCTCAGCTTTGCCCTGAGTAGCGTCGACGAGATTACCGAATACCGTCACACGCGGGCCGTCTTCCGGGAAGTCATTCCGCGTGAAAGGCTTCGGTGCCCGATCGAATGAGAGCGGCCACATGCGTGGCGCGAGCGAGCTCGAAGTCAGCGAGGCGGGACTGTTGGTGCAGACCAGCTCGACGCTGCGGCCGTCCTCGTGCAAAAGATACAGGCTTCTGCCGGCGAGGGGCTGCGCGTCGTTCGAAGTTCCGTAGAAATAAAGTGCATTCGTTCCATTGGTGAATGCGCCCGAGGCGAAGTCAGTGACCGGCGTCAGTGTCAGGGGAGCACTCGTGACCTCATAAAACCGCAGCTCGCGGATGTCCGCCATCTCATTCAGGACGCTATAGTTTGTGAAGAGCTGATTGTCCAGTGTGAGCACGGTGGACGCACCAACGAGGTTACCCCACTGCACCGTCCGGCCCCGATGGCTGTTGATTCTTCGAGTAACCGTAAAGGGCACCGGGGTGGTCTGCCCATCGAAGTGCGCCGTCCCCTGCACAATCAACTCACGACCGGTGGCGAGATCGGGTGCTTCGACATCGAGCGGCATCTCCGTGAAATTCAGTGATGTGTAGCCCGCGCCAAATCCAAATGTGGAATCGCTGTAGTAGATGTAACGCTCGAAATGCGTAGCAGTGGTCGAGCTGCCCGTGATCTTGCCGCTCGAATCCGTCACCGGGCTCGTAAAGCCCGGCGGCGCGTTGTGACCGAAGTGCCGGAAGCTGCGGCCGACCCGGAAAGCGCGTATCGGCGCGTTCCAACTGGTCGTAAGGCTGGCCTCGATCTCAATCCGCACGCGACCGAGCTGCGAGGTGACCTTCGAGACCTTGACCACCTGCGAGAGCTGTTGCGTTCGGTAGGCTGTACCGTTGGAGCTGAACATGGCCTCATCCGGCATCAACATCAGCTGATCGCCCTTCTTGAGATCGAAGGCGGCCAGGGTGAGCGAATCGCTGGCGCCACCGACCGAACCGATCTCGAGTGTCGAGGCGCCTGCGAACGCCGTCGGGCGCGGAACACGTGCGCGATAGAGATGAAATTTGCCGAGGGCTGGGTAGGCGACGAGCTCGGCGGCGGTCTGGAAATCGGCCGGGCTCGGCACGTCACGCAGGTCTGCCTTCACCGGGAAACCAGCGCGGATGGTGACGGGCGCCGTGCCGCGGGCCTCGAATGCGAGCGTGGCGCGCCCTCCGATACCGGGTGCCAGGCGATAGCCTGTGAGTCGGACGAGTTCCGATACGCTCTCGCGCCACAGGGCCGTGCGTAAGAACGCCTCGTTGGCGTAGTGCTCCTGATAGAACGTGAGGATGTCGCCCACAATCGCCGCCCCGTGCAGGAGCGCAACGGCAGGATCATCGGGCTCACGGTGAGTCCATGCGCCCAGCGGCACGGACGCATTCACCCGGCGAAGCATCGCCTCGAGAAAATCGTCGAACCGACCGATCCGATAGCCGATGCGCGCCAGGGCCGGCCGGTTGGTCGCCCGTCGCGGAAACACGAAGCCATCATCGAACAGCGGATCACAGGCCATACGTCAGACCCTCCCCCCGCGAATGTCGAAGCGGATGAGCCCGCGTTCGAGATGATCCGGAGAGTTGTCGAGCAGCACGACCTCGTCGTATCCCATCTCGAGCTGCTCGACGTCAGGCATGCCGGGCGTCGGCGAGTTGAAGCGCTTCATGATGATGGACACCACGTGCTCTATGCCGGGAATGCGCTGAAGCCGACCCTCGATCTGCGAGCGATGCAGCGCCTGTGCAAATGTCCACTCGTCCGGGTGGAAGAATCCGCGGCGTCCGTCAGAGGTCCAGGTGTTCGAGAGCTCTTGTTCCAACACATAACGTAAATCCTCGCGCCAGTACTCCGGGGCGGCGCAGATGACGACGCGGATGTCGAGCGGCACGAAGCGCGGGCCGCGCAGCTCGATGTCCTCGCCGATCAGGCGCACTGACTCGAGGTGCGCGGCAATCGTTGCGCGCAAGGCATCGTCCATTTGAGTTGTGCCCGTGGGGTCGATCGTCACCCGCACCGTGCGCCAGCTTCCGGTCCAGGCGTAGCGTGCGACTGCGCGAGAGACGCCGGGGACTTCTTCCGCACGACGTACATAGTCGGCAAGTGTTACCGCGCGGAGTTGCCGCGCACGGTAAGCTTCTGGGGCGTTCCGGCGCACCCGTTCGGGCGGCTCAGGATCACGGCCGTCAGTCACGTCGAAAGGATTCCACGTACGGACAACGGCGCCAGTCAGGGGGCCGATCAGAGGTCGGGAGAAAACCAACTGATCGGCACCGATGTTACCCGCCGAGCCGCCACCGATCTGATACTCTGCATGAACGACGGAGTCGATCGGCAGCAGGCGGCCATTGGTGTCGTTGCCGAAGCGGAGCACGCTACGGCGACGCTCGTCGGTCTCAACCATGAGCTCTTCGCTCTGTTCGTCACTGTGCACGAGCGACTCAACTTCGTGCCAGGTTTCCGTCGTGGAGCCAGGGCTCGTCACTTCCACGTGCAAGGTGGACTGCATCGGCACTTCGCCGCCCGGCGGCGCCGGGAGATAGGCGAGCGGCCCTTCCGGCAGTGGCGCAAGGATCCAATCGAGACCGGATCCGTATCGATCCAGGCGTTCGAAGTAGCGATGCTTCGTGTCCCCGGTATCCGCAGGTAGCGTTGCACTCGCCTCATGGAAAAACACTTCCATGGGCCGGCCTTCGTGTACCGGGAGCATGTTGCCGTTGAATATCGATACGTCGTCGATCGGCGTGCCGTTGCAAAAGGTCGTGAAGCTGTAGTCGTAGCGCAGGGCGTCTTCGTCGCGCCAGTACACGCGCACGAGGAACGTGTTGGTCAAAGGGTCATGAATTGTGTTTGCCGCGAACGGCCCCGTTGCACCGGACCGCAGCCGCAGAAGCTGGCGCTTGCGCGGATTGCGCCCGGGCGAACGACCGGTGAGCGGGTTGAGTCGCTCGGCGATGAGTATCTGAGGGAGCTGGCCACTGCGTACCAGGTCTCGCAACGCATCGGCCTCCGGTTGCCCCGCGCCGGCAACGGTGGGCACCAGGTCAGCGCTCGTGCTGCCAGCGCGCAGTGCCGGTTGCGCGCGCCTCCAGGTGTGCAATCTCAGCTCGTTGACGAGTGGATCGAATCGCTGCCGCTGCCCAGCCGGCAACCAGTGCTCGCGGCTCGCGAAGAACACCGACTCGGGAAGCGGCCTGTTCGCGCCGGTCCACGTGATGAGTTGTTGGTTGGCGAGCGTGAAAGGGGCCTGGCCTGTCGCGATTTCCAGCGCAAGCCAGGTGCTCGCCTGATTGCCTTCATGCAAGTGGTAGTCCATCAAGCGCGCGTGGCGCGCGAGGGAAACCCGCTTGCGGGTGCTGGCGAGATACGCCTCGTTCATCACGCGATCCTGATAGTCACTGAGCTCATCGGCCGCCGCGGCAAACAGGTCGATCAGGACCTGGTCGTGATCGGCCTCGCTGGTACTGCGCCAGCCCGGCACGCGCTGCGCCATCGCCACCATCAAGGTATGGCGGAACGAGTCGTAGTCTTTCGCGAGATAGTCGATGGCCGGCCCCGCTTGCGCGGGCCGCCCGGGCATCTGGGGAGCGCAATCATTCGTGAAGCAGCCCGGCCGGAACTTGAAGCCGATCGAGGCGAAGAACGGGTCGATACGACTGGCGTCCCACACGATCTCGAGCGTGTAAGTGGAATAGTCGCCCACCGGCTCGACGCGCAAAGAGAGCCGCGCGGCGTCGATGCCCGTCACGGCAGTCACACGAACCTGCCCCGGCAGGTTACCGGCGAGCACGCGTGTGCCGCCGCGAATGTGAAAAATCTGACCGGCGCGCACCGGGTTGAGCGTGATCTCAGTCAGGATCGCATTGACATGCAGGCCGTTCCAGAACCGCACGTCGAGGTCGGCGTGATCGGGTGCCGGCCCTGCCGGCAGCGACACGAGCACGAGCTTGATGCCGTTGAGGTTGGCACCTTCGAGCGCATCAGCACGATCGTCGGCAAGATCCGGCGCAATGATGGCGGTCATTGTCCGGTCCTCTGGAACTTCACGATGCGCGAATCAGCCATCCCGGCGGGTCGATACTTCACGATCACCTCGATACCGCCGGTGGTCGGATCGAGCGCGAGACTCGCGATGTCACCGGCTGCTGTGGGTTCATCGCCAAAACGGACTTCGATCAGCTCCACCGTGAGCCGATGTCCGAGGTAGTGCGACAGCGCGTTCGTGATACGGGCCTTCACGACACCGCGCAGAACGTCCGAGGCAGGTTCGAACACGAGTTTGCGTACACCGCCGCCGAAATCCGGCAGGAACAGCCGTTCTCCCAGGCTCGTGAGCAGAAGTTGCAGCAGCTCATCGCGCACGTGCTCCGCGTCGGACTGAGGGGCGGCAGTGCGGCCGTCGGTACCGATTCGGAACGGAAATGCCAGATGTCGGCCGTTGCTGAGCATGGTCACACTCCCATCGCTTGTGTCTGCGTCTGCACGACGATGGCCGTTCCCTGCGGCGCCTGAAACGCATTCAGACACAGACCCACACTGGTCTGGAGCAGTACCGGAATGTTGTCGATGTTGACTTGCGTCGCTCCTGTAACCCAACGGATGGTCAGGCACGGCGAGGGCACGCCGCCCGGCGCGAAGGTGCAACCGGCGATCACATGCAGGTCGGTGAGCAGCAGCACCGGAGCACCTCCTACGACCGCCTTGCTGTTGCTCGTGCTGAGGGTCGCCATGCCGGCATGAGGACAGATCACCGTGCTGGCCGTCGTCAGGAGCGGTGTCATGGCGGCACTCCGAACGACATGGCGCCGTTCACCAGGCTCACCCCTGCCGGGCCGATCTTGATAATGCCGTTGTTGATCGTGATCGCGCTGGTGGCGATCTCGATCGTGCAGCCACCGACGGTGAGCGTGATGGTGCTGCTGTCGAGCTTTATTTCCGGCCCACCGTTGTGCTTGACGATGACCTCGTCGGCGTCATCATCGAGCACGATCTGGTGTTTGTTCTTCGACACGATGACGCGCTGCGCATTACCGTCGGGCGTGGGACGCTGGCCGGCCAGGAAGAATCCGCCGGTCCAGATGGGGAAGTCGAGATTGCCGGCCTCGAACTCGATCCACACCATGGAGCCGACTTCCGGCAGCATCACCTGCCCGTGCCCATCCCCGGCGAACGCAAAGGCGGGCAGGGCCCAGCCGACCTCGGTTTCGCCCATCACGGCCGGCACCTGCGCCTTGATGCGGCCGTTGTTGTCGGGGTCATCGACGTCAGTGACGGTGCCGCGATACTTGCCGAAAAAGCGGCTGCCAGCCTGGCGCGTCAGAGTCTCGACGGTGTGTTCGAGTGTGTCCATCAGAACACTCCCGCGATCGCGGACAACAATCCGCCGCCGCCCTCGACGTCTGTACTGCCGTTGCTCTTTGCCTCGAATCGCTGGCTGTACAGTGACGGTGTGATGTGATGAACCACCTTGGTGATGAGCCAATCGCCACTGTAGGGCGTCTTACCGCATTCGACGCGGACCTTGATGTACGGTGTCAGCACGCCGCCATACCCGCCCGGAACGACGTTGCTCGTCATCTTGAATGCGTAGCCTTCCTCGCGGGCGCGTCCCTTGACCGCCTCCTCCGGATCCTCGCGCAGCGATGCATGCGGCGGCAGCAAGCGCAGCGGCGCAAGATTGTCGGGCACGGCAGGCCGGTCGCCACCGAAACCGACATCGGTCGCGGTGGCTTGGAATGATGCGACCTTGCCGTCGGAAAGCCGAAGCGTGGTGCCTTTCGTGCGGCCAGGCGATTCGCTGTTCTCCACGATCTGGGCGTCCGCCAGATTGCGGTCCTCTCCAATCAGACGCAGCGGTGGTAAGTTGCCTGCTCTTTCCGGGTCGGGAAGAAAGCAGCCGATGCTCTTGCCGGCGCTGTCACCCGGCAGAACGTAGACGCGGCGTTCGTTGACACGTGCCAACTCGGCGAGGAACAACAGTCGGGTGCCCCGGCGCGTGGTGATCGGGGATGTTCCGCTCGTCGGCGGATCCACACGGGTCGAGTCGATTTGCTCGATGGCGCGGAGCACTTCGTCCGCGATCTCGCTGTCACGGCGATCCCGGAAGACTTCCGTTTCCTCGTCCCGATTCAAAAACACGCTGTCGTCGCGGATCGCGAATGTCGCCGTGCTGCGGCCGGGCTGGGAGGAGAGCTGAGTGTCGTAGCCCGAAACCGGACCGTCGATCAGAGGCACGAAGTTCCCGTCACCCGGATCGAGCTCGACCCGTATGCGCGAGAAGGGCGAGGCGACTGAGTCTGCGCGATTCTGCCACGTGCCTTTGTCGTCGAGTCGCATCGCCGTGCGCAGGCGCGCCTCCCAGAAACGATCCATCTCCTGGGTGACCTCGATGTCTTCGATACGCGCGAGATCGTCCAGGCTCGCCGCCTTCTTGCCGTACCAGACCCTGAATCGCGGCACACTCATGACTGCTCAGGTCTCCGGCACGTTGAGCGTGTCGCCTGGCTCCTCAACGAGCGTGCGGCTATCCAACGCCGTATTGGCGTCGGCAATGTGCCAGAACTTCGTGCTATCTCCGTAGGATTGAAGCGACATCACGTCGAGGCGATCGGCCGATGCGATCACCTTCGGTACACCCGTGGTGGGTGGAAGCGTGCGCAGCTTCAAGGCGACGACTTCCTCCCCGGTGGCGAGCCGTGCGGTCACGGTAGGCACTTTGGCGTAGCGGGAGTTGGGTAGGAACATGTTGGAATCCCTCAAAGCGGGATCAGGTCGACGACCTGTTCCGCGGTGTTGGCCAAGTTCGCGATCGCCATTCCTTCCTTGGCGAGCGTCGAGTATTCGAGTGCGCCGCGTGCGATGACATCGTCGGAGCCCAGGTCCACAGCGATCACCGAGAGCGTGATATCGACCTGGGCGCGCACCGGGTTCAGCATGAAGTCATATTCCTGCTCGACGAGGGTCATCGAATCGATCGTCACTGGCAGCACCCGCGTCGGACCCCAGATGAACAGGATGCGTGGATATTTCTCACGTGGGATCGGCTGTGCGGGCGCGTCCGGCGGCGCGAGCGCGCCGGCGATGGCGTCGATCGCGGCACCGATCAGGCCGGCGATCTTCGCGCTCGGCTGCACCATCTTTTCCAGCGCAGCCAATTGCGGACCGATACCGAACAGCCGCGCCAGCGCCTTGTCCTCGTCGAGCATGTTGGCGGCACTGAAGTGCGCCTGAAACGTGATCTTTTCGAAGGTCTTCTCGCCGGCCTGCGTGGTCTCACGTTGGGTCGCGCCTGTGGGTCGTGCCGGAACCTGCAGTGCGCGCGACAACGACTCCGGATTGAACTGGAAGATCACGACGTTGGGGATGGGCCCGATGAGATCGGTGCCGTATTCGATGAGCGCCCCCCGTAACATGTGGTCAGCTCCTCCTTACACGTCGGGCGATTTGGTGTGCGAGGCCTGACGCGACGTCGCGTGAATGGTCCGAGGGCGCGATGCCTCCAGCGTCGATGCTGCGTGCGGAGTCGAAGTCTCCGCGTCGCTGCGCGAGCGCTCTCTCCAGAGAGGGCCCAAGTTGGCGCGTAGCGGCCTCGGCAACCTTCGGGTCGAGGCCCCGCAGATCGATCTCGAGTCGTTTGATCCGGACGCGGCGGGTCATCGGCTGGCTCCTTCCGTCGCGACGAGCGAGGCATATCGGCCGAACTGCTCGGGGCTCGAGGGCCGCTCGAGCTTGTCGTACTCCCGCTGGACCGCGAGGATGATCGAGTCCATCGTCAGCCGCCGCGGCGCCCCTTCGTCGGCGTGCTGCAGGCAAGCGTGAAACACGATGGCACGGATGTGCCCACCCGCGATCGGAAAACGTTGGCCCAAAAATTCGAAGTCGACATCGTCGGTAGCGACGTTATCGGGGATCGCATTGCGCCAGATCAACTGTCGTTCGCGCGCGCCGGGGAGCGGGAACTCGATGACGAAACGCAGCCGACGCAGGAAGGCCTCATCGAGATCGCGACGACGGTTGGTCGCGAGAATCGCCAGGCCCTTGAACCGTTCCATCCGCTCCAGCAAGTAGCTGATTTCGAGGTTGGCATAACGGTCGTGCGCATCTTTCACTTCGGTACGCTTGCCGAAGAGCGCATCGGCCTCATCGAAGAGCAGGATGGCGTCCGCAGCGTCCGCCGCATCGAACAGGCGCTTGAGGTTCTTCTCGGTCTCGCCGATGTACTTGTTGACGACCTGAGACAGATCGATGCGGAACAGCGGCAGCTGCAGCTCGCTGGCGATTGCTTCGCTCGCCATGGTCTTGCCCGTCCCGGGTGGCCCGGCGAAGAGTGCGGCGATTCCTCCTTCATTCCAGGCGCGTGCCGTACCCCAGTCATAGTGGGCGCGACCGACGTTAGTCATCGCCTTGACTAGCTCAATGATTTGAGCGTGCTGCCTAGGAGGCAACGTCAGCTCTTTGAGCGTGAAGCGCGGAGCGACGGGCTGTGCCAGCGCGCCGAGATCGAGGTCGGCGCGTGAGGCGGCCAGCAATTCGTCGGACGTGGGCTCGCGGCCGAGCAGGGCGAGCTCGGCACCGATACGCTCGATGGCACTGGTTTCGCAGCGGAAGCGCCGCGCGAGCTCCGCGAGCACGGGGCGATGCGCGGCGGACGGCACAGCGCGTCGCCACGCTTCGAGGCGCTCGGCATGGCTTGTCGGGGGAACCCGAATCGCCGGCATCGCTGACTGACTCAGGTGCTGGATCGCCGCGAGGTCGTGTATGCCGATAAACAGGCTCAGCGGCAGCTCCGGCAAGGGCATCGAGACGGCTGTCGCGTCAAGCGCGTGCTGCGAATCCGCATGGGGTATTGCCATCGCCTCGATGGGTACGTATAGCGCGGCCCCGCGTAGCCATGCGACCGTCATCAGTGCGCGAAGGTGAGCGGCGGCAGGGATCGAGGTCGTCCGTAGAAGCTCCAATCCAACACGGGCGGCCGCGTCGGCCGCCGCTTCAGCCAGAGGCGCGCCTTCTGCGCCGAGCACCGGAATCACGCGACGACGATGCGATTCGTTGAAACCCGGCGAGCGTTGTTCGATGTTTCGGGGGACGGCAGCCAGCGCGGGTGGCAGAGACCCTTCCGGAAACAGTAGCTCGCGGGCCACCAGTGGTGAAACATGCAATGGCGCGTTCCAACTGATCGGCGCGCTCTCCAGGAGGCCGTGCGTGTAAAGGGCGTGACCTGGGTCGAAGCAACGTAACAGGTCATCAGGCTCATCCCACAGCCGTTGGGAAAGTCCCAACGTCGGCTCATACCGCTGCGGATCATTGAGGCACGCTGCGATCACGGGGCCAGCGCTGCTGTCGACCGCCGGCAGCAATGCGAGTGCGAGCACGAAGACCGCATCGGGTTCAAGATCCAGCTCCCGCTGTACCCAACCCAGACTGCCGCGCCTCGGGTTTACGTCCTGAGGAGGGGGCTGCGCAATTCGCTCGCTCAGGTGCCGCGCGGTGACGTCCTCTGCAAAGAAGAGTCGCTTGTCGCGTTCGTAACGCGCGAGATCGAGTGAATCGCTCGCGGCATCGATGAAGGGAGGCAAGCTGCTCGCGCTCGCGGGCGAGCCCTGTGTGACACCTTGCGCCAGGCGCTCACGCCAGAGCCAACAGACTTCGCGGCGGAGGCGCACTGTAACCTGTCGCAACCAGTATTGCCCGACCAGATCGTTGCTACCGGCGGCGGACAGGAAAATGGCAGGTTCCCGCGCGTTCACGGCAGCACCACCGATGGACTGAAGCGCGCCTGTTGATTGTTCACCTTCACGATGACGAGGTATGAGCCCGCCGCCAGGCCAACACCGGTGACATTGGGAACGGTGAGTTGGTTCTGGGTCGAGGCGTTGTCGACGACATCGAACAGACGCGCAGCGCGCCCATCTCGGAAGAGAGCGACGACGACGTCATCCGTATTAGCCTGCGCCGGTCCGCGGCCAAGCAGTCTCCCGTTAATGCGTAAGTCGTTGCCGACGAGCGCTACCGTTGTTACGGTGGGAAGTAGCCGTGTGAGCTGCGTGTTACTCGAGCGGAAGCGAGTGGCAGACAGACGTCGTCGGACCACGAGCCCTTGCTCACCCGCGGAGAGCGTGCTGCCGTTGGCGACAGGGGCGGGCGGAGTGCCTTCGACGGTGACGAGCAGTCGATCGGGCCGTCGTTCGATGATGGTCAGTACCTGGTCGCCTAGCACCACTTCGATGTCGGCGCCGTTCAGGTCGTTGCCGAACAGTTCGATGGAAGCGCCAGCCTCGAATGCTTCCGGTACGACACGATCGAGCGTGGGCCCCATAGAAGGAATGACGTCGATCGACACTCCGGCTTCGCCGATCACCGTCTGCGGCGTGGTGCTGTAGTCGATGCCGACGAGTAGCGCCGAGTTGGTCGGCACAGCAGGAATGATCAGCACGGGCCGAACTTGGAAGGCAAGCGACAACCGATACTTCTCGTCCGTGCCCTGCATGATCGTGGAGATCAGCTCCGCGTTCGTCTCGTCGAATGTGAGCTTCAACGTTTCGGGATTGTCCTGGAGTGCCGCTTGAACGGCAGGAATAGCGGGCGCCACCAGCCGCAGCAGACTCAGCTCGTGAAGAGCCGCAATACCCTGACCGAGGAGCTCGTGCGCTTCGGCGCTGTCGCTCAGCTCACCGTCATCGAACGCGGTGAGCAGATACTTGAGAACGAGCCACAGTGGCGGCGGATCGCCCGTACGCAATTCGACGTTGCGCAGGTTGGGGTCGAAGCCGACCTCATAAAGAAACAGGTTGAGTTTTGCGTCCGTGTTGGTGGTGGCCGCGCTCTCCGGCTTGCCGACGCTCACCAGGAAGCCTCGACGGATCAGGTGATCACGTATCAGACGCGTCACTGCGCCGATCGCCCTGCTGGTGTCGGCGGCGGCCATCAGATTCTCGGAACCCGGCAGCGTGAGAAGTTGCTGCTGCGTTCCTCACGGGGTTCGACTTTGGGTTGTAAGGCTTGCATCGGTTGCGCGATGACGGGAGGCGGCGACGGCGCATCCACCCGCACATGGATTGTGTCGATGCGGACTTCGACGCGTTCTTCCTGAGGCTGGGATGTCTCGGCGGCATGCCGGTCTACAACTGTGGCGTCTGCGGTGAGGAGGGGTGTCTCTTCGCGTCGTTGAGTTTCACGTGGCTCTCCTGCGGGTGCAGCCTGTATTCCGATCCATGTCGATGCCGCGTCGAGCGAATCTGAGCCCTCCCGCGTGCGAGGCTGACTATGCGCAGCCTCGCGTCGTGGCCGAGCCGGATCGGCTGCAACCCAACGCAGAGCCGCATTCGCGGCCGCATTCCGTATGAGGGCCTCCGGCAGATCAGCTGAAGCAGACCCCGGCGACGTGGGCGCCATGAATCTTCTCTGCTGTGGTGAGGCAGTCGGCCTGGAGATTCCTTCCCGAGAAGGTGAGTCAGCCGGCGTGGACATTCTCTGCTGAGAAGGTGAGCCAGTCGGCTCGTTTGGAGTCACAGCGCGCTGGGCCCCTGGCCCGCTCCCGTCGTCAGAGATTTCT
>Ga0070680_100002215_pt1 | contig 14332 bp, 7 predicted proteins | sample KBSC73BmetaG_FD_64672 | JGI IMG/M metagenome (GOLD analysis project Ga0070680, IMG submission 64672) | Corn rhizosphere microbial communities from Kellogg Biological Station, Michigan, USA - KBS C7-3B metaG | ecosystem: Host-associated > Plants > Roots > Rhizosphere | place: USA: Michigan...
TAACCATATTGATATCCTGTCTTGGTCTGTTCGGTCTGGTAACCTTTACAGCGGAAAGCAGAGTGAAAGAAATTGGCGTGCGTAAAGTGCTGGGTGCAGGCGCGCGGAGCATTGTTGCCCTGCTGTCAAAAGATTTTTTAGTGCTGGTGCTGATTGGCGCAGCCATTGCCTTTCCGCTGGCATGGTATGGCTTAAAGAGTTTTCTGCAGGGTTACGCCTACCGTACGGAACTAAGCTGGTGGGTTTTTGTGATCGCAGGTCTTATTACATTACTTATCGCCATGTTTACCGTTAGCTTTAAATGTGTGCAGGCTGCCCTTGCCAATCCGGTGAAGAGCCTGAGAACGGAGTGATATTCGTGAACCGTGAATTGTGAATAAGGCAAATAGAACATTATTATATCGGACATCATAAATCAACATGTATGTTTAAAAATTATTTCAAAACCGCATTCAGAAGTTTGATCCGTAACAGGAGCTATACAATTATCAACATCGCCGGACTGGCTGTGGGTATTGCTGTTTGTATGATGATCTTTATCATTATTCAATTTCAAACAAGCTTCGATAATTTTCATGCAAAGAAAGACCGCATCTATCGTGTGTTGACCGAATATCATCATGCAGATGCAGCAACTATTTCCCATGCGAAAAACGTTCCTTTTCCAATGCCGGAAGGATTGAAAACGGCTTTTCCCCAGTTAGAACAGGTAGCGCCGGTCTATGCAAGCCACAATGATGAGTTACAGACACTGGATATGAATGGAACGCCGGTAAAGAATTTTAAAGAGCAGAGCGGTGTATTTTATACATCGCCTGCATTCTTTAAAATGTTTGATTTCCCGCTGCTGGCCGGTTCGTATGCTTCATTAAAAGATCCGGACAATGTATTGCTTACCAAAGAGACCGCCCAAACCTATTTTGGCGACTGGAAAACAGCCATGGGTAAAACCATTAAGCTGACAGGATATTATAGCATGGGCGCCGGATTGTTCCAGTTCCCGCCGGTGGCGCTGAAGGTTTCAGGCATTCTCGCCAGCATACCGGCAAATTCGGACTTTCAGCTAAAACTCGTTGTTGCTTACGGAACAGATTTTACAGGAGATAAACAATACGGATTTCAACAACCCGGCTGGGATGGAACAGCACCCGATTTTGGCTGCTATGTCCTGTTGCCGCCAGCTATTTCTGTCAGCCATTTTAATCAGCAATTAAGCGCATACGCACGCGAAGTATTGCCTCCCGACAACAAGGATCGTTATATTATTCAACCATTGAATGCGGTGCATTATGACACACAAACAGGCAATTACAGCAACAAAACAATCAGTCATGAACTGCTCAATGTATTGTGGCTGATAGCTGCATTCATCCTGTTAATTGCCTGCGTAAACTTTATAAACCTCTCCACGGCACAGGCTGTTAATCGGGCAAAGGAGGTCGGCGTAAGAAAAGTGCTGGGGAGCAATAAGGCTCAATTGCAAATTCAATTCATTATTGAAACGTTTTTGATCGTTACGGGTGCGGTCGTGCTGGCGGCGGTTATTACGGTTCTTGCATTGCCTTCCCTAAATCAGCTTTTAGAACTTTCTCTTTCTATCAACATACTCAACAATCCGGCGGTTATTTTATTTCTTTTAGCTGTAATAATGGCGGTAACTGCACTTGCCGGTTTTTATCCTGCTGTTGTTTTATCACGTTTTAATCCTGTTAATGCCTTAAAAAGTAAAAGCACAACCAACCCGGCAAAAGGGATTTCACTAAGAAGAGGGTTGGTGGTGTTTCAATTCATCATTGCACAGGCGCTGATCATCGGAACACTCGTCATTGTAAAGCAGATGGATTATTTTATGCATCAGCCATTAGGCTTCGATAAAGACGCTATTGTCAATGTGCCTTACCGTCCGGATCATAGCAAGCCGGAGAATTATTTAAGGCAACAGTTATTGTCAGTAAACGGCGTGCAGGCAGTCAGCTTCAGCTCCAACCCCCCGGTTGAAGATGATAATAATATGTTTACCGCATTCAAATTTGACGGCGCACTAAAGGATGCGGATTTCCAGGCGATCAGCAAATTTGCCGACAACGAATATGTGCCCACGTATAAACTACAGTTGGTAGCCGGAAGAAACCTCCAGCCATCGGACTGGACAAGAGAATTTTTGGTGAATGAATCGTTTGTAAAAAGTTTAGGGCTTAAAAAGCCGGAAGATATATTGAACAAACAAATAAGTATAATGGGGGGTCTGATCAAATGCCCCGTTGTTGGAGTATTGAAGGACTTTAATGACAGGTCTTTACGTAATAGCCTCGCCCCATTGCTTATTGCAACCAACGCCACGATGTACCGGCAGGTGGCGATAAAACTGGCGACCACTAACATTTCTGCTACCATGCAATCCATTAAAAAAGTATGGCAGCAGACATTTCCGGATTATGTTTATGAATACCGTTTCCTGGATGATAAGATTGACAGTTTTTACAAACAGGAAAACCAATTGTCGCAGCTGTATAAAATTTTTGCAGCTATCGCGATATTCCTCAGCTGTCTCGGATTGTATGGTTTGGCGTCTTTCATGGCCGTTCAGAGAATAAAAGAAGTGGGTATTCGTAAAGTGCTGGGAGCTACGGCCGGCAATATCGTTTATTTGTTTTCAAAAGAATTTATCATCCTTATTGCCATTGCCTTTGCCATTGCCACCCCCATTGCATGGTATTTCATGCACCAATGGTTGCAGGATTATGCTTATCGCATCAGCATCAGTTGGTGGTTATTTGCTGCGGGCGGACTTGCTGCAATCGTTATAGCGCTTGCAACGATCAGTTTCCAGGCAATGAAGGCGGCAATCGCGAACCCGGTGATCAGCCTGCGAACGGAATAAGAACCTGAGACGTCAAAGCTGAACGTGAAAATCATTAAATCATAATTCATTTCTGATGTTTAAAAATTATTTCAAAATCGCCGGGCGGAATTTAATAAGGCATAAAAGCAATGCTTTTATCAATATTTCCGGATTGATGGTCGGCTTTGCTGCTTTTCTTTTAATATTCCTTGTAATTCGATATGAACAGAGCTTTGATGATTTTCATGCAAACAGGAACAACCTTTATCGTGTGGTGCGCATTGGTAAAAATCCTGTAAACAGGGAGTACAGGACAGGTGTGCCATTTCCTGTAACATCAGCGCTGCGTAGTGAGCTTCCTCAATTAAAAAATGCTGCGGCAATTTACGGTGATAACAATGTGCAGGTAAACATAAAAGCAGCCGATGGTTCTGTGCTAAAGAAATTTAAAGAAGGATATGTTTTTATGGCCGAGCCCCAGTTCTTCAAAATGTTTGATTTTAGTTTAGCCGGGGGCGATATGAATACTGCATTGCAGGAACCCAATACAGGATTGCTTACAAAAGACATTGCTGCGAAATACTTTGGTGATTGGAAAAATGCAATCGGTAAAACAATTTATTTATATGGATCTGACATTAAGATAAACGGCGTCCTGAATAATCCTCCCGCCAACACAGATTTCCCGGTAGGGGTCGTTATATCATACGCAACACTGGTCAGGTCTGGAAATGCAAATGATTGGGGAAGTATATCAGATCAAAACTATTGCTTTGTTCAGCTGAATAAAAAGGTTTCGCCTGATCAGGCGAATAAACAGCTCGCTGCATTTGTTGATAAACATATTAAGCCCGTAAACCCGGGTTATGACCTTGCGCTGCAGCCATTGAGTCAGATACATTTTGATGCGCGTTATGGGAATTTTACAGGCCGCACATTTAGTAATGACCTGATTGTTGCGTTAAGTTTAATTGCGTTGTTCTTATTGATAATAGCTTGCGTAAACTTTATCAATTTAACAACGGCGCAAGCCATTAATCGTTCACGTGAAGTGGGTGTAAGAAAAGTGCTTGGCAGTAATCGGATGCAATTGGTATTACAGTTTCTGGGGGAAACGGGCATTACCACATTGCTTGCATTGATTGGCGCCATCGCAATTGCTACGCTGTGTTTGCCAGCCCTCAACAATATGCTGGATATTCATTTAAGCATTCTCGTATTATACAGTGCAAAATTTATATTGTTTATTATCTGCGCCTTGTTACTGGTTACGTTTTTATCAGGCTTCTATCCTGCCCTGCTGTTGTCAGGGTTTAAACCGGTTACTGTTTTAAAGAGTTCAGTCAGCACAAGCCACAAAGGAATTTCTTTCAGGAGAGTATTGGTGGTTTTTCAATTTGTTATTGCGCAGGCGCTGATTATCGGAACGCTGGTGGTTGCATCCCAGATGGATTATTTTAGCAATGCTGATTTGGGATTTGATAAGGAAGCGATCGTTAATGCAGGTTTTCCCGGCGACAGTTTGAGCCGCACCAAAGTTGATTTGCTGCAAAATGAATTAAAGAAAATACGCGGCATTCGACAAGTCAGTTTCAGTGTGTTCGCGCCTTCTGAGGGGGGTGGATGGTATACTGATTTGCGTACAACAAGCAATTTGAAAGGTCCAAATCCTGACATGGTTGTTTGTATGAAACCTGCCGACACGGCTTACTTCGGATTGTACCATTTACCGATTGTTGCGGGACGTATTTATTTTCCATCAGACACGATACGGGAGTTTGTAGTGAATGAAACCGTAGTAAAAAATTTAGGTATTCAGAATCCTCAAAACGCCATCGGAAAGCTTGTAAGTGTGAATGGACGCACGTGTCCGATCGTTGGTGTTGTAAAGGACTTTCATGTGTATTCATTACGCGATCCGATTGGTCCGGTAGTGATGACAACGATGAAAGACCAGTACGGCCTGGCGAACATTAAAATAAACCTGAGCCAGTCCAAAACAGTGATTGCAGCCGCGCAGAATATATGGAACAAATACTTTCCTGACTATATTTTTGAATACAACTTTCTTGACCAGTCCATTGCAGCGTATTATAAACAGGAAAGCCAGTTATCTGTTTTGTACAAGATATTTTCGGGTATTGCCATTTTTATTTCATGCCTTGGATTGTATGGTTTGATTTCGTTTATGGCTTTGCAGCGAAGGAAGGAAATTGGTATTCGCAAAGTGCTGGGATCACCGGTTCGTGATATTGTTATGATGTTATCAAAAGAGTTTACCATTCTTATCCTGGTTGCATTTTTTATTGCTTCGCCCATTGCATGGTATTTCATGCATCAGTGGTTGCAGCAATATACATTTCGGATCAACATGGGCTCATGGTTTTTTATAGCAACCATTGTGTGTTCATTAATGATTGCATGGATAACCGTTGGTTATACAGCAATAAAGGCCGCCATTGCCAACCCGGTAAAGAGTTTGAGAACGGACGGGTGACCGGGACAATCAACGAATCATACTATGATCAGAAATTTCTTAAAAGTCGCTTACCGGAATCTTTTGCGTAATAAAGGGTTCTCAGCCATCAACATTACCGGCCTGGCCGTCGGGATGGCGGCCGCCATCCTCATTTTATTGTGGATACAGAATGAAACGAGCTACGACCAGTTTCATAAAAACAAAAACAGGATATACGAAGTATGGAACCGCGTGCCCATGCAGGGTAAGCTCCAGAGTTGGAATACCGTGTCCGCACCGCTGGCCCGCGTACTGGAAAAAGACCTGCCCGAAGTGGAGCGCGCGGTGAGGGTGGTGAATAGCAGCAGCTTTCTTTTTTCTGTCGGCGATAAAAAACTGGTAAAGTCCGGGAACATGGTGGATACCGGTTTCCTGCAGATGTTCAGCTTCCCGATGCTGCAGGGCAATCCCGCAACGGCATTGAATAATATTCATGGGATGGTGCTGACGGAAAAAGCGGCTAAAAGCCTGTTCGGTAAAGAAGACGCCATGGGCAGGGTAATAAAGCTGAAAGATCAGGGGGACTTTACTGTAACCGGCGTGCTAAAAGATCTGCCCAATAACACCCGCTTCGATTTTGAGTTTTTGATTTCCATCGCGAATTTAAAATACGGCGAGGGACAGGACCTGGGCTGGAACGATAACAGCACGCCCACCTACGTGCTGCTGAAGCCTAACGCAAACTACGCTGCGGTAGCCTCCCGGATCAAAACGTTAAAACAGCAATACGCCGAAGATGCAAAGAATATGAAATGGGAGCTGTTCCTCTATCCGCTGGATCGCTGGCGTTTGTATTCCAGCTTCAGCAACGGCGTGGAAGACGGCGGCGGACGCAGCACATTCGTAAAGCTGTTTGGCATCATCGCGGCCTTTATCCTGCTGATTGCCTGCATCAATTTCATGAACCTGAGCACCGCCCGCAGTGAAAAGCGCGCGAAGGAAGTAGGGATACGAAAAGTGGTGGGCGCGCGGAAAGGCGCGCTGATCGGCCAGTTTATCGGGGAGTCTGTTTTTCTCGCCCTGCTGGCGGGGATCGCCGCCGTTATGATTGTCCAATTCAGCCTGCCGGCTTACAACCGGCTCACCGAGAAAGAACTGTTTATAAATTTTGGCAGCGTTTATACCTGGATGGCCTTTACCGGGTTCATCCTGTTCACAGGTTTGCTGGCGGGCAGTTACCCGGCCTTCTTCCTTTCTTCTTTCCAGCCCGTGAAAGTATTAAAAGGCGCATTTAAAAAAGCACATGCCCTGGTAACGCCCAGGAAAGTACTGGTGGTATTGCAGTTCACTTTCGCCATCATCCTGATCATCTGCACCATCATCGTAAAACAGCAGATAGACTATGCCCGCGACCGGGATACCGGGTATAACAAGGACAATCTCGTGTACCTTTTTATGACGGGTGACATACCGAAGAACTACGCGCTGATAAAAAACGAATTGCTTTCCTCCGGCATTGCGAAATCCGTTACCAAAACCAACTCCCCGCTAACGGAACGATGGAGCAATGGATGGGGGCAGGACTGGGAAGGAAAGGACCCGAATGATAAAACATCTTTCGACCGGTACTTAGCAGATGAAGGATTGGGGACTACGGCCGGTCTGCAATTTGTCCAGGGTCGTGATTTCGATCTGAAGCAATATCCGACCGATTCAACCGGGCTGATCATCAACGAATCCTCGCTGAAAGTCATGAAGTTCAAAAACCCGATCGGTGAAACCGTAAAGGACCTGGGTATTGAATGGCATATTGTAGGGGTGATCAAAGACTTCATCCTGACCAGCCCCTACGAACCCACCCGGCCGCTACTGATATGCGGCGCGAAGAGCCAGTTCATGACGTTCAACGTGGTGCAGATCAAACTCAACGGGGATAATCCAACAGCGCAAAACCTGCAACGGGCGGAAGCGATCTTCAAAAAATACAACCCCGAATATCCCTTTGATGCAAAGTTTGTAGATGAAGCATATGCCCAAAAGTTTGAGAATGAAAAGCGCCAGGGCACGCTCGCCGGTTTGTTCGCCGGTCTCACCGTATTCATTTCCTGCCTGGGTCTGTTTGGCCTGGCAACCTATATGGCGGAAAACCGCGTAAAGGAAATCGGCATACGAAAAATACTGGGCGCATCGCTGGCGGGCATTACCGCTTTGTTATCGAAGGATTTTGTAAAGCTGGTGATCGTCTCCTTTTTAATCGCGGCGCCCCTGGCCTGGTGGGCTATGCATACCTGGCTGCAAAACTATACCTACCGGGTGGCTGTTGAATGGTGGGTGTTTGCACTGGCCGGATTACTATCCGTAGTGATTGCATTGCTCACCGTAAGTTACCAGTCAATAAAAGCGGCACTGGCAAACCCGGTGAAGAACCTTAGAACGGAGTAGGCGATTTCCGCTGCTTACTTAATCTATCGTCATGCTAAAAAGCTTGCATTAACGAGTGGGAAAGTTATGGAAGGGCCGGATGCCATTTCAGAAAATGATCAAGGAATTCGAACGTACCCACTCCATGGATTGTATGCGCCCCATTAAAGTATTCTATTCGCGCCGAACCGGGTATGCCCAGCAGGTCATAATAACGCCTTACCTTGCCAAATTCATAAGAAACCCATTCGTCCCGCCCGACTCCATCTGCATATCCGCGTTCTACCATGAAGGGCCGGGGCGCAATGAGCGCGGCCATTTCAGCGTAATTAAAAGTATGGCCCAAATCCCATTCCGGCATTTCATACTCCGCATTATATACATAGCCGTAATTCCAATCGATCGAAGCAACCTTTCGCACCCATTCATTGAAGTTGGCTGAGCAGATGGAAAGCATATAACCCTTCACGACTGCCGGAATGCGCATCGCGCTCGACCCGCCATAAGAAAGGCCGTAGAATGCAATGCGGGAAGAATCAACAAAAGATTGCCCACTGAGCCATTCCACGATGCGCTGGTGCTGACCGATCATAACAGAAAACAGGGATAGTCCCAGGGGATTTGCCTTGCGCTGCAGGATGCGGAAATTGTCATCACCCCTGTAAATGTTGGCCGGCGCGAATACGATATAGCCCTTGTCGGCCAGCCTGGATGCATATCCCCTGTAAAAATGATAATTGGCTGCTTTCGGGTCGGTGGTAACTACATCTATGGGCACGCCTTCAAGGCCATGCTGGCAAACGACTACCGGGCGTTTCTCCCCGGGCTCCAGGTTATTCGGCAGCAGCAGGATGCCCCAGGTAAAAACGCCGGGCCACACATCCAGCATCACTTCATAACTGGTCCACTTGTCAGTTTTGCTTAGCAACCTGGCCCTCGGGTTTGCCGGTATGCCGGGATCCGGAAGCCGTCCGATCTGCTCCCAAAACCTTATGCGCAGAGAATCTTTGATCGCCGCCTGCTGCGCGATATCTCCTTTTAGAACATTCCAGAAATCCCGGTTGCGGGTTCTTTCGCAATTGTCCACTATTTGTTGAACCAGGATCACCATTTCGCTTACCGCCTGATGCTGCCGGTTCAGCGTATTCACCCACTCCGACGGGTGCAGTGGAGCGGGTTGGGTGGAAAAGCCGGCGGATAGTGAAACTTTTAAACCCGTTGCAAAGGACTTCAGGGCGGTTACAGAAAATGGCATTTGCCATGCCCTGTTTCCATCGGCGTTCCATTTCAGGTTGCGATGATTCTTTGGTAGCATGCCGGAAGCCCTTTCCCATTCGGCCCTGGCGCTGGAAAAGGAAGGGGTGCTCAGGATCCCGGGCGCTGCACCGTACCGCCCTTTAACAGAGGGGGGAGATGTGGCAATTTCAGGGGCCTTCGCCGCTTCCACAATCAATTGCCGGGGCCAGGACATGACAGCCAGCTCCGCATCGCCGAAATAGCGTAATAATCCGAATACACTGCGATAGGTAGGCTCTTGCCAAAGCCCTTCCCGGGCATCAAAATACCCGCTGACCAGGGTAGCCTTGATGCGCGTGTCCAGTGCAGCAGCATGCAGAGCCAATAAACCACCCTCGCCGTAACCCGCTACCCCGATGGGAAGATCCAGCCCTTCCCGGCTGTTTTGAATTTCGAACCAGTCAACCGCTGAAAATATCTTTTGAAGCTCATAACCGATAATGTGACGTCCTACTTCAAAAGCCTGCCGGTAAATCCATTCGCGGTGCGGCTGATTGGTATAGAGACCTAATGCCTTGTTTCCGGAGAAGGTATCCTGCCGGCTCACCAGGGTCGGGATCAGTACCTGCCACCCGGCATCTGCCAGTTTACGGGCGACGCCATATCCTGGTGTCCCGGGTTCGTAAATTCCTGCGAGGACTTCAGGAAGCATATCAGCATCCGGGACCATGATAATCCGGGCGATGGTTTTTCCTATGGGCTGCAGTAGCAGGCCCTGGGCCGACAGGCCTTCCATTACGCGCCAGTTAACTGCGCGAATTGTACAGTGTTTGGTTTCCAGGAGCTGTAATTGAAACCGGTTGCCTGTTAAAGCAGTCAATTCTGGTGTTTCCCGTTTGTCAACCACGCCCAGTCGTTTGGCGAGCAACTCTCTCTCATGACGGATTGATTGATTGAACGCTTCCGGGCTGGAAAAATCCCTGTGCCAAAGGCTGTCCCTCAGGTGGGGTGCGAGATCGGTTAGCATGGTTAAGAACCCGTCAACATCCTTTACCATGAGGGAGGACAGATCCCCTTTTTCAGTTAATGGAGTGCAGGGAAATGGTATGGATTGCCCAACGCAGAAACAAGAAGAAATAAGGAATAGGATTAGCAATAATAATGATGCGCTGGAAATATAAGTACGATAGGCCGCCTTATAATAAGTGTGCGGCCGGGCGGCAGGTTTTTGCATATTATTTGTTGTAATTGATCAATAGATTATGATACTTCAATTTCGAATCCGTAGGCCATTCTTATGGGGGAAGGCAGTTTTTCCAATAATTCTTCCGGTATTTCAATAATTAACCCCCTGTTACTGCTGTACCTCCATTTAAGCGGTGTGGGGATTCCCATGAGCCGGATTTCGGATCCTCTCCGGGGCCGCACAGATGTTAAGATCAGTTGACTTCCGGGCCGGTCGAAGACAAAAGCAAATACATGTTTTTTATCCTTGGTGGTCGTGAAGCGGATTTCATCACCCTGCTTCCAGTGCTGGCCGTCTCTGGCGCGGGTTCCATATATCCCTTTCCCATTCACCCTAAGCCATTCCCCGGTCTGTTTGAGCTGCCCGATGGCTTTGGGATGAAAGCGGCCGCTTCCATCGGGACCAATGGAGGCCATAAAATTTCCTCCTTTTGCCGCCGAGTCGATTAAATTCCTGACGATCCATGCAGCGCCCTTATAGTTTTCCTCGCGGGGATCATAGGAGAAGGATTTACCCAAAGGGTAAATCACAAACCAAGGGACATCCGTATTTTCCTTATTGCCCGGTACAAAACCTTCCGGGGTATAATAATCTCCGTAATTCCCGATACCCCGGGCGCGGTACATTACGTCCGGCCGGATTTTACGCAGGTACAGCATGGTTTCCCTGAGCTGCGGCCATACCTGGGGGCCCAGCCACTGATCCAGGCATACCATATCGACATTGCCATAGCCGGTGATGAGTTCTTCGAGCTGCGCCCGGTGACGCTTCATCATCCGGTCTACATCTGCCGGACCGGGATCCGGCACAAGGACAAGGCCGGATTTACCGAATCTCTTTTCCGGGTGCTCCATTTCGGGATGCAGATCTTTTCCCACTAAGGCTATTTTGCCGGCATCCGGTACCTGCAGCGGATGAAAATTATACGGCCTGAAATCGGCATCGTACCAATCCGGGTGAGAAAAATACAAATCTGTTTTCAGTCCCTTCTTGTGCGCCGCCTCCGTTAATTCTTTGACCACATCCCGCTTAAAGGGCGTTTCCATAATACTGTAGGCGATATCGCAATCCTCTATGACCGGACCTCCGGGGGCCAGCCAGTTCGGCCGCCGTCTGATCCGCGTTTTGGTATCATACATGGAAAATCCATCATGATGCTTGGTTGTAAACGCAAACATTTTAGCCCCGCTCTCTGCAAAAAAATCTACCCACTCATCCGCATCAAAACCCGCAGGATACCACGACTTATACAAATCCTGATAGGCCTGCCGCTCTTCCAAAGACATTTCCAGAAATGGCCAGGATTCGTTTTGCAATTGAATACGGGAGTAAACACCCCAAACGACCCTGATCCCGAATTTCATATCCAGAAATGCTTCGTATGCATCAGGCGAGGCCCATTCATAAGCTGCAACGGGGTCATCTTCAATGTATCCGCAAACCCGCTGGTAATGACCATCAGATGCGGGCAAATGATGGGAAAATGAATGCGGGCCAGGTTGTGCGACTCCCGGATTCGGGCTGGGTGGCGTTGTCCCTGCGGTTGAGTCGGGAGTATCTGATAAAAAACCATTTCGGTTCATCGCGTCTGATCATTTATATATAAGAAATTCTTCCTCCTGTTTGGGGCCGTACCGCTAAAATTCAGGATTCAATCAATATTTCCGGGCCCTTAACCAGTTGCTTAATCACTGTTGCCAGGTGGAAACACTATATTTCAGTCGCCATGGCAGGATCGCTGATGCTATGCCTGCCGGTCTCTACCCGGCCTGCAAAACGATGCAGGTATCCGTCCGCCGATTTTACGGAAAAGTCGTACCAGTTTCCACTCCTGGCCAGTTCCCAGCGCAGCGTCTGGCTTTTCCCCGGTTTAATATCAAATGAAGGTTTTTCGGGATAATCGTATGCGTTGGACAATATTGCCAGCCGTAAAAGACTGTTACCCGCATTCTGTAAAACGACCGACAGTTCGCCTTTTTGATGATCGTAACGGATCGTCGTCACCGGCTCATTGGTGCGGACACTGCCGGAGAATTTCTGAAAATAACCGTTCGGGCCGAACACTTCCAGGTTGTATTGCCCTTCGGCGGAAAGCCTCCATTCATCGCCAAGGGATTTACCCGCTTCCACTGTATATCGTTTCGGGATCGCATCTAAATGATGAAGGTCATAAACATGGTACACCGCTCCGGCTTCTCCTTTATTTTCAAAGCGCAGCCTGATTTTGTTCTCATTTTTCAGGGGCTGAAGATGGCAATGCAGGCGGTAAGGGAGCGCCCGGGAGAAGCGGGAGCCTTTTTCCTGAAAGAGGGCGGACGCTTTTTCCGGGGCCGTTGCCTTGGGCAGGGCCTTAGACGCCGCATCACGTTTTTCATAATCGGACATGTCGGGCAGATGGGGGAATTCCGGATCGTTGGGCGTAATGAAATCAAATGCGGTGGTCAGGTCGCTGCTCACGGCCCGGTGCCAGGGAGATATGGCGGGTATGATTACCCCGAAGCGCTTTTCAATAAATTGGCCGACGGATGTATGGTCGGCTACCTGGGAGTTCACCCAGCCGCCCTTGCTCCAGGGCGACAGAATATACATCGGAACCCGCGGCCCGAATCCCCAGGGGCGTAAATTGCCGGAAATCGTATCCTGCCCGCTCAGGTAATCGTGCCCGCTGTTGCCGATATCGAAATACATTCCGGCGAGATCGACCGTAGATTTTCCCGCCAGGGTACCGTCGAGGTTATAGGAAGGAACGGCGGGAGCGGGCAGGTGATCGAACAAACCGTCGTTCTCATCGAATGTGATAAAGAAAACAGTCTTGCTCCATACTTCCGGGTTGGACGTGACGGCGTCCAGTACCTGGTGCGTAAAATTGCCGCCCCGGTAGGGACTGGAGAGTGCGCCGGGATGTTCGGAATCATCCTTCGGGGGCAGTATCCAGCTTACCTGGGGCAGGCGGTTATTCAACACATCCTCTTTTAAATTTTCCAGCGACCAGTGCCTCATGCCATTCTCATAAATAGGAGAGCCCGGTTTGGACTCCCGAAAACTTTCGAAAGCCAGGCATCCGTGCATGGCTCCCGTCCAGTTGTCGTTCGGATCCTGGTAAATGCGCCAGCTGATCCCTTCTTTTTGCAGCACATCGGGAATCGTCGGCCACCTGAATGCATTTCCTGCATAGGTATATCCCGGCTCGGGTAAGGCGCCGGTTATCCAGCACCGCAGGTTCGTGGGCTCGGAGTCCTGATCGGTACAGTTGATCCCCGCGGCCCGCTTATCCGGATTGAAGTTGGACCCCGACCAGAACACGATCCGGTTGGGATCCGTTCCGGTGGCCAGCGAGCAAAAATGGTTATCGCATATTGTAAAGGACTCGGCCATGGCATACTGGAAGGGAATTTCTTCCCGGGTGTAATAAGCCATGGAATAAGGTGTTTTGAACTGGGGCCAGAATCCGTATTTCCCCTGGTTCCAGGCGGCCTGCATATCCGAAAAATTATGGGGCGTGCCCTGAACCAGCGCTGCATTGGAAGTCTTTCCATCCGCATGGTAGGGCGGAATAATTCGCTCGCCATCCGATTGGTGAAAAGCTCGCTCACCGCTTTTTAAAGGAATGGGAAACCGGTCTCCGAATCCCCGTACCCCTTTTAGCGCACCGAAGTAGTGATCGAAAGAACGGTTTTCCTGCATCAGGATAACGATATGCTGTACATCCCGGATAGACCGGGTGGCGTTGTGTGCTTCTACCGCCAGCGCCTTTTTTAATAAAGGTCCCCAAAGACCGGTCGCGATGCCCGCTCCCGCCGTCATGGTAATAAACTTCCGCCTGTTGAGTTTGCTCATGCTGTTGCCTTTATGTTGTTCCGTTAATATATTATGCGTTTAAAGATATTGGTCGTATTTGTACTCCAATGGCTTTTGCTTGACGATTTTTTTAAACTGGCGATGGAAGTTGGAGAGACTGTCGAAGCCGCAGGAATAGCCGATTTCCTTGATCGACAGTTGATTCTCAATGATCATCCGGCAGGCTTTCCGGATTCTGAATTCAATAAGAAACTCCAGGTAGGTTTTGCCTGTCTTCGCTTTAAAATACCTGCAAAATGACTCCTTCGTCATATTAATGATTTCGGCCGCT
>Ga0070680_100002218_pt1 | contig 14323 bp, 10 predicted proteins | sample KBSC73BmetaG_FD_64672 | JGI IMG/M metagenome (GOLD analysis project Ga0070680, IMG submission 64672) | Corn rhizosphere microbial communities from Kellogg Biological Station, Michigan, USA - KBS C7-3B metaG | ecosystem: Host-associated > Plants > Roots > Rhizosphere | place: USA: Michigan...
GCACGGGCGCGCTCGCGCTGACGCCCTTCGTCTCTCCGCGTCTCTCGATCGATGTCTGCGCGAGCGATTGCAACGGCGAGGGAACGGATCTCAAGGTGAACTTCGACATCGGAACGGGACTGGACATCACGAGCTCGTTCGGCCTCCGGGCAGCGCTCACGGTCGGTGGCGTCGGTCCCGGTGACAGCCGCACGTCGTTCGGCATTGGTGCGACGTACCGCCCGAACATGGCACCGCGCCGCTAGGTTGCAGCGAGTGCGCGGCCGACACTCGGCCGCGCACCTTCGGCGGGCCTCCGTGACCGCCGCATGCCCGACCAGGAGGGCACATGGATCGTTCCTCCGCGCCATCCATTCTCGTCGTCGATGACAACGATGACAATGCGGAGATCGTGCGTGCCCTGCTCGAGGCCCGCGGATTTCCCGTCCTCGTCGCGCACGACGGGGACCAGGCGATGGCACTCTTCGAGTCCGCGCGCCCATCGCTCGTGCTGCTGGATGTCCTCATGCCGGGGCGCAGCGGATGGGAGGTGTGCCGTCTCATGCGCCAGCATCCCGAGCACGGCCGCAGCGTGCGCATCATCATGCTCACGGCGCTCGCGGAGTGGAACGACAAGCAGTCGGCGCTGCAGACGGGCGCCGATGACTACATCACGAAGCCGATCGATCTCGCGGATCTCGAGCTTCGTGTGCGGCGGAACCTCGCGCTCGTCACCCCGCACGCATGACCACGACCGCGCGCGCCGTTCTGCTCACCGACAGCGCCGATACGGCCCTCGCGGATGCTGCCGGGATTCTGCAGCTCGACGTCGTGCTCGTGCGTCCGGCATCGGAGCTTCCGGCGGCGATCGACGCACACGCCTCCGCCCGCGCGGTCGTCGTCTCCACTGACGATCCCTCGCTGCTGCGTGCGATCGTCGAGCATGCCAGCGCGCGTCGCATTCCCGTGGTGCTGGCCGGCGAGAACGACGTGGCGTACCGGCGCGCCATCGAGTTCCGCGTCGACGACTGGTATCTGGCGCCTGCGTCCGCGGTGGAGATCTCGTGGCGCATCCGCTCCGCGCTCGCGCGGGTGGCGGCGCAGGCGTTCGGCTACTCGCATCGCGTCGATCGCGTGGAGTACGAGGAGATGCTCTACGATCCCCTCACCGGCATGCCGACGCTTCCCGTCATGCTCGAGCGCACTCGCGGGCTGATCAAGGATCGCGGCGAGGTGATCATCCACTATCTCAACTTCGTGCGCTATTCGAAGATCGAGGAGATCTACGGGTGGGAGAAGCTCGACCAGGTGCTCGAGACCACCGCAGCGGCCGTGCACGAGTTCCTGGAGTCGCGCTCGCTCGGCACCACGCGCATGATGGTCGGGTTCCCGAACGACGATGACTTCATCTTCCTGCAGATCCCGGACAAGGGACAGCCCGTGCCCACGGAGGCGCAGATCACCGAGGCGGGGCGGCAGCTGCAGCTGTTCGTGGGCAACCGCCTCGAGGAGGTGCACGGCGAGGATGTGTCGTCGCTCTTCGAGATCTTCATCGGCTCGTCGCACGTCTACTACACGCCGAAGATCCGCTTCGAGCGACTCATCTATCGCGGGGTCCGCGAGGCCGCCAATGCCGCCCGGAGCGTGGAGCAGCGCGAGCGCGTGCGCCGCACGGCCACGCTCAAGGGCGTTCTGCACGAGGGCTCCGTGTACATCGACTTCCACCCGATCGTGCTCGCCGAGACGGGTGAGATCTTCGGATACGAGGCGCTCGCGCGCGGCGTGCCGCGCAATCTGCGCAGCCCCGAGGTGATGTTCGAGGTTGCGGCGGAGGCGGATCTCGTGTGGGAGCTGAGCCGGTTGTGCCGCGCGCGGGCACTCGCCGGCGCGAAGGAGCTGCTGAAGGGCGACCAGCTCCTCTTCCTCAACGTCGATCCACACGATTTCGCGGATCCCGGCTTCGGCGTGCTGGACTCGATCGACCCGCGACGCATCGTGCTCGAGATCACCGAGCGCACCGCGATCAAGGATTATCCGAAGTTTCGCGAGCGGTTGCGATCCTTCCGCGAGCGCGGCTTCCGCTTCGCCGTCGACGACGCGGGGAGCGGCTACGCCGGACTCGGCTCGATCGCGAACCTGGAGCCGGATTTCATCAAGCTCGACATCTCGCTCATCAACTCGATCGACACGAACTTCATCAAGCAGAATCTCGTCGAGACGATGGTGGGGTTCGCGACGGAGCAGGGAGCCATGGTGATCGCCGAGGGCATCGAGCGCGCCGAGGAGCTGGACACCGTCAAGCGGATAGGCGTGCCGCTCGTGCAGGGCTTTCTGCTTCACCATCCAGCGCGCGCGGGAGCCGTCGCGGGCGCGCACGCGGGGCGAGAGTAGGTCCCGGTCAGCTCCCGAGCAGCTCGGTTACCAGCGCCGCGGATCGCGCGGACGCGCCCAATCCCTTCTCGACCACGCTGCGCGCGCGCGCGCCCTCCGCGCTGCGCGTGTCCGCGCGCGTGAGCAGCCCCTCGAGTCGCGCTACGATCGCCGACGTGTCGCTCACCCAGGCGCCGGCATCCGCGGCCAGGAGCAGCGACGCATCGCGGCTCGCCTCATAACGGGGCCCGAAGAGCACCGGCACGCCGAACGCCGCCGGCTCGAGCACCGAGTGGAGTCCCGCGCCGTGGAAGCCGCCGCCCACGTAGGCGACGTCCGCCAGCGCGTACAGATCGCCCAGGACGCCAACGCTGTCGATCAGGATCACGTCCGCATCGGCGCCGCGCGAAAGCGCGCTCGCCCGCGCGAGCGAGAGACGGTTCGCCGCCGCCCACTTCTCGATGGGCGCGAGATGCGCGGGCGTGGGCTCGTGCGGCGCGATGATCAGTCTCGCGCCGGGCACCTCTCGCCGCGCGGCGATCCACGCCGGGAGCAGATGATGTTCGTCCGCCGGCCACGTCGATCCGGCGACGACCGTCGGACGCTCGCTGCGCAGCGGAGCCAGCATGCGCTCGCGCGACTCGCTCGGCTGCGCGCGCGCCCACACCTGATCGTAGCGAGCGTCGCCGGTGACGCTGAGCGCGCGCTCGCGCACGCCGAGCTGCAGCAGGCGGATCGCGTCCGCCTCGTCGATCGCGCCCACGGCGTCGAACGCGGCATACGCGGCGCGCGTGAACGCGCTCGAGATGCGGGAGCGCCGGCGCGAGCGATGCGCGACCGTGGCGCTCAGGAGCGCGGTGCGCACGCCGCGTGCGCGCGCGGCCGCCACGAGCGCGGGCCAGACATCGAGCTTCGAGAAGGCGAGCACGCGCGGCGAGAGCGCGTCGAGCGTCACGCGCGCATCGCCGCGCGAGTCGAAGGGCAGGTACTCCGAGAAGTCCGCGTCGAGCGACCGCGCGAAGCGTTCCGCGCTGGGCGAGAAGAACGTGTAGGCGAGCTGCAGGTGCGGCTGGTCCGAGCGCAGCCGCTCGAGCACCGGGCGCGCCTGCAGCCCCTCGCCCACCGACGAGGCGTGCATCCAGACGAGCGGTCGCTCCGGGTTCCGCGACTCGCGATTCCACAGCTCGTATCGAGCGCGAATTCCGCGGCGTGCGCGAAAGGTCGCGGCCAACTTTCCTCCGCGCGCGGGCGCGAGCGCGGCCGCGGCGCGCGCGAGCTGCACCGCGCCCTCGTACGCGCCGCCGAGGAGGAAGTTCACGTGCGCACGACGAGCGAGCGCTGCGGAGGTTTTCCGCGGTTGCGCGCCAATTGTACCCCGTTTATTTTTTTTTCCGAACGTCGCGCGCGTTCGCGCAGCGCGGCGCTGGGTGCACGTTTCCGCCCGATGTCGAACCCTGCAACGAGGAGGTGATCCATTGTCTAGTGACCAGCAGGCGGCGAGGATCGCTCGAAGCCGTTAAGGCCCAAGTCGTAGCTTGACCGGTGGTCCTCGCCGCTCGGTCGAATATGGTGGGGCTCATTGTCGCGACACGCGACGGTGAGCCCCACCTGGTTTTTGCGCCCCGTCGCCCGAGCTCAGTGCTTCGCTGCACCCGCGATCGCCAGCGCCGAATCGATCGCGTGCCGGAAGTTGGCGATGGGCTGCGCGCCCGTCACCATCATCCCGCCGATCAGAAAGGTGGGCGTCGACTCCACGCCCTGCTTGGTCGCGCGATCGATGTCGGCGTCGATGAGCGGCTTGGTCAGGTGTCCCGAGACGCACTTCCTGTATGACGCCATGTCGACGCCCTGCGCCGCGGCGAGCGAGTCGAACATCTGCTGCGGGGCCGGCAGCCCCTCCCACTGCTTCTGGGTGGTGAACAGTGCATCGTGCATCGGCCAGAACTTGTCCTGCGCGGCGGCGCACATCGCCGCCTCCGACGCCGCGTAGGCGTTGCGGTGCATCGAGAGCGGGAAGTTCACGTAGGCGAGTCGCACCTTCCCCGAGTCCACGTACGCGCGCTTGAGCTCACCGTACGTCTCATCGTGAAACTGGCGGCAGAAGGGACACTGGAAATCGCTCACCTCGATCACCCACACCGGTGCGCTCGCACTTCCCTCGATGCGCGCGTGATCGGCGCGCTTGAGGAGTGCGCTATCGGGGCCGGTTGCAACGGAAGCGGCACTGGCGCTCGAGCTCTTGCTGCAGGCAAGCACGACGACGAACGCGGCGACGGCGGCGATCAGGGGAAATCGGGGCTTCACTTGCTCCTCGGTTACTAATGAGTGGAGACGATGCGACGGAGCTCGTTGGTGCGACGGTCGAGGATGAATGTATGGCCATCGCCGGAGACGATCGCGGCCGCGAAGCCGAGCGATCGAGCCAGGCCGATGGTTCGAGGCGCCGCCCCGCTCAGGTCCACGAGATATACGCCTTCGGGCCCGGCCGCCACATAGAGGCGCTCTCCGTCGATGGACACGTCGTAGGCGAAGTGCGCGGCGGTCCACACGGTCTTGAGCCTGGGCTGCGCGGGATCCGAGATGTCGTAGAACGCGACGCCCTTCTCGCCCATGGCGACGGCGGCCAGCGATTTCTGGATGGTCAATCGCAGCCCGCTGCCGCCCAGGGGTGCTGAGCCGAGGGTTGCGAGGCTGTCGCCGGTGATGCGGAGCGACACCAGGGAGTGATCGGTGGATGCCCACAGCACCGAACGAGCCTCTTCGACCAGCAGGTCGCGGATGGGTGCATCGAGGGTCAGGCCGGGATATTCGCGTACCGAGTCCGTCTTCACGGGCACGCTTTCGACCCTGTTGTCGAGGGCGACGAACACGCGGTTTTCGGAGGCGGCGAGGGCATTGACGCTGGCCCGGCGCACGAGAACTCCGGGGCCGCGCGCGGGCGGATAGAGGTAGAGTCCCGCGCGGGAGCCGATCGCGAGCCACCCCGACGTCGGGGCGATGTCCAGCGCATCGACGCCATGCAGCCCCGCGGCCCGCTGCGAGACGAGCACCAGTCGCGAGTCGATGTCGGCGAACAGCTGGACTCCGAGACTGCCGCCGACCGCGGCGACGCTGTCGCGAAGCGCCAGGACGCTCGGCTCTCCCTCCAACTCGACTCCCACATTCGGGATCTTGAGCTGCGGGATGCCGTGAAAGGCGATCGCGCGCCGCTCATCGAGCTGGCGCCCTACGAAAAAGCCCGCGAGCCCACCCGCCGCGGCCCCAAGGGCGATCGTTCCGGGGCTGCGCCCTCCGCCCGAGCCCTTGGTGAAGCCGAAGGCGGCAAGTCCGCCCACCACCGTGCCCACGATTCCGAGCACGAGCGCGCGCGGATGCGGGTGCGCCACCTTCCCGGCGGCCACCGTATCGCCGACCAATTGGGCGTGGATGGCGGCCGGAGATGCCGCGAGCACCAGCGGAATCAGGGTGAGCGCGGTCCACCGGCAGATCGAGGGAGGACGCATGCGTGAACATACGCCCACGTGCACTAACTCCGCCACCCATAATGGTATGGGTGTACCGCCCTGACATGGCGTTAACACAGTTTGCGGCGTTCTTGCAGAGTGAAGTACCGCACTTTAAGTTCGTGACCATAAGGTGACGACCAGGAAAAGGTTCCATTTCGCGACTATGCGACACGGGCCTTTTGCTCGAGTGATGCGGAGCATGCGTCTCCGAAGATCACCGCATGTGTGTCGTGCCGCCGCATGCAGTCGCGCCACAACGAGGAGGGGAGAGCCGAAGCGGCATCAATCCGGGCGAAGGTGACACGCACTTGCGCCCGACGACAACCAGACAAGAACCATCGTCGTCCACACACCTTTTGGAAGAGGTGGCAAGGAGGAAGCATGGGAAGATCTGTTAGGTCAGTAATGGCTTTCGTGTGCGCTATGCTTGCGCTGCCGGCGCTCGCCGCAGCACAGGAAGCCGTCACGATCACGGGTACAGTGACCAGCATCGAGGGCAACGCGCCCCTCAATTCTGCCAGTGTCACTGTCGAAGGGCTCAATGTTGTAGCGCTCACGCGGGAAGATGGGCGGTATACGCTCGTCGTCCCCGCGGCGCGCGCGCATGGCCAGACCGCGACGATCACCGCGCGCCTGATCGGTTATCAGGCCAAGTCGGCAACCGTCGTGCTGCGCGGCAACCTCACCCAGGATTTCGCGCTCGCGTCCAATCCGCTCCGCCTGGGTGAAGTCGTCGTCACCGGTCTCGGTTTGACCAGCTCCGTCGAGAAGCTCGGAACCGCGGTGTCCACCGTGGATTCCACGCTCATCACCAAGTCGCACGAGTCGAACGTCGTCGAGGCGCTCGCCGGCAAGACGCCCGGCGTCGCCGTCACCGGACAGTCGGGTGATCCGGGCTCGTCGTCCTACATCCGCATCCGCGGCATCAAGTCGCTCTCGGGCGATGCGCAGCCGCTGTTCGTCGTGGACGGCGTTCCGATCGACAACTCGACCATGTCGGCTGAAAGCCAGCTGGGTGGCGTCGTCGCACCGAACCGTGCGGCCGACATCAACCCGAACGACATCGAGGACGTCACGATCCTCAAGGGCGCAGCTGCCGCAGCCGTGTACGGCGCGCGCGCGGCCGACGGCGTGGTGCTCATCACCACCAAGAGCGGCCATGCGGGCGGCACGCACTACAACCTTTCCACGAACTATTCGTGGGACAAGGTCAACAAGAAGATTCCGCTGCAGACGGACTTTGGACAGGGACTTGGCGGTGTTGACGCCGTGTGCACCCACCCCGGCTGCCGTCTCACGAGCTCCTCGTGGGGCGCCCCCATCGCGCCCGGCACGCCAGTGTACAATCACTTCGACGAGCTGTTCGACACCGGGCACACGTCGGACAACGTGCTGTCGGCGTCCGGCGGAAACGAGAAGACGGTGTTCTATCTCTCGGCGGGCTATACGGATCAGCGCGGTGTGATCGTCGGTCCGAACGACGCCTACAAGCGTCAGACCGTTCGCCTCAAGGCGTCGCACCATCTATTCGATCGCTTCACCGTGGGTGGCAACTTCTCCTACGTCGATGCGCGCGGACAGTTCATTCAGAAGGGCTCGAACGTGTCCGGTCTGATGCTCGGTGCCATGCGTACGACGCCGGCCTTCAACAACGAGCCGTACCTCGACTCTGTGACAAAGACGCAGCGGTCGTATCGCTACCCGCAGCCCATACTGTTCGACAACACGCTGGGCCGCGGCTACGACAACCCCTTCTTCGTCATTTTCCAGGATCCGAACACGGGCGAGACCAATCGCGCGTACGGAAACATCAACCTGAACTACGATGCCACGGACTGGCTGAAGATCGAGTACACGCTGGGCGCGGACTACTACAACAACCAGCTGCTCGATGCGCTGGCGCAGTCGTCTTCGACCTTCCCGGCGGGCCAGATCTTCAGGACGGACGGAAACAACCTGCAGGTCGACCACAACCTGACGGCGACGCTGAGCCACACGTTCTCGCCGTCGTTCTCCGGTACGTTCACCCTCGGCCAGAATCTGAACTCGCGTCGGTTCCGCGAGACGGATGTGAACGGACAGACGCTCGTTGCCGCAACGCCGTTCAATCTCCAGAACACCACGTCATGGATTCCGACCGAGTTCAAGTCGCTGGTACACTCGGAGTCGTATTTCGGACAGGCGACGGCGGACCTGTTCAACCAGCTGTATCTGACCGCGGCGCTGCGCAACGACGGGTTCTCGACGTTCGGCAACAGCAATCCGCGCGCGTGGTATCCAAAGGCGAGCGTTGCCTGGAGCTTCACGAACGCGCTCGGCAAGACGGATCAGAAGGGGCTGTTCAGCTACGGCAAGCTCCGCGCGTCGTACGGTGAAACCGGCAAGGAGCCGGGCGTGTACTCCACGAACACCGTGCTCGTTCCTGGAGGATTTTTCGGTACGGGCTTCGGCGACGCGCTGAACGCGACACAGCAGGGGAACGGCGGTCTGTACTCGAACTCGGCTTTGGGTGGATTGTCAGCCGGCTCCGGCGCGCTCGGAAACACGAACATCAAACCGGAGCGCGAGAAGGAGTTCGAAGGCGGAGCCGACCTCGGATTCTTCGATCAGAAGGTCGACCTGGCGCTCACGTACTACCGCTCGAACTCGGTCGACATCATCCTCCCGGTGCCCATTCCGCTCACCTCGGGCTACAGCAATCAGCTCCAGAACGGAGGCAAGCTCCGGAACACCGGCTACGAGATGTCCCTCAACATCCGTCCGATCACGAGGCCGAACTTCTCGTGGGATGTCGGCGTGAACTGGTCGAGGAACAACACCCAAGTGCTCTTCCTGAACGGTGCAACGTTCGTCGAGAACGCCGCGCAGGCCGGCGGTACGTTCGCCGGTGCCGTTGGCGCCGCAACGCTTGGTAGCGACATCGGACTTCGCGGAGAGGATTTCGTACGCTGCAACCGTGGCCTGTTCGTCGGCGCAGACAGCATCGATGCCGATGTCTGTAAGGGTGCACCGAAGAACGCACTCTATATCGGCCCTGATGGATTCCCGGTTGAAGATCCGACGGATCGCGTGATCGCCGATCCCGATCCGCACTGGCTGGGATCGATCCGGACCGGCTTCCGTGTGCGCAAGTTCCAGTTCTCGGCGCTCATCGACCACAAGGAAGGCGGCCAGGTCTGGAACGGCACCCGCGGCGCGCTCTACAACTTCGGCACGCACAAGGACACCGACGTTCGCGGTCAGTCGTTCACGTTCGGCAAGGACTACCCATTCCTCTCCGGCCCAGTCGTTGGACCCGGTGCAGGCACGCCGGTCGTGATCGATGAGGACTGGTTCCAGGGACTCGGCTCGGGCTTCGGTCCGGTGAGCTCCCAGTTCATGGAAGATGGCACGTACACGAAGCTGCGTGAGATCTCCGTTGCGTACACGTTCGACGGGAAGTGGGTCTCGAACCTCATCGGCCTCTCTTCCATCGACCTCCGGTTGGCTGGCCGCAACCTGAAGACGTGGACGAAGTACAAGGGGATCGATCCGGAGACCAACCTCACCGGTGCGCAATTCCAGACGCAGGGTATCGATTACTTCAACAATCCGCAGACCCGGTCGTTCGTGTTGTCGATCGGTCTGAACCGCTAAGCGAAGGAGAATCCCACAGTGAAAAAGCAACTCAAGGGAGCCATCTGCGCAGCGGTGCTGACAGTCGCTGCGGCCGGATGCAACAACTTTTTGAAGGGTGGGGATCTGACTACCGATCCCAACAACCCGCTGAACGCATCGCCCAAACAGTTCTTCGGGTCGGTGCAATCGAATCTCTGGCAGCAGCAATCCGGAGATCTGGCGCGGTTGACCAGTTTGTGGATGCAGCAGACGGTGGGCGTAGCGCGCCAGATGCTGAACGAGTATCAGTACAACGGTGTCGTCGAAGGAAGCTTCGATGCGGAATTCGCCCGTGCGTATCAGGGCGGCGGCCGTCTCGACCTGCTCAAGATCGATTCCATTTCCTCGCAGTTCGGCGACAGCCTCATGCTCGGTGTCAGCAAGATCGTCGAGGCATGGATGATCGGAACCGATGCGGACATCTGGGGCGACATCCCGTTCTCCCAGGCGGATTCGTTCTCGGTCTACCCGCAGCCGGTGCTGGATCCTCAGCAGACGGTGTACACCGATGTCCAGAATATGCTGTCGGAAGGCATTGCAGATCTGGCAACGGGGGTAGGCATCGGGCCGGAGGAATTCGATCTGGTCTACGGCGGCGATCCGACCAAGTGGACCGAGTTGGCGCATACGCTGAAGGCGCGCTTTTTCCTTCATACGGCGGAGCAACTCGGCACGCCGGCGTATCAGTCCGCGTTGACCGAGGCGAACCTCGGAATCAGCTCGAACGACAACGACTACATTGCCAACTTCTCGGGCAGTCAGGCGTTGGAGAGCAATCCGTGGTGGCAGTTCGTCGATCCGAACGGTCCAACCGGTCGAAGCGGCGATCTCGTAGGAGGCCCTTCGTTCCTTTCCGGGCTCATGACGTCCCTCGGGGATCCTCGTCGCACCGATTACTTCGATATCGGAAATGAGAACACGGGTGATTTCAGCGCATTTCGTGACAGTCCGACCTATCCGCAGCCTTTCGTGACGTACAACGAGAATCTGCTGATCAAGGCGGAGGCGCAGTTCCAAACGGGGAATCCGGGTGGTGCGCTCACGTCGCTCAACACGGAGCGCGCGGCCTGGGGTACGGCGACGCCGTGGCACAACGCGTTCACGCTCGCTCCGATCGGATCGGCCACCCTAAACGCGATCATGACGGAGAAGTACATCGTCCTGTTCCAGAACATCGAAACGTGGAACGACTACAAGCGCACGTGCATTCCGAACCTCACCCCGGTCAACAACTCGCAGGGTGGAGTCATCCCCGGTCGGCTTCTGTATCCGCTTCAGGAGCGCCAGACCAATCCGAACATTCCGCTTCCGAGCCAGCAGCCGGCTCGCAACTGGAATGATCCGAATGCGTGCACCTGAGCTGAACTGATTTCGGAAGGCTGCTTTTGAGCAACAAACCCGGTGTGCGACGTCGCACACCGGGTTTGTTGTTTGCCGACTCACTTGACTGTATTGCGCACCAACCCCGTATATTCTGGATCCCTCCGCTCGAGGAAGTCATGCGCCCCAGGTACCTGGTTCCGATTTTCTGTGCCCTATGCGGATGCTACGAATCCGTACCTGTCCAGGTGAACACGGTTCAGCCCGGTACGAAGATCCGTGTCACCCTGACTGATGCGGGCACAGACAGTCTCGCGCGCTATTTGGGACCCGGTGTCCAGACCGTGGACGGCAAGCTCATCAGCGCGTCGGACGAGAAGCTCGCCTTGGGCGTGACCTCTGTCGCGATGAGATCCGGGCAGGACCAGTACTGGAAGGGAGAGACGGTCGCGATCCCCCGTTCCGCGATGGCCACCGTTCAGCAGCGCAAGATCAACAAGCCGAAGTCGCTCCTGCTCGGCGGCGCGTTGATCGCGGCGCTCGCCTCTCTGCGCCTCACCGGCGTGGTTGGAGGCAACGGCGGAGGCGGCACCCGGGGCGGACCCGGCGGGCCAAAGTGATCCGTAGCTGCCGCGCCCCTCGGGGCTAGTAGACCGCCAGCGTAGCCCGGGAGAGGTTGCTCTCCAGCGTCCACGTAATCTGCATTCCGCCGGGTCGCGCGTTGAATGTCTCGCTGCTGATCCCGCCCGACGATCCTACCGCATGGGCCTGCAACTGCAATGTTCCGCCGGCCTTCGTGAGGGAAGGGCTGAGCTCGAAGTTCTCCTCTCCTGCGGCCGTCACGGATCCCACCCGTTGCCTCTGACCGTCTCGCACGACGTACACGTCCACATCGCTCCAGTGATGATTGACGACGTTCAGCGTGGATGAAGCATCCAGATTCACCTCTTCGCCCGGCCTCGCTCTGGAGCATCCGCCGAGCGCCACGGTGATGGCAATCAACACGAGACAGTGTCTCAGCATGAGTCCCTCCTGGACTGCAATGCGTCGGTATATGCCTAATCACGCCTGCGCTCATCGGGACGTCAAGGCGTCTTTGTGGGGTTTGACGGTCAGTTGCTTCGTGCACCTCTTTCGCGCCGACCGCTTGGGATGATACAGTTTGCGCGTGGACTGGTGTAATATTACGTCGCAGGCCCAGCCCGCTTCCCGGCCGCGACGTCTGCTGTAACGTCTTAAGTGGTACGCGCGTCTATGGATGCACGCGCAAAAGTGTCACTTTCGTCGCGTTACGTGATACGGCGCGAGCACGCTGCACGTCTCCAATTCCAGGTTGGGAGGTTTATGCGCACGACGCGTTGGAAGATCGCACTCGTATCCAGCGCGCTGCTCGGTGCGCAGGCGAGCGCCCCCGCGCTCGCAGCGCAGGACGTCTCCAGCGACACCTCGCTCGCCGCCTCCACGAACGCGATTCTCTATCCCGCCACGCTCGATTTCGGCACCGGGCTGATCGACGATCCCGTCGCGTGGGTCTCGCCAAACTCGGGCGACATCTGGGTGCAGGCCTCCGGGAAGATCGTGTCGTACTGTGCCACGCCGTGCACGATCAACTTCGCCGACAAGCTCAACTCCAATTTTTCCATCGACACGCACTGGAAGCAGCGCTTCTCCGTGGGCCTGTCGGTGTACAGCCAGAATCCCGACTACGGCTTTTTCGGGCAGGCGCTCATCCTCAAGCAGCAGCCGACGAAAGCGTGGCCGTCGATCGCGCTTGGCTTCAGGAATCTCGGACCCTACACGCACGAAGAGCGATTCCTGGTCGGCCACGACATCTACGTGTCGCCAACGGGAGGCATCACGGACACGACCCCGGGATATGCCCGGCATTTTCACACCGTGCCGACGCTCTACGCCGTCGCGACCAGGGAAGCCACGTTCGGAAGAAATTCCGCCAGCTTCAGCCTCGGCTACGGCAGCGGAATCTTCCACGACGATGGAGAGCTGGGCCGCGTCTACAACGACAAGGGCACAATAGCGAAAGGACTCTTCCTCGGCGCGCGCTACGCCCTGCGCACGTCGGAGAACAGCAACGTGACCGTGCTGGCCGAGAACAATGGATGGGATTGGAATGCGGGAGTCGTCGGGAACTGGCGCGGTCTGTCGCTGGGACTGTACGGCACCGAGCTCGAGGAAGGCGGCAAGAATCCGAGCAGGGGACCGCTGTACACCATCTACAACTACGCGAAGTTCAACCTCTCGCTGGGCTACAGCGGCAATCTCCACGACATCGCACACGGCACCGTTCTGCGTGCGCGTATCGGAGAGCTCGAGCAGGAGCAACTCCGCCTTCGCGCCCAGATTGCCCAGCGGCAGCACAAGATCGAGGAGCTCCAGGTCGCGCTGCAGAAGGCACAGGGTGGCGAGCTCGCCGAGGTCGCGAAGCGCCGCGAGCAGCTCGATGCGCAGATCCAGGAAGAGCAGGAGGCAATCAAGCGCGCCGAGGAACGACTGAATCAGCTGCAGGGCGAGACGCCGGCATCGACGACGCCGCCTGCGCCGAGCACGACCACGCCGCCGCGTTAATTCCAGACCAGGCCAACGATGATTTTCTCCGTCCCCCGATTCGTGCGCACCGCGCTCACGCTCGCCGTCACGGCAGCTGTCGCGCTTCCGGGAATCGCGAAGGCTCAAGAGATCTATCCCCAGACGACCTACTGGGGCGCCGGCCTGATCGACATTCCCGTCGCCTGGGTGTCGCCGGTGACCGGTGACTTCAGCGTCAACTTCTCCGGCAAGACCTTTCACGGTGCCAAGGCCTCACCCGGCTTCTCGGTGCTGAACGGGCTCAATACGAACGGCGCGCTCTCCTTCTCGTTCTTCGGACGACTCGAGACGGGCGTGTCGATCTACTCCGACAATCCGGAATGGGGACTCTTCGCGCAGGGACTCCTGCTGAACGAGGAAAACTTTCGCGTCAAGTCGGGAGCGCAGCGCTGGATCCCGAGCATTGCGGTCGGCATCCGCAACATTGGACCGTACGACCACATCGATCGCTTCACCGTCGGCTACAACCTCTTTCCCGGAACCGTGGCGAATCCGGGGAAGCAGCACGAGGCGGATTCGCTCCACCAGGGATTCAGCACGGGGAACACGGTCTACGGCGTCGCGACCAAGTCGTTCGCGCTGTCCGAGCTCAATCCGGGCTGGGGAAAGACGACGGTGAGCCTGACGTTCGGCTACGGCAATGGACTCTTCAAGAATGATGGTGGGCTGGGAACGGCATACGCCTCCAATTCCTGGAGCGGCGCGTTCGGTGGTGTGAAGGTGGATCTCTATCCCTCCGCTCACAGCACGCTCTCGTTCATGGCCGAGAACAACGCGTGGGATTACAACGTCGGCGCGGCCTACGAGTGGCACGGGCTTCGCGCGGGGGCGTACTGGACGGAGCTCGGCGCGTCGCGCGCGGACACGGTGTCCGCTGCGGCCAAGGA
>Ga0070680_100002220_pt1 | contig 14321 bp, 12 predicted proteins | sample KBSC73BmetaG_FD_64672 | JGI IMG/M metagenome (GOLD analysis project Ga0070680, IMG submission 64672) | Corn rhizosphere microbial communities from Kellogg Biological Station, Michigan, USA - KBS C7-3B metaG | ecosystem: Host-associated > Plants > Roots > Rhizosphere | place: USA: Michigan...
AGGGTGTCGTCTACGAAGGACGGCCGGGCGAGCTCGATCCGTACAAGGCAAAGTTTGCCAACAAGACGAAAGCCCGGAGCATCGCCGACGCCCTCGTAGGAGCCGATGTGTTCGTCGGCTTGTCCGTCGCCGGCGCGATCACGGGCGAGATGGTCGCCAAAATGGCAAAGAAGCCGATCGTCTTCGCCCTTGCCAACCCCGAGCCCGAGATCCTGCCCGACCAGGTGCGCGCCGTTCGGAACGACGCGATCATCGCCACCGGGCGCAGTGATTTTGCGAACCAGGTAAACAACGTCCTCGGCTTCCCATTCATCTTTCGCGGCGCGCTCGACGCGCGGGCGACCGAAGTGAATGAGGAAATGAAGATGGCGGCGACGCGGGCTCTTGCCGCTCTTGCCAAAGAAGACGTGCCGGAAAGCGTGTCGCGCCTTTACGGGCTCCGGTCGGTCAAGTTCGGCGCCGACTATCTGATTCCCTTCCCCTTCGATCCGCGCGTGCTGCTCTGGGTCGCGCCCGCCGTTGCGTGGGCCGCCGTCGCAAGCGGCGTCGCAAAGGAGATGATTGACCTCGAGAACTATCGCGAGCAGCTCGAGGAGCGACTCGGGCGCGCGCGCGGAATAATGCGGGGCATCATCAATCGCGCGGTGCGAGACCCCAAGCGGATCGTGCTGCCGGAGGGCGAGGACCCCAAGATCATCCGCGCCGCCCGCATGATCGCCGACGAGGGCATCGCCTTTCCAATCCTTCTCGGGCAGCGCGACGCCGTTACGCGCGTGGCCGAGGAGATCCACGTTTCCCTGCGCGATCTCGTCATCGAGGATCCCGCGAAGTCGGACAAGCGCGACAAATACGCCGACTATCTCTGGAAGCGACGGCAGCGAAAGGGACTGAGCCACGGCGAAGCGCACCAGCTGCTCTTCAACGGAAACTATTTCGGCTCCGTGATGGTCGCCTGTGGCGATGCGGACGCGCTCCTTTCCGGCGTTGGGATGCACTACCCTGAAACGATCCGCCCCGCGCTACAGGTGATCGGGCCGCACCCAAAGGCCGAGATCGTGAGCGGCCTCTACATGCTTGTGTTCGAGAAGCACGTTATCTTCTGTGGAGACACGACGGTGAACATCGATCCCACCGCCGAGCAGCTCGCACAGATCGCCTACTCGGCCGGACGGATCGTCCGCACCTTCGGCATCACGCCGAAGATCGCGATGCTCTCCTTCTCGAACTTCGGCTCGGTGCGTCACCCGGAAGCCGAGAAGGTGGCGAAAGCCGTAGCAATTCTGAGAAAGAGGGACCCCGCCCTCATCGTGGACGGCGAGATGCAAGCCGACACCGCGATGGACGAAAACATTCTTCGCTCGGGCTATCCCTTCAGCGTGCTGAAGGAGCGGGCGAACGTACTGATATTTCCCAACCTCAGCGCGGGAAACATCGCGTACAAGCTCCTTCATCATCTTGGCGGAGCGACGAAGATCGGGCCGTTCCTTGTCGGTATGAATCTTCCCGTGCACGTACTCGAGCAGGGGGCCGACGTTCAGGACATCGTGAACATGGCCGCTGTGGCAGTGATGGATGCGCAGCAGCGGATCAATGAGAGGGATGGGAAGTAATGGCAACCGAGATACGGCCGCGTCGCGCTTCGGAATCGCGCGACGCCGGAAGCGGATTGAGCAAGCAGGGCCTGTCGCCGCGCGGCGACGTGCACTGGAATTTGATTGCGCCGGAGCTTTTTAAGGCCGCCGCTCGTCGGGACGAAGGCGAATTTGCGGACATGGGACCCTTCGTAGGCGTTACGACTCCCCACACCGGCCGCTCGCCCAACGACAAGTTTGTCGTGAAGGAGCCCTCATCCGAAAAGGATGTCGACTGGGGCAAGGTCAATCAGCCGATGTCGCCCGAGCAATACCAGCTGCTGGCGAAGGAAGTCCGCACATATCTCAACGGCGCGGCCGAGCTATTCGTCGAGGACCTGTACTGCGGCGCCGACGCGGCTTACCGTCTCTCCGTTCGGTACGTGTCGCCGAATGCGTGGCATATGGCGTTCGCGCGGAACATGTTCATCCGCCCCGAGCAGAGCGATCTCGCGACCTTCGATCCGAATTTCACGGTCCTCCACGCTCCCGAGTTTCAGGCCGATCCCGCCCGCCATGGAACACGGAGCTCGACTTTCATCGTGCTCAATCTCGGAGAGCGGACGATTCTGATCGGTGGAACGCGCTACGCGGGCGAGCTTAAGAAATCGATGTTCACCGTCATGAACTACCTGCTGCCGAAGCAGGGCGTGCTCTCGATGCACTGCTCCGCGAACATCGGGAAGGATGGCGACGCCGCCCTCTTCTTCGGGCTGTCGGGCACCGGCAAAACCACTCTTTCGGCGGATCCGAAGCGCGGCCTCATCGGAGACGACGAGCACGGCTGGTCCGACGCGGGAATCTTCAACTTCGAGGGCGGCTGCTACGCGAAGGTCATCAACCTCTCGCCCGAGAGCGAGCCCGACATCTACCAGACGACGCAGATGTTCGGAACCGTGCTCGAGAACGTCGTTCTCGACCCGGTGACAAAGAAGGTGAAGTTCGACGACCAGTCGATCACCGAGAATACGCGCGCGTCATACCCGCTCAGCTACATTCGCAATCACGTCGAGGGCGGCCGCGGCGGACACCCACGGAATGTTGTATTCCTCACCGCCGATGCGTTCGGTGTGCTTCCGCCGATAGCAAAGCTCAGCGCCGAGCAGGCGATGTACTATTTCCTCTCCGGCTACACCGCAAAGGTCGCGGGGACGGAGCGTGGAGTCCTCGAGCCGCAACCTACGTTCAGCGCGTGCTTCGGCGCGGCGTTTCTCGTTTGGCACCCGACAAAGTACGCGAAGATGCTTGGCAAGCTGCTCCACGAGCACGACTCAGACGTGTGGCTGATCAACACTGGCTGGAGCGGCGGACCGTACGGCATAGGCAAGCGAATGAAGCTATCCCACACGCGGGCAATGGTGCGCGCGGCGCTGGCCGGTGAGCTGAAGAAGGTGAAGACCGAGACCAACCCGATTTTCGGCCTGTCGGTTCCTGTCGAGATCGAGGGAGTGCCGAGCAAGGTGCTGAATCCGCGCTCGACCTGGGCAGATGCGGCAGCGTACGACGCGCAGGCGAAGAAGCTGGCCGGGATGTTCCGCCAGAACTTCGACAAGTTCGGCAGCGTCGATGCGGCCATCAAGAACGCCGGACCGAAGGGATAACGCCCGCCAACCGCAGGGCCGTGCGCTTCGAGATCCTGCGCGACCCGGTCTGGAACAACATCCGGGTCGATGAGCCGACGCTTCAGCTCGTCGACACCGAAGTCTTTCAACGACTCAGGTACGTCCGCCAGCTTGGATGGACGTACCTCGTGTATCCCGGCGCCACTCACTCGCGCTTCGAGCACGCGCTCGGCACGCACCACCTCTCCCGGCGCACGTTGGCGCTCCTTTGCGAGGCGGAGGACGCCACCTCGATCGACGAGGAGGAGCAGGCGATTGTCCGGTCGGCCGCCCTCCTTCACGATGTCGGCCATTATCCCTTCTCGCACGCGTTGGAGGAGATTGGCGCGCTCCACCACGAGGACGTCGCGCGACCCCTGATAACCGAAGGCCCGGTTGCGTCGCTCCTCAGCTCGTGGCTCGGCGCCGATGCGCCGACCAAGGTGTTCGATCTCATTCGCGGTGAAAGCAAAGGCGCCTTGCAGGGACTCATCTCCGGCTCGCTCGACCTCGACAAGATCGAATACCTGAAGCGGGACGCCTTCATGTGCGGCGTTCCTTACGGGGAGATCGACGTCGATCGCCTCACCAACTCGCTCGTACTGGTCGAAGATCCGGCGACGGGGCGCAAAGCCATCGGCGTGCGCGAGAAGGCGCTGTCAGCGCTCGAATCGCTGTTGTTCGCGAAGTATCAGATGTACCGCAACGTGTATTGGCACCACGCGGTCCGCAGCGCGACGGCGATGTACAAGCGTCTGGTCGAAGATGCGGTTCACGCCGGAGTAATCGATGGCCAGTCGCTGGCGCACTACACGGACGAAGGGCTGATGCACCGGCTCGAGAACGCGTGGCCCACACCGCTGCTCGTCGCGCTGAAGGAGCGGAGGTTGTACAAGAGAGCCGCCGAGTGGCCCGCCGCCGAGCTCGATGACGACGCGATAGAGTGGATCGCGTCGGATCGGAAGCGGGTTCTCGAGACAGAGGACGCGCTCGCAAAGGAGCACGGACTGGGGCCGGGCGAGCTCCTTCTCGACTATCCCGCGAAGACCCAGATGCTCGGCCTCGACATTCCGGTTCTTCGCCGCAACGGGACGGTCGAGCGCTTGACGGGCGAAGGATGGATCGGAACGATCAATCTTCCGTCGCTGTCCGAGGAGCTCTATAAGAGCGCGCGGTGGCTCCGCGTCTTCACCGCCAAGCGAACAACGCTGGATCCGCGCAAGCTGCTGCACTCTCTGGAACGTTCGCCCTGACACGCGATATAACATGCATGCGGCTTCCCGGTTCCTTACTGCTCGCATCCTGCCTGCTGGTGGGATGCGTGGTGCCTCCTCCTCCGAGTCAGCCACCGGTTGCGTCTTCATCTTCAGCGTTGAGACCGGGCGGCGCCGCCGAGTCGCGCATCTTCGATCTCATAAACGCTGAGCGCCAGCACCAGGGGTTGGCCGCCCTGACCTACAATCCGCGGCTCGATCGAATGGCGAAGATTCAGGCGCAGAACATGGCGCGCTTTCAGAAAATGGCGCACGTGCTGCCTGAGGCCGAGCTGCCGACGCTGGTCAGCCGGGCACAATACGTCGGGTACCCGTTTGGCCGAATCGCCGAAAACGTCGCGCTTGGATACCCGAGCGCGGAGACGGTCGTCCAGGGTTGGATGGCGTCAAAGGGGCATCGGACGAACATCCTGAACCCCGATGTTGGCGAGACCGGGATCGCGATTGCGAGGTCGTCCGCGGGAGGCCTCTACTACTGCCAGGTTTTTGGGCGCCAGCTACAGTCGTTGTGACCGTCCTGGTGCACACAACCCCGTAGAAATTACCCCTTTCCACAGCGTAACTCCTGTAGTGTCAACGGGTTAGGCAGCTTTTGCGGATGAGGTCGGAAATTGTGACTTTTGGGCGCTTTAAACCGTCCTCCGGACATGAGCCGCCTTACTCTCGCAGCTTCGATCCTGCTCGCAATCCCGAGCTCATCTTTCGCGCAGCAGACGCCCGCTTTTATGGCCTCGAACGACACGGGTCCGGTCTCGGACGCGATCTTCGAGGGCAAGGACGCTGCTACGATCACTGCCGGACTCAATCCTCTCGCCAAGAGCACCCTCGCAAAGGGTGAGCGCGAGGTCAGAATCTGGTACTCGAGCTTTGGGAACCCACAGTATCTGGTCATCATCCGCCAGAACGGCGCTGCGACCACTGGCCGCATGCTTCTCTGGTGGGACCAGTACTATGAGACGACGCCGACCTCGGCCGATACGCGCGTCGACAATTTCGTACGTAGAAATTTCGATTGCGGCGCGATCTCGAAGCGCGATTCGCACTTTGGCGAGGACCGCTGGATTAGCTCAGTGTGCGAAGCCAATCTGAAGGGCACCCCGGACTGGAAGGCTTTTCTGTCCGAGGTAGAGGCGCACGCCCTGCCGCAGACCACCGCCACCACGGATTCCGTGGACCAGGGTGAAGATCAGAACTGGGGTATTACAGTCGAGCGCAGGTCGGGCGTGAACTATGGTGTGTCGTACTATCACACCGCCCTCACCTTTGGCGCTCCGGAGCCAGGTCGCGGTCCGAAGCTCCAGGACATGGTCAACGCGCTTGCCTTGACGGTGAGACGCGAGCCAACGGTCGCGCAGCACTAGCTGTCGTCCGCGGCGCTAATAGCGCAGCGCTTCCAACCTCTCGTAAAGCCTCAGCGCCTGCGGATTCGCAAGCGCTTCCGTGTTTTTCACCGGGCGTCCGTGAATGACTTCGCGCACGGCGAGCTCACTGATCTTTCCGCTGATGGTGCGTGGGATGTCCTCGACCTGTATGATCTTCTTGGGGACGTGCAGCGGCGTGGTGTTGTCGCGCAGCCGTGCCGCGATCTTCTCGGAGAGCGCGTCGTCGAGTGTCAGTCCAGGCTGTAGCCGAACGAATAGCACGATTCGCACGTCCCCCGTCCCGCCATCGGAGATCTCCTGCCCGACAGCCACGCTCTCGATGACCTCGGGAAGCTGCTCGACCTGCCGGTAGATCTCGGCGGTTCCGATGCGAACGCCGCTCGGGTTCAGCGTCGCGTCGCTTCGCCCGTAGATGATGTAACCGCGGTGCCTCGTCATCTCGGCCCAGTCGCCATGACGCCAGACACCCGGGAAATAATCGAAGTACGCGGCTTTGTACTTGGCGCCGTCGGGATCGTCCCAGAATCCAATCGGCATGCTGGGGAATGGACGCGTACACACAAGCTCGCCCGGGACCAGCCTGATCGGACGCCCGCTGTCATCGAGAACATCGACGGCCATTCCGAGCCCGGGCGTCTGAATCTCCCCGCGATAAACCGGAAGAATCGGATTGCCGAGGACGAAGCAGGAGATGATGTCGCTGCCGCCGCTGATGCTCGCGAGGTGCACGTCGGATTTGATCTTCGAGTAGACGTAATCGAAGCTGTGGTCCGCCAGCGGACTGCCCGTCGACAGAATCGCCTTCACCTTCGACAGATCGAACTTTTTCTTCGGCACCGACCCGGATTTCTCGAGCAGCGCCAGATACTTCGCGCTCGTGCCGAACACCGAGATTCCCTCGGCGACGACCATCTCCCACAGGATATCGGGCGTCGGCGAAAGTGGAGCACCATCGTAAAGAACGACCTTTACGCCAACGGAAAGCGAGCTGACGAGCCAGTTCCACATCATCCAGCCGCAGGTCGTATAGTAGAAGATCGAATCTTCGCGCTTGAGGTCGGTGTGGAGAATCAGCTCCTTCAAATGCTGAAGTAGTGTCCCCCCCGCGCTGTGCACCATGCACTTGGGCAATCCCGTGGTGCCCGAGGAATACATGATGTAGAGCGGGTGATCGAATGGAAAACGCTCGAACTCGAAATTCTTGAGCCGTGCCTCGAGCGAAATGTGCTCCTGCTTTGCCGGTTCGCCCGGGGTTTTTCGAATTCCGCCGGGAGGAGTCATTCGGGAAACGCCATTCGCTGGAGTCTGTTTGGTCGCCGCAGCGGCAAATTGGGCTGCGATGAAGCGAGACCACAGCGTGCCCTTTCTCACGCCGTCCAGGTCGGGCATCTGCTTCCGATACGGCGTCACCACCACGTGCTCGAGCGACGGAATTCGGAACGCGATCTGACGCAGGCGCGGCATGAGATCGATTTCTTTGCCGTTGTACAGATAGCCGTCAGCGGCGAACAGGATCTTTGGCGCGATCTGCCCGAAGCGATCCATTACCCCCTGCGCGCCGAAATCAGGGGAGCACGAAGACCAGATCGCGCCCAACGAGGCGGTCGCGAGCATCGCGATAACCGCTTCGGGAATGTTGGGCAGCCAGCCGGCGATACGATCCCCGGGCTCAACCCCGGCAGCATTGAGGGCGAGAGCAAGGGTCACTACCGCTTCGCGCAGCTCCCGGTAAGAGAGAGTGACACGGTGTCCCTCTTCATTCCACGAAACAAGCGCCGGCTCGTCGTCGCTGAAGCGAAGGAGATTTTCCGCGAAGTTGAGGCTCGCATCGGGGAACCAGCGCGGACCCTTTTCCGGATCCGGTGGACCCATGTTATCGAGTCCTACTCCAACGCGCTCGGCTCCGCCGCCGGTGCCGCGGTGACCGACGAGTCCGCAGAATCGCCACGCCAACGACCAGAATCTTTCCGGGTTCGCCACCGACCACTCGTGCAGCTGCCAGTAGGAATCAGCCGAATAGTCGGGCACGGGCGGACCGCCGCGCTCCTCCACGTAACGGAGGAACTCGGTCATGTTCGCCTTGATGACGCGCTCGGGCGAAGGGGTCCAGAGCGCCTCGCTCATTTCAGAATTTCTCTCAGCTTGTGGGAGGATTGAACTGGGCGTGCTGTCCCTGCAGCCATGACTTGTGGTACTCAGGATCCTCGATCGCAAGCGCCTGCTTTGCGACCTTGAGCGGGCGGAAGCTATCCATCATCACCGCCAGCTCGTCGGTGTATTTCGCGCCGATGCTCGCCTCGGCGCGACCTGGATGCGGGCCGTGGGGGATTCCGTCAGGATGGTGCGTGATGCTCCCGAACTCGATTCCCTTGCGGCTCATGAATTCGCTCGACGCGTAGTAGAGAACTTCGTCGGAGTCGACGTTGCTGTGGTTGTAGGGCGCCGGCACGGCCTCGGGGTGAAAATCGTACGGCCGAGGGCAGAACGAGCAGACGACGAATCCGTCACCCTGGAATGTCTGATGTACCGGAGGCGGCTGGTGAACGCGTCCGACAATTGGCTCGAAGTCGTTGATGTTGAACGCCCACGGATAGAAGTAGCCGTCCCATCCGACGACGTCGAGCGGATGGTGGTCGAGCATGATCTCGTTGATCCCGTCGTACTGCTTCACCAGGATCGGGAAGTCGCCCATCTCGTCGATCGGCTCGACGAACGTCGGTCGCCGGATGTCGCGCTCAGAGTACGGCGCGCCCTCGATGAGCTGTCCGAATTCGTTGCGATACCGCTTCGGCCAGCGCACGTGTCCGCGGCTCTCGAAGATCAGGAGCTTCGGTTTGTCTTTCGCGTTCAGATCGAACTTGAATCGCTGCAGGATGCCGCGGTGCACGACGAGGTAGTCGCCCTCCCCGAAAGGGAGCACTCCATACGTGCTCTCGAGCGTTCCGCTCCCTTTCGCGACGTATATGAGCTCGTCGGCCTGAGCATTCCTGTAAAAGTGCGTGTCATTCTTGTCGGGCTCGACGTACAGCATGGCGATGTCCTGATTGAACAGCAGCGGAATCCTATCCAGGGTCGCGCTGCCGCCTTTTTTCGCCTGCGCAGTCTTGAAGTGACGGTGATGCAGCGTCTGGTCCGGATCTGCCTCGAGCTTCATCTCGCGCAAGCGGCGCACCGACTTCACCGTCGTCGGCGGATGGATGTGATAGATCAACGCCGACGTGCCAGTGAATCCCTCGTGGCCTACCAGCTCCTCGGCGTAGATGCCGCCATCGGGTTTTCTGAAGGCGATGTGTCGCTTCCGCGGAATCTTGCCGAGCGTGTGGTATATCGGCATCGCCTAGAGATTTCCCCGCAAATCCTGTTCGCGCTCGAGCGCTTCGAACAGCGCCTTGAAGTTTCCGGCGCCGAAGCTCTTCGCGCCCTTCCGTTGAATGATCTCGTAGAAGAGCGTCGGGCGATCTTCCATCGGCTTCGAGAAGATCTGAAGCAGGTACCCTTCCTCGTCGCGGTCGACGAGGATTCCGAGGTCGCGCAGCGGCGCGAGGTCTTCGTCGATCTTGCCGACGCGCTCGATCACCGTGTCGTAGTACGTGCCCGGGACGCGGAGAAACTCGACGCCGTTGTCGCGGAGCTTCGTCACCGTGTCGATGATGTTGTCTGTCGCGATCGCGATGTGCTGGCAGCCCGGTCCCTGATAGAACTCGAGGTACTCGTCGATCTGGGATTTCTTCTTGCCCTGCGCCGGCTCGTTGAGGGGGAACTTGATGCGGCCGTTTCCGTTGGCGACGACCTTGGACATCAGCGCCGAATATTCGGTGGAGATCATCTTGTCGTCGAATGAGATCAGCTGGCTGAAGCCCATCACGTCGGCGTAGTACTTCACCCACTTGTTCATGGCGCCGAGCTCGACGTTGCCGACGCAGTGGTCGATGTACTTGAGCCCGACCCCATCGGCATCACCCTTTCCGGCGTAGGGCACGAACCCCGGCATGAAGATGCCCTTGAAGTTCTTTCTCTCCACGAGGCTGTGGATCGTTTCGCCATAGGTGCGGATACCGGCGATAACGACTTCACCGTGCTCGTCGACAAGTGACTTTGGCTCGTACGCCGACTTGGCTCCCCGCTCGACCGCGAGGGCATATGCCTTTCTCGCGTCATCGACCCAGAGGGCGATGTCCTTCACGCCATCGCCGTGTTTGTGGACGTGGGTAGCGATGTCGCTGTCCGGACGGAGCGCGGTCGTGAGAACCAGTCTCACCTTGTCCTGCTGCAAAACGTAGCTGGCGCGATCGCGCGTGCCCGTCTCAGGACCGCGATACGCGAGGATCTTGTAACCAAAAACGTTGCGGTAGAATTGCGCGGCCTGCTTCGCGTTGCCGACGTAGAACTCGACGAAGTCGGTGCCGTTGATTGGAAAAGTGTCGGCGACCTGTTCGGGTGCCGTAAGTGTCGCAGTGCCCATGACTTCTCCGGAATCTGCTCGTGAAATTACAACCGATGTTTACACGCGCGCGGCAACTCCGTTCCTGGGGCGAATCGCTGCCGGTCCTGCTCTAAAATTAGCAAATACGACGCCGGAATGGCGGGAGGCGGTGGGCGGGAGGCGGGAGGCGGGAGGCGGGAAGGCGGGAAAGCGGGAAAGCGGAAAGCGGGAAAGCGGAAAGCGGGAAAGCGGAAAAGCGGAAAAGCGGAAAGTGCGAGCCTCACTCGATGTCGAATGGAATCTCGAGCGCATCGCCGGGCTGGACTGAATCCCATTTCGCAAACAGCTCAGCGCGACGCTCCCTGACGCGGGTCAGATCTTCTTCAGTCAGCTCGCGGCGAGACGAGAGTCCATGCTCGGCGCAATACTCAGCGATTTTACGATTGAGCTCGCCGGCGGTTTCCGTCGTGCCTGTGCTGCGCTCAAGATCGAAGAATCCGACGATCATCTCGGAGACGTTCGCGTCCGCCGGGAGTTTTCCGCGCGGCCATGGCGTCCCGAAATCGGAGAAATCCCAGCCGGCGGCAACGAGTCCGTAAAAACCCTGGCGCTGCTCCAGGACGGACTCGACAGCGCAGTGGGTGAGGTCGTGCCTGGGGAAAAACGCGGCCTGCTTCCCTTCCTGCCGCTGCCACGTCACGGTCCCATCGGAGCGCGCGCAGCTGAGGGACGTGCGCCCGTCCTTTCCCTTTTTGATGCGGATGACGATGCGCTGCGCTTGAGGCATGACGGTTATCTAATGAAGCGTCTCGCCTTTCTCCAGCCTCGCGACGTAATCCCGAATGCGACGCTCGCGCGTTTCCGCCTTCTTCGCCGTCTGGATTCGCCAGAGGATCGCGTATCTGTTGGCGGCGCTGATTGTCTTGAAAAACTTTTTCGCGCGCGGGCTTTTGTTCAGGGCCTTCTGAAAATCGGGATCCGTCGTCAGCGCGCTCGGAGATCCGTAAGCCGCATCCCAGCGGCCATCGTTCTTCGCTCTCTCGACCTCCTCGAGTCCGGCGGCTCGCATGCGCCTGGATTCAATCAACGCGAGCGCCTTCTCGCGATTGATCTGCGACCACATACTGCGTGATCGTCTCGGCGTAAATCGCTGGAGCCAGGCGGTGTCGCTGTGCGGCCGCTTGTGACCATCGATCCAGCCGTAGCAGAGCGCGCTCTCTACCGCTTCAGCATAAGTGATCGACGGGATGCCCGATGCCTTCTTGGCCAGGCGCATCCAGATGCCGGACGACGAACGATGATTTTTGTCCAGCCACTTCTCCCACGCCTTCTGGCCCACGAAATCGTGGATGGGATCGGAATCCATCCGCGTTGATTTCGCCGCTTTCTTTACTGCTTTCTTTACGTGCGGCATGCTGAGCGACTAATGCGGAGTTACGACCCGTCCCGGCTCCTGCTTCGGGGACACACTCATGGCAGGGCGTTCGGACAACAGTCGCGCCGTGAAGCGCTGTCCCTCGGAGAGGCGCTCGACCTCGAGGGCAATCGCGTCAACCGCCTGTGTGAGCGCGGCGATATTTCTGTCCAGGCCGACGTTTGTCGTCGCTAGAATTTCCTCGGCGGCCTGCCGAGCCGCGCGCCTCGCCCCGAATTGCGCCCCCGCCCAGGCAGCGACGAATCCAACGAGAGCCGCGAAACTGCCGGCGATACCGAAAAGAATTATGTAGTGCTCGCGCAGGGTTCCGAAAAACACAGGAGACATAATTGAAGCACCATCGCTTGATGTGGTGGGCTACTCGAGGATCAACTCTATCCTACGGCACAACATACGCGCGGTTTCGCTCGCCGAACACTCCTTCGCTCGGAACGATCACGCGCCCTTGGCTTCGCGTCCTCTGGCTTCGGCCAGCTTTCTGGCGATTCCCCTGTAGAACGAGGCGTCGACGGACTTGTTCTGGTCTTCCAGCGTCAAAGCGGCCAGCTCGAGCGCGTAGAGGATGTTGCCGAGATAAAGCTGCGCCAGCGCCGAAACCGTTTCTTTTTCGTCACCCATGCGTGCGCGCGGGCGGGATCGGCGTCACGTCATGGTCGGTGTTCGATTCCGCCTCGAGAACACGCACCACCACCGCCGTGATGTTGTCGTTGCCGCCATTCATGTTCGCTTCCTGAATCAAGGCGTCGACGATGCGCTCCGGCTTCGCGCGCGACATCAGAAGCTGCTGGATGCGCCGGTCGTCGATCATCCCCGTGAGGCCGTCGCTGGCGAGGAGAAATGCATCGCCGACGCGCGCCTCGCCATCGAACACATCGGGCTCGATTTCATCGGCCATTCCGATGCAGCGCGTGATGACGTTGCTCTGAGGGTGGCGTCGCGCCTGATCGGGGGTGAGAAGTCCCGCGTCTACCTGTTCCTGCACCAGGGAATGATCCTTCGTGAGCTGACGCATCTCACCGCTGCGGACCATGTAGATCCGCGAGTCGCCGACGTGGCCGACGACGTACCTCGCCTCCGAGAGCAGCAGCGCCGAGACGGTGCTCCCCATCCCCAGCTTGTCCCTCTCGGTGCGAGTGCGCTCGTAAACCGCCCGATTCGCGTCGCGGAGGGCCCTTGCCACCTTCTCGTGCGCATCCGCGGCGTCCAGGTCGTTGAGATCGGAGAGGTCATGGCTCACGATCTCCACCGCCATCTCGCTCGCGACCTCGCCCGCCGCGTGCCCGCCCATGCCGTCCGCGACTATAAAAAGCCCGCGATAGGCGTTGGCCGAAGCATGCAGCGAATCCTCATTGCCCTTTCTAATTCGGCCGACATCAGTGCGAGCCGCGACCGCAAGGTGCACTAGTGGGAGCTCATGTGAGTTGGGAGTCCGGGATGTGAATGCAACGGACGGAGGAATGACGACATCCCACCTGACCTCAAACTACGGACACAGGAAATGAGCGGCAAGCGTCACCCCGCACGCTGAAGCGGCGATTCCGACTCGCCGGCCTGCAGTCGCCAGAGGGTATTGTAGAGACCGGCGCGCTCTATCAGCTCGCGGTGCGTGCCCCGCTCCACCACCTCTCCATGGTGAAGCACGAGAATCATGTCCGCGTTCGCGATCGTGCTCAGTCGGTGCGCCACGGCGATGGTCGTCCGGCCCGCGACCAGCACGCTGAGCGCCGCGTGAATCTCCGCCTCGATCTCGCTATCGACGGCGCTGGTCGCCTCGTCGAGGAGCAGGAGCGGCGCGTTCGCGGCTATCGCCCGGGCAAATGAGAGTAGCTGCCGCTCGCCGACGCTGATCGAAGCTCCCCGCTCCCCCAACACCTGCCCGTATCCCTTCGGGAAGCCCCGGATGATCCGGTCGGCGCCGACTTCCGCCGCGGCGCGAACCACATCCTCATCACTGATCGGATTGGAGAGGCGGATGTTGGTCGCGATATCACCCGCAAAAAGAAAAATGTCCTGCTGCACGTATCCGATCATCGAGCGAAGCTCCTGAAGCGGCATCGTTCGGATATCGAGGCCGTTGATCGTGATGCGTCCCCGCTGCGGATCGTAAAAGCGCATGAGAAGGTTGACGATCGTCGTCTTGCCGGCGCCGGTGTGACCGACCAGCGCCAGCGTCTCTCCAGCGCGCGCCGTGAAGCTTACGCCCTTGAGCACCCACTCGACCGTCTTGGCATCGTGCTCGCTTCCCGGAAGCTGCTTCGCCATGTGCGCGAGATCGTACGCGAACCAGACGTCCTCGAACACGACCTCGACACCCGGCCGCTTCGCTCGCGCCCCCACTTCCTCGAGGCTGTCGACCACGCTCGGCCGCGTGTCGAGCAGCGTGAAGATCCGTTCGGAGCTCGCCATCGCCGTCTGGAGGATGTTGTACTTCTCGGAGAGATCCTGGAGCGGCTGGAAGAATCTGCGCACCAGCTGGAGAAACGCGGCGACGGTGCCGACGCTGAGCACAGTGGCGTGCACGCGCGACGCACCCGCGACGATCAGTATCGCCAGCGCGATTGACGTGAGCAGCTCG
>Ga0070680_100002224_pt1 | contig 14311 bp, 7 predicted proteins | sample KBSC73BmetaG_FD_64672 | JGI IMG/M metagenome (GOLD analysis project Ga0070680, IMG submission 64672) | Corn rhizosphere microbial communities from Kellogg Biological Station, Michigan, USA - KBS C7-3B metaG | ecosystem: Host-associated > Plants > Roots > Rhizosphere | place: USA: Michigan...
CTGCCGCCCGTCATGCAGCTGCGCCAGGCGAGCGACGGCAAAGTGGTATCGGAGCTGGAGCACGCCGACGCGAGCGCGCTGCTCGCAACGGGGTGGAAGCCGCCGGAAGTGTTTACGGCGTTAGGCAGGGATGGAAAGACGGAGATCTGGGGCGTCATCATCCGGCCCACGAATTTCGACTCGACGAAAACGTATCCCGTCATCGAACAGATCTACGCCGGCCCGCAGGGCTCCTTCGTGCCGAAGACGTTCAGCAACCAGCTCGCCATGCAATCGATAGCCGAGCTCGGGTTCATCGTCGTGCAGATGGACGGGATGGGCACATCGAACCGGTCGAAGGCATTCCACGACGTGGCGTGGAAGAACCTCGGCGACGCGGGCTTGCCCGACCGCATCCTGTGGCATAAGGCCGTGGCGGCGAAGTACCGCTACTACGACATCAGCCGAGTGGGGATTTACGGGACGTCGGCAGGCGGGCAGAACTCGATGGGCGCACTCCTGTTTCACCCGGAGTTCTATAAGGTTGCGGTGTCGGCCGCGGGCTGCCACGACAACCGGATGGACAAGATCTGGTGGAACGAGCAATGGATGGGAGAGCTCGGTCCCCACTACGCGGCGGCGTCGAACGTGGACAATGCCGGCAAGCTCCAGGGAAAGCTGCTGCTCGTCGTCGGCGAGATGGACACGAACGTCGACCCGGCGTCCACCTATCAGGTGGTGAACGCGCTGATCAAGGCCAACAAGTCATTCGACCTGCTGGTCATTCCGGGCGCAGGCCACACGAACGGCGGCCCGTACGGGGAGCGAAAGCGCAACGACTTCTTCGTGCACAACCTGATGGGAGTCGAGCCGCCCGACCGCAACAACGGCCACGTGGCATCGACGACGGACGGCTCGAGGTAGCTCTCTCGAGCTGGAACGGGACCCAAGCACTGGCGGTCGGGCGGGCTTGACCCCCGCTCGACCGCTCTGCATCTTCCCCCTAGACTTTCAGGGGAAACTCTAGTGTCACCCACCGCCGAACAGCTCGCGCTGGTGAAGGGCACACTGGATGTGCTCGTCCTCAAGGCATTGTCCTGGGGACCCATGCACGGCTTCGAGATCACCACCTGGCTCGAGGCCACGTCCAGTGGCGCGCTCGATGTCGACGACAGTGCGCTGTACCACGCCCTTCACCGTATGGAAGAGCGCCGGCTCATCGCCGCAGAATGGGGCGTCACCGAGAACAATCGGCGCGCGCGGTACTACAGCGTGACGTCGGCCGGCCGCGCACACCTCCGGGCCGAGACCGCGCGATGGCTGCGGTACTCCGAGATGGTGAGCGGAATTCTCACCGCCGCCTCGCGAACCGCGGTCGCGCGTACCACGTGACGCGGCGGTAGCGCCGCGCCGCAACGCCCGCCGGATTTCCCCAGATGCTTCCCTCCCGCGCCCGCCGATTCTTCCGGCTCGCCATTCACCGCCCGGCTCTCACCGAGCAGGATGTGGACGCGGAGATCGCGTTCCATCTCGAGGCGCGCGTGGCGCAGCTCATCGCGCGCGGGATGTCGCCCGACGCCGCCCGATCCGAGGCGCACCGACGCTTCGGGAACGTCGAGTTGGCGCGTCAGACCCTAACGAGCTCGGCCTCGCGCCGAGAGACACGTATGGAGCTCCGCGAATTCCTTGGCAACTGGGCTCAGGATTTCCGTTATGCCGCGCGCGGCATGCGAAAGAATCCGGGCTTCACCGCTGCAGTCGTGCTCACCCTCGCACTCGGGACCGGCGCGAATGCCACGATGTTTGGCGTCGTCGATCGGCTGCTCCTGCAGCCGCCCGCGTACCTGCGGTCGCCTGACGAGGTGAACCGCGTGTACCTCACGGCGAAAGGCGACAACTTCGGCACGATGATCGGCACGAACCAGTCGTATCGCCGGTACCAGGACCTCATCCAGCACACGCACAGTGCGTCCGAGATCGCGGGGCAGTACGAGACAGACCTCGTGTTCGGCAGCGGCGAGGCTGCACACGAGGAACGCACAGGCTTCGTCAGCGCGAGCTATTGGCCGCTGTTCGGCGTCCAGCCGGCACTCGGCCGATTCTTCACGCCAACGGAAGACCAGTTGCCTGAGGGCATGCCCGTCGCTGTGCTCGGCTACGGGTACTGGCAATCGCATTTCGCCGGTGCGCGAGACGTGCTCGGTAAGGCCATTCGGATCGGGCGGTCCGACTACACCATCATCGGCGTGGCACCGCGCGGGTTCAACGGTATTTCTCTCCAGTCGATTGCCGCGTTCATCCCGCTCACTGCGGGTGGCGCGGACGTCTTCGCGGAGATGGGCATAGGCGACCGCTGGCGCGAATCGTACCGCGTGGGGTGGCTGCAGACGCTCGTGCGGCGCAAGCCTAACGTGAGCGTCGCGGCCGCCTCGGCGGATTTCACGAACGCGTACCGGCTGAGCCTCGAGGCGCAGCGTCCGACGGAACCGCCGGGCCGACTCCCCGGGGCTGATTCGCTTCGCGCCCGGGCGGAGCTCGCGTCGATCATTCAGGATCGCGGACCGCGGCGCAGCCAGGAAGCGACCGTTGCCGTGTGGCTCGTTGGCGTCTCCGCGCTCGTACTGCTCATGGCGTGCGCGAACGTCGCGAACCTGCTCGTCGCGCGGGCGATCCGTCGCCGGCGCGAGATCGCGGTGCGCCTCGCCGTTGGCGTGTCGCGAGGGCGCCTGCTCACCCAGCTGCTCTCGGAGAGCACGTTGCTCGCGATCGTCGGCGGCGCCATCGGTGTGCTCTTCGCGCAATGGGGCGGCGGACTCCTTCGCGGCTTTCTCCTGCCCGATGTGGAGTGGACTGCCGCCGCGCTCGATCCGCGCGTCGTTGGGGTGACGGTGCTGCTCGCGCTCGCGGCCGGCATCATCACCGGTCTCGCGCCCGTGCGGCAACTTGCGAGAACCGATGTGGTGTCCGATCTCCGCACCGGCGGGCGCGGCGTGAGTCTTCGCGGCTCGCGGATGCGCCGCGCGCTCCTGGTGCTGCAGGGCGCGATTTCGGTCGTACTGCTCATCGGCGCCGGACTCTTCGTGCGCAGCTTCCACAACGTGCGTTCGCTCGACCTCGGCTTCCAGCCGGAGCACGTGATCATCGCGGACCTGTCGGCGCGCGGGACGCCAATCGATTCCGCGCGACGCATCGAGATCATGGAGCGACTTCGTGAGCGTGCCCTGACCGTGCCGGGCGTGCAGCACGCCGCACACACGCTCACCATTCCGTTCAGCATCGAGTGGAACCAGTACCTCGTGGTGCCGGGAATCGACACGGCGGCGCTGCGCGACCTCTTCTACATCAATCCGGTCAGTCCCGGCTACTTCGAGACGATGGGCACGCCAATCATTCGTGGTCGCCAGATCACGGATGCCGACCGTGCCGGCGCGCAGCCGGTCGCCGTCCTGAGCCAGGCGGCGGCCCGGAGGATCTGGCCGTCGGAGGACCCGTTAGGCAAGTGCGTGAAGCTGGACCCGAAGGGGCCGTGCCGCGTCGTCGTGGGAATTTCGGGCGACATCCGGGGCAGCTTCGAGGAAGGGCCTGGCCGCCACGTGTACCTCTCCTCGGCACAGGAGACGGCGCCGGACTCGCGGCTCTTCATCCGCACGCGCGGTGATGCGGCGCGACAGACCGAGGCCGTGCGCCGAGCGCTCCAGCAGGTGGTGCCGGGCTTCGCGTACGTGAGCACGCGCACGCTCGATAGCGTGGTGGCGCCGCAGATGCGCTCCTGGCGGCTCGGTGCGACGATGTTCACGATCTTCGGTCTGCTCGCGCTCGTGGTGGCGGCGATCGGCCTGTACAGCGTCGTGGCGTATGACGTCTCGCAGCGCACGCGGGAGTTGGGGGTGCGAGTCGCCCTCGGCGCGAGCGCGGCGGCGGTGCTGCGCCTCGTCGTTGGTGAGGGCGTGCGGGTGGTGATAGTCGGCCTCGCGCTTGGAGCGGCCGTCGCAATGGCGCTGGCCAGCCGGGTGTCGCCCCTGCTCTACCAGGTATCGGCGAAGGATCCGGTGACCTATGCCGGTGTGATCGGCATTCTGCTCGTCGTGGCGATCGTCGCGAGCCTCGCCCCGGCCCTGCGCGCGGCGCGAGTGGATCCTAACGTGGCGTTGAGGGCGGACTGACGACGGGCGGCAGGCGGCAGGAAGGAGCAGTGATCGTGCGTCCCCCGTCCCGGCGGTCGCCAGTTCAAAACGGTCGCGCAGCACTCGCCCACGACGTCGAATCGCGCGCGGCCTCACCCGCGAGCGGGTCGAGGACCATCCTGGCACTGGCGACACGTTCCGCTCCAAGGGCGTCGCTCAGCTCCTGTTCTACGGCGGCATGGAGTCGTCGTGCCTCACGGAGCGCGCTCCGGCCGCGACTCGTTAGGGCGAGGCGACGAACGCACCGATCCGCAGTGTCGTCCTGGCGCTCGCCGTAGCCCCGACTCTCCATCTCGATCGCAATCCGGAGCGCGCCCTGAGAGCTGATCTGCAAGCAACCGGCGAGCTCGACGAGGCTGAACGGGCGATCTGCGAGCGAACGGAACACAAAGCCGAAGGACGGTCCGAGGTCATCGTACCCGGCGCGGGCGAGGTGGGCATCCAGCCGGTACTTGAACCGGCACTCGGCATCGCCTCACGCGGGAAGAGGTGATCGTCGCCGTCGAAGGGCGTGCGCGAGCGACGGTCCGTAGGGTCGAGTACGAGCTCGAGGCCTGCGGGGCCGTGATCGTTCCTCCGCGGACGGAGTCCGCGCTGGCCAATCCATACGCTGAGCCGTTCTGCGCCGTCGCCGTGCTGGGGACTCGGCCGGAGTCCCTCAGTCCCTAGGAAGGGGTGCTTGATCCGGCGGGTCGAGCGGAAAGTGTGGAACGACCGCGTCGATCGTGTGCTGCGCAAGCAGGTCGCTCACGAGCGCCGCACCGCGGGGTGAGACGCGCCGCGCAGCGACGATTCGCCGCGTGAACCATCGTCCTCGCTTCGTATCCAGCACATCGTACCGCACGTGACGTCCGCTCGATGATGCGTGAATGATGCGCCTGCTCCCAGCGTAAATAGCCACATGACTGATCCGCTCGCCGGGCTCCGCGAAGAGCACGAGGTCACCCGGCTTGAGCGCTGACCATTGTGGACGAAGGCGCTGACCCGACGACGCCATCTCGCGCGACGTGCGCGGCAGCCGGGTGCCGTGCTTCGCGAAAACGTACTGCACGAATCCCGAGCAGTCGAAGCCGGTCCGTGGCGAAGTCCCGCCCCATCGATACGGAACACCGAGATACCGCTCGGCGGTTGGCAGTACGCGGGACGCTGACGTCGTGCGCGTCGCGCCGATCGCGGCAAGGACCGTTCGGGCCGCGGCGCTCGAGCGAGCGGTGCCGGCGACATCGATCTTGACCGGGCCGACTGATAGCTGCGCGCGCGCCTGAGGTGCGCAGAGCGTGGCGGCGCACAGCGCCGCGGCGGCTACGGGCCCAGTCCGCGACGTGATGGCGTTGCGTAGAGACTGCGACTGCATTGACCCTCTCGGAAAGGCTGCATGCGTGTGACTATGCGCGCGCCAAGCAAGAGCGCGGCCGAGATGCGGTCAACGCGTAAGCGGTTGCGTCAACGCGCCTTGGGCCAAGGCGGCGTGTGCGCAGCATCGGTCGAATGTCCGCCCGAAGCGACCTCGGCCTGTCCTCTGCGGGTGTCACGCCAGGCGGTTGGCGCCTAACGCGTCGTCGCCGGCCCTAACGTGGTCGCGCGCCCTGGGTCAGAGTCGAAATTCGACTCTGACCCCCAACGCCGTTTAGGGCTAGAATTGGCGCTCACGATGGCACCCAACTGAGATCATCCCGGAGCCCGTCACGGCCATGCCTACGATTCGCGTTCCACTCGTGCTGGCCGTCGCACTGGCCGCCGCCACCTCCTCGAGCGGCGCACAGCGCCGACCATCCGTGACAGACACTGCATCACTGCTCGAACACGCTCGCCGTCTCCATCGGGAAGTCCCGATGATCGACACGCACAACGATCTGCCGGAGATGATTCACAGCGACGGCGGCGGCGATCTCGAGACGATGGACCCCGACAAGACCCTCTCGATCGACACCGACATCCCGCGACTCCGGAAAGGACTCGTCGGTGGCCAGTTCTTCGCGGCGTACGTGCCGTCGTCGTTCATCGAGAAGGGCGGCGCCAAGTTCGCGCTCGAGGAGATCGACATCATCGATCGCTTCACCACACGATCGCCGTCGCTCGAGGCCGCACGCACCGCGGATGACATCATCCGGATCCACGCCAAGGGCAAGACCGCGTCGCTGATCGGGATCGAGGGCGGCCAGGCGATCGAGAACTCGTTAGGTGCGCTCCGCGTGTTCTATGACCTCGGCGTGCGATACCTGACGCTGACCCACAGCGGCACGACCCTGTGGGCCGACGCCGCGACCGACGACGCGAAGCACGGAGGGCTCACCCGCTTCGGCGAAGAGGTCGTGCACGAGATGAACCGCCTCGGGATGATGGTCGACATCTCGCACACGTCCGACGGGACGATGGACGACGTCCTTCGCGTGAGCGAAGTGCCGGTGATCTTCAGTCATTCCTCGGCACGTGCGCTCGCCGATCACCGGCGCAACGTTCCCGACAGCATTCTGACTCGGCTCGCGAAGAATGGCGGCGTCGTCATGGTGAACTTCTATCCGGGGTTCATCAACGCGACGGCGGCGAAGCAAGCCGCCAACGTGCTGGACAAGGAACGCGAGTTCAAAGCGATGTACCCGAACGATCCGAATAAGTCGGCCAAGGCGTTCGGTGACTATCTGAGCACATTCAAAACCGAGACGGGCACGCTCGAGGAAGTCGCGGATCACATCGATCACATCCGCAAAGTTGCCGGCATCGACCACGTGGGGATCGGGGCCGATTTCGGCTCACTCACGCAGCACCCAACAGGGCTCGAGGACGTGTCGCGGTACCCGTATCTCACCGCCGAGCTGATTCGGCGTGGGTATACGGATGCGGAGGTGAAGAAAGTCCTGGGGCTCAACTTCCTCCGCGTGATGCGGGAAGTGGAGCAAGCCGCTGTGCGAATCCAGCGGACGCGCGGGCCGTCTACCGCGACAATCGAGCAGCTGGACCGTTAAATCAGCGTTAGGTCTTGCCGTTCCCCATCTCTTCTCATTTTGCTGCCTGACTCGTTCGGGCGGTGACCCGGCTTGCGCTCAGTAGTCTTTATGTTATAAAGTACTTCTCGACTGAACGAAATACCCACGACGCAGTGGCAGACGAGGAGCATGCGACGACTGACCCGAACAACATGGCGGTGGGTTTTCCTCGGAACGGCGGCCACGCTCGTCGTCATCCTCGGATCCCTCTGGCGCTCGGCCATCAAGCGAAACCGCTCGATTCCTGACGATCCGTTCCAGATCGCCGGCAACCTCTATTACGTCGGCTCGACCGGCGTCACAGCGTTCCTGCTCACCGGGCCTCGAGGCCACGTCTTGATCGACGGCGGCTACCCAGAGACCGCCCCGCTCATCATCGGGAGCGTGGCGAAGCTCGGCTTCAGCATCAAAGACGTGAAGGTCCTCCTCAACTCGCACGCGCACTCCGACCACGCGGGCGGGCTGCGCGAGCTGCAGCAGGCGTCCGGCGCGCAGCTCTGGATCAGTGAAGGCGATGCTCCGATCATCGAGGCGGGCGGCGCCGGCGACCGAGCCACGTACGGACCGCTCAGGTTCCTGGGATTCGGGCGGTTCCCTGCGCCACACGTGGACCACCGATTCAAGGACGGCGACACCGTCCGCGTCGGCCCACTGGTGCTCACGGCGCACGTCACCGCGGGTCACACGCCGGGGTGCACGTCATGGGCGTTCCCGGTCCGCCACGCCGACCGGGACCTCCTGGCCGTCGACGTCTGCAGCCTAACGCTGCTGCCGTTCATGAAGTTCTCCGAGCCGGAGTCGTATCCGGGTATCCGCTCCGACTTCGAGCGCAGCTTCCAAACACTCCGGAGCCTGCCCGCCGACATCTTCCTGGGCTCACACGGCAGCTTTTTCGACCTGTACCGAAAGCGTGGCGAGCGCGCGGGCGCAACGGATCCGGCGGCGCCGTTCATCGATCGGGAGGGCTATCTCCGGTACATCGACAACGCCGAGAAGCAGTTCCGGAGCGAGGTCGCTGAGCAACGGAAATGATCTTCGAGAAGAAGCTCGATTTCAAACGACTCTGACCCCTTTGATCCCACGATGGCACTGCAGATTCGCGGCATCTCCAAGACGTATTCCAACGGCGTGCAGGCGCTGAAGGACGTGACGCTCACCATTCCCGTGGGCATGTACGGGCTCCTCGGCCCGAACGGGGCCGGCAAGTCCACCCTCATGCGCATCCTCGCGACGTTGCAGGAGCCCGACAGCGGAAGCGCGATGTTGAGCGACCCTTCGCTACGCTCAGGACAGGTCGACGTCTTGCGCCAGAAGGACGACGTGCGCCGGACGCTCGGCTACCTCCCACAGGAGTTCGGCGTCTACCCTAACGTGAGCGCCGAGTCGCTGCTCGACCACTTCGCCCTCCTCAAGGACATCGGCGAACGCGGGGCGCGGAAGGACGTCGTCGAGGCGCTCCTGCACCAGGTCAACCTGTGGGACGTCCGCAAACAGAAGCTGGGCGGTTACTCCGGCGGCATGCGGCAGCGCTTTGGCGTCGCCGTGGCGTTGTTAGGCAGCCCGACGCTCATGATCGTGGACGAGCCTACCGCCGGACTCGACCCGGCTGAGCGCGTGAGGTTCCTCAACCTGTTGAGCGAGCTCGGGGAGAACAGCGTCGTGCTCCTGTCGACCCATATCGTCGATGACGTGAGTGAGCTCTGCACGCGCATGGCGATCATTGACCGCGGGGAAATCCTGCTCGAGGCAGAGCCGTTAGTCGCCGTCGCTGACCTGCGGGGGCGAATCTGGCGGCGGGTCGTCTCGAAGCAGGAACTGGCCGCGCTCGACCAGGAGCACGCGGTGATCTCGACCAAGCTGCTTGCCGGCCGGACCGTCGTTCGTATCTATAGCGACGGAATACCGGGGTCCGCCTTCGAGCCGGCCGAGCCGGATCTCGAGGACGTCTACTTCAGCACGATGGCGGGGCAGATCGGCCGACGCGGTTCCGCGGTGTCGTCATGAAGCTGTGGGGGATCTTCCGCTTCGAGCTCGCGTATCAGCTGCGCCGTCCCTGGCCGTGGCTCGCGATGACGGTCCTGGTGGTGTTCGCGTTGGTCACGACGAGGGTGGCGATCATCCCCGTCACGCTGCCGCAGGACTTCATCATCAACTCGCCATTCATCATCTCGGCCGTCTCGGTGTTCAGCTGCCAGATCTGGCTGCTGGTGGCGCCGGCCGTCGCCGGTGACGCGGCTGCGCGGGACGTGCAGACGGGATTGCATCCGCTCGTGTATGCGAGCCCGCTGACCAAGACCGAGTATCTGGGTGGACGATTCCTCGCGGCGTTCGTCCTCAACGCGGCTATCCTGCTCGGCGTCCAGGCCGGGAGCCTCCTCGCCGCCTTCGGTCCTGGCGCGAATCCCGACATCGTCGGGCCGTTCCGGCCGGCGGCATATCTCGCCGCGTACGGGTTCATTGCGCTGCCTAACGCGCTCATCGCCACCACGTTCCAGTTTTCGGCCGCGCTGCTGAGCGGCCGGCCGCTCGCGAGCTACGTCGGCAGCGTGGGGCTCTTCTTCCTCTCCTACCCGGTGACGTTCGCGCTCTACTTGTCGGGGCTTGGAGAACGAGGCCTTCTCGCTGACCCGATCGGTGTCATGGCCATCATGAACGAGATGATGTCCAAGTGGACGATCGTCGAAAAGAACGTGCGCATGTTCACACTGGAGGGGTCGATGCTCTGGAATCGGCTTCTCTGGATCGCAGTCTCGTTGGCGACGCTCGTGTTTGTCTATCGACGATTCCGTTTTGGCGGGCGACTGGCGACTGGCGGCTGGCGACTGCCGGGGACGGGCGACGGACGACGGACGACGGTTGATGGGGCGCAAACCCTCGGGAAGCCCCAACAGCCAGCGTCAGCCAGCAGCCAGCACGAGCAGCCAGCAACCAGCCGCCGTTCCCCGTCGACCGTCCCCCGCGTTCGGCAGACGCTCTCGATCGCGCGGATCTCGTTCTGGACGATTGCGAAGAGCATCCCGGGGCTCTTTCTGCTGGTAGGCTTCCCGGCCTTCCTCGTGCTGGTGCTCAGAACGGAGTTGCAAACCTGGGGCATTCCACTGCTGCCCCGCACCGGGTACCTGCTGTCGAAGCACATGACCGCGCCGCTCACACAGGCGGTGGATTACCGCGTCGTCATACCGCTCCTCATCATCTACTTCGTGGCCGAGCTGGTCTGGCGCGAGCGCGATGCACGCCTGAGTGAAACCGTCGATGCGACGCCGACGTCGGAATGGGTCTTCTTCCTCGGCAAGCTGCTGGGACTGGGACTCGTGCTCGCGGCCTACATGGTAAGCCTGACTGCCGCCGGGCTGATCACTCAGATCATCGAGGGCTATCACCACTTCGAGCTCGATCAGTACGCCCTGATCCTGTTTGGCCTTCAGCTGCCAGAGTACCTGCTCTTCGCCGTGCTCGTGTTCCTGATTCAGGCCGTGGTGAACCACAAGTATCTCGGACTGCTCGCGTCGCTCGTCGCGTATTTCCTGATCATCTTCGCGCCCGCTCTCGGCATCGAGCACAACCTGCTCATCTACACCGCCGGACCCTTGTGGGCCGTCACGGACATGCGCGGCTTTGGCGGGACTGTCGGCCCGTGGGCCTGGTTCAAGCTTTACTGGGCAGCGTGGGCGCTGCTGCTCGCCGCGATGGCGACGCTGCTCTGGGTACGCGGCAGGGATTCCGCGTGGCGGACCCGCGTCCGCCTCGCGCGGCTTCGCATTACTCGCCGGACGTTAGGCACTGCGGCGATGGCGGCGGGACTCATTGCGGGACTCGGCGGCTTCGTCTTCTACAACACGAACGTCCTCAATGAGTATGGAACGAGCGACGAACTGGTGCGCCGCCGCGCCGAATACGAGCGGCTGTATGGGAAGTACGAGGGCATTCCGCAACCTGCGCCCGCGGCCACGAGCCTCCGCATCGAGATCCATCCTGCCCAGCGGGCAACGACGATCCACGGCAGCTACCGCCTCGTCAACCGCAGTTCGGTGTCGATCGACTCCGTGCATGTCGAGCCGGCGTTCTATGTCGACACCCGGGTGACGTTCGATCGCGCGTTCACCCAGGTGGTCGCGGACGACAGGCTGGGTCACGACATCTACGCGCTGAAGGAGCCGCTCGAGCCGGGCGATTCGCTCACGCTCACCTTTGACGTGCGCTTCGAGCGCCACGGCTTCGGCAACGAAGGTCCTCGCAGCAGTGGGGCGGGTATCGCGATCCTCGAGAACGGGACCTACTTCACGAGCGGCGCATTACCCGTCATCGGTTATCAGCCGCTGCGCGAGCTCTGGAGTGCAGACGACCGGCGGAAGTACGGGCTGCCTCGGCAAATCACCATCCCCGCACCGGCCGACATCGATCCGAGCGTGGCGGCGAGTGCTCCCACCACGTTCGAAGCAATCGTCGGTACAGACAGCGATCAGGTGGCGGTCGCACCAGGCGAGCTGCGTCGCACATGGAGCGACGGCGGTCGCCGCTACTTCTATTATGCGAGCGATGTTCCGATCAACGGCATGGATGTCTTCTTCTCTGCCGACTACGCGGTGCATCGAGAACGACGGAATGGCATAGACATCCAGGTCTATCTCCACCCGGAACACTCGAAGCACCTCGACCGCCTGCTCCGCGGAGTACGCGCGGCTCTCGACTACTACTCCGCGCAGTTCGGTCCGTATCCGTATCGCTATCTGCAGATCGTCGAGCAGCCTGGCAACTTCGTCGGCATGGGGGTCGATGGAAGTGGCGTCGTCACGGGCGGCGAAGGGTTCTTCCTGCTCGATCCCCACGGGAATGGGTTCGACGCGATGTTCGAGATCGTCGCGCACGAGATCGGCCACCAGTGGTGGGGCATGCAGCTCAAGCCTGCCTTAGCCGAGGGCGGCGGGGTCATCTCGGAGAGTCTCGCGTGGTATTCCGCGATGGAGCTCGTGAAGGCCACGAAGGGACGCGAGGCGCTACGACGGTTCATGCACTTCATGCGCGAGCCGAACCCGTGGCCGCAGATCCGAACGGGCCTTCCACTGCTTCGCGCGATGGATCCGTGGGCCAACTACCGCAAAGGCCCATATGTGATGCACGCGCTGAGCGAGTACGCGGGCGAACCCAAGGTGAACGCGGCGCTGCGTACGCTCGTGGAGAAGAAGGCGTCGTCGCTGGCGACCACGCTCGACATGTATCAGGAGCTTCAGTCGGTCACGCCGGACTCACTGAAGCCGCTGCTGCATGACCTCTTCGAGGTGAACGCGTTCTGGACGTTCGATACGAAGCGCGCTACAGCGGTGCGGACCGCATCGGGCGCGTGGCAGGTGACGTTCGACATCGATGCGCGAAAAGTCGTCGTCGACAGTGCCGGCGTGGAAACGGAAATGCCGATGAAGGAATGGGTCGAGTTAGGCGTCTTTGCGGCTGCGAAGCCGGGTGAATCTCTCGGTCAGCCACTCTACGTAGAGAAACACCGGATCCGCTCTGGCAGGCAGACGATAACGGTGACGGTGACGCAGAAGCCGGCGCGCGGCGGCATTGACCCGTACAACCTGCTGGACTGGGAAGAGGGCGACAACATCGAGACGATCGAGGTGAAGCAATGAGGGCCCCACGCTCGCTCCGCTTTTCGTGGCTGGACTTTAAGGTCGGATTCCGCATGTTGGCCCGGTATCCCGGGCTCACGCTCGTCGGCACGGCCGCGATCGCGGTGGCGATTGCGTTAGGCACGCTGTACTTCGAGGCGCTCGACAAGTTGATGCATCCGCGTTTGCCGATCCCGAACGCCGATCGTATCGTCGCGATTGGCACCTGGGACGACAGCGCATCCACGCCCGAGGAACGGACGCTGCACGACTTCGCTTTCTGGCGCGACCAGGTCAAGACGGTCGACCAGCTCGGCGCGGCGGTCGTCTTCCAGCGAAACCTCGCCACCGAGGACCGACGCGTGGAACCGGTGCGGGGAGCGGAGATCTCGTCGAGCGCGTTCCGAATGCTGGGCGCGCGCCCGCTGCTGGGTCGTACGCTGACCGAGCAGGACGAGCGGCAGGCCGAGCCACCGGTGGTCATCATCTCTCACACGCTGTGGAAGGCCCGCTTCGACAGCGACCCAGGCGTGATCGGTCGCGTGATACAGCTGGGCACCGTCACGGCAACGATCGTCGGCGTGATGCCCGAGGGGTTCGGATTCCCGAGACGGGAGCGTATCTGGGCGCCGCTTCGCGTAGATGGGGCGACGCTGGCGCCGCGCGGTGGTCCGGCCGCGTCGGTGTTTGGACGCCTGGCGCCTAACGCCTCGATCGATGAGGCCCGGGCCGAGCTGCGAGTGGTCGGGGCGCGCCTGGCGGCCAGCTTCCCGCAGACGCACAAGCACCTGAGTCCGCGTGTCGTGCCGTACGGTACGCCACTCACCGAAGGTGGGGAACGGCTCGTGCTTCGGAGGATCCTGTACGTCGTGAATGGCGTCTTCCTGATGCTGTTGGGCGTGGTCTCCGCGAACGTGGCGACGCTCGTATTCGCCCGCACGGCCACACGCGGTTGGGAGATCACGGTCCGGACGGCACTCGGCGCGAGCCGCAGTCGCATCATCTCGCAGCTGTTCATCGAGGCGCTGGTGTTGGCCGCCATCGCGGCATTGGTCGGTCTCGTCCTCGCTCGGGTGTCTCTTGGCGTGGGATTGAGCCTGGTCGCCGGCAGCGATGCCCTGCCCTACTGGATCGACGACAGCATGTCGTGGAGGACGGTGCTGTACACGGCGCTGCTCACGCTCGTCGGCGCCGCGATCGTGGGTATTCTGCCGGCGCTTCGTGTCACACGCGTCAACATTCAGGATGCGCTTCGGAATGAGAGCGCGGCGCGCTCCGGGCTTCGCTTCGGCGGGTTCTGGACGACGGTGATCGTTATGCAGGTTGCGATCACGGTCGCGTTCCTTCCACTCGCCGCCGGTGGCGTGTTCGAGTCCAACCGGTTCAGCCAGAGAGCGGAGGGGATCCACGCGGAGCGATACCTCATCGCCGGTGTTGCCATGGACCGCGAAGACTTCGCGATGGACTCAACCGCGTTCGCCGCGCGGGCGCGCGCGAGCGCCGGGGAGTTGGAACGGCGGCTCCGCTCGGAGCCTGGCGTCGAGAACGTGGCCTTTGC
>Ga0070680_100002226_pt1 | contig 14308 bp, 13 predicted proteins | sample KBSC73BmetaG_FD_64672 | JGI IMG/M metagenome (GOLD analysis project Ga0070680, IMG submission 64672) | Corn rhizosphere microbial communities from Kellogg Biological Station, Michigan, USA - KBS C7-3B metaG | ecosystem: Host-associated > Plants > Roots > Rhizosphere | place: USA: Michigan...
CCATGTACATGACGATGGCGCGCGTCTTCGGGTCGTCGCCCAGGTAGTCGATCAGATCGCCCCACCCCACGTCCAGCATCGATCCCAGGGACACCACGGCGCTGAAGCCGACCTGCTCGCGCTGGCTCCAGTCCAGGATCGCGGTCAACAGCGCCCCGCTCTGGCTGAGGAAGGCCACGTTGCCCGGCTTCGCCATCCCCGCGGCGAACGTCGCGTTCAGGCCCCTGATCGGACTCATCACGCCCAGACAGTTGGGTCCGATGACGCGCATCGGGCCGCGCCGGGCGGCCTCCACGATCCGGTGCTCCAGCGCCACGCCCGCCGCGCCGGTCTCGCGGAAGCCGGCGGAGATGACGACGGCCGCCGCCACCTGGCGGGCGGCGCACGCCGCGACGATGTCGGGCACCGTGGGCGCGGGCGTGCAGATCACAGCCAGATCGATCGGTCCCGGAACCGCATCCACCGATGGATAGGCCGGCAATCCCAGCACGGTTTGCCGTTTTGGGTTCACGGGAAGGATCGCGCCCCCGAAGTGCGACGCCTGCAGGTTCGACAGCAGGGTGCGGCCGACGCTCCCCGGCTTCTCGGTGGCGCCGATCAGCGCCACCGAACGCGGCGCGAAGAAGGGCTCCAGGGGATGGCGGCCCTGGTGAAAGACGTCGTGGGCCAAGGCGATGGGGGGCAGGTTCATGAGTTCAGGCCTCTTCCGCGGGGTTGGGCACCACCATGACGGGGCGGCGGCTGGCGCGGGTCACCGCCTGCGCCACCGACCCCAGCAAGGCGTGCCGGGTGGCGCCGTGGCGGCCGCCTCCCAGCACCAGCGCGTCGACGCGCAGGCGCTCGGCCGCCTGTATCAGCGCCGTGCTGGCGCGACCACCGTCGACCACGGTGACGTGCGTGGTGATGCCATGTTCCGCCGCGTCGGGCGGGACCAGCGCCCGCAAGCGCGTCTCCAGGGCGGCACGCTCGACGTCGTTCAGCCGCCCCGCCGTCTCGTCATAGGCGTACGCGGGACTGGCCAGCGGCCGCTCGTGGACGTGACACAGCTCGACCACGCCTCCCCGGCCGGCCAGCAATCCGTAAGCTGCCCGCACGGACAGATTTCCCGCATCCGAGAAGTCGGTCGCCGATAGCACGGTCGACAGGGGCGTCACCTTCGGGCTGGCCGCCGGTTCGGCGGGCACGAACAGGATCGGGATCTCGGGCGCCAGGCGCGCCATGCGGTCAGAGACCGGCGCGTGGGACAGGCGAGACAGGCCGTGGCGCGTCTCGGCGCCCATCACGATCAGATCACACTTCCTCGCCCGCGCCACCTCGACGATGGTGGCCGCGCGCCCGCCCCAGGACACCTCCACGGCGACCTCGAAAGCGCCGCCGCCGGTCAGGGTCCCCACCCGCTGGCGCACGCTGGTCTCCAGATCCTTTACCACCTCGGTGTCCGCTTGAAAGAGATCACGCGGTCCGGTCAGCCCCAGGCGGCGGTACTCCTCGATGGGCCAGTACAGGCGCAAGGCCACCACGTCGCAGGGCCGGTGGGCGCGGAGGCGGCGAACGAAGTTCAGCGCGCCGCCGCTCGCCTCACGATCATCGAGCGCGACCAGCACCTTCGAGATCGCGGGATGCGACGCCGCCCCCACCTCGGTCGCGGGCGGCACCAGCAGGACGGGCCGCTCACTCAGGCGCACCACCCGCTCGGCCACGCTGCCCAGCAGCCAGCGTTCGACGCGGGACCTTCCGGTCATGCCGAGCACGATCACGTCGGCGTCGATCTGAGACGCGCGCAGCAGCAGGCACGCATCGGGCGGCCCCGGCTCGACGTGCGTGGTCACGGGGACGCCGGCGCTCGCTCGCAAGGTGGCGCTGGTATCGGCCAGCGCGCGGGTGGCGCCGTCGCGTTCTATCTCCGCGGTGCGCCGCGCCTGCACCTCGCCCCCCGCGACGAAGGGGGAAGGATCGATGGGCGGCAACACATGCATCAACTCGACGGCGCCGCCGGTCCGCATGGCCAGATTCGCCGCGAAGCGCGCCGCCGCCTCGGCGCCGGCGTCGAAGTTCGTCCCACAGAGGATCTTCATGTCACTCACCTCCCCACGACGTGACGGTCACGCCGCCTTCCGGGCATAAGGGACCGTCAGCACGGGACAGGCGGCGTGGCGAACGACCTTCTCTGCCACGCTGCCCAGCAGGACATGGGACAGGCCGGTGCGACCGTGCGTGCCGACGATGATCATACGCGCGCCCAGCTGGCCGGCCCACTGTGTGAGCTCGCTGGCCACCGGCCCCTCCAGGATCTTGGTCGTGCAGCGCAGGCCGGCCTTCTCTACCTTCGCGGCGCGCGCCTCCAGCGCCAGGTCGACCGAAGCGAAGTAGCCGCCGTCGATGTCCGAGTACGCCGTTCCCATGGGGAACTCGATGGCCGGCTCGATCACGTGGGCCAGAGCGACCCGCGCCCCCAGCACCTTCGCCATGCGGATTGCCTGGTCCAGGGCCTGGTCGCTGCCGCTGGAGAAATCCGTCGCCACCAGGATCATCTGTGGGTTGTCGGTTTCAATCTTCTTGTCCGCGTCCATGTCCCGCCGTTCTGCAATCAGGGGACCAGCGAACGGTGGCGGCGCGATCGCCGGCGCCACGCCACCGCGCGAAAATTTCGCGCCCCGGGACCGGCCGCCGCGCAAACCCTGCGGCGATCTCTCCCTGGCCCCGCCCCGCGCCCGGCATGACTGGCGGCTCGCCGTCTGGCGCCGAGGTTGCTTGTACCAACCGCCATGACGTCCGCATCCTCCGTTCCCGTCCGCCAGTTCCCCGCCGTGCGCCAGTACATGACCCTGGCCCCGCATACGATCGGCTGCGACCGATCCATAGCGGAGGCGCACGAGCTGATGCGCACGCACCACATCCGACACCTGCCGGTCCTGGATAGCGGCCGGGTGGTGGGCGTCGTGTCCGAGCGCGACCTGACCCTCGTCTCGTCGCTGCCGGGGGTGGACGCCGGCAAGGTCGCCGTCGAGGAGGCGATGGTCGAGGACGTGTTCGTGGTCGACCCCGACGCGCCCATCGCCGAGGTCGTGGAGACCATGATCCAGAAGAAGGTCGGCTCGGCGCTGGTCGGCGCCGGGGATCGTATCGTCGGCGTGTTCACGACCATCGACGCGCTGCTGGCGCTGCACGAATTGCTCGAGCGGCCGTGATGCGAACGGGGTGGAGAATGCCCAGGATCACGACCACGGGTGGGGCGGCCGCGGCCAGCGACGCCACGCCCCCGCTGGTCGCCGACTTGATGCGCCCCGAGAGCTATCCCAACGCGACGGCCGACAGCGTCGAGCTGCGTTCGACCCACGCCTCGTGGGTGTTCCTGACGGCAGGGGACGTCTACAAGGTCAAGCGCCCGATGGACCTGGGCTTCCTGGACTACCGCACGCTCGAAGCCCGACAGCAGGCCTGCCAGGACGAGGTCCGGGTGAACGCCCGGCTGGCGCCCGGGATTTACCTGGGCGTCGAGCCCGTTCGCCGTGATTCGTCGGGTCACCACATCGGTGGCGCGGGCGCGCTGGCCGACTGGGCCGTGCACATGCGCCGCCTCCCCGACCAGGCGAGCGCGCAGGCCCTGCTGGCGGCGGGACGGCTGGATCGGACCAGACTGGAAGCCGTGGCCCAGAAGATGGCTCGCTTCCTGGCGACCGCGCCGCAGGTGCCCCGCTTTGGCGAACTGGGCGTCCTGCGACGGAACGTCGAGCAGAACCTGAACCAGAGCGCCGCCTCGCTGGCGCGCGACGAGCTGGTCGACCCCGAGACCCTGGACGAGATCTGGCGCTACCAGGATCAAGAGCTGCGCTTTCGCGCGCAGCGCTTCCTGGCGCGCGTCGCGGGGGGGCGCATCCGTGACGGACACGGGGATCTGCGCCTGGAGCACATCTACTTCTTGCGTGGTCCCGACGGCGCCGAGGCGCCGGTCGTGATCGACTGCGTCGAGTTCTCGCAGGCCTTCCGGGCCGGCGACGTGGCCAACGAACTGGCCTTCCTGGCCATGGAGCTGGAGGCGGCGGGTCGCGCCGATCTGGCGGCCGGCTTCGTCGCCCGCTGCGCCGAGGCGCTGGACGACTTCGAACTGTACGGCGTCCTGGACTTCTACCTGTGCTATCGCGCGAACGTGCGCGCCAAGGTGGCCGCCCTGATCGCCGGCGACCCGCAGGCAACGCACGAGCTGCGCGTCCGCAAGCGCGCCGAGGCGCAGCGCGACTTCGCCCTGGCCCGTTCCTGCGCCGGCCGGCCCCTGGGCGCGCCCGGGCTGGTGATGGTGGGGGGCGTGATCGGGTCGGGCAAGAGCACGCTGGCGGCGGCGCTGGGGCGCGCGCTGGCGGCGCCGGTCATCAGCTCGGATCGCACGCGGAAGGCGCTGGCGGGCCTGCCGGCCGACGCGCGCGGCGACGAGCAGCTGTACACCGCCGAGCGCACCGAGGACACCTACGTCGAGCTGATCCGGCGCGCCGAGGTGGTGCTGGACAGCGGCCGGACCGTGATCCTGGACGCCACCTTCGAACAGCCACGGTGGCGTGAGCTGGCGGCGGGGGTGGCGCGGACGTTCGGGGCCAACCACGCATTCATCGAAGCGTCGTGTCCCGACTGGGAGGTGCTGCGCCGGCGGATCGGCGAGCGGGCTCGACACGGCTCCCCGTCGGACGCCGACGAGGCGCTGGCCGCGTCCTACATCCAGGCCGGCAAGTCTCCGCGGCTGTGGGGCGAGCCCCGTGGCATCGCGGTCGACACCAGGTTGCCGGCCAGCGCCACCATCGGCGCGGCGCTGGAGGAGCTGGCCCATCGTGGTATCTCGGAGCCACCGGGCCACGAATACCTGGTCGGGCCCGGCCGCGCCTGATCCCTCGCTCACGCCGGATCGGCGGTGATGTCGAAGGACAGGACCACCACGTCCTTGATGGTGACGGTGCCTTTGACGAACGAGAACGGCGTGATGTCGAAGTCGCTCTGCTTGATCTCGAAGACGCCGATGGCGCGCAGCGCCTGGCCCTCGATCGACACGCGCGCCGGGATGGTCACCTGCTTGCGGACCCCGTGCAGCTTCAGCTCGCCCGTCAGCCGCGCGTCGTAGGTGCCATCGCCGCGGCGGCTGACCTTCGTGATGCGCGTCTTGAAGGTGATCTCCGGGAACTTGCTGGCCTCCAGCACGTCCTCCCGCAGCGCCGACTCGACGGCCTGACGCTCGCCGAGGTCGTTCTCCTCGATCAGCTTCAACGAATCGGCCCGGACGGTCATGTCCAGGGTCCCCGTCGACAGGTTCCCGGGCACGAACGAGGCGGTGCCCGTGAAGCCGCCGATCTGGATCTTGTGATCGTGCGCGAACATCGACGACAGCCCGCTGGTCTGCGTCTCGACGATGAAGCGGCTCTTCTTGGCGTCGACGCGGAACTGCGAGCGGCCGGGGGCCGACCGCGGCGCGGTCTCGGCGGCGCCGGAGACGGCGCTGGCCAGCAAGAGAGACAGCACTACCAAGACCCCGGAGCGAGCGGCGATTGTTTTCATGACGGGCCGCATTTGCAGCCGGGGTGCCAACGAAGGCGCACGGATCCAGGCGTCACACGCACCTTCTGCGGGGAGGGGCCGCCCGGCCGACGCAACGTCTGCGCGCGGGCCTGCCGGCGGTGAAATTCTTGCGCGGCAGCTCAGAACGAGAGGCCCAGCAGCGCCACGGCCAGGCCGCCCAGCAGCGCCAGCAGCGCATGCGCGCGCCCCTCCCCCACCGCCAGCAGCGGGGGGACTCTACGTCCTGATGGCCACCTTCATCACGCCGTCGCGCTGGTGCGAGAACAGATCGTAGGCCGCCTCGATCTCGGACAGCTGAAAGCGATGCGTGACCAGCTCCTGGAAGGGGAACCGCTTCGCGGCCACGATGCTCATCAGCCGGCGCATTCTCTCCTTGCCGCCCGGGCACAGCGACGTGACGATCGTGTGATCGCCCAGCCCGGCCGCGAACGCGTCGAGCGGCACCGTCAGGTGCCCCGAGTAGACGCCCAGGCTGGACAGCACGCCGCCCGGCCTGATGCTGCGCAGGGCATTGTCGAAGGTCGACGCCTGCCCCAGCGCCTCGATGGCGACGTCGACGCCACCGCCCGTCAGCCGCTTGATCTCGGCCGCCACGTCCTGCTCCTTGAAATTCAGCACCACGTCCGCGCCCATCCGCCGCGCCATCTCCAGCCGCTTCGGGACGCTGTCGACGCCGATCACCAGCGAGGCGCCCGCCAGGCGCGCCCCCGCGGTCGCGCACAGGCCGATGGGCCCCTGCGCGAACACGGCCACCGCGTCGCCGATACGGACGTTGCCCCGCTCGGCCCCCGAGAAGCCGGTCGACATGATGTCGGGGCACATCAGGACCTCCTCGTCCGTCAGGCCGGCGGGGATCTTGGCCAGGTTCGCCTGGGCGTTCGGCACCAGCACGTACTCGGCCTGGCAACCGTCGATGCTGTTCCCGAAGCGCCAGCCGCCTATGGCCTCGTATCCGTCACCGCCATGTCCGCACTGCGACGGCGAGCCGGACAGGCAGGCCCGGCACTGACCGCACGGCGTGATGGCGCCGACGATGACCCGATCGCCGACGGAATAGCCCTCCACGCCCGGGCCCAGCGCGGCGATGACCCCGACCGGCTCGTGCCCCACCACCAGTCCCTCGCGGACCGGGTACTCCCCCTTCAGGATGTGCACGTCAGTCCCGCAGATCGTCGTCGTGGTGACGCGGATCAGCGCCTGGCCGACCCGCGGCTCGGGACAGGGCACCTCGCGGATGCCGATCTTTCCTTTTTGTTGAAACACAGCGGCCTGCATCGTCTTCATCGTCCAGCTCCTTTGGTGTCGATACGCGCCGTGACGAAGCACCGGTCATGCCAGGTGACGCTTTCGCGGCGCTGGCGCGAATGGCCGCGGTCTTGCTGACCACCGACCGACATGAACATGTCCTTCCCGCGAAAGCTTCAGACGACCCTGGCGGCCCTGACCGTTCTGACCGCCGGCTCCTGCGCGACCGCGCCGCCCCCCCACCCGCCGCAGCAGGATCAGCTGGCGCAGGCGCTGGCCGCGCCCGACCGGACCGATCCGCCGCAATACCTGTCGAACACCACCCGCGAGCTGCTGCGCGCGCGGATGGCGTCGCACGCGAACGACATGGGCGAGCTGGTACAGGCGATCATGATCCTGCAGTACCCGCGGATCGCCGAGAAGGCGGCGGCGATCGACGCGGCGGTCGACCTGGCACGCCCGGTGTCGAAGGACGCGACCGATCTGGCGTCCGCGCTTCCCCCATCGTTCTTCGACTATCAGGACGAGCTGAAGCTCCGCGCCCGGGCGCTGGAGGCGGCCGCCAAGGCGCAAGGGGCGTTCCAGGTGGCCGACGCGTACGGCGATCTGTCGAAGACCTGCGTGAAGTGTCACTCGGTCTTCCGGGGCAGCCGGTGATGTACGCGTTACCGGAAGTGGCCTTCGCGGGCGTTGGTGACCCGCGCAAGATTTGCGCCGGCGACCGCTCTTCGCGCAAGAATAGCCGGAGACGGAGGTAAGGAAGGCGGCCCAGCGCGGGCACATCGCTTGCGATAGCCGTCCCCCACATCGACATGGCAACCGACAAAGGCACGATTCTGGTGGTGGACGACGAGGCCAACGCGCGCACCGCGCTGGCCGAGTTGCTGCGCGACGAGGGCTATCGCGTCGAGACGGCGGCCGACGGCTTCAAGGCGCTGGGAAAGATGGAGGAGACGCCCCCCGATCTGGTGTTGACCGACCTGAAGATGCCGGGGATGGGCGGCGTCGAGCTGCTGGAGAAGGTGCGACAAGCCGACGAGGACGCCCTCGTCATCGTGATGACGGCGTTCGGGGCGGTCGAGACCGCGGTCGAGGCGATGAAAAAGGGCGCCGCCGACTACCTGACGAAGCCGCTGAACACGAGCGAGCTGTTCCTGGTGGTGGAACGCGAGATGGAACGCCGTCGCCTGCGCCAGGAGGCGAGCCGCCTGCGCGCCCGGCTGGCCGAGCGATACAGCTTCGCGAACATCATCGGCAGCGCGCCCGCCATGCAGGCCATCTTCAAAACGATCGCCCAGGTCGCGCCGTCACGGTCGAGCATCCTGATCACGGGTGAATCCGGGACCGGCAAGGAGCTGATCGCCGCGGCCATCCACCAGCACAGTCCGCGCGCCAAGGGGCCGTTCGTGAAGCTGCACTGCGCGGCGCTGGCCGAGACGCTGCTGGAGAGCGAGCTGTTCGGCCACGAGCGCGGGTCGTTCACCGGCGCGGCGGGGCGGCGCGAGGGCCGCTTTCAGCAGGCGAACGGGGGGACGCTTTTCCTCGACGAGATCGGAGAGATCTCACCCTCGATCCAGGTGAAGCTGCTGCGCTTCCTGCAAGAGCACGAGTTCGAGCGCGTGGGCGGGAACGAGACGGTGCGGGTCGACGTGCGCGTGGTCGCCGCGACGAACCGCGATCTGAAGGCGGAGGTCGCGAAGGGGCGCTTCCGCGAGGATCTCTACTATCGCCTCAACGTCATCGCCGTCGAGATGCCGTCGCTGCGGGATCGCCGCTCGGACGTGCCCTTGCTGGCGGCCTACTTCCTGAGGAAGTACGCCACCGAGAACGGCAAGACGATCCAGGGGTTCAGCGACGACGCGCTGACCGTGCTGGGAAGCTATGGCTGGCCCGGCAACGTGCGCGAGCTGGAGAACGTGATCGAGCGCGCCGTGGTCCTGTGCAACGGCGAACGCGTCTCCACCGCCGAGTTGCCGCCCCACCTGGCGCCCGCGTCCGAGCTGGGCGGCATCCGCATCCCGGGTTCATCGCTCGACGAGATCGAGCACTACGTGATCCGAAAGACGCTGGAGGCGACCGGCGGCTCGACCAGCAAGGCGGCCGAGATGCTGGGGGTGAGCGTCCGCAAGATCCAGTACAAGCTGCACGAGTACCAGAGCGCGCCCAAGAGCGGCGCCGCCGCCGTGGAGGCCGAGCCTGACGGCGAAGCGAGCTGAGGCTGGTGATCAGGCGGGCAGCGACACGGTGAAGCAGGTGTCGCCGGGCCGGGAACGCACGCGCACCGTTCCCCCGTGATCGGTGATGATACCGTGGACGATGCTGAGGCCCAGCCCCGTCCCCTTCGTCTTGGTGGTGAAGAACGCGTCGAACACGGGCGTCTCGTCGGCGAACCCCGGGCCGGTGTCGGCCACGTCGATCTCCACCGCCCGCTGCGCGTGGCGCACCCGCACGGCCAGGCGGCCGCCCCCAGACATGGCCTCCAGCGCGTTGCGCATCAGGTTCTGCAGCACCTGCCGCAGGCGCCCCGCGTCGGCCTGGATGGCCGGGACGTCTTCGGCGACTTCCAGGCTCAGCTCGACCCCCGCCGCGGCCGCCGCCGGCTCGATGAACGTCAGCACGCCCTGACACAGCTCGGCCAGTCCCGTCGGTTGCAAGTCGAGCGGCCGCGGCCGCGCGAAGGACAGGAAATCGTCGACCAGCCGCTCCAGCCGGCGGATCTCGTCCTCGATCAGCGCGGCGACGGGATCCAGGCTCTCCGGCCGGACGTCCCCCTTGCTCAGCCGGCGCCGCAGCACCTGGAGCTGTAACGTCGCCGAGTTCAGCGGATTGCGCACCTCGTGGGCCAGCCCCGCCGCCAGCGTCCCCACCGCCGCCAGCCGCTCGGCGCGCAGGGTGCGGCGGAGCATCTCCTGTTCGGCGGTCACGTCGGTCCCCACCGCGTACGTCCAGCCGTCGCGCACACCGCCAGCGCCCGCCGGCGGCGACGCCTCACTGTCCGTCACGCGCGCGCGCTCCCAGCGGACCAGGATGTCGCCGCCCTTCTTGCGAGGCAGCGGGTGAATCCCCCCCTCGCCGATCAACCCCTCCCCGGGCCGTCCGATCATCTCGTCGCGACAGTAGCCGGTCGCCTCTTCCAGCCGCCGGTTCCACAACGCGATCCGACCAGCCGGATCCAGCGCCAGGACCAGGGCCGGTACCGCCTCCACCACCGTCCGGTGGCGCAACTCGGACTTGCGAAGCTCCCCCTGCAGATGCTCGCGCTCCACCGCCAGGGCGGTCTGCGCCAGGGCGCGCCGCGCGATCTCCAGCATCTCGAGCGGCGCCAGCGGCTTCAGCACATAGGCGAAGGCGCCGCCGCGAACGGCGGCCATGGCGCTGTCGACGGTGGCGTCCCCCGTGATCAGGACGACCTCGGTGTAAGGCCACTTCGCCCGGATTGGCTCGACCAGCGCGGTGCCCTCTCCGTCGGGCAGGCGAACGTCGCTCAGCACCAGATCGAACCTGCGCTCTCCGGCCCGGGCCAGCGCGGCGGCCACGGTCCCCACCACTTCGACGTCGACGGGCAGATCACCGCTCAGGATCTCGGCCACGTTCTCGGCCAGTTCGGCGTCGTCGTCGACGATCAGCACACGCTGGCGGTTCACGCGGTCGTGTGCTCCGTCCGCTCGGGTACCGACAGCAGGAAGCAGGCGCCAGCGGCCGAGGGTTCGAGCGTGATGGTGCCCCCGTGCGCCTCCGCGATGCGGCGACACAGCGCCAGGCCCAGCCCGGTCCCCTTGGCCTTGGTGGTGAACAAGGTCTCGAAGATACGCGATCTGACCGCCGCTGGAACGCCCGGACCATCGTCGCGGACCCGGATGTGCGTGTGGCCGTCCACCTGGGTCGCGTCGATCCACAGGTGCCCGGACCCCTCCATGGCCTGGCTGGCGTTGATCATCAGGTTGGTCAGCACCCGCCCGATCTGGTCCGGATCCAGCGCCGCAGCCCCGTCGGTGACGGATAGTGACACGTTCACGCCGGCGGGCAGGTGCGCGTCCGCGATCGCCTGGTTCAGCGTGGCGCGCAGCGACACCTGCCGGCGCCGGGGCGGCACGTTCCGGGCCAGCTCGAGCAGATCGTTGATCGTCCGCGTGGATCGGCGCACCTCGGCGCCGATCTTGTCCAGGTGACGGGCCACCCCCGGGTCCAACACCTCGCCTGCCGGGGACAATCGTTGCCGCAGCAGGAACACGGATGATTCGATCACGCTCAGGGGATTGCGCAGCTCGTGTCCTATCCCGGCGGCGAACTGCCCGATCGTCGCCAGCCGATCGGACATGCGCGCCTTTTCCTCCATGTCCTCGCGATAGGTCTCGAGCATGATGGCCAGCTCGAGGTCGACGATCTGATGAAAGGCTTTCAGCGTCTCCGCGCGTCGGGCTGGATCCTGCGCCAGCGCCCGGTCCAGGATCTCCGCGACCTGGCCGCGGATGCGGTTCATGGCCGTGAACATGTAGGCCTGGGGCAGGCCGATCTGGACGTGGACGCGGCCGATGCGGGCCCGGCGCTGCAGATAGGCCTGGTCGTGCGGGCCGCGTAGCAACTCGTCCAGCCAGCGACGAAGCGTGGTCTTCAACCGTCCGATCTGCTCCTCGCCGCCCGTGATGGCCCGGCGCGCGCCTGGATGCTCGGAGATGCCGACGTAGAAGTCGTCGATGATCCGCTCGAGGTGCGGCTCGACCACGGGCTGCACCGCGTGCAACAGCCTGCTCGACTGGTCCGTGAACTCGACATAGCCCTTCAGGCTGTCCAGATAGCTCTGCCCGGAGACCAGCACGGCTTCTAGCGCCGCGCCGCCACGTGCCTTTCTCGACTCCAGGAACCACATGGCGCGCTCAGGAGTCCGCGCCCTCGCGGAGCGTCTCGTTGAACGCCTCGCGCGCGGCCTCGGTGGCGCGGCGGAGCGCGACCGGGAACCGCGTGGCGGTCTCGCGAGCGTTGCCCGCCACGTCGTGGATGCGACGCCGGCTGTCCAGGCCCGAGCGAGGCGCCGTGAAATAGGCGATCGTCGCGCCCGCCGCCGCGCCGCCCAGCAAGGCGATCAGGAAGTGGCCGAAGCCGGACCGATGGCACGCTTCACACGTTTCGTTGCTCATGGGCTCTCTCGTTCGTGTCGTGGTTTGTGGGATCGGGGGTCTGGTCCACCGTCCTGGCGTCGGCGTGCATCGAGGCCCGGAAGGCCTGCACGGCCGCGACCACCGCGGGCAACGCGGCCGTCAGCGACGACGCCAGGCGGCATGGGTGGGTCGCCTTCTCACGAACGGCGTCCGCGATCGCGTTCACGTCCCCCAGCAGCTTGTCCAGCCGCTGCTCGACAGCGTCCGTGGCCAGCCTGAGCGACCGCAGGGTCAGGAACAGCTGAACCAGCAGCGGTACCGCCACACCGGTGAGCAGCGCCAGCAGCGCGATCCGGATCAGCTCTCCCGAGACCGTCATGGCTTCGCTCAGGCGGCCGCGCGAAGAGGACGCGACGGCGCGGTGACCTCGTCATCGCCGGCGTGCACGGCGGGCACGGCGCTGGACACGCTGATCGACCGGCGCTCGATGACCGGCCAGGGGGCGATCCCCGCCATGATCAACGCCATGCCGCACGTGGCCAGGCTGGCCAGCGCCTCGATCGAACAGGGCAGCACGAAGTTGACCAGCGCCAGGGCCAGGCCCAACCAGGCGGTCGCGACGCGCGCGGCGCGGCTCCATACGCCGGCCGGCGCAAGGACGAACGCGACGACACCGGACGCGATCGAAAGGGTGGCGCGCGGTCCGCTCTCCAGGTTCAGCGCGGGCGCCAGCATCAACCAGACGGCGGTAGTGGCTCCAAGGGCGGGTGCAAACATGTTCGATCTCCTCTCGCGTGACGGTTCAGCAACATCGAAGCCAACACCAGGAGCGCGGGCGCGTGGGCGCGACGTGTGCCGCCCGGCGCATCCCATGCGCAAGCGACCGCGAGCAGCGAAAATCCTGCGCGCTATGACCGGGCGCCGCCCCCCCGGTGGGTGGCCCGGGCCTGGCATTCAACGGCAGGCCGTGGATGTAGCGACGCAACGGCAGCCCGACCCCATCGTGCCCCTCACCCCGCCGGCGGACCGCGTCCCGCCGCTACCTGCGGGCCTCGGCCTGTCCAGCGCCGAGGCCGCGGCGCGCCTCGAGCAGTTCGGGCGCAACGTCATCGCCGAGAAGAGGCGCCGGCCCATCGTCGTACAGATCCTGCTGCGCTTCCGGAACCCGCTGATCATTCTCCTGCTCAGCGCCAGCGGGATCGCCGGCCTGACCGGCGACATGCGTAGCTTCGTGGTCACGCTGGTGATGGTCGCGCTCAGCGTCGGCCTGGATTTTTTCCAGGAGCACCGGGCCGGTCGCGCGGCCGAGCGCCTGCGGCAGTCGGCGGTGACGCGCACCTGCGCGCTGCGCGACGGCGAGCTGAGGGAGATTCCGGCGCCCGAGATCGTCCCCGGCGACGTGATCGCGCTCGGGGCCGGAGACCTGGTTCCTGCCGACGGAACGCTGCTGCACGCGCGCGACCTGTTCGTGAACCAGGCCTTGCTCACGGGCGAGCCCTACCCGGTCGAAAAACGCGCGGCCCCCGCGCCGATCGCCGTCGCGGTGCCGGCGGCGGATCAGCCCGACGGGGTGCTGATGGGATCGTCGGTGACCAGCGGCGAGGGGCGGATGCTGGTCGCCGGCACGGGACCACGCACCATGCTGGGCCAGATCGGCGCCTCGTTGCAGCGAGACCCGCCGCCGTCGGCGTTCGAGAAGGGGACGCGCGCGTTCGGATTCTTGATCGTCCGCCTGGCCCTGATCATGGTCCTGTTCGTCATCCTGGTCGACGCCTGGCGCGGGCGGCCCTGGCTGGAGTCATTCCTGTTCGCGGTGGCGCTGGCGGTCGGCCTGACCCCGGAGCTGCTGCCCATGGTCGTCTCGGTGACCCTGTCGCGCGGCGCGATCCGGCTGGGCCGCAAGAAGGTCCTGGTGAAGCGGCTCGCGGCCATCCACGACCTGGGCAGCATGGACGTCCTCTGCACCGACAAGACGGGGACCCTGACCGAGGCGCGCATCCGGCTGCAGGACCACGTCGACGCGTTCGGCCGGCCCAGCGCCCGCGTGCTGGCGATGGCGCACCTGAACAGCCGCTTCCAGTCGGGCCTGAAGAGCCCGCTCGACGAGGCGGTGGAGAACGCCAGCGCCGCGATCGACGGGGGGCCGCTGGGGGCAACCGACTGGCGAAAGCTGGACGAGGTGCCCTTCGACTTCCAGCGGCGCCGGGGCGCCACGCTGGTCGGGAGCGCCGCGCAGCCTTGCCTGCTGATCGTGAAAGGCGCCTTCGAGAACGTGCTGGCCGTGGCCACCCAGGTCGACGACGGCGCGGGCGCGCCGCGACCGCTGGACCCCGCGCTGCGCGCGCAGATCCTGGCGCACTGCGAGGCGCTGGGGGACGAGGGTCTTCGCGTGCTGGGCATCGGCTGGAGGA
>Ga0070680_100002233_pt1 | contig 14285 bp, 18 predicted proteins | sample KBSC73BmetaG_FD_64672 | JGI IMG/M metagenome (GOLD analysis project Ga0070680, IMG submission 64672) | Corn rhizosphere microbial communities from Kellogg Biological Station, Michigan, USA - KBS C7-3B metaG | ecosystem: Host-associated > Plants > Roots > Rhizosphere | place: USA: Michigan...
GCCGCTCTCATCGCCGTTGCGGCGATTGGCGCGATGCAGGGCATCGGCAACAAGCTGAACAGCACGTTCAACAACGTGTCGAACAGCCTGAACTAAGTCGCGTTACTTAGTTTGCTTACGGGCGGCGGTGCCGAAAGGCGCCGCCGCCTTTGTTTTGGGCGCGGGCGAATCCGCGCCCTCCGCGTTGTAGGAAATTAACCGCTGCGGGCGTATCCTCGGCCGGAATGGCGACAGTAATCCCCTTCGAAGAACGGGCCGTGGCCCACCTGCGCGAGCGCCTTGGCGAGGCGCAGGAAGCCAACCAGGACCTGATCGCTTTCGCCCGCGGCCATTCGGGCGCGGTCGCCTCGATCCACGAAGCCGTGCTTGCAGCAATCGAGGCCGAGGGCGTCGAAGGGCTGCTCCACGTCGTCACCCAGGAATGGCCGCTGATCCTCGGGATCGATGCCGTCGCGCTGTCGCTGATCATCGGCGGCAAGGGCTTTCGTGCGGACGGCAGCGGTATCCAGTCGGTCGATCCGGCGATCCTTCGCCGGGCCATCGACGGAGTGGACGGCGTCGACATGCGCAAGGTCGAGCGCGGCCATCCTTTGTTCGGGCCCGCGTGCGACCTCATCCGTGCCGAGGCGCTCATCCGCATCGATTGCGAGCCGCCGTTGCCGTCAGGCCTGCTCGCGCTCGGCCAGCGCGCGGAGCTCAATCTCGACGCGCGCCACGGATCCGAATTGCTGATGTTCCTAGGGCGGACGCTTGCGGTTATCATCCGCAAGTGGCTGATTCACCCGCAGGCCTGACTCACCCGGCCCAGGCGCTGGCGGCGCAGTGGGCTTCTTACCTTCAGCATGACCGCCGCCGTTCGGCGCACACAGTGCGCGCCTATGTCGCCACGGCGCACCGGCTGATCCACTTCCTCGGGCGGTACCGGGGCGAGGAAATCGCCGCGCCTGGGCTGCTCGACCTCAGCGCCGCCGACCTTCGCGCATTCCTTGCAGACCGGCGGGGAGAGGGGCTCGGAGCGTCGTCCGCAGCGCGCGAGCTCTCGGGCGTCCGCGCCTTTCTGTCCTACGCGGCGGAACAACAGGGGCAGCGCGCGCAACTGCCAAGGACCCGCGCCCCGAAACGCCCGCGAACGCTGCCGAGGCCGGCAGCGCCGGAGGAAGCGGTCGAGCTAGCCGAGAATGCCGCGGAGGCCGCGAGCGAACCGTGGATCGGGGCGCGCGACCTCGCCATCCTCCTGCTTCTCTATGGCGCGGGGCTGCGGGTGGCCGAAGCGCTGTCGCTGACCGCCGTGGTCCTGCCGATCGGCCAGACCATCCGAGTGACCGGCAAGAGGTCGAAGACCCGCGTCGTTCCGGTGGTGCCGGCGGTGCGGGAAGCGATCGACGACTATGTGCGTCAATGTCCCTATCCGATAAGCGGAGATGGGCCGCTGTTCGTCGGCGCTCGCGGCGGACCGCTCAACCCGGACCTGGTGCGGCGCTCGGTGGCCGCGGCGCGGCGGCGCCTGGGGCTTCCCGACACGCTGACTCCGCATGCGCTTCGCCACAGTTTCGCAACGCACCTGCTGGCGCGCGGCGCGGACTTGAGGGCGCTCCAGGAGTTGCTTGGCCATGCGAGCCTGTCGTCGACCCAGATTTATACGGCGGTGGACGCGGCGCGCCTTCTCGACGTCTACCGCCACGCCCACCCCCGCGCCTGAGCAGAGGCTCGGCAATGCCGTGGGCTGCCACGGCAAGCGGAAATGAAAACCGGAAGCCGCGGCACGCAGACTAGTGGGGTGGCCGGCGTGCCGCGACTAACGCAAACCGCTAGGGCGCGCCGGTAAACCGACTCCTAAATAACCGTTCCGGATGAAAGTCTTGCGGGGTCGCGCGAGGGAAGGCTTGGCCGAAACGGAGCTAGATTCCGCGCTCGCTTAGCCGGCGCCCGATCGCTTGCCACATCAGCGCCGGGGTATCGGTGCCGTTGAACCGGTCGATCGCGACGATCCCGGTCGGAGAGGTGACATTGATCTCCGTCAGCCATTGGCCGCCGATCACGTCGATCCCTACGAAGATCAGGCCGCGCGTCCTGAGCTCGGGGGCGAGCGCGGCGCAAATTTCCTCTTCGCGCGGCGTGAGCTCGGCCTTCGCCGCCTTGCCGCCGACCGCGAGGTTGGAACGGATTTCGCCTTCGCCCGGCAGGCGATTGATCGCGCCTGCCACTTCACCATCCACAAGCACGATGCGCTTGTCGCCATCCACGATCTCCGGGATAAATTTCTGGAGGACGTGCGGCTCCCGATAGGTGCGGTTGAACAGCTCCATCAGCGAAGCGAGGTTGCGGCCATCGGGACCGATCCGGAATACCGAGCCGCCGGCGAATCCGTGGAGCGGCTTCAGCACCATCTCGCCATGCTCGGCGAGGAACTTGCGGGCGAGCCCGAGCGATCGGGTGATCGCGGTCGGGGGCATGAACTGGGGGAAATCAAGCACCCACAGCTTCTCCGGCGAGTCGCGGACGCTCGCGGGGTCATTGACCACAAGAGTCTCGCCGCGGATCCGCTCCAGCAGGTGGGTCGCGGTGATGTAGCCGAGGTCGAACGGCGGGTCCTGCCGCATCAGCACGACGTCGACGTCGCGGCCGAGATCAAGGATGCGCGGCTCGCCAAAGCGGTAGTGATCGCCTTCGATCCGCTGAACCGTGACGGGATAGCTCATCGTCCACACCCGCCCCTCGGCGTAGCTCAGGTCTTCGGGCGCGTAATGATAGAGCGCGTACCCAAGCTCCTGCGCCTTCAGCATGATCGCGAAGGTGGAATCGCCGGCGATGTTGATCCGCTCGAGCGGGTCCATCTGCACGGCGACATGAAGGCTCATGGCCAAGCGCCTCTAGTAACGCCGGCTGCTGCTGTCACCTTGCCAGACGTTGGCGAGGTGCCTGGGCCAGCGGCGAGGGACAAGGAACAGCGCGTCGATGCGTACATCGTCGCCGCTGCGCATGTAGCGAGGAGCCAGCCGCTCGGCGGCGGTGACGACACGGCGCAGGCGCCATTCGTCGAGCGCGAAAGCCGCCGCTTCCTCGCTCGCGCGCGCCTTCACCTCGACGAAAGCGAGGGTCCGGCGGCGGCGGGCGACGATGTCCACCTCTCCGCCCGGCACCCGCGCGCGGCGGGCGAGGATGCGCCAGCCCTTGAGGCGGAGGTACCAGCAGGCGAGAGTCTCGGCGCCGCGGCCGCGCTTTTCCGCCGCCTCCCGGTTCATTTGGAGCGCTCGAGCGCGCGGGCGTAGGCGCGCTTGCGGGGGATTTTGAGCCGCTCGGCGACTTCGGCCGCTGCTCGCGACGGAGAGAGCCGCGATAGGGCCTCGTCCAGCGCGGCATCAAGATCCTCGTCGCTGGCGAAGGCGGATTCGACCGGCGGAGCAACCACGACGACGATTTCACCTTTGGGCGCGGCGTCGGCATAGCGGACGGCCAGATCCGGAAGGATTCCGGTGACGCATTCTTCGTGGAGCTTGCTGATCTCCCGCGCGACGGCGGCTTCGCGGCGCCCGAGTTGCTCCGCCATGGCTGCGAGTGTCGCACCGAGCCGCGGCCCGCTCTCGTAAAGCACGAGCGTCGCGGCAACCGCCGCCACCTCGGCGATGGCATCTGCGCGGGCCTTGGCCTTGGCGGGAAGGAAGCCGAGGAACAGGAAACGGTCTGTGGGAAGGCCCGCAAGCGTCAAAGCGGCGATCGCGGCGCTCGGGCCTGGGACCGTGTGCACGGCGCGTCCAGCGGCTCTGGCGGCGCGCACCAGCTTGTAGCCGGGATCGGAGATGAGGGGTGTTCCCGCATCGCTCACCAGCGCGAGGGCCTGGTCGCCGAGCTGGGCGACGATCCGCCGCCGGTCCTCGTCGCTGGAATGATCGTCGTAGCGGCTCATGGGAACCTTCGCCCCGATGTGCCGGAGCAGCTTTGCGGTGACCCGAGTATCTTCGGCGAGGATCCGGTCGGCGAAGCGCAGCGTGTCGGCTGCGCGCGGCGAGAGATCGCCCAGATTGCCGAGCGGCGTTGCGACGATATGCAGGCCGGGCGCGAGACTCTCGCTCATGGGACTCGATTAACCTCTTCCAATTCAATCGGAAAAGAGTCATCGTGCCGACTTCTCATCGGGACCTGGGAGAGGAACGATGATCGCATTATTGGGGGCTTCCGCGCTTACGCTCGCGGCACTTCAGGCATCGATCGCCGCACCGACGACAGCATTCCGCGGCTGTCTTCACGATGCCGCGGCGAAAGCGGTAAGCGACAAAGTCGGCGCGGACACGATCGAAACCTACCTGCGCAACGCCTGCACCGTCCAGATGGGGGCGCTGAAGGATGCGCTGGTCGCCTTCCGTCTGAAGAACGGGATGGGCAAGAAGGCGGCAGCGGACGACGCCGAGATGACGATCGACGATTACGTCTCGACGCCCGCGGACAACTACAAGTTCATGGTCACCCAGAACGCGCCAAAGCCGACAGCGGTGGCAACTCCGCCGGCAACGCCGGCCGCCGTGCCAGCCAAGCCGGCTAGCTCGCAACCGCCAAAGCTCTAGGCTGCACGGCGGCGATCTCGCCGAGGATGTGGTCGAGCAACAGCCGTCCGGCGGAGGTGAGCCTGATGTGCGTGCCATTGCGCACGATATGACCTGATCCGACGAGCCGCTCGACCCGGTCCCAGTCGGCGACCGACTCGAAGCCGAACCGGTCGGCAATGGCGCCGGCATCCACCCCTTCGCTGAGGCGCAGACCCATGACCAGCATCTCGTCGGCCGCCTCCACTGCCGAAAGCGGCACCTCCTCGGCGATTCCGTGGCCGTGGTGGCTGACGCAGGAAAGGAAATTCTCCGGCTTGCGGTGGCGAACGGTGCGCATGCCGAGGCGGCGGCCGTGCGCGCCGGGACCGATGCCGGCGTAGTCGCCGTAACGCCAGTAGGTCAGGTTGTGCCGACTTTCCTGTCCGCCGCGCGCATGATTGCTGATCTCGTAGGCAGGTATTCCGGCGGCTGACGTCATGGCGTCCGTAAGCTCGTAAAGGTCGGCCGCAGCATCCGGGCCGAGCGGCTCAAATTCGCGGCTGCGGACCATCGCGGCGAAGCGCGTGCCCGGCTCGATGGTGAGCTGGTAGAGCGAAAGATGTGTGGTTCCGAGCGCGAGCGCCTGGCCGAGCGATGCCGACCAGCTCGGCTCGGTATCGCCTGGGAGCGCGTAGATGAGGTCGAAGCTGGTGCGGCGGAAGTTCCTCTGCGCAATTTCCAGGGCCCGAAATCCGTCGCTCGAGGAATGTGCCCGTCCGAGGAATTGCAGAGCCTTGTCGTCGAAACTCTGAAGGCCGAGCGAGAGGCGGTTGACCCCGGCCGCGGCAAGATCGGCGAAGCGCGCCGCCTCGACGGAATTGGGATTAGCCTCGAGGGTGATCTCGATATCGTTCGCGGGTTGCCAATAATCGGTGGCAGCACGGATGATCGCTTCCACCGTCACCGGGTCCATCAGCGAAGGCGTGCCGCCCCCGAAGAAGATTGAGGTCAGCCTTCGATCCGCAAGGAGCGCCGCTTCATGCTTGAGGTCGGCGAGCAGCGCCTCTCGCCACGTGTCCTGGTCGATCGACGAGCGGACATGGCTGTTGAAGTCGCAATAGGGGCATTTGCTGACGCAAAACGGCCAGTGGACATAAAGCGCGAGCGGCTCGCGGCTCATTCGTTGAGCGCCGCCAGAAGCTTGCGGAATGCGTCGGCGCGGTGACTAATCGAATGTTTGAGCTCGGGATCGAGCTCGCCGAATGTTTCCTCGTAGCCGACGGGTATGAACATTGGATCGTAGCCGAAGCCTTTGTCGCCGCGCGGCGGCCACACAAGAATGCCGTCGACTCGGCCATCGAAGGTCTCGGTCTGTCCGTCATTCGGCCAGGCTATGGCTAGCGAACAGGCGAAGTGCGCCGCGGGCGCATCTTCATCGGGCTCTTCCGCCTGCACTTCGCGCCACACGCGCTCCATCGCCCGCATCCAGTCGCGCTTGCCGTCCATGTCCTCGGCCCAGCGCGCCGAGAAAATGCCGGGCCGGCCATGCAGCGCATCGACGCAAAGACCGCTATCGTCGGCGAGCGCCGGAAGGCCGGCAAGATCCGCAGCTGCCCGCGCTTTCAAATCGGCATTGTCGGCGAAGCTGTTGCCGATTTCTTCCGGCTCCGGCAGGCCGAGCTCTTCCGCGCCGACGGTGGAGATTCCAAGCGGCGCAACCAGGGCGGCGATTTCGCGCAGCTTTCCGGCATTGTGGGTGGCGATGACCAGTTTGTCGCCGGTGGGCCTCATTTCGAAGCCGCTTTCAATTGTGCCGCGAAAATCTCCGAGCAGCCGATGCGGGCGAGGCGGAGGAGGCGCAGAAGCCCTTCTTCGTCATAGCATTCGCCTTCCGCGGTGACCTGCGCTTCCACGACCAGCCCGTCGGCCGTGAGCACGAAATTGCCGTCGCAGCCGGCCTGGCTGTCCTCGTCATAATCTAGGTCGAGGACCGCGGTGCCGTTGTGGAAACCGCAGCTCACCGCCGCCACCTGCGTGCGGATCGGATCGGTCGAAAGCGCCTTGGATTCAAGCAGCTTGTCGATCGCGATGCGGAGTGCGACCCAGCCGCCGGAGATCGACGCGGTGCGCGTTCCGCCATCGGCCTGGATCACGTCGCAATCGACGATGATCTGCCGCTCGCCGAGCTTCGGCAGATCGACGACGGCGCGGAGGGAGCGGCCGATCAGCCGCTGAATTTCTTGAGTCCGGCCTGACTGCTTGCCCTTCGCGGCCTCGCGGTTGCCCCGGGTGTGAGTAGCTCGGGGGAGCATCCCATATTCGGCGGTGACCCACCCCTGGCCTTTGCCGCGGAGGAACGGCGGCACCTTGTCCTCGACGCTCGCGGTGCACAGCACGCGCGTGTCGCCAAAGCTGACGAGGCACGAGCCCTCCGCATGACGGGTGAAGCCGGGCTCGAACCTCAATTCTCGCATCTGGTCGGGGGCGCGTCCGGACGGGCGCATTCGGGCATTCTCCTGATACTGGTGCGGGGCCGTCCCTAGACCGGCAGGGCGCCCAATCCTAGATGCATGCGCATGACCCAACCGATCGGGGAACTTACGGACCGAATGCGCGAGATTTTCGGGCTCGTGGTCGAGTCCTATCTCGAACGCGGGCATCCGATCGGCTCGAAGGTGCTTGCCGGTTCAATCAACCTTTCGCCCGCTTCAATCCGCGGAGTGATGCAGGAACTGGAGGAGCGGGGGCTGCTCACACACCCTCACACCTCCGCGGGGCGAATCCCCACTGACAGCGGTCTTCGCCTGTTCGTCGACGGGATCATGCAGGCATCGGTGCCAGATCCGCGCGAAAAGCGCGAGATCGAACGCAAGATCGTGCGCGATCAGCCGATCGAGGATGCGCTCGCGGCCGCTTCGGCGGCGCTATCGGGGCTCAGCCAGGCCGCGGGCGTAGTGCTGGCGCCGAAGCGCGAGCTGGTGCTCAAGCAGCTGAGCTTCGTGCCGCTGAGTCCGCGGCGAGCGCTTGCGGTGCTGGTCGGCGCCGACGGAAGCGTCGAGAACCGGGTCGTCTCGCTCGACGGCGGGACCAGCGCTCATGCTCTGACGGAGGTCAGCAACTTCATCAACGCGCGGCTCGCCGGGCTTACGCTCGGCGAGGCCGAGGCGCGCCTCAGGGCGGAAATCCGCGAGCGCAAGGAGCTGGTCGACGCCGCCGCGGCCGAATTGATCGCGTCGGGCCTTGCCGCCTGGTCGCAGGATCACGCGCGGCGGCCGGTGCTGATCGTGCGCGGGCAGGCGAACCTGCTCGACGCCACGGCCGCCGAGGACCTGGAGCGGGTGCGGAGCCTTCTCGATGAGCTCGAGGAGGCCCAGGAAATCGTGCGACTTCTGGAGGGCGCGCGCGATGCGCCGGGCTGCCGGATCTTCATCGGCGCTGAGAACCGGATGTTCGCGCTTTCCGGCTCGTCGGTTATCGCCGCGCCCTATCACGGGAGCAAGGGCGAGGTAGTCGGCGTTGTCGGGGTCATCGGGCCGACGCGGTTGAACTATGCCCGCGTGGTTCCCATGGTGGATTTCACCGCAAAAGCACTGACGAGACTGATGGCATGACCGAAGCGACCAAGGACGAAGAGCAGCTGCACGACGAGGCCGAGGAGCTTCGCAAGGAGACCGCGGACGAAGCGCCCGAGGTCGCCGAGCACGACCATGTCGCCGAGCTCGAGAAGCAGCTCGAGGAGGCGCGGTCGAACGCGCTCTACGCCGCGGCCGAGACCCAGAACGTGCGCCGCCGGCTGGAGCAGGAGCTTCAGCAGGCGACAAGCTATGCCGCGGCTGGCTTTGCGCGCGACATGCTCGCGATCAAGGACCATCTCGATCGCGCCCTCGCGGCCGTGGGCGAAGATTTGAGGGCCGACAAGACAGCGAGCCAGTTCCTTGCCGGAATCGAGGCAACCTCGCGCGAGCTCGACGCCGTCTTCGCGCGCAACGGGATCAGCCGGGTGAAGTCGGTCGGCGAAGCGCTCGACCCTCATCGGCACCAGGCGATGCTGGAAATTCCGACCGAGGAAGCGGAACCCGGCACAATCGTCGAGGAAATGCAGCCCGGCTACACGATGAAGGATCGTCTGCTCCGGCCGGCGCTGGTCGCGGTCGCGAAAAAGCCGGACTAATGGACCTCCCGGCGATGTGTCTCGCTCTTGGTCGCGAGACTGAAGCGGGGTTCCGGCTCGACTGAACGCAGAAGGCGCCCCGCTGCATAGCGGCCGACCTCCGGCCCGTGCTTGAACCCGTGCCCCGAACCGCCGCCGACCAGCAGGACGTTCTTCCAGCGCGGGTGAAAGTCGATCAGAAAGTCGCCGTTCGAGCTATTCTCATATTGGCAAACTTCAAAACCGGTGAGAGGCGCGCCCTTGAGGAGAGGGAAGCGGCGATCCCGGTAGGCAATGATCTCGTCGACCGACTCCGCGCTTGCCTGTCGATTCTGGGTATCCGGATCGACCTCGGCGCCATGGACATCGTGAGCGAACTTGACGCCGCGTCCCTCGAGATCGGGAAATCCGTAGAACATGTCACCGCCATTGAAATCGGCCCAGCCGGGCATGGCAGCAGGCAGGAATCGCTGCTCGCCCGGCGGCGCCGCGAAATAGAACACTTCCTGCCGGGTGACGCGGATCCTTGCGCCGATGACCTCCGGGAACATCTTCGGGAGCCAAGGCCCGAGTGCGAAGACGAAATGATCCGCCGCGATCTTCGTACCAGATTCCAGAAAGAGCTCGGTGAGGTCCTGCCCCGAGGAAGCTGGTGGCTGTGCGGCACCGGTCAGATAGGTGCCCCCGGCGCGAATCAAATTCTGTACGAGGAGCTGGACAGAGCGCCTCGCCATCAGCGCTCCGAAGGTCGGTTCGTAAATACCGGTTCGAATGCCGTCGAAGTCGACCATAGGAAAAGCGCTGGTCAGCTCGGCTTGCGTGAGGACCTTGGTCGGGAGGCCGATCTGCCGATGCGCGGCGATCGTATCGCGGGCGTAAGGCTCCTCCGCCGGGAAGAAGAACAGGATTCCGCATGGGATGAATATCGGCAGCCCGGCGGCATCGCTCAGCGCTTTCCACTGTGGAAGCGAATCCAGCGCCATTCGAGTATAGATCGCGTCGCTGCCGTAAGCCGCTCGGATCAGACGCGATTCGCCGCCGGAAGAGGCTCGGCTGTGGGCGGGGCCAAATGCGTCGATCAGCGTGACCTGGTGACCTGCCTCCATGAGCTGATGCGCCGTCCACGCACCGAACACTCCGGCGCCGATGACTGCCACATGCGTTCCCATCACCATGACCTATCGCGGATTGACGCTCAGGCGAAGGGAAGGAGCTCGCGCGGCGGAGGGCTCGTCGTTGAAAGACCGCGATCGGCAAGAAATCGGTGGCGGACGATCTCCGCCTGCTGCTCGATTCCATAGCGGACGAACGGCTTTCCCGGCTTCAGTTCATAGCGATAGCGGCACAAGGGATGGCGCATGAGCGGAAGGTATAGGCGGCCGCCCTTCTGCGCCTGCCAGACATGGGTCATTTCGTGGATGAAGAATCCCTGGCGCATCACCGGCTCGTTGGCGAAATCCTCGGACCATCCGCCGGCGGTAGGGTGGAAATAGATATTTCCGTTCGGGGCCATGGCCGCGTTGCGCGGCTGGAGGGGCCACCATTTGCCCTTCACCAGCCGAACCTTCGAATAATTGATCGCATCGCCGAAGATCGAGCTGGCGAGAGCGATTTCGCCTGCGGTGAGCGGACGCGACGGCATGCCCCGCCTTAAACGCTGCACAGGGCGGCAGGTCCATGCTCTTGCCGCCTGCGAACCGCATCGCTAGGGCTGCGGCAAAAGCCAAACGGAGGAAGCATTCCCATGAGCGAGACTGCCGATCGGGTGAAGAAGATCGTTGTCGAACATCTCGGCGTCGAGCCGGACAAAGTGACCGAAGATGCGAGCTTCATCGACGATCTCGGCGCAGACAGCCTGGACATCGTCGAGCTGGTGATGGCTTTCGAAGAGGAGTTCGGGGTCGAGATTCCCGACGACGCCGCGGAAAAGATCACCACCGTCCGCGACGCGATCGATTATATCGACCAGAACAAGGGCTGATCGGCTCAATAACGTTCGCCCTGAGCTCGTCGAAGGGCTGCCTTTTTCCGTGGCAGGCGTTGTAGGCAAATCAGGGCTTCGACAGGCTCAGCCCGAACGGGTTTGGGCCTGTTCTCTTTGGAGTGACTGACATGCGCCGTGTCGTCGTGACAGGTTTGGGTCTGGTTACGCCGCTCGGCGGCGACGTCGAGACCAGCTGGAAAAACATCCTCGCGTCAAAGAGCGGCGCGGGGCCGATCACCCATTTCGATGCCAGCGACCAGAAATGCCGCATCGCGTGCGAGGTGAAGCCGGCCGACCACGAATATGGCTTCGACCCGTCAATACGCGTCGATCACAAGACGCAGCGGCAGGTCGATCCCTTCATCATTTACGGAATCGACGCGGCGGGTCAGGCGATCGAGGACGCCGGCCTGACCGACATGGACGAAGCGACGCGGCTTCGCGCCGGAGTGTCGATCGGCTCGGGAATAGGCGGGCTTCCGGGAATCGAAAAGGAAAGCGTCAACCTTCACGAAAACGGCCCGGGGCGAGTGAGCCCGCATTTCGTGCATGGACGGCTGATCAACCTCATCTCGGGCCAGGTCTCGATAAAATACGGGCTGATGGGCCCCAACCATGCGGTGGTGACCGCTTGCTCGACCGGCGCCCATTCGATCGGCGATGCGGCGCGGATGATCCGCGACGGCGACGCCGACATCATGCTAGCCGGCGGGGCGGAAGCGACCATTTGCCCGATCGGGATCGCGGGCTTCGCCCAGGCGCGCGCGCTCAGCACCAATTTCAACGACCAGCCCGAAAAGGCGAGCCGCCCGTACGACAAGGACCGCGACGGCTTCGTCATGGGCGAGGGATCAGGCGTCGTCGTGCTCGAGGAATATGAGCATGCGAAGGCCCGCGGCGCGAAAATCTATGCCGAGGTGATCGGCTACGGCCTGTCGGGCGACGCCTATCATGTGACCGCGCCGCACCCCGAAGGCGGGGGCGCCTACCGGTCGATGGAAATGGCGCTGAGAAAGTCCGGGCTGCAGCCGTCCGACATCGACTATATCAACGCCCATGGCACTTCGACGCCGCTCGGCGACGAGCTCGAGCTCGGGGCGGTCCGGCGGCTGTTCGGAAATGCCATCGGCTCCCTGTCGATGAGTTCGACCAAATCGGCGATCGGCCATTTGCTCGGCGGCGCCGGGGCGGTCGAGAGCATTTTCTGCATCCTCGCCATGCGCGACCAGATCGTGCCTCCGACGCTCAACCTCGACAATCCGAGCGAAGGGACCGAGGGAGTCGACCTCGTGCCGCACAAGGCGAAGGAGCGAAAGGTCCGCGCGGTGCTCAACAACAGCTTCGGCTTCGGCGGCACCAACGCCAGCCTGGTCATGAAGGCCGTGTGAGGCGGCTCGCACTGATCGCGGCGGGGCTGGTCCTTGCCGCGATCATTGTCATCTACGCCTTGTGGTGGGCGCCCGGGCCCCGGCGGGGGCCGCACGATATCATCGTCAAGGAAGGCACGACGCTGGGCGCACTGTCCCGTCAGCTCGCCAGGGAAGGCGCGATCCCCGGGACCGCGCGGACCTATTACGTCATGGCCCGGCTGTTCGGGTCCCATGATCCCATCCAGGCGGGCGAATTCGAAATCCCGAGGGGTATGGGCGGCGCTTCGATCCTCGAGCTCCTGCAGCACGGCAAGCCGCTGCTCCGGCTGGTCACCGTCACCGAGGGAATGCCGTCGATCGTTGTGGACGAGAAGCTCGCGTCGAACCCGTACCTGGCCGGTCCGCTGCCCGCCATCCCCGAAGGGTCGGTCCTTCCGGACAGCTACGGCTATCAGCGCGGCGAGACGCGCGCCGCGCTCGTGAGGCGGATGCAGGCCGCGATGACCAAGGCGGTCGCGCAGCTCTGGCCGAAGCGGGGCACGGACTGCCCGTTGGCGACCGCGGAACAGGCGATCATCCTCGCCTCGATCGTTGAGAAAGAGACGGCGAAGGCGTCGGAGCGAGCGATGGTCGCCGGAGTCTATTGCAACCGCTTGAAAATCGGCATGAAGCTCGACGCCGATCCGACCGTTATCTACCCCGTGACCAAGGGAAAGCCGCTCGGACGCCGGATCCTGAAATCGGAGCTCGACTCCGACAATCCGTACAACACCTACCGCAACCCCGGTCTTCCACCGGGGCCGATCGCCAATCCGGGCAAGGCGAGCATCGAGGCGGTGCTTCATCCCGCCAACACCAAGGCGCTCTATTTCGTGGCCGACGGCACTGGCGGCCACGTATTCGCGGACACCCTTGCCGAGCAGAATGCCAACGTCGCCAGATGGTACGCCATCCGCCGCCAGCGCGGACAGATGTAGCGCCTAGCGAAGCCAATCCTTCTTGCCGGCGTGATAAGACGTCCACGCCAGGACAATGGCGACGACAGTCGATGCGATCACGATCGCCGCGGCAGAGCCGCGGTCGCCGCCCGACAACATCCTCACGTCCCAAAGCAGATCGGCAATCAGCGAGAGCACGAGCAAGAGCGTTGCCCAGCGATTGAGCAGGAGCAGGCATAGGCTGCCGAGCGTCCCCGCGAAGACTCCGATTGCAAAGGCTGCGGTCACCCACAGGGGCATTGCATCGGCAATGGTCGGTTGTACGCCGGCAGTCGGACCGACGAGCCCGACCGTCGTCAGATATTGGTATACGCCGTAGAGGTTCCAGGCGAGGCCGAACGCGCCGACCCATCGCGGCCACCCAATGGCCGCAGTCCGAAGCGAAGTCTGGTTCATGTGCCGCTCCTCCCGCCGTAAAAATGATTGTTCCGCATGCGGAATGCAATTGCCTTGGAACCGATAGGCATGGGACCGGCTTTGACCGCTCATGAGTAACGGCAATTCAGCGGTTTCCCGCGGTCGGAGGCAGGTGTGAGGAACCGCGGGATCGGCCGCGGCCGGATGTTCATGGGCGGCCTGCTGCTGCTCGCCGCGATCATCAACGCGGGCGTGAGCCTGATGATGAGCCCGCACGGGGACGTCGTCGCCAAGGGCACCGAGCATGTGAAGACGACGGTGGTCACGTTCATGCGTAACGGCGCGATCGGGACGCTGATCCTGTGCGGGTTGTCGGCGTGGCTGCTGTTCCCGGCACGGCGGCCGAAATGGCCGGCGCGCGACTGGGCCATCATCGTCGTGCTGGCGCTCCTTGCGGCGAGCAGCATCTACACTCTGGTCTGGCTACAGACCGCCGTCCTTCACTGACGGGTGAGCGAGGCGCTCGGCACATAGCCGACGCGGCGATCGGCGCCGCCATAGCCCCAGGCCCAGCCAAGGCTTTCGTCGAGCATCTGGAACGGCGCGCCCGCCCGGAGTTCCTCCACGGCCTGCGCATCGGCCGAGGGCGCGCACCGCAAGGTCGCCGACGCGCTGAGCAGCCGCCCGGCCGCTTGCGCATAATGCGATGCGATCACCCGTCCGGCGAGCGCGACGTCGGCCAGGTCCCTGCGATAGGCATTGAATGAAGGGTCCGGCGGGTCTGACGGGCCGGTGAGCGCGAACTCCTCAGCGCTGGTGGGCGTATGCGGGGGCCTGCCCGATGATCGGCCGGTGGGCCGCGGAGCCGCTGTCGCCCTCGCGGAGGTTGCGCTTGAACCCTTCAAG
>Ga0070680_100002238_pt1 | contig 14277 bp, 16 predicted proteins | sample KBSC73BmetaG_FD_64672 | JGI IMG/M metagenome (GOLD analysis project Ga0070680, IMG submission 64672) | Corn rhizosphere microbial communities from Kellogg Biological Station, Michigan, USA - KBS C7-3B metaG | ecosystem: Host-associated > Plants > Roots > Rhizosphere | place: USA: Michigan...
TGCGCGAGCTGGATCGGCATCGGCATGAGCTCCGGCGTCTCGTCCGACGCGTAGCCGAACATCATCCCCTGATCGCCCGCGCCGCCGGTGTCGACGCCCTGCGCGATGTCGGGCGACTGGCGGTCGATCGTGCTGAGCACCGCGCACGTCTTGCCATCGAAGCCGAAGCTCGCGTCGTTGTAGCCGATCGATGAGATCGTGCCGCGAACGATGTCGGGAATCGAGACGTACGTGTTCGTCGTGATCTCGCCGGCAACACACGCCAGCCCCGTGGTGACGAGCGTTTCGCACGCGACTCGCGCATCGGGATCAGCGCCGAGAATCGCATCGAGGACGGCATCGGAAATCTGATCCGCGATCTTGTCGGGATGACCTTCAGTCACCGACTCGGATGTGAAGACGAAGCTGTTCATTGGGGGCGAGAAGGGTTCGCGCGCGGATCAGCGGGAGCAGCACGTGAGAGCCGCCAGACTGAAGCGATCGGATTGCATTTTACCGCGTTCACAACGCGTGGGGCAAGCCGTCGAGCAGCTCGGCGACCTCGCCGAAAGTCTCCGTAAAGGCTTGCAGAATGAGAGCTTCGGACGCGGCAGCCGTCCGCGCCTCCATCGCCGCCGACGCACACTTGGCCGCACTGCTCGCGGTCGTGCCGCGAACGAGCCGCTTGAGCAGCGTTACCGAGCGCGGCGACACACTCATCGTGCGCACGCCGAGCCCGATCAGCGCGTACGCCGTGAGCGGCTGCGATGCCATCTCTCCGCACACAGTGACCTCGATTCCGTTGGCCGCGCCCACCTGCACCGTTCGCTGGATCAGGCGGAGCACCGCGGGGTGCAGCGGGGTGAAGCGAGGCGCCAGATTCGCGTTTCCACGATCGATCGCGAGCGTGTACTGGGTGAGATCGTTCGTTCCGATGCTGAAGAACGACGCATCGCCGACGAAGCTGTCGGAGGTGACCGCGGCGGCCGGCGTCTCGATCATGACGCCGAGCGGGATGTCGTTGCGATGCGGAACGCCACGCGCGTCGAGCTCGGCGGAGCACTCGTGGATCAGCGCACGCGCCTGCCGCACTTCGTCGTTCGAGACGACGAGGGGAAGCATGATGCGCACGTCGCCGAATGCGGCCGCGCGCATGAGCGCTCGGAGCTGCACCTTGAACATCTCCGGCTCATCGAGGCACATGCGGATCGCCCGCCAGCCGAGAAACGGGTTGGCCTCGGTCGCGTAGCCGCCCACGGGGAGCTTGTCCCCTCCGATGTCGTACGTGCGAATGACCACGGGCGCGCCGTGAAAGGACTCGGCGACCCGCTTGTACGCGCGAAACTGCTCCTCCTCGTCCGGCATCGTCGTGCGCCCGACCACGAGGAACTCCGTGCGCATGAGTCCCACGCCGTCCGCCCCGCTGCGCACCGCGAACTCCGCCTCCTCCGGAAAATCGATGTTCGCGCGGAGCACGAGCCTGTGTCCGTCGAGCGTGATCGACTCGGCGAGGCGCAGCAGCTCGAGCTCCTGCGTGAGCCTGGCCTCGCGATCCGAGCGCTCCCTGAACTGGCTGATCTCGTCGGGCGTCGGGTTCACCGAGATCGTGCCCGCACCCCCATCCAGAATCGCGAGCTGGCCCGTGGTCAGACGACTCGTCGCATCGCGCAGGCCGACGACCGCCGGAATGCCGAGTGAGCGCGCGAGGATGGCGACGTGCGAGACGCGTGTGCCCGCGTCGGTCGCGATGGCGGCGATCGCCTCGCGATCGAGCTGCACGGTGAGACTCGGCGTCAGATCGTGCGTGACGAGAATCGCGTTGGCTCCCTTCGGCACATCCACCGGATCGTGGTCGGGCAGTCCGAGCAGGAGCGACAGCACGCGGATCTGCACGTCCGCGAGGTCTCCGACGCGCTCGCGCATCATGGCCGACGCGTGCCGGGCGAAGTGGTGCCGGAGGTCGAGCATCGTGATCTCGAACGCCGACTCCGCCGCGAGGTTCTGCCGGATGAGCCCATCGACGCGGCCGATCATGTCGGTGTCCTGCAGGATCAGCATCTGCGCCTCGAAGATGCCGGCTTCCTCCTCGCCCGCGTGATGCGCTGCGCGCCGGCGCACGTACTCGAGACGCTCGCGCGCGCGCACGAGCGTGCTGCGGAAGCGCTCGATCTCATCCGGTATCTCCTCATCGGACACGATCCGCTGCGGCACCTCCGGTACTTCCCAGTGGAGGACGTAGACGGGCCCGACGACGATGCCGGGCGAGGCCGAGATGCCGGTGAGCTGGCGATCCACTACCGCTCTCCGAACTTGGCTGCGACCAGATCCGCGATCGCGTTCACCGCCTGCTCCGCGTCGGGCCCGTTCGCACGCACGAGGATGTTCGAGCCGTACTCCGCGGCCAGCATCATCACTCCCATGATGCTCTTTCCATTCACCTCGAGGTCGTCGCGGACGATGGTGATGTCGCAATTGAACTTGGACGAGAGCTTCACGATCTCGGCTGCCGGGCGCGCGTGCAGCCCGTTCCTGTTCACGATTTCAACCGTGCGTTCCATCATCATGTGGCGACCGAGTGAAGAGCCAGAAGAACCACAATCAGCAGCGCGACGCGCCAGCCATCGACGCGTCCGTGCAGCTTGACCAACGCGATACCCAGAAGAGCCGCGATCGCGAGCAGGAGAAACACGAGCGCGTGCGCGCCGAGCACGGATCTCCGCGCCGCCTCCGCGAGCGGCATGTCCGAGCGGCCGAGGATGCGCGCGGAGGCGAGCGGCAGTGCGAGCCCGCACAGGGCCATGACGGCACGTGCGAGATACTCGGGGCCCTGGCGCAGAATCGGCGTGGCGAGCGAGCCCGCCACGCGCATGCCGTGCCGCCAGCCGGTGCGAAGTCCCCACACGCGGAGGGCGACGTGACCCGCGTTGTAGAGCACGAGAAAGAGCGTGACCACCAGCACGGGGCCGGCGCCGAGCCCGTACGCGAGCAGCGCCACGAGCACGGTGAACGGAAGCCAGCCGGCCCACACCAGGCGATCGCCGACGCTGCCGAGCGGGCCGCAGAGCGCGATGCGAAAGCGCTCGATCTGTGCGGGCTGCATCGCGCCGTCGAGCTCCACTCGCGCGAGCGCTCCGACGGCAACGGCCGCGAGATAGGGATGCGCATTGAAGTAGTGCGTCTCACGCGCGAGCGCCGCGTGATAGGGCTCGCCCCCGCGGCCGCCCGGAAGCGCGCGCAGTGCCGGCTCCAGCGAGAATCCGATCCCCGTGCCGAGCATGGTCTCGTAGTTCCACGAGCTCTGGAGGGCGAGCATGCGCACGAAGATGCGAAGGCCCGTGAGGAACGGGAGCGGACGCGTGTCGGGGGTATCCATCAGTCGTGCAGCAGCATCGCGCAGCCGAGCGCGAGCCCTCCGATGAAGAACCATGGACCGTGCCGCGAGCCGTGCGAGAGCTTCCATGCCGCGCTTCCCGCGATCGATGCGGCGACGGCCACGAGCACGGCGCGTATCCTCGCGGAATCACCGTGGCCATTCGCGATCGCGAAGGCCGTGAGCGGAGCGAGCAGCGCCAGCGCGATCGCGGTGAGCACGAAGCTTCGCACCCAGTCGGCGGCGAGCCCGCGCATCTGGAGCCACGTCACCACTCTCGCGTTTCCCAGCTCGAGCGCCGGCAGCGCGCGCTTCGTCCAGCGGCCGTTCAGCCGGCGCAGCGCGTACATGCTCCATCCCCCCACCCACGCGGTGATCATCGCGCCCAGCATCGCGAACAGCAGTGCGCTCGTCGCGTCGCCGTGGCGCGTCACGTACAGCGCGCCGCCGACGACGGACGCAGTGCCCCACTCGGGATAGCGGGACGCGCCGACCGGCAGCGTCTCGAGCGCCATCATCTCGAGAAAGACACCGGCGAGAAGTCCATCGCTGGCGCTTCCGCCGAGCGTCCCGGCAAGGGTGGAGGCGACGATCGGGCGCGAGAACATCGCCTGCGGAAAGCTCACGACATCGAGTCCGAGGAACGCACCCAGCAGTGCGAAGAGGAGGATGGTCGTGAGCGTCATGCGGCACCCTCCCTGCCGGCGCCCTCGAGCAGCGCGCTCAATGGAACGGGGCGCGAGGCCGGCACATCGCGCGCAGTCACCTCGACTCCGTGACGATCGAGCTCCTGCAGCGCACGTACCTCATCGCCCGTGAGATAGAGATAGCGCAGCCGCTCCACGCGGTCGGCGCGATGGTGAATCCCTCCGAGATTCACGGCGCGAATCGTGGATTGCTTCGCGGCCGCGAGCCGGGCCATCGTGTCGATGTCCGACGTCAGCAGAATTCCCGGACGCTTGTCCCGGTTCCACTGATCCAGCTGCACCGTCGCCTCCGCAACGGAGGCGAAGAACACATCGAGCTCGGGCGGTACACCCATCCGGTACAGCTCCTGCTCCCACTCGCTGTTCGCCACTTCGTCGTCGACGAGCACGAGAAAGCCCAGCCCCATCGGCTGTCCCCAGCCGACGATCACCTGACCGTGGATCAACCGGTCATCAATGCGGTAGAGCTCAATTGCCACGAGCCGTCCCGAGCGTGACCTTGAGCGTCGGCGCTCCGCGCTCGACGGCCTCCGCTGCCGCGGAAGCGGGCGACGGATTCGGATGCAGCACGAAGTGCAGCAGCGTGGGGAGGTTCACTCCGCTCACGACCACCACATCGCGATCACGGAGCAGCCGGAACGCGGCGATGTTGCAGCTGCCCGCGGGCAAATCCGTGAATACCACCTTCGCGCCCGTCTCTTCCACCATCGCCCGCAGCCGCTGCTCGAGCTCGGCGCCGCTCAGCCCCGAGTTCGACATCGCGACGAGCCGGCTCCCCATGCCCGTGATCTGCTCGACCGCCGAGACGAGCCCCGCCGCGAGCTCGCCGTGCGCAAGCACGATCGAGGGCGGGGCCGTGTCCGTTCGCTCATTCATCGTCTTCCGCCAGATACTGGCGTACATTCGCGGCCGTGCGCATGCGCCCGATCAGCCGCTCGTTGAACGCCTCCGCGGAATTGATTCCGCTGAAGCGCAGGAGGTGTGTCATCGCGACGACTTCCGCGACGACGGTGATGTTCTTGCCGGGATTGAGCGGGATGACGGCCGTCGGAATCGGCACGTCGAGGACATTGGTGGTCGTTTCATCGAGCCCGGTGCGATCGATCGCGTCCGCCTTGTCCCACGCCTCGAGCCGTACGATGACCTCGATGCGCTTCTGCAGCCGCACCGCGCGAATGCCGAAGATCGCCTGCACGTCCACCAGTCCGACCCCGCGAATCTCCATGTGATGTTTCTGCAGCTCGTGGCCGCGACCGATGATGATGTCGTGGCCGCGCCGCGTGGCGATCACGAGATCGTCCGCAACGAGCCGGTGTCCCCGCTCCACGAGATCGAGCACGCACTCGGACTTCCCGATGCCGCTCTGGCCAACGAAGAGCAGCCCGACGCCGTACACGTCGGCGAGTGAGCCGTGCAGTGTGGTGGTGGGCGAGAACTCCTCGGCGATCGCCGGCTTCACGCGCGCATAGAACTCCGTGGTCTTGAGCGCGCTCCGAAGAATCGGCACGCCGCGCGCGCGCGAGGCCTGCATCATTTCCTCGGGCACGCTCTGCCCCTTCGTGACCACGACGCACGGCACCTCGAAGGAGAAGAAGAGCTCCATCACCTTGCGGCGCCGCGTGGGCGACAGCGAGGCGAGGTACGTCATCTCCGTCTCGCCGAACACGAGCACGCGATGCGCGGGAAACCGGTCGACGTAGCCGGCCAGTACGAGTCCCGGGCTCGACACCTCGCTGCTCAGAATCTCGCGCGACAGACCGGCGTCGTCGCTCAACAGCTCGAGCATGAGCGGCTCGCGCATGAGCTCGAGCACGCGCCCCACGGTGAACGTCTTTCTCATTGAAGAATGCTCCGCATCAGGCAACCCTCGCGGTCACGATGCGCTCGAGGTGGGCCTCGGTCTGCTCGGCCGCGGCCTCCCAGGTGAAGCGCGAGGCGAAGCGGCGCCCCGCGCTGCCGAGCGACGCCACGAGTGACGGATCGCTCACGATGCGCTCGAGCGCGCCGACGAGCGCGGAGAGATCACCATGCGGCACGAGAAAGCCGGTCTCGCCATCCCGCACCGATTCCCGCAGCCCTGGCGAGCATGAAGCAACGACGGGCGTGGCGCATGCGGCAGCCTCGAGATTCGTGATTCCCCACCCCTCCTTCGGCGACGTGAACGCGAGCACCCACGCGCTCCGCAGCAGCGCCACTTTCTGCGACTCGGAGATGAACCCAAGAAAGTGCACGCGATCGCCGAGGTCAAGCGAGGCGGCGAGGCGCTCGAGCGCGGATCGATAGCTGCCGGCGCCGGCGATCGCGAGCTGGGCCGTGGGGTGCCGCATGGCCGCAAACGCCCGGATGATCAGGTCCACGCGCTTGTACCGCTTCAGGCGCCCGAGGTACACGACGAGGGGCACCGTCGAGCGCTCTTCCGGCGCCGGTGTGTACGCCTCGGTGTCGATGCCCGGGTGAATCACTTCGATGCGCTCGCGCGGGATGCCGCGCGCTGCGAGATCATCCGCCGTGCTCTCGCTGATCGCCTCGAATGCCGTCGTCGCGTAGACACGACCGATGGGTCGCTCCTGCAGCCACACGGCCGCCGCCAGCGGCGCCGGCAGCTCCTGGAACGCTGTCGTGCCGAAGAGATGCGGAATCAGCGCCACCGTGCGGCTCGCGCCCCATCGCGGCGTCCAGAGCGGCACCTTGTTGATGTCTTCCACCAGCACGTCGAACGCGTGCGACGAGAGCACGCGCCGATAGTAGCGGCGCGCGAAGAGCTGAAAGGTGTAGCGGGTGCCGACCCGGTGCACGGAGATGCCATCGATCGTGGTCCGCCGTGGAGCGCCGGCCCATCCGCTGCAGAGTAACGTCACCTCGTGTCCGCGCGCGGCCAGGCGGCCGAAGATCTCGTGCAGATGAATCTCGGCCCCGCCGGCGAACGGGTTTTCGCGGTCCTGCCAGTTGACCACGAGCACGCGCACTAGAGCTTGCCCATCTGCCGGGCGAGAGCATCGAGCACGCCGTTCACGAATCGCGCGCTCTGCGAGCTGCCGTATCGCTCCGCGAGCTTCACCGCCTCCTGGATCACGACGCGAGGGGGCGTATCGTCCAGCCCGAGCTCCGCGCTGCCGAGCCGCAGCACCGATCGCTCGATCGCACCGATGCGCTCGAGCCGCCAGTTGACGGTCACCTCGCGCAGGGCGCGATCGATCTCCACTCCCTCGGCGATCACGGAGCGCACGAGTACGGCCGCGCGCTTCCGCTCTTCCGGCGGCACGTGCAGGTCGTCCCAGATCTGCGCCGCCACGCGCTCGAGCTGCTGACCGGGTCTCATGTCCCACGCGTACAACGCCTGGAGCGCACGCGCTCTCGCCCTCGTTTCAACTTTCGCGCGCACGCAGCCTTTCGAAGAGATCAACCATCTCGAGCGCGGCGAGTGCCGCGTCCCACCCCTTGTTGCCATGCGCACCGCCGGCCCGCGCGTCGGCTTGCTCGAGCGTGTCCGTGGTGAGCAGGCCGAAGCCGATCGGCACATCGAAGTCCGCACCCGCCTGTGCGAGGCCGCGTGAGGCCTCGCCCGCGACGAACTCGAAGTGCGGCGTCTCGCCGCGAATCACGGCGCCGAGCGCGATGATCGCATCGTAGCGCTCGGTCGCGAGCAGCGCGCGTGCGCCGGCAGGCAGCTCCCACGCGCCCGGCACCCACGCCACGTCGATGTCCGCGCGCTTGCCGCCATGGCGCTCGAGCGCATCGATGGCCCCCTCGAGCAATCGCATCGTCACACTCTCGTTGAACCGGCTCACGACGATCGCGACGTGGCGGTTCGTCATGTCGGGTGCGCCCGTGAAATCCATTGTCAGTGCGCGAGCAGGTGGCCGAGCTTCGTGTGCTTGGCGACGAGGTAGTCGCGATTCTCGGCAGTCTCCGGCGCGTGGATCGGCACGCGCTCTTCGACGTGGAGTCCGTAGCCCTCGAGCCCCACCATCTTCCGCGGATTGTTCGTCATCGGGCGGATCGAGCGCAATCCGAGATCGAGCAGAATCTGCGCGCCGATGCCGTAGTTGCGGAGATCCGGCGCGAAGCCGAGGCGCGCGTTCGCCTCGACGGTGTCCGCTCCGCCGTCCTGCAGCGCGTATGCCTTGATCTTGTTGAGCAGGCCGATGCCGCGCCCTTCCTGATCGAGGTAGACGACCACGCCCTTCCCCTCCTTCTCGATCTGCGACATCGCCGCGTGCAGCTGCCATCCGCAGTCGCAGCGCATCGAGCCGAACACATCCCCCGTGAGGCACTTCGAATGCATGCGGACGAGAATGCTCTCGCCCTGATCGACGTCGCCGTGCACGAGCGCGACGTGCTCCCGGCTGTCGACGTCGTTCCGGTAGCCGATGATGCGCCAGATGCCGAACTCCGTCGGCAGGCGCGCCTCGGCCACGCGGTGCACGAGCCGCTCGTTCTTGAGCCGATAGGCGACGAGCTGCGCCACCGTGATGAATCGCAGCTTGTGCTCGGCGGCGAACTCCTCGAGCTCCGGACGGCGCGCGGGCGCGCCATCCTCGTCGCGCAGGATCTCGCAGATCACGCCCGCCGGCGCGAGTCCCGCGAGGCGGGCGAGGTCGACGGCCGCTTCCGTGTGTCCGACGCGCTGCAGCACGCCGCCAGGCCGCGCGCGCAGCGGCTGCACGTGTCCGCCGAATCGAATGTCCGCCGGACCGCTCGCCGGATCCGCGGCCACGCGAATCGTCTGCGCCCGATCCTGCGCGCTGATGCCCGTGGTGATGCCGTAGCGGGGCGATGCGTCGATGCTCTGCGTGTACGCGGTTCGCAGCGCATCCTCGTTGCCCTCGCCGATGAGCGTGAGCCCCAGCTGATCGATGCGCTCGGACGTGAGCGCGAGGCAGATCAACCCGCTGGCGCGCTTGGCCATGAAGTTGATGATCTCCGGCGTCACCAGCTCGGCGGCGCAGATGAGATCGCCCTCGTTCTCACGGTCCTCGTCATCCGCAACGATGAGCATCTCGCCGTTCCGAATGGCCTCGATCGCGTCGTCGACGTTTGCGAATTGCATGGTCACGTTCAGTCCTGTGCGTGCATGGAGGAAGGCGCGTCGAAGCTTCCCTGGTACGGTGCCAGCATGCGCCTCACGTACTTGCCGATCACATCCCCCTCGACGTGAACGTGCTGCCCGACGCGCAGCGCGTTCAGCGTGGTGTGAGACAGCGTGTACTCGATGAGCGAGAGCTCCACCGTGCCCGCCGCAGGCAGCGCGTTGACCGTGAGGCTCACGCCGTCGACGGTGAGCGAGCCGTGCGGGATCATCAGCTCGGACAGACCCTCGGGGAGCGAGAGCGTCACGAGGCGCGCATCGCTCTCGGTCTCGATGCCGGTGACGGAGGCGACGCCATCCACGTGTCCGAGCACGAGGTGGCCGCCGAAGCGATCGCCCGCCTGCATCGCACGCTCGAGATTCACGCGCCGGCCGACGCTCCACTCGCCGATGGTGGTGCGCTCGAGCGTCGTCGTCACGGCTGCGACCGTGAACCATCCCGCGCCATGCTCGCGCACGGTGAGGCACGCGCCGTCGACGGCCATGCTCTCGCCATCGCCGAGATCGTCGTAGCGACAGCGCACGCGCAGCTCACGCCCGGCCGGCGTGACCCGGAGCTGCTCGATCGTTCCGACATCCTGGACGAGTCCCGTGAACATGCGCGCGTGTCATCTCGCTGAGTGTCAATCGTCGGACGGCGGCGCGAACACGGTCATCGTGTCCGCGCCGATCTCGCGACGCTCGAGCGCGCGCCATCGCAGCGCTCGCTCGACTTCCGTTGGCGGAACGAACGCAAAGGCGCCAAGCGCGCCTGCGCCGAGGATCGCCGACCCCTGAAAGATAACCAGCCGATCGACCATTCCGGCGCCGATGAGCGCTCCGGCGAGGCGCGCGCCCCCCTCTACGAGCAGCGAACGCACGCCGGACGCACCGAGTGCATCCAGCGCTGTGCCCAGCGATGAGGCATCGACCACGCGCACACCCAACGACTGGAGCGCGGCCACCCGCGCCGCCGGTGGCGACTGGGCGACGACGACCGTCGGCACGCTGCGCGCCGTGGTGGCGAGCACCGAATCGACGGGCAGGCGCGCCGCGCGATCGAAGATCACGCGCGCGGGCGGGACGCGCGGCGGGGGCGCGTCGCGGACCGTGAGCGACGGATCGTCGGCGAGCGCCGTTCCGATCCCGACGCCGATCGCGTCGTTGCCCGCGCGCATCTCGTGGACCAATCGCCGCGACTCCTCGCCCGTGATCCATCGCGAGTGGCCCGCCGCGTCCGCGAGCGCCCCATCGAGCGAGACCGCGAGCTTGAGGGTGATCCACGGACGCTTCGCGACGAACGAATGGAAGAACGGCGCATTGAGCTCGCGCGCCTCGCTCTCGACGACTCCGACGGTGACCGCGACCCCCGCGCCTCGCAGCAGCTCGATGCCGCCCGACGCCTCGGGATTCGGATCGCGCGTGGCGACGACCACGCGTGCGACCTTTGCCGCGAGCAGTCGGGGCGCACACGGCGGAGTCTTTCCATGGTGCGCGCACGGCTCGAGCGTCACGTACACGGTCGCACCCTCGGCGCGCTCGCCTGCGGCGCGGAGTGCCTCCACCTCCGCGTGCGCCGCGCCGAAGGCGGTGTGATACCCTTCCCCCACGATCACCCCGTCGCGTACGACGACGGCGCCGACCATCGGGTTCGGCGCCGTCTGTCCCCAGCCCTTTCGCGCCAGCTCGAGCGCGCGACGCATGAACGATGCGTCGTCGCGCGCGCTGCCGCCGGAGTTCGGAACGTCTCCCGTGCTAGAGCCCAATGCGGATGCCGAGCGAGCCGTAGTTGCGCGCGGCGCTCGCGTTAGTCGAGAAGGTGTTGAACGTCGTCACATCGCCGCCGGTCACACGCCCGATCTCTGCGACGAAGTGCGCGAGCAGCAGATTGAACGACACGTCGGCGAAGTAGTTCGTGCGCTTGGGCGAGATGTGAAGCGGGATCGGCGAGGCGGGCCGGTTGCCGTCCACGTCGTAGGTGAGCGACGCCTTGCTGTCGTACTGATCCTGGCCCACACCGGCGGCGAGACCGAGGAAGAGGAAGTGCTTGTTCGCCGTGATCCGCCACTGCTTCGTGCGGATGCGGTAGTCCGCGATGCTCACCACGTTCCCGGAATTATCGGAGCCGCTGAGCTCCGCCGTGGGGAGGTCGCGCACCATGTACGACACGCCCACTCCCGGGGTGAGGAGCGATTCCTCGAGAATGCCGAGGCGCCCGCCGAAGCCGATCTTCCACTTGTCGCTCTGCGCACCCACGTGCAGCGAGTGCTGCGTATAGCTCGGCAGGTACGCGACGCTCACGAGCGCATCGATGCCGCCGATGTGCGTCACTCCGAGCGGAATGCCCTTGAACAGGCCGATCGCGATGTCCGCTGCGGGAAGCCCGACCCAACGCTCCTTGCTCGGGATGCGCGAGGAGACCGGCGGTCCCGACTGCACCTGGATCTCGTCGACGGATGGGATCGTCGCCTTCATGACGTTGGCGCGCACGCCGATACTGACGTGGCCGAGGCCACCGAGCGTGCCTCCCTGGCCCAGTGTCGGATTGCCGCCCGCGACCCAGGTGCCGAGTTGCATGTTCATGTAGTTGAACAGGTCCGCGACCTTCTGACATGCATCGCCGCCCTGATGCGCGACGCCCACGATCGCCGGATCCGTGCAGTGCGAATCGATCGCCTGGGCGGGCAGCGCGGCAGCCGTGCCGAGCGCCGAAACGATCAATAACGTGCGGTGACGAATGTTCATCGGACCTCCCTCGAGCGCTACGCGAAGATGACTGCTCCGGTGCCGCGTCGCGTGGCACCGAGAATCCACGCGGGCACACCCGCGGCCTCGGCGTGAGCGATCACCGACGTAGCCGCGGAAGCGTCCGCGAGCACGATCATTCCAACACCCATGTTGAACGCGCGAAACATTTCCTCACGCGCGACTTCCCCCGCGTTCTCGAGCGCCAGGAATTCCGCAGGAATCGTCCAGCTGCCCGTGTCGACCACCGCATCGACGTCCGGCGGCAGCGCACGATTGAGATTCCCGGGAATGCCTCCGCCCGTGATGTGCGCCATTGCGTGAACCGTGCCGAGCACGGGGCGCAGCGCCGCGAGATAGGAGCGGTGCACGCGCAGGAGCACGTCTGCCACGGTACCCGCCGAACCCGGAAAGGTGTCGTGAGGTGCAAGACGCATGCGCTCCGACACGATCCGGCGCGCCAGCGAGTAGCCGTTCGTGTGAAGACCATTGCTCGCGAGGCCAATGAGCACGTCTCCGCCGCGAACGCGCGACGGGCCGAGGACCGCCGACTCCTCCACCGTACCGACGATGAAGCCCGCGAGGTCGTAATCCGGCGGTGTGTAGACGCCCGGCATCTCGGCGGTCTCACCGCCGACGAGCGCGCAGCCGTTCTCGCGGCACCCCGCGGCGACGCCGCGCACCACGCTCTCCACCACCGACGGCACGAGCTCGCCGAACGCCACGTAGTCGAGAAAGAAGAGCGGTGTGGCACCCTGCACGAGGATGTCGTTCACGCAGTGGTTGACCAGATCGTGCCCGATCGTGTCGTGCAGATTCGCATCGATCGCGAGCTTGATCTTCGTGCCCACGCCATCCGCGCTGGAGACGAGCAGCGGCGCGCGCATCCCCTCGGGCAGGCGAACCATCCCACCGAACCCGCCGAAGGCTCCGCGCGTTGCGGAGGTGAACGTCGATTCGACGAGCGACTTGATGCGGGCCTTCGCATCATCCGCCGCCTCGATGTCCACGCCGGCCGAGCGGTAGTCGAGCGGCGATGTCACGGCACGAGCTCCTTTTCGAACGCGACCAGTTTGCGGAACTCCTCGATGCGCGCGGCGAGATCCCTTTCGGTGATCTCGAAGAAGCGATCGACGGAGAATCGCTCGACCGCGAACGAGCCCATCGCGCATCCGCAGACGACCGCGCGGCGCATGCTCCCGTCGCTCAGGTCGCCGGTGCGCGCCAGGTAGCCGAAGAAGCCGCCGGCGAACGAATCGCCCGCACCCGTCGGATCGAACACGCTCTCGAGTGGATAGGCCGGCGCGAAGAAAATGCTCTTCGCGTTGAACATGAAGGCGCCGTGCTCCCCTTTCTTGATGATCACGTGCCTGGGCCCGTGGGCCATGATCCAGCGCGCAGCCTTCACCAGATTCGTCTCTTCCGTGAGCTGGCGCGCCTCCCCGTCGTTGAGTGTGACCAGGTCCACTTCCTTGAGCAGCGCGAGAAGGTCGTTGCGACGGCTCTCGATCCAGAAGTTCATCGTGTCGCACGCCACGAGCCTGGGCTTGCGCACCTGGCGCAGCACCTCCAGCTGAAGCCGCGGGTCGATGTTGCCGAGGAAGACGAACGGCGTATCGCGAAACTGCTCGGGAATCTTCGGAAGAAAGTGCGAGAAGACGCCGAGCCGCGTCTCCAGCGTTTCGGCCGAGTTGAGATCGTGGCGATAGCGGCCTCGCCAGCGGAACGACTCGCCCTCGGCGTGCTCGAGCCCTGCGAGATCGACTCCGCGCGCGCGCAGCGGCTCGAGCTTCTCCACCGGATAGTCGCTGCCGACGATGCCGACGAGCTGCACCGGCGTGAGCAGGCTCGCCGAGGCGGCGAAGAAGGTGGCCGAGCCTCCGATCACCTGCTCCGCCTTCCCGAACGGAGTCTCGACGGAATCGAGGGCAACGGATCCGACGACGAGCACGGTCATGGCGCGATGAGTGAGAGTCCGGAAGAGTCGATCGCATGCGACATCGCGATCACATGCGCTCGGGGGCCGCGATGCCGAGCACCGCGAGCCCGTTGCGCAGCACGATGCGGCTCGCGAGCGCAAGGAACAGCCGCGAATTCATGATGGCCGGCGGCTGATCTAGCACATGATGCTTGTGATACCATGTGTGCACCAGCTGGGACGTATCGTGCAAGTAGCTCGCGATCCGATGCGGCTCGAGCGCCTCCGCCGCGCCGGCGAGCACTGCCGGAAAATCCAGAAGCGCCTTGACCAGCTCGCGCTCCTCGGGCTCGACGAGCGCATCGAAGTCGACGTTGCTCGCGTTCAGAGAGGCCGGATCGATACCGCCCACGCGGAAGATGCCGCAGAGCCGCGCGTGCGCCATCTGGATGTAGTACACGGGATTCTCTTCGGACTGCGCGCGCGCGAG